>Ga0210059_1002604_pt1 | contig 28395 bp, 12 predicted proteins | sample Ectturendosymbi2_FD_188042 | JGI IMG/M metagenome (GOLD analysis project Ga0210059, IMG submission 188042) | Ecteinascidia turbinata endosymbiont from Florida, USA - Sample 2 (SPAdes) (version 2) | ecosystem: Host-associated > Tunicates > Ascidians > Unclassified | place: Key West, Florida...
CGACCGAAAGCTACATTCATGAGGAATTAGTCAAGAAACTGAAGCTGAAGTCCCAAGGTGAATTGTCTCGTACATCACTTGCGTCTGTAGGAACGTCAGCGCAGGTACGTGGTTTTATTCTTGTCCCGGTGCACGACACCCACAAACCCCATTCTGGGGTGGAATACACCCCATTTCTGTTGGGACATCACTCGCCAGCTGATCGAGTTAAAGAGCTGTTCAAATCCGCTCTGAATGTGGAAAGACTTGTAGTTTAGATTGAAAACAAATATTTTCACCGTGCGATTTCGGCCTTTCTGGCCATGTTTACAAAACCACAGGATGTTTTGAAATGTTTTGATAGGTCTGTCAAAATATTGGATGATGTCAACGTCCCGTGGGAGTTAAAAAACGAGCCGATTCAGTGGCGCGAAACCGCGAGAGATTTAAATATATTCTAGGCTATAGTACGAGCTTTTAGAGGGTTTGATGGAGATTCCAGCGCAGTGGTCCTCAAACAGTGGCCTGCGGGCCGCATGTGGCCCCCAAGGCCCAGTGGAGTGGCCGGCGAAGCAATTTTCATTGGAAAGATAACTTAGCACTTTAACAATTTAAGAGAATTTTTTAGAGAATTTTTATTGAGATTATCAATTCTTGTGGCCCGCGAAGGGTTTCTGAAAGACAAATGTGGCCCACGAGCCAAAACGTTTGATCACCACTGTTGTAACGTTTCTAGTTGATAAGTTATGGCAAAAATGGTTGAATTTTAATTAGGGAAATCCCCAAAATGCCCTAGGGAATTCCTGAAATATTTGGAATTTTTTTGGTATAATTTTTGAACCAGAAACACTACAAACTTGATCAAGGGCTCTAAAGACTCGCATTTTAACCTAGAATCCAAAAATACTGCAAACCAAAATATTGGCGCGTGGGATCCGATGATGGCGTCATAACATTAACCAAAAAACATACCCCTATGATGATCCCATTGGCCCAAAACCCCCCATCCAAATTTTAAAAATTATTTTTTATTCTAGACTACACGACGTCACGAGACATTACAGGGTTCGAACAGCTCTCTAGCTCAATCTGCTGCCGAGTTATGGCTGGCCAAAGTTTGCCCAGAAAAGGCAAATTATTCCTTTACTGAAACGTTTTGTATTTTGCCAAAAATTGGGTTTTTGACCCATAATTTTGGCTACAGATATGATAGCAAGTCAATCAAGGGCTCTATAGACGCGGATTTTGACCTAGTTTTCAACAAAGCTCTGAGTCAGAAGAATGAGTCAATTGGTTGGGGCCCAGGGCCGGCCAACGGTGGTCAAAATTTCAAAAACATGCCCTCATTGTGACGTCACCTACAGAAAACCCCAAATCCAAAGCGAAAAATTTTTTTAGATTTCAACTAGAAGACTTGCTGAATTCGTAGAGGGTTTGAACACTTCTCTAGCTCAATCGCCTGTCGAGTTATAGGATTGCAAAGCTCTACAAAAAAAGTGCCTCACGCGGGACTTCAAGGGTAGGCTTCTCTGCTGTAAGAGGAATGCAGCTTGCTTCACAACAGTGCTGTGACAAAACAATGTATGATAAAATGGCCTTATATCGCGAATGCTGTTTTCAGAAATGTGACAATTCGTGGAGAACAACGTTACATTCACAGGATTCAGGGAGGCGATCGCTCCAATCGCCCCACCCCTGGATACCCCCTGCCTTCACAGGAACTTCAAAATTAACTTCACATGTAACTTACAATTAAAAAATCACAACACATGCAGCGATAACAAAAACAATGCTATACGTAGTTCTCAGATAATTGTGTTGACTTCAATTTCAAAACCATATGACTCTTTGTTGAGCAAGGCAAAGTTTCCATTTTTAAGCTTAAAGCAACACGCCATATGATTCAGAACGTCGGCAGAATGCGTAAACAATACTGCATTCGAAGTGTCGGCAACGAAACTCTAGCTTGTTGAAACGACGGCTTGACCGCACTAGATCTCGGCCATTCAATTGTCTCATCGTCCAGAACCGCCAGGCCATGCAGTCCGTGGGGAGGTCGATGGATTGGACATCAGAGGTCAACATGGTCGACGGTTTGTTCTTCTGCGCCACACTCACAGGCCGCAGAGGAGGCCATAACCCATTTGTACAAGCAGGAGCGGAAACGTCCGACACAGGTGGGGAGGCGGTTAAATCAGACCCAGGCTCTTCTTGGTAGGGTCATTCCGGGGGGTGGGTGCCAGTGTCGGGGATGAAAATGCAAAGTCGTGTGGGGCTTTCGGTCCACTCCGCATTCCATTGGTGATCCGCTCACTGCACAACACGTATGTTGTTTTCGTCAGATGAACTGATGAGATGTTGTGTGGCGGCTACAAATGGGCGTCTCGCTTTGAGCCGCCGTGCATTGCACTCGATGGACGGGTGAGCGCTGAGTGGAACAGATGTCCAAGCTCCATGGCACGGCGTGCTAGAGATAGTGTGGATCCACTGTGACGAAGCTCAGCAGGTTTATGCCTGCGAGTATAGGATGGTTGTCCACTGGTGTATGACGCAGGCATCCAGTCACAATTCACAAGGCGTCATTGATGGCGGGATCGATGAGGCGGGTGTGAGCACTGCGGCACCAAATAGGCGCGTAGTACTCTGCGGTTGCGTGCAACAAGGCTAGGGTGGCTATTCGCAGAGTTGTTGCTCCAGCGCCCCAGACGGAGCCAGCAAGCCGCCTCAAGAGCGCGACGCGGGATGTCAGCTTCTTGCAAAGTGACTCGAGGTGTCGACGATAAGTGAGCGACCTGTCCAACGTTACTCCGAGGTATTTGGGCTCGGAGCAGAAGGGCAGGATTTCGTTGTTGTATTTGACTTTAACCTCACGTTTAGTTTCTTAGTTGTTGAGGTGGAAGGCTGCCGACACCGTCTTTGTATTGCTGAGCTTTAGCTTGCAAGTCTGGGGGTATTCACCTACAGTTGCAATGTCCTTGGTCATTACCCCTTCCACTGCCTGCCAGTCTCCATTAACATGCTTGATTGCTAGATCATCAGCATATGCATACCTTCTGGAGGCGGTTGTTGGCAGGTCAGAGATATAGATGTTGAACAGAAGGGGAGCCAGGACAGATCCATGTGGGACGCCGTTCTTGAGGCGCCGCAACCTGATTTCTTTTGCTGTTTCCGGTGGTAAGGGTGAAGCTGGGATTGCTAACCTTCTTCACGATCACGCGGAACATGTGTCTATCAGGCAGCAATTGCAGCAACTTGCAGGTGAGGCCGTGGTGCTATACAGTGTCTTAGGCTGCTGTATAGTCGACAAACACATCTACGGCCCTCTTATTAGCCGAAAAGCTATCCTCGATGTCCTGTGTCAGCCGGGTGACCTGGTCTACGGTCGACCTCCCGTGTCGAAAGCCCGCCTGCTCCCGAAGGAGCAATGGGTCGATGATTGCGTCGACACGAGCAAAGATGAGTCTCTTGAGGATTTTAAAGGGGACACACAGCAGAGATATGGGACGTTAACTCTTTGGGTCCCCCAATGGCTTTTCTGGCTTAGGGTTCGCAACTTTTAGTGCTCTTCTCCAGATCTTTGCAATTTTGAGTTGGCGCATGCAGGAACCAAAGAAGTCGCAAAACCAAGATTGAGAGCCGACCCGCCGTGGAGTATGAACTCCGGGAATATGGAGCCCAATCCCGGAGACTTTCTTGGCTTCAGGCGTCTGAGGGCAGCAGCAAGCTCCTCTTGCCTGAAGGGTTCAGAGATACTGTGACCCTCAGGTGTTGTGATCTTCCATAGGTCGGAAAGCTCCTTGTTGACCAGCCTGATGGACTCGCGATCCCCTGTCCTGTGTGCCCCGTTCTTCACAAGTTGCGAGGCGGTGGAGTTTGCCGAGATTCACTGTTGAAAAGAGGGTCCAGACCCGCCAGTAAGTTTGTTGATGGTTCTCCACGCCTTGCGGCTATAGTGCGAGAAGCCGATGGAATTTACTGCTTCCTCCCATCGCTCCTGCTTCTTCTGTCCGAGCCGAGGTAGTAGGGACGAAGCGGCTCGCGTGAAGGAGCGACAGAGTGTCTCGCACTCTTTGTCCCAGCATGGCACATAGTTCTTCCGGCGACTACGTGGGATACATTGCTTAGCCGCAGATACTAGGCTCTCGCAAAAATCCTGGTATGCCCTCTCAATATTTGATGTCTCCGGTGGTGGCAATCTCTCAACGCATTCATCTGTGAGAAGGCAAAAGCGCTTCCAATAAGCCTTGCGAAAGTTCCAACGCTTCACCGGATCGCTGTAGGCAGGAACCTTGAGCTTCGGTGGCGTTGTAAGGGAAGGCCGATGTTGTGACCTCGGGAACTTTCTTAGGACACGTCTGTCCGGCGGTCGGCTGTCCTGGCCTAAGCTCACCAAGGCCAGATCTGGGTTGGTGCCGACGTTTCATCGGTGTTAGACGAAGCTGGCTGTTTCCTTTGTGTTACATAAAAGTCCAAGGTTGTTGTATGTTGTCCATGAGTCCAGGCTCTCACCGTCAGGAGATGTTTTGTTGTAACCCCAGTTGACATGTTGGCAGTGGAAGTCACCAACATACAGACTGGGGTGTGGGAACGTCGGCATGGCCCTTGGTGTTAATCGCGAGCGTGGACGTTTGTAGACGTTAATGATCTTGTATCCTGCAACGTTTACGCACAACCACTCAGTCTCTGATTGTTCTGGAGACTGGTCGACCAGTGACCATTCCAACCGCTAATGGACAAACGTGGCAAGGCGTGGTTCCTGCTCAGGACTGACCCAGCAAGTGAAAAGTTGGGAATCACTAGCTTATCAGCAGTTGTGCAGTAGGTCTCCTGTAGGACGATGATGAAGGCCTTGTCCTTATAGGCTAGCTGCTCAATGACAGAGTCTGCAGCAAGCCCCTCGGTGTTCAGCTGGAGTATGTTGGGTCGTGGGTCTTTGGCAATATTTCTGCTTTATGACCCACCCCATGCCGAACACATCCAGTGCGGGCAGCAGTGGCTACTCAAACTCTAGAGTGCGCATTTGGAGATGCTGTGAGGGATGAAAACCACAGCTCCAGCAAGTTGGTTGTGAAAAAGGTCAAACACCTCAATGAACAACGAAAAAGATAGCAGGATTTATTTCACACGGTGAAGGATTAAGTTTTGAATAGTAATATGTGCGTCACGTTAACAAGGTGCCAATCAAATTGATGTAACAAAAAAACGCTAACTCACATTTGTTTCGCTTTGTCCTCGCTCTCTCGTTTATAGACAGAAACGTCTATTGCTGATACAATTGCAACAAACACCAAAGGAAATCCCCAGCCCAGTAAAATGGATCCAACATAGACGTTTCTGCTTTTCATTTCGTGGCGGAAGTAAATCGGCTGCAACACATTGATTTTATTCTTACGGTGAACGTTTTCAACAAGGCATCTTCTAAATACAAATCAGGCATTTGCTTTAGTTACAAACTGGTGTTGAGTTCGAAATACATCAGAATCAAAAACGAAAATTCCAAGGCGACAAACTTATGTTATGCAAGTTCCACAGGTTTCAATCAGTGCATTCAATTAGTGCAACTGAAATGCATGGCTGACTCTCACATGGAGAAAAACGACTTTGCAACATATGTGTTCAATAAAGTTTGAATATAGCTTACGTCACTCTTAATTAAAAGCTTAGCAAAACAACAACACGCGCATAGAGATGGTTTTGGTTTTGTGAAATAATGAACAATGTTTTCATGTTGGGGACTGAGTAAAGAGAATTGTAACCAAACTTTTTTTCAGAATCAAGGTGGCGTTTATGTAAAGAATAGCGTGGAAAAAAGTTTAATTCTTAAGATAAAGCTTTCAGTTCCATAAGATTTGTGATAGCAATGTTTTGTTACGAAGAACACAAGATAACCTTTGCAACAGCAATGGCCAAGTAAATTCCCTCCACCATCATCCAAGCAAAAGAGCTCAGTAATGAAAAGTGAATAAGAAGTGCAATTATCCAGCATCCATTGTCAGTGAAGATTATTTCTTCTATTTGACTTAGCAACAAGAGAAGATTGAGAAACAGTAAAGCCAAAGACAAGCTTGCTAGCAAGAAGAATGTACGTATTTGTCCAGGTAACTTTCGCTTCTTCCTGAAAAATTTTACGCAAACAAGTTTTGCAACAGATACGGCGAAATCGGAGTACCAAAGTACTGCATTGACTTACCAAAACCACAGAATGCAAAGAATGGTCAGTAGACAAGAAACTGCAGAAATTGAACTTCCAGCAATAGTGAGAATATCCAAAGCTGGATCTGAAATATCTGGATTCTAGAAAAAGCACGAAAAATGCACACTTCATAAAAGACATGTTTTGCATGTCCTGTTCATTAAGAGTAAAAATATTCGCACGTTCATTCATGATGGCGGGACTTTTGGTACGCAGTTCCTAAATATACTCTAAGTACATTTCAAGTGGCAATTCCGAAACTTTTGAAGCAAATCTTGGCGGTTTGAAATTCAAAAATTAATAGCCGAAGGTGCCACAAGTAGGGCAAATTGCGCATAAACCGGTTGGTACACAGGTGTAGGTGTGAAGGAAAACGTTACAAAAGTTGGCTTGTGCATCAGAACTTACGAACAGTGTGGCAAAGTTAGTCAAGTGATCACATTGACAAAATGCAATGTTTTCAGCAGAGAGGGTAGTACTACATCCTTCTGTGGACCAGTAATTTCCTGATTCGTTCCAGAATGCACAAAATGTATTGTTTTCATCCAATTTAGTGTTTTTGACTGATGAAAGATCCTGTAAAAACGAAACATTTAGATGGAAAATGTTATCAAATTTTCATCTACGTGGTTCGTTGACGTTGATAATTGTGTTTAGCAACAGCATTGCAGTTCAGCATCAAAATCATCTCAACGTCTAGTTGTACAAGTCAGATCCATTAAAAAACTTTCTAACCTCGGTAGCAGAGGCTGTGTGCAAGCTGATTTACAGCGCTGTAATAAAATCACGACGCAACAAACAACGAAGTAGAACAGCATAAAAGAGTAAAAGAATTGACCACTTTGGCGAATTGGTGCAAGACAGATTCAAACGCTCTCAGTGATCCATATGGAAATCACTCGGTCTTCGACGAAAAGATCACGCGTGCTGTTTAGCTACCGGTTCAGTCCTGCACCTTGAAATTGTAAAAGCATTATTTTACACAAAGCGTGTGAACTCACCTGGGCTACCCTTACTAAAGCTATTTAATGTTAGTTTCATGGTGGTCCAAAGGAACTCGGTGACGTATATTTCGACACGATTTTCTCTATCATTCTTTTCGAAACACTGTGGTGTGGAATTGGTTGAAATGCTAGGTGTTCACCATGCAATCTAAAGGTTGTGACAATACCAAGAAGATTTCATAAAAGTTGCAGGTATTGTTTTTTTTAGTTGCAGCAACGCAACAGTCAACTGGTGCCTTCATTTCAGGAGTCGACAACCTACGGCATTCAGGTCAGATGCGGCCTAGCTATGGCGCCAGAGGAAGACCAACGCTTCCTTTCGCATTATATTATACCTTTTGCGTTTGTTCCCCTGCATTTACTGTACAGTTCCACGTTTATACAATCCCGAGATACTGTTTTTTTCCAAGCTTGCAATGCTGCTTTACGCGACAAAGACTCGATTTGTACATACTAGAACGATTCACAAAGATGTCTGCGGGTTTTGAGCGCTTGCGGTCACACGCAAGGTTGCCACTCGTAGAGATTTCTCAAGTAAATATTTGTGGACTTCTGTATGTTTAGAACAGGGGCGTAAGGAGGGGGCGCAAGGGGGCACAGTGCCTCTGGCACGGAATCACTGGGGGCGCCGAAAAGTTCAGACATTGTTGCAAGTACTTTGTCAATACTGTACATTTACTCACGAAAGGCCTTCGGTGCGAACATGGGGGTGCCAAACCCTGTTTTCTTGTCCCGGACGCCGTCTAACCTCGGTACGCCCCCGGTTTCGAGGATACTTACGGTATTTTTCTTAACTTGTAGGAGATATTTTGCAACATAACGCAGGATGTAAGTAAAAAATTGGTTTGCCTAATACGTCATAAGTTTGACCAGAGCCGGCCTTTAGCCGATTGCTTCCAATCAGGCCCCGCGCCTAAGTGGACCTGCGCTACGCTTACTAACCTACGCAGATTTACACTATCTATCGAAGCTGTTCGCGTAGTGCCAGCGCCGGCCCACAGTATTTTTAGGCTTACCGTTCGTTGCCAAAGAAAATAAAATTCGTTCTGTTATCGTAACAATGGTTATTGTTATCCGGTAAGGTGGACAGTCTCTTTCGGGGATTTTGCCGCTAATTTGGAACTTGGAAGCTCTACTTGTTTCTTGAGCATCAGTATCAACCTGTGTTGGACTGAAGATGCCGTATTTCATCAGATTCATCAGATGCCGTATTTCATCAGATTCATCAGACAGAAAACACTGAAGATGGACTGAAGATCAGTCCCTTGGACTGAAGATGCCGTATGGCGAAATCGATTTCCATTAAATAACATCAATGCGTGCTGATTTTTGTTACTGGTGCAGTGTGCACAGACAGTGCTTAATTTGGAACTTTTGACACTTATTAGGGATTTTCGGAAAAATTTGAAAATGTGCAAAAAGGAATCATTTCAGGTTATTTTGCAAATAATGTTTGTTTCTATTTTTAAGACTTATCATGGCGCTTCGATTTTATGCTGCACCACCACACATTTTGGGAATTTTTATGTAAAACGGGGATTTTTCGGTACTGCTTTTGGAATTTTGGGAGCTGCATTTGTGAGAGCCCCGAACGTAAAGCCTAGGTTTTTCAATAGCATCTAGTTAAGGCAGAGTTGGTTTAAGCTTTGAACTGCTTTCTGTTTCAATTGTTAGTTTTTCGTAAATATGGCAGGTCATGTTTCAAAAGTTTCTGCAAGATACGGTTCGGTAGTTGTTGCTACCGCAATGGTTACTGCTACTTGTCTTCTGAAAATTAAGTTTAGTTAGTAACTGCAAATGTGTGCTGCTTAGTCAGTCTGTAGCGTTATTCATTTTAATTTCGTACAAATCTGATGAGACAACTTGAGATTAGCGAAAACCTTTGCAGTGCACCTAGTTTTAATTATGCCAACTGAATGGCTACCACAGGTGTGCAAAACTAACGGTTCTTTAAAAAGTATCAAAAAATAACGGTTCCACAAAAAGTAACAAGTACGGGCACATATGGTTTGTGAACAAATGGAAGAATTTAAAGACCGATTCTGCCAACCGACGTTCGAAAACCCGTGATATTGTTTGAATTTATCGCACACAATAACACGTACACCTCTTTCCATGTTTATTGCCCTCAGGATTTACATGACCAACCCAGCGACCGTGGCATCCAGAAAAATAAGTTTTTTTCAAACTAGAATAATAAGACATATTAATGCAAATACAAAAAACAGGACAACTCTTTTGTTTGCATTTTCCAGAAGAATGAAGAACCTATGGAAAGCATCACTAATGGAAACATATTTGAGATCTTCAATCCAACATGAGCGCCTAAATATTTTGGCGGTTTTATCCCCTGAATCCAAAATTAGCAGAGGCTACATTAATCCGAGTTTGTTAGTAACAAATGTTCCTTCAGTCTCGGGCACCTCCATAGCTGTCGGGCCCCGGAACAATGTTCCTGCTAGACTCCCTCTCATAGGCCCTGGTGTTACAGATATGTCTGTAGAAGTGTCTACTGGAGATGTGAAACTGGGCGACATGCCCCCAGATACACCTAGCTTGGTATTGCCCCTTCAGGCCTCGCTCTATAACATCAACGATATCTATCATTGTGACTTGATGCCCCCCTCAAAAATTTCTGCACACGCCACTGAGTGGGTCCGGCTAAAGTGCTTCCAATCGGGCCCCGCACTTGCTAAGACCGGCCCTGAGTTTGACACTGGCAGCAAAAAAATTACACCTAGTATGTACTTAACCCTAGGACTACCATACGGGTCAATTGACCCTTTTGCGATTTTCATTTCAAATTTTAAGAAAAAAGTGTGAAGCTACGAACCTCAAATGTTTGGACTTTTATTATTTTTGTGTCTTGAGCAAACCACCAAGTCGACAACAAATTTATTTTCAAAACCAGTGTTTCACGATGGAAAAAGGTTAATTACCATACGGGTCAATTGACCCTTAAGCTGGGAATGTTGAGCTATCCAATTACATTTTGAAACAACTTTTGCACACTGGGCCAGAACACGTTCCACACACAAACTTTGAACAGTTGCAACATTTTATTCTTGTTTTGTTTGACTGGCAAATTCGGAATTTGGTTCTTTTATGGAGTGTCATACCTCAGCAGCTCCTTGAATGCGTTTCAGATGCAATATATGGGGTCTTTAAATGCCTTACACTTTCTCTCTGTTGAGCACAGATTTTCTGCCAGTTTGATAATAAATTCCCTTTTTCAGTTGCTACTTGCAAATATTGCAAATGATGCATACATCCAGCACCACAATGTCCAACTGGTTGAACAATGCAACAAATGGCTATCTTCGGGGTGCTGCCTAAGTAGAGCATGCATGGAGTGTTTCATCAGCTGTATCCACACCACCCTTACTAGCGTTGAAGTCCAGTCGAGTCCGGAAAGACAGGTCGTCCTTATTATGTTTCCCACAATTTTTTTGGAAGTCCATCCCATACATTTAAAACTCCACAAAGAAAACACAGGACAAAGAACGTTTCGAACACTTCTTTTCTGAGAGAGAACTCGCTATCCCCATGTCGACGAGCTTCAGTAATCGTGAATTCCAAATTATGGTCACCGTGTTGTGATCCCACAGCCTTGAAACACGTCTTTAGCATCGTCTACAAGCGGAGGAGTGAATTGTTTTTTACCTGGCTTTGTATTCATTATATTTCGTTTACTTGCACGTCCATCTTGTAGGCAAAAATAACGTAGCCAAATGACACCACCTCTTTAGATTACTTGATCTCTGTCTGCCAAAGTATATAAGTACCCAAGTTTCGGAAATGTTCTTCCACAGTATCTTGCTTTCTATGAAGCTTTTCGTCGACCTAACACATTCCTGGCTTGAGCTCATCAAATTCTATTTCACGGGAGTCTTTATCAACTTGAAGAGCTGTAGGCACTTCATGTGCATTTTACCTTAAATTTTTGCAAGACTAGATATAGCAGATAACTGCACAGCATAAACTAGAGCAAACCTTTGGCCAAATAATATCACAAAAACTGCGAACCTGCGTTTGAGATAAACAACCATAGGATTCCTGTGAAAAACAGCTACAAGGCCACTATCGAGCGCTCAAATATGGGAGATTCTGGATACTTGCATACTGCGGCTTGTGGAAAGTTGCTGGCTGTCTTCGAGAGGCCTCTTGAACAAGTTGATCCACAAACCTGAATTCTTGCTTCGTGTATTTGATGATAACCTCCTTGTCTTCACGTACTTTTTGGTGTTCACAAGCTAAATGACGGTAAGTACTCCGAAATAGGTTAGACGGGTGGACATGTCCTCCCCAACTTTTGGACATAGAGAGACACAAAATCTTTTGTCCCTCAGAATGTTTTGTGGTATCAATATGGTTGTATAAATTTCACTACCAAAATTGTGCCAAGGAATTTTTTAAGTCTATTGATGCAAGGTGCCGTATGTTTGGAAAAATTTGAATACTATCCCGATTTACATGACAAAAAAACGGTATGATTTAGGCGTACTTTTTGGCCATTGTGCCAGTCAATGGAATCCCAGAGACATGTTTATAAATTGGAATTGCATTATGTTGCTGCCAATTATTTGAACCTCAGAGAGACATGTTCACAAATTCTACTTTTTAATGTAATGTTTGTTTTTTGAAGAATAATTGAAGTGTTTTATCTACTTTTTCAAGAACACTTCAAGCGCTAAAACTAAAGTTTGGTAAAACCTACTTGATAAAGACGTAAATCAAATACCTAGTTATCATTTCTACGGACTAGCACAGCACTCTCTGCAAATGCCACAACACCAGGGATGTAGCCAGTGGGGCAGTGGGGTTAAAATATATCGTTTCCATAATTTGCCAATTTTACAAAAAGGTTGTACTACGGTTGAGTGAAGATGGTGACGTCATCGAAACGTAACCAAGAGAATTATATTTGCGTGATGATATGCATAATAACATGCATACCACACAAAGTTTGTTCTCCCAAAAGGTTTCTAGCAAACTCGGCCCCTGCCGCAGCACCACGTTTGGGCAGTTTGCATCCACAATTTCGCAAGGCAGTGAAATCAAAGAAGGGCACAGCCACTGCGCATGCGCAAAACGAGCAGCGAACTCATTGTGACGTTACCACAGGCAAAAGTCACACTTCAAAATTCATTTATATGAAAGAGACGCGATAACTAGTGCGCTGTGTGCGAAAAAACCATTCAAATTCAACTCAGGGGACAATTGACCCCATTGGCAATTCTTGAAGAAAAAAATCTCAGTACTCCTAGGGCTAATAACTTCAACCGTTTGGACGCGTTATCACAAACGTACAAAGTAGGCCCATTCACCCATGCTTACCGGATGCTATGTAATTCTTGTCGGTCAAAAACAGTGTTTTCATTTCAGAAAGCCTTCAGAAACTGAGTGATGTTCCTGCAGCTAAGAACGGCTGGTTGTGCTTCTGATTTAGCAATGAAGCATTACAAAGTTTCTGTATCGATACTAAGGACGTTTCAATATTGCTTTTTCAGATTCTTCTTCCTCTACTTTCGTTTGAGCGATTTCTACTTTTATCCACTGCTTGGCCGCGCTAGATTTCGGGGCAGGTGTTGAGCAGCCATTCGGTTGTCTCATCGCCCGGAACCGTCAGGCCATGCAGTCCGCGGGGAGGTCGATGGATTGGACTTTGGAGGACAACATGGTCGACGGTTTGTTCTTCTGCGCCACACTCACAGGCCACAGAGGAGGCCATACCCAATTTGTACAAGCAGGAGCGGAAACGTCCGACACAGGTGGGGAGGCGGTTAAATCAGACCCAGGCTCTTCTTGGAGGGTCATTCCAAGGGGTTGTGTACCGGTGTCTGGAATTAAAGTGCGGAGTCTTGTGGGGTTGTCCGCCCGCTCCGCGTTCCATTGATGATCTGTGCACTGCGCCACACGTATGTTGTTGTTGTCAGAGGAGCTGATGAGTTGCTGCACGGCGGGTACAAATGGGCGCCTCGATTTGAGGCGCCGTGGAATTGCACTCGATGGACGGGTGAACACTGAGTGGAACAGGTGTCCAGGCTTCATGCCACGGCGTGCTAGAGATAGTGTGGATCCACTGCGACGAAGCTCAGCAGGTGAAATACCTGCGAGGATTGGAAGGTTGTCTGCTGGTGTATGACGCTGGCATCCAGTCACAATTCGCAAGGCGTCGTTGATGGTGGAGTCAGCGAGGTGGGTATGAGCACTGCGGCACCAAACAGGAGCGCAGGACTCTGCAGTCGAATGGACCAGGGCTAGGGTGGCTATTCGCAGAGTTGTTGCTCCAGCGCCCCAGCCGGAGCCAGCAAGCCGCCTCAGGAGAGCGACGCGTGATGCTAGCTTCTTGCGAAGTGACTCGAGTTGTCGACAATACGTGAGCGACTTGTCCAACGTTCCTCCGAGGTATTTGAACTCGGAGTAGAAGGCAGAGTTTCGGTAGACGTTGGTAAACATCCCCAACGCGAGCAAGTGCGAAATACCGCGAAGAAAGACGAAGTCACAAATGCCTAGGAATAAAACCACCGCTAGCGCTGAAGCTAGGAGAGCGTTCCTTCAGCCTAAGTGTGCATGGGTGTCGGCAGAAGTTTTTCCAGTGGGGGCAAGGTCGAAATTTTGCTTATCGTTTTCAGGTTGCTGACGATGCAGTGCAAATTGACGTTCACAAAACACAAAGAAAATGCCCTGTGTTACGGCAACAGTCACGAAATGTGCTTCATTGGCAGCATTAGCCGGGTATATTACGATCGTTTACACAATACAGTAGGCTAACTGCAGATTTTCAAAGCGGGACTGTTCGTTTCAAAGAAGCATTACCATGGTCTTTAACGAAACCGGAAATTGTGACTTTATTTGACTTAGCAAGACTTGTCGGCGTTGCTTCGAAACAAGAGCTGCAAATGTCTGGGATCCAGAACCGTCGCCAGAAAGTCTTCAATAGGGGGCTTTACGTTTGTGCGGGGCGGCTTTACGTTTTTGCAGGGGGATTGACATTCAAATTTGACAAAAATTCCAGTGATTTACACTGTTTCATGTTTCAATTTGGGGGGGGCTTAGAGCTTTGTTTCGGGGTGCTAAGCCCAGCAAAGCCTTCCCTGTGGCGACTAGACTGCTGGGATCTCCTCAAGAGCTGCAAACGTCTGGAAACTCACTCAGAAATCAGAACTAAACCTTAACAAATAAGACGTAATCCAAACGTGCATAGACCTATTCTAACAAGTCACGCAGTTTTGTACTGTGTGAAAAGAAGCCTACATAAACGTAGTTTGATTAACCTATTCACTCAGGCACGTTTGTCCATGGACGCCGAAGAACGGGGCATTGTTTCCCCTGCCCTTTAAAAAGTGGGGCAACGAGGGCAGATGTGCTTTTTCATAACAGCACTATGGGTAATCTCATGGTTTCTGAAGATAAACTTGAAACAAAGTTATTGCAGCTATTCGCGCATCAAAAAGATCAGAATAGTTTTCTATAATTTCTGTTATTATTTTTGAGGTCAACATTGTTGCTGAACAACAATAAGAATAATAGGAAACGAGTTTTTTGGTTTTTATAAGTTTCCATTGCGCTCAACTATTTTCTGCCAACCCCCTGCCCTATCGCTCCTCAGTGTTCCCACATTGGTCACACTGACAGTCTCATACTAACAATGGGTTTTTCAGACTTGTGGAAGCATTGCCTCAGATTCACTCTTGGTTCTTTTCACACAGTATAATACTGCGCGGCTTACCGCTATCAACAGTCACTGCCTCGCAGCAATACCTGCCAAGACGCCTGCTTTCAACCACTGCCTTAACTGACGGGGTCAGGAGTACAAACAAAACTACTGGCAAACAAAATGCAAAAACTGGGTCCACACATAGTATTCTTTCGGTTTTCAGTAGGTTGTTGCTTTTATGCGTTTTTGGGGTGTTTTCTGGTGATTTTGTGTTTTAGTATGGACGTGCATATCGATCCTTATTCACTATCATTTTACAACTATTTTTCTGAGTGTTGGCTAGCGGGTTCCCATTCAATTAAAATTTCCCACACTAGGTCAAGCCTCTAGTTACGCCACTGTGCATTACCTGCCAATATGTCTGCGTTATGCAGTCACATGCGGTAAACCTCCCGTAATTAAAGATTTGTTGCCATGTAATTGTTACGCAATAAAGCCCCAGCGTAGAACAATCCGCTCGCAAGTTTCGCAACCTGCCTCTTCAGGCGAAGGAGCGGATATGGGCATGGGCGTCCGCAGAGGGGGGCAAAATGGGCATTTTCCCCCCTGGAAATTGGGACTAAGAACCAAAATTTTTTTGAAAACCTGTAGTGAGCACTTAATTCAGATTAATTGACTTACTTCTTGCAATGACAGTTTGTTTGCCGATATCAGTGGCGTAGGGAGGCGGGGGTGCAAGCGCACCCCCAAAAATTTTGATATGGTGAAAATCCGGGCACAATTCCTGAAAATCGGCAAAATCCGCAGAAATCTGGGCAAAATCAGTGAAAACCTTGGCAAAACTACAGAAAATCTGGGCAAACTTCCTGAAAATACGGCAAAAATGGCGTCCAACGTGCTTTGGTTTGAAAAAATTGGCCCCCAACGTGTGCAGAATCACATGAAAACTTTTTTTTTATTTCAAAAACGGTCTTCATGAGAAAAAATCGCACAAAAAGTGGTCCAAAATTTTTTCAGGCAGGTTTGAGGAAATTCGGGCAAAAATCCTTCGCGCCCCCAAAAATTTCCCTGCTCCTACTCCTGTGGCCGATATGAACCGCTCATTGCGCAAGAGGCAGGTTTATTCTTGTGGTGTCATGTAATGATGATATTGCAGTTCACTCATGTCCGTTTTTTGCTCTGCAGAGGCAGGCTGCGAAACTTGCGAGCGGATAGTCGTTCGTCCTAATTGCGTAACAATAGCACAGCCTCAAATCTTCAAACGTTATCCTACTTCAAGTTACGGTGGTGGGGGTTTTGTTGCATGTGACTGTTGAACGCAGAAATCCAGGAAGGTGATGAAATGCAGCACATAGGTGTAGAAGGCAAATGTTTTGGGGTGCGAAGGATTTTGGCCGGAATTTTCCCAAACTTGTCCGAAAAAATTTTGGGCCACTTTTTGTGCGAACATTTTCTCAAGCAGGTCTTCTTTTGGAATGACCTCCAAAAAGAGGTCTTCATATGATTCTGCCAACGTTGGGCGCCATTGATGTCCAGATTTTCAGGAATTTTGCAGAGGTTTTCACAGATTTTACCCGGATTTACACAAATTTTGCGCGAATTTTCAATGATTTTGCCGCGATTTTGAACATATCGAAAAGTTTGGGGTGCGCTTTCACCTCCGCCTCCTACACCACTGATGCAGCAATACAGTGACTGCCGATAGCGGTTAGCAACATAGTTTTATACTGTTTGAAAGAAACAAGAGGGAAAATGTAGCAGTGCTTCCACAAGTTTGAAAAATCCACTGTTGACGTGAGACTGTGAGTGCGACCATTGTGCCAGAGTGAATAGATTAATCCAGGGGTGTGAAATTAATTTGGTGCGGGGGTAATTTGAAGAAGGTCGCATTTAGCTGAGGGCGTACCTACCTTCTAATCATCAGAAGAATCCAATGGAAATAGAAGCAAGTCTCCGTTCAAGATTTGGGCTAAGTTAGAGGAAATTTCAGCATTGTTGATTTTTTCTTGAATGCTTGCGGGCCACTGAAAACGCTAAGGCGGACCGCATGAGGTCCAAGGGTCGCCCATTCCTGGCTTAATCAAAATACACTTATTCAGGCTTTTTTAACACAGTACAAGACTATGTGACTTGTTGGAATACGTCTTATCCGTTCCGGTTTATTTCTGGTATCTGAGTTAGTTCTTAGAGACGACTGCAGCTCTTGCCGAGACTCCAGAATCTGGAGTCCAGGTGTTTGCAGCTCTTTTTTCGAAGTGACGCTCACAAGTCTTGCTAGATAAATTAACGCAATAATTTATGGTTTCTTTAAAGAGCAGGGCAATGCTTCTTTGCAAAAATTGCCCTGCTTTGAAAATCTGGCGATAGTAAACTCTATATTCTTGATATACTTGGCTATTGCTGCCAAAAAATTGCATTTTTGTGACTGCACCCGTAACAAGGGGCGTTTTTGTGGTGTAGAAAACCGGTCCGTAGCTACGGGGTGGCATTCTGGGGCAGTGCCACCCCAAATACTTTTGTGCGTCTCCAAATTGTGTTTTGTCCAGTAAAACTTTTTTAAACACATAATTTAAAAAATCTTGTCCCCTAAAAATGTATTCTGCCACCAAACCTTAAAACCTGGCTACAGGCCTGGTAGAAACGGGAAAAGTGTGTTGTGAAAGTCCATTTGCATTGCATCGTCAGTAACCTGAAAGTATGAGCCAGCCATATCCAACCCAAATGGCTTACTGAGCCAAATATTATGTCACTATCTTAATCAGGGCCGCACGTTTTATGACATACTAATGGGGGCCATGGCTTACTTTGATCTTGGCAAATTAAATTTAGCTCAACCAATTGTACTGAAAGCCTTCGTATCTACTGTAACTGCAATATTAACAGACGTGTTAAAGAGGCACTGAATACCACCTACATCAGAAACGTCAAATTCACGATTATCAAAACAAGGACAGGTTATCAGAATACATCATACTTTTACTACAGCGACAACCTAAACTAGGCCGCACAAAACATTCGACTGGGCCGCATGCGGGACGCGGCTTGGACATAGCTGGTATAAGCAAAATGTGGACGTTGCCTCCGTGGAAAAATTTCTGCGGACGCCCATGGACGTGGGTACAGTAAACGGCAATCTTATCACTGAATGAATCCAGAACAGTGAACCACGCTCTTGTCCGGTGTGAGTGTCATACCAGCAAATTAACCGTCATTGCAAGAATTAAGTCAACTAGTCGGTATTAAACTGCTGACGTCAGATGTTCTAGATATTTTTGGTTCTTAGTTTGAATTTCCAGGGGGTAACCAAATGCCCGTTTACCCCCCCCCCGCCTGCGGACGCCCATGTAACTGCGCTTTTCGTTCGGAAGATTCAAAGAGGTATATACTAGTCTTCAACTAGGCGGTCGGCTAACTCCACCGCGTGTTGTTGACCATTTCCACCGTGTTCCTGCAAAGCGGCATCAGAATGATATTTCGGCATCATAACTTAATGACACCGCACTAGACATTACAATCACGAGATTTGTCCACTTAACCGTGCGTTAATACCTTGGTGTTTCCATTTGCCATTGTTTCCATTGCCATTCTGTGGGTCAATGCCTCATCAATAGAACCTGAAGTAGCGGCTCTACACAGTCTAACAGCGCTTCTCCACTGTTCCAATATATCGTATGCGCGTTTCACAACCTGAAGCTTATGTGTGCGTGCGTGGCCGTGCGTGGACGAGTTTTATCCAACACCTCGTGTTTCGGCCGTTTTCTGCTCTGCTCTGCGACCGCGAGCCACGCGATGTCCACCAAGAACCTTTTTCTTAAATTACCCCCGTGCTGTTCAGATGGAACAAACGCAGCAACAAACAAATGAAAGGCGACATGGTTCCCAGATAGATTCTACGTAGTTGGTTCCCAAACGTGAATCTCAACATAAATGTTTCCTAAACCGGGAATCCCTACACTGATATTTAATCTGCGTCCAAGAAGATGCAACATCAGAATTCTCACTAAACTACTTTATTTAACGAATTTCATAAGTTAACTCAATTATTGCTGAGAGCCTTCGTCCTGCCTGATTGGTATATTCACCTGTCTTGATTGGTGTGTTTCACCAATGCTGCCCACTGCAGCAGCATTTTTGCATTGGTGTACGCGGCCGTAATAATGTTATTTTCTGAATGTATGTTCATGCCAAAGGTTCATGCGCAAGAGTCAGACTCATGCCAAAGTCTGGATGGAATACAAAAGCACTGACTCGAATGCGAGTAGCAAATAAAGTGTCCTAATAATTGTAGAGGTTTGAGCCAAGCGTTAAGGGTTATTGAGCAACAGCTCTTTGCCATTGCAACGTGTGCCGTACGCTTACCTCGAACAGTTACCAAATAATTGTTCTGTACTTTCACCGGAAAACTGTGGCACACAGATGCGTGCCTACCGTGCTTGTCTTCGTCTTCAATTAACTTCATGTCTGACATGCAAAAAATTAACACAGTGCTTCCGTTGAAATCTTGTTCTTTCTGGCCTAGTATGCAGCGACGCCGGAACGTCGGTATGGCAGGTGGGCCAGAAAAAAGTTGAGGACAACAGAAACTTATGAAAAACAAAAAAAATCGTTATCAATTATGAGGCCCGTAACTACGAGGGGCGTAGGAGGAATGCTCTCCCCTGAAAAAAATTTTGACCCTCCCTGGAAAAATGTGTTGGACATAGTTTAAAAAATTTGGGCCCCTATCAGTAAGCTCTTCCCCTTCCCTGGTGTCCCAATTTGGTTAAGACCTACCAATTATGCTTGCTACCGTTGAACAATAATGTTGACTTCAAAAATAATAAAACAAACTATAGACAACTCGCTTCAATTCGATCTTGATAAATCATAAAATTACTTATGAAAAGACACCATTGCCCCCGTTGTCCCTCGTTTGAAAGGTCAGGGATTCAATGCCACCGCTCTCCGACGTCCCTGCTTGCCGCTATCCGCAGTCACTGTCTCGCTACATTACCTGTCGAGATGTCTGCGTTCAAGAATTACGTGCAACAAAACGCCTAATGCCATAACTTGAAGTGAACATTTGAAGAATTGTTGCCATGTTATTATTGCACGATAAAGACCAACAGTGAAACAATCCGCTGGCAAGTTTGGCAACTTGCCCCTGCAGTCAGTCGCCTAGTCAGCCCAAAATTTTTTTGGGGGAAATTTGATGGGGGCAAAAATGTTTGATTTTAGGCGTATAACACTATTTTGTGACGCCGCCTCTCAAAGCACAAATTATTGTATGTTCTAAAAATTTTGGGGGACATGGCCCCTAGGCCCCCCTGGCTACGACTAAGCCTGCAGGCAAAGCAGCGGATATGAGTGAACTGCAAGCTCAGCACTGCATGAAACCAGAACAGTGAATCTGGCTCTTGTGCCGTGTGAGTGTCGTTCAGGCAAATAAACTGTTATTGCAAGAAATAAATCAATTAATAGGAATTGAGCTGCTGACGTCAAATTTTCTAGAAAGCTTTAGTTCTTTGTCCCAATGTCCAGCGAGGGGCAAATGCCCGTTTTTAACCGGGGGCAGATCCAGCCAATAACGTTAGGGAGACGATTTTAGTAATATTTGTTAGTCAAGTCTCATTACGGGTTCGATACTTTAAGAGAGATGAAGTAGACTTCACAACACTTCCGTGACAAAACAATGGATGACAAAATGGCCTTATATTGCGAATGCTGTTTTCCGAATCGTACACAATCATGGTAAATAAGGTTAATTCGTAGGTTTTAGGGAGAGCGATCGCCCCTCCTGGATTCGCCCCTGTTTTGACGCCCCTGCGGACGCCCATGGCTTTGACGTACCACGAGTTCAAAACTGTTTGCTTGAGTTCAGTGTAAAAGCACACCCATAGCCATACTAGTCATTCTTTTCGCATTTACATGTTTAGCAACAATGTTGACCTCAAAACTAATAATAGAAACGATAGAAAACCATTCTGAATTTTAGGTGTGCGCGAATAGCTGCAATATATTTGTTTCAAATTGATCTTGATAAATCAAGAAATTCCTTATGATACTGGTATGTCAGGTCACCTGTGACCCCGTTGCCCCCCTTTCAAAGGGCACGGGGTCAATGCCCCCGTAATGCAACCCCGTTCCAGGATCCCTGCTAGTATGTCTTCACCGTGTTGCGAAGAGTCCGAGAGGCAAGCGCGAAAAGCTTTCCACTGTGGCAGCAAGCAACAATAGAGATCACCCTACGAAATCATTCTCGTCGCCACCATTAGCAAGTACATTCACTGTTCACCAGGCTCACAAGCATAAGAGGTCGCTCACCGAGTTGACTGTCGGGATCACTCGATTATTGGTTGTTTGCGCCATTTACATATGGATGCTATTCTCAGCGCACATCCCGTTCGTGGTGCATTGCGCATTCAACACGGCGATTACGGAGTGGTTGCAACAACCAGCTGAAGTGACCTAGTGGTCTGAAAAGGTTGCCCACACATGTTTTATGTTATGCACCCTTTGCATCCGCAGTGCACCATCTGAAGTAAAAATGAATTGGCCCGCGTTCAATTGGTCCAGATGTAATAATACATGATAACAATAATTTCATTGTTTTTGCAAACATGAGCTTTAGTCTTAGCAAGAGAATTGATAAAGTGTCGTTATAAATATTAATAAAAAATGAAAACAATTGGCTATCCACAGTTAGATTGCAAACGAGACTTTTGGAGAATGTAGGTTTTTTAGATTTTCCATGTACACTATTTGAATAATAACTGAGTCAGGGCCGCAACCGGGCAATTGCCTCCCCAAATATTTTCACATCGCCTTTAGTTGTTGTGTATAACAACACGTTACAATTACTGTATTTTGTCCCCCGAAAATATCAGCTGGTTGCGGCCCTGAACTGAACAATGCTTTACGTTTTTCAGTATACCTTAAATGAAATGTTGATATACTCGTTAAGACGTTGTATACTTTTATTGGTATCAACTGAAGCTGAGATAATCATGGGTGAATTCACCAAAAACGTGTTTGATAACTTGTTCGGGTTATTTCCCTCCACTTGATTAGACGCTGACATTGCTTGAAACACCTTCGAGTCAAGAAAACCGAAGAATCCTGTTCTTCTACCTGTGCAGTCAGAATAGAGTTTTGAAGTCGGAACTTAATGAGAAATCAGTCATTTTGACTTAAAGGAAATTAAGTAACAAACCAAATTCCAGTGATCCTTACGTATTTTAACAAAAAATGAGGATTGAATGTTTTACAGCAGCTGTGACTAATATTTCAAACAATCGAAATTTCAACTTCATATGAGTTACGTCACGATGTGTCCGTTTAGCATCGTCCACGAACAAAATTCGAACGAAAATCGGCAATTGTCACATTCTACAAAGTTGAACATATTTCAATGCAACGTAACCACAAACACGAAAATCTAAATTGCCCCACCAAAAAAAGACAAATTACCCCTTCGTAATTTTTTCAAAAAACGAGAAAAAAAAACTTTCGTAAACGCAATACAAATGATATATCAAGCCACCCAATCATCCAGTATTTAGTGTTGAACTACCCCTTTATTTTCACCCTGTTTTCTGTTTTCTACGTTTTCTGTTTGTTTATGTTACATTATTTGCTTTATTGCCTGCATCCCAACCTTGTACACCTTATACTTTACTACCTACGTAATAGTGCTCTGCAGTAAACTTTGCACTATTAAAATTACAGCATTTGCATATCAACATGCCTGTCTCTGCATGCTGCATGCCTCGCCTCAATAATTGATGCTCCTGAAACAAAGCCTCGCTTCTGCTTTATATTTGATTAACCCAAAATTTATTTCATCATTTTCGGCCTGTTACCCCACCTTTGAAGGTGGGTGCGCTGGAGAGGGTGGTGGACAAAACAAAGAAAAGAGTCAAATTACCCCTTCGTGTGCAACTACCCACTGTCCATTGAAGCAAAATAACACCATGATAAACACCTTCCTTGAAATACACTTCTCAAGATTGCCCTCATTTTCTTTAAAATAGCGTCGGCTAACATCGGGATCTCCAAACTACGGCCCGCGGCCCAAATCGTGCCAGCGAGGCCATTTCTTCAAGCCGCAAAGAAATTTTGTAAACATAGAAAAAAATACAAATTTACAAAAAGTGTGTGATTGGGTAGAAAGTAACATATCCCAAGAAAATGACATTAAGTGAGGTGTTAGGCCCTCTAACTCCTTTGGAATAACTTATGTGGACCTCATACGAAAAATATTGCAGACGCCTGGTTTACACAAATTTGTTCGATGTTTCAAATTTTTTTAATTCTATAACAGGGCTACTCCATTATTTTAAGAAAGGGTCCAGTAACAAAGGTCAAAATTTTTCGAGATCCGGTTACTCCCATAAAATCATGCACGTGTGACATGACGTGGATTGTTCTTACAAAAAAGCATGATATTAGAATGTAATACGGTTGCATATATATATATGTATATACAAAATCAGGTAAATGGATGTAGTTAACAAAAGGTGTCAGCGTTATTTATTGTTCTGCTGGTGGACGTAATGGCATTTTGTGCTTCTTGGCAGTTAATTAAATTTTGTTCCAAGTTAGTGATAGCGAGTATAAGGCTGTGGTGGAGGATTTAATTCGTCATACAGATGCGAAACTTGCTCTTTATGAAGCTGATTTTTGAACAAACAGACCGGCAGCAGTATGTAGACTCAAACACAGTGAGAATTTGCGCTGACAGTTTGCGAGGAATGGAAAAAAAAATTGGAGATACATTCCTTTGACCAGAATTTCCCAGGTGTGGAATCACAAAATATTTCTTTCACTGCCACGTTCTACTGGAATTTAATTATCTCCAGCTGAATTTTAGCTGGGTCCACAGGTGTAATTTTCTCCACTTTAGAATTCTGTAGTGTCTGTCACTACAAAAAAGGTTTTCAGGAAACAGGAACTGTTTGTCACCATGTTGCTACTCAACTTTCAATAATTTGAATATACAGTATCTGGGATATTTTTGCCTTCATTTTCCCCAAATATCCGTGAAAGTGACTTAGTTCGCTTTGACTGTCATGTTTGAAAATATCTAACCTTTTCTGAAAAGGGCGATCATTAGTGATCAAATCAAATGTAGTAGGTTTTCTCCTTGCAGTTTTATATTCACGTGGTTGAGGTGTGACATTTCCATTTCTTTATCATTTCAAGGTTTCCATTTCTTTATCACATTTCAATTTTTTATCACTCCAAGGGTTAAAAAAGTTGAAAATGCCTTGGCATTTTCTACACATCTTATTGAATTCTCGATAAAAGCCAAAAATTCCTTTCTAAAGGACCAAAATCTCTACAAAACTCTTTCCTTACTCAAACATGTTACATGTTTGCGCACAGTAAATTTGCATAATTGCATTGTTTTCGGCAGGAAAAGATTTCATTGCAATTTTCTAGCCTTGATTCCACTATTTCACCCAGGATACACTTTGCAGTGACAGGCGATTGCTGAACAATTATGACGAAACATATAGCTTGAACCAGATAACAAGCGCAACTCAGGTGTGTGCTGCAATATAGGTGAACAACAGCTTGATGGTCATTCAATTATAGCCTACAGTTGGCGAGGAGTTAATGCTTCAGAAGAACGACCAAAAGCGCATGGTTTTGGGATAAAAATTTCTGGATATGGAATATATTTTTGCGAGGCTGACAAGGTCTAGCCGTCAACATCGAAAGGTCCGTCGGCCGTTTGAGTAGACCTGTTCTATAGCCAGAACATTTGAAAAAGTAGTGTGACCGAAACAACTCCATGATTTTCTGAAATACTTTCATTCACATAATTAGCGATTCATTTCTCATCGTTTGGGCTATGAATTTGAAAATTAAGCTTGAACAGGATGGTAGCATTGCTTCTGGTTTTCTTGTAGGATTGAAATGGAATTGGTCAAAGCCACGGTGTGATAACTTTATCATCAGTGGCAATGTCCGGTACTATTGTGCCGCGTTACATTCCAAGCGAATACATTTTGCTTGCATACTTGTAATTACCTCTTTTTGCAGTGTCACGTGATTAAAATCAAATGAAGTCGTAATCAAATAAATATGCTAACGAGAGAATCGCAAATCTTTAACTGAATTTTTATACTTACGTTCACTTTTGTTGACGGCTTCAAATGGCACGACGATCGATGCGACAGAGTCTGGACAAGGTTTTCCCATAAACATATTAAACTGGTCGCCTCGAAATCCAAAATTTTTGTCAGGCTGTTGCTTTGTTTCAAATCCAATACTTCCAACAGAATCTTAAAATCAAAAGTGTTAGGTTGCATTGTTTGAAGGTGATGAATTTTTTGGTAGAAGTTGTAATCACCACTACGTAATAAAAAGGTCAACGGCTTCCAAAATACACCCACAATACACTTTCATTCAAAATCTCACAGACACTTGATCCTACCTTCATCGGGAGTAATTTCAGCGACTCCTACAGCGACGGTGCTGGCCACCGAAAGAAATTCAGTGGCGTTTGTCAAATTGACCTTCACTACGACTCCGTCAAGTGTTGCTAATAAGCTTCAAGAAAAGCAAAAAAACTTGTTAAATATTTATGTTAGCATCAGGAGCTTAGAGAGTGGTCTCAAATACGTGGTCTGCGCGGACATTATGTACGGCCTGCGATGCTTCAGAAATTTTCGAATATTCAAAAATTAGCAACGACGACTGCATATTAATGTTTCAAATTGCTTTTATGTTTACTGAATTGATAAAAAATAAAAATTTTGACATCAATATTTACACTGAATATGAACACAATTTTTTAATATGAGTTAAAGCTTGTTTTTTTTATATATTTGGTAGAAAGTACAGTTTGAAACAATAAATGTAAATTTCGTACCAAACATTTGTGTCAAAAATAGTTGCAATTGAGTGCTTCATACATGATGCTGCTAAGGAGTTGACATTGTCTCCTGCGGAAAATCTGTGTGACCCCACGGCGCAGGAAAAGTATGAATGCGCGACCACAGACCATTTGTGACAAAAAATGTGCCAAGAAAGTATAACGGGATTAAGAAATTTTCTCTAACCAAGATTTTAGAAAAGATCTAATAAAATTGTAGCGATCGCCCTGACCACTTTACACAAAGCTGCCGCTGTACGGCAGTTGTGTGTTCACAACACGACAAACAAACAAGCAGGGCCGGCGTTAGCAAGAGCGGGGCCCGATTTAAAACACTTTTGCGGGGGCCCGCTCAGTGGTGTGTAAAAATTTTTGAGGGGGTGCATGACGTAATGATAGAAATCGGTGATGTTACAAAGGCGAGGCCCGTAATAGTGACGCCAAGACCTCTCCAACACCGACTTCAATGGACAGCGCCCGTAAACCCAATAAAGCAAAGACTTACAACTCTCATTAATGCCTCCCCTCTGGCCAGGCACCACCCTGATCAGAAGGGAGTTAACGAGTGTAGTACCGGCAGAGAGGAGAGATATCGAGTGTTGTGATAGTGCATATGCAGAACCGAAAAGTTTGCAGTAGTAGAAAAAGATATTTTCCAGGCCAGGAATAATAGTCATGGATGACATGCCGCTTCACCATTTTATGGTATTCTTTTGCAGTAAAACTTAGAGAACCATGTCCCATTACTCTCGTTTCTGGGGAAAACTTCTATTATGATTTTATAGTGGACACATTAGTGCTTTAATGTTTTGTTAATTCTTACTGCGTAATTCCCAGTAATATTCCATTCGTGATTCAACGCGATGTACTTGTTTGCGAACAGTTCGACCGTCGACGCGATAGCCTGCAAACCTACATAAACGCTGTCGGTCGCTGTTTCCTGTGGCGCATTCGAACGCCTAACGCTTTTGTTCGTCGTCATTCTAATTCCGACTCTACATCGAACCGTTACGTTACGTGTTTTCTGACTTTACGCTCAAGTGTATCGGCGTTTTTTGTTGTATATCTGACTATAATCGAAAGAAGCAGTCAACTTAGAGTACTACTGGAGAGTTATTGGCGGACAAAGTGGTGAGAGCCTTCTAATTTGCCTTACTTGGCTTGGCAACTTCAAGACGTCAGGTTGCTTAGTTGGGAGACCGACCTGTGCTCCTGCAACAACTAGGTTGACCCTCAACTAGTAGGGACCTCTACAGCAACCTACAACCCCAGTCCTTACAATTGCAGGGATCCTCTTTGGTTAAATAGTCCATGGTAGTCCCTAACATTCCGACTCGTGACATCTGGCTAGGTAGCAGGATTATTTATTCATCCAAATTTTGAATTTTCTTGCTCGCATGCGTCATGAAATGCACATCTGACGAGGTTCCTTCTTTGTCAGAATCAACACTTTCGAACGACTTGTAGACTATAACTTCTCGTACATAAACTTCCACTTTGACTGTCTGGCGTAGGCTAGCTGCCTATGTTGTCGCAATTGTGGTGTGGCATTGAAGGTATACCTTCAGTGGTTAAAATACTTGTCAAACGCACCTTTCTTTTTTATGCTTCGGTCTGTTTTTGCCTTAGCTTTGGGCCTCTTGGTCTTTGACTCATAATATTTAGCTTAGCTGCAGTACAGACAAAACATAATCTTAAATAAATAGCCCAAATTCGACTGCACCAAATACTTGGCTGTCACTAAATGCTTTACACGTGGAAAATTGTTACAGTGAAAACCATGTAATAGAGCACCGATTAAAGAAGTCCAAACTGCTTGTTAGTGAAACTTTTGATTAACCCGAAGGGGTTGAAAACTCATTTCTCTGTTAACACTAAAGAAACATATGAAGTGATCGCAGATCTAATAAGTTTAAACCTACTTAATAATTTTACAAAGCAGACAAGTACTGTAATAGCCTCAAAGTTCCATAAAAGTTATTCCACTTTCCACCTTTTCGGACTTTTTGCAACTTTCAATTTGTTAGGCTATATCTCCGAAATTACAACGGCAGTCTGTGAGATTGATGCCACAGTCCTGTTTCAGTAGTATATCATGATGCAATTTCCACCACAAGAACATCATGAGGCTTACTTCACTTGAACCAAAATGTCACTTCTGTTTGCAAATGGCGTAACTGTTAGTAATTTTCTGATGTTTTTCAAGGAACAGTTATGGTTTGCACATACGAAATAGCCATTCATAACAAAAACTAGGTTTATTTCAAACGTTTACGCCAATCTCAGGTTGCCGTATCAAAGCTTTATGAAAGGGAAAATGAACAACGATAATAGAAGACTAAGCAACACACATTTGCAATTACGAACTAAACGATACCTTGAGAAGACAAGTAGAAATAAATATTGAAATAACAACATTCAACAACTATCGAACCGTCGTTTGCAGCAACTATTGAAACCTGACCTGCCAAGTAAGAAACCCTTTTATAAATAAAACAGAATGCAACTTAAAGATTTAACCTCTCTCTGCCTTAACGAGGTGCTACTGAAAAAAAAAAAACTTGGCTATATTGTGACGAGGTGTCACAATATGAATGAATTTATTGGAGTATTGTTAAACGTTTTATTCCTAAAAAGTATTGCAATTATGCAAACCAATCTATGCATCGCGGATTTAGAGATGTTGTTTACAACG
>Ga0210059_1002605_pt1 | contig 28381 bp, 21 predicted proteins | sample Ectturendosymbi2_FD_188042 | JGI IMG/M metagenome (GOLD analysis project Ga0210059, IMG submission 188042) | Ecteinascidia turbinata endosymbiont from Florida, USA - Sample 2 (SPAdes) (version 2) | ecosystem: Host-associated > Tunicates > Ascidians > Unclassified | place: Key West, Florida...
TGAAATAATAAGAGTTTAACAGCTGCACGTGTGAGAGACCACAGTGCAGCCATGATTTGTTTCGTGCAGAAATGTAACTGGCTTTGCTGTAACGTTGGTTGTCACGTAAATTTAAAGATGCAAATTTATAATGTTAAAAAGTTGCATTTGAGGCAAATTTCTGCGAGGTATTTGCCGAAAACAAAAAGCAGAACTACTGTGGAGACACAGTTTTAGTTTAGGATTGGCAGTTTTGCAAAAAACTGTCTTCAACCATTGGTAAAGAGGATTTAAATCAGGGGTGTCAAACATACGGCCCGCGGGCCAAAACCGGCCCCTTGCGTGGTTGAATCCGGCCCGCGGGATGATTTTGTAAAGTAAAATCTTCCTTGTTTGCTTGAGAAGTTTATCCAGTTGTACTTCAACATCTGGTGACTAGATTTCAATTGCTTGAAACCTTAGCGCAATTGCTTATATTTTATTGTTTTTCTCATGTGAAAATTTCCCGTTTTCTGCATATTTCCTTTTGCATATTCACACCGGTTTTAACTTTCAAACAGGTATGAATAGCCTAAGCAAAAGTTCAACAACTGTTGACAAAGTTTAACACTAGAACTCTGGGGAAAAAATAGACCTTGAATTCCAGCGATGTCGATTTTGAAACCTTCGGTGTTCTAGGCATGAGGCAATTTGGTGGGGGACACAGGGGACGTTGTCCGACATTTTACCCTATGTGGAATACTGTTAGAAAGGTTATTTTCTTGTAACACTGAGAGTATTACAGCTACACACGTGAGAGACCGCAGTACAGCCATTATTTGTTTCGTGCAGAAATTTAACGGGCTATGCTTTAACGTTGTTTGTCACGTATTCAGAAAAAGACAGCGTATAATTTAATGATGCTAGTGTACATGTTGGAAAGTTAGATTTTCAAGCAAATCTCTGCGAAGCTTTTGCTGAAGACAAAAATGCAGCACTATTGTAGAGACTTAGTTCTGGGATGGGCAGTTTTGCAACATCCTGTCTTCAACTATTAGTGAACAGGATTTCAACCAAAACGTTGGAGAAGTTGCTTATAGTATTTACCTGGCTGTATATTGACCTATAGCTCAAAACGTAGGGACTTGACTCGGAAATAAGGAGAAAATATACATTTATCCTAACTTTTTGTAATGTCGCGACAATGCTGACCAATAAATAAAAAAGGTATATTTTTCTTGACTCTCAAACATTTCGATCCTGCTGAATGCATTGGTTCGTAAGACATCTGATTTACTTGAGTTTAACCAAACCCACAATGCAGCAACGTTTTCATCCAAGTCCAAAACATTTGGTTTACAAGTACATCACACCTAGTTTTGTTGGACATTCTTTTCGTGTTAAAGGTGAAACTTGGTACTTTTTTGCCAATTCACCGTTGCGCATTTTCATTTAATCTCAAATATTTTCGTGTTGTTACTCGTTATGCACAGTAGAACTCTTAGAATGAAACTTTTAACACGGTGCAGAGTTGTAAGTCCGACCGGGCTTTTCGGATCGGGCCGGGCTCGGGCTTAAGTTTGTCAAAATATTTCGGGCCTGCATACAAAACTTTTTTATAGCATTAGGAGTAACAACTTTTTTCTTTGGTGAAGTAGATTTGTTGTGCTCACCGCGGTAACTTCTGTGAATGAAGTGATTGTGATTTTTTCAGCTGATTCTGTTTGCAAACACAGCTGCGTTCTTTTCTTCTCTGCTCGGATTAGTCTCACACCCTTTTTAAGAAGACGACAGCGGTGAGGAAATTACCAGGTCATGGCTTTGGCTCAAAGAGATCAATCACTCAAGCGATTCTTGGCTTGTTTTAAGAAGCCTACAGGCCGGTTTGTCATGCCTATAGCGCCATCGTGGATAGTTTCGTGATAGTTTCTTTTTTTCTTGAGAAACATTATATTCCGCAGTATTATCGTTTACTAACAAGCTACGTTTGTTGGTCAAGGTGGTTGTTACTTTGGGTGTGATAAACCGTGTGCCTGCAGCTATACCCGAACACAACGTTTTTTGTTACTCCACAGCTGCGCATATCCGAACTCCCTCAGTAAATTTGGCTTTCGGGCCTCAATCGGACTTCAAAAAAATGTCGGGTTCGGGCTTCGGCCGGGTTCAGACTTCAAAATGAGGCCCTTTCACCACTCTGTGTGGTTATGTATTAGAGTTCTGCGCGGGGCGGGTTAACCTACGCGGGATGCGGGTACCCGTATTTGCGGTGCGGGTGCTGGGCGGGTTGAACTTGCTGCGGGGCGGGCGCGGATTAAACTTGCTGCGGGCACGAGATTAGAAACTCCTCGTGCGGGTAAGTGAGTGTTGAGCCAAAGCACATGAACTTAATCAGCTCAACAATCGCAAAACACGTGGATGTACTAAAGTTGTTTGCCAGCCTTGCGCTTAGGACAGTAGGCCCGCAGCAGATATAATATTATGATGTAACAACCCATTGTTGCGAAACATTAGCTCAGGATCTTGCCTTGTGGTGGGCAATTGACCATTTGCCAATGCAACCGTCGTACGTGATGAGGAATACCTCAGTCTAGCAGCCCTTGTAAATGGATAAGACAGCGCTTAACGCACAGCTAGTCACAAGTCACAACTGGACTGAAACGTATTTTTTATCACCTCAAACCTGTTGACTGCGGAAGATCAGATTTGTTGAAAAGTTTTTGTTGCCAATGAAAAAATGAATAGCTTGATTTTGCTGCTCGTCAGCCTTGCCTTCAGGCGTTATAAGTAGGGCAAGTTTTTGCAACTTTTTTTACAGCTTCCTAAATATGTACTCAGAATTTATGTAGTACGATGTATTAAGCTGGTTCCAGAAATTTTATATGGCGTCTTGTTTCTTTTTTAGATACAACTTTTCCTGCAATTTCTATCACGTATTTTGCAATGTGTAGAAGCTTGATTCAAAAAACATGCTTTAGAACTATTTCAGTATAGTTCTGTTCTCTTTGATAATCGAATCGAACTGAGTAGCGACCTAAAAGCAATTGTAGAAATGACGCGGCCAAACAAACATCAATCCACAACTGCACGCCAAATTGTTAAATTGCCAAACAACATCATGAACAAGTGTCAGCATGCTACGCAAACTGTTGGTAAAAGATCGCCATTTCTCCCCACGTAATGTTTGGAAATATTAAGCATTATATGTAAATAAATCGCTTGAGTAAATCACTTTGGTTTAAAATGCTTGTGCACAAATGCAACATTTTACTGTAAATTTTGTTAAAATTAATGCATACTTCTCACGATTTTATTGCAACTAAAACTTGCCCTAGCTGTGAGTTTTTAGCAGTTCGCGGGCCGCTGCGGGTTTAAGACCGAAAAAGTGCGGTGCGGGTGCGGGTTGGGTTGGTCTGCGGGGCGGGCGGAACCGGACAAGGTTTCTCAAAATCCTGCGGGGCGGGTGCGGACAAACAATTTCAACCCGCGCAGGACTCTAGTATGTATACAGGGGCCTACAAGGGACGACTGAAAGGAAACATCCTCCACCCACCAACAGTAAATATAAAGTGAAATCATTTTAACTTTACACCAATTGTTTTTGGTGTTGGTAAGAGGATATCAATGGAGATTTTGGTAGGGGTGGGGCTGCATGCATGACGCCCAGTGTCAAAAGATTTGTAGATTTTGCAAAAAAACGGAAATGTGCGAGAAAAATATTGATCGTTTTTGTAACGTTAAGCGACTTGAACAAGACAACAAATCGCGCTGTAACCCACACTTCTTATAAAATACATGAAAGTTGAAGTGTTGTACTTTAAGAGTGATATGCATGTGCGACCAATGCGATTCAGCATTTTGTGCACTCCAAGTGACAGCCCTGATAAAACCCAATTGATGTTTTCGACTATATTGTTGTGCTTGTTTGTATCCAAATACGATATGAATGGGAGCAGGCTGAACTCCAGCACCATGTCCAGGAACAAATTTAAGTACATTAATATGTAAATCATCTGCAAGGACAAAGCGTGATTAGTGTTGCTCTCAAAACACCTCTACAAATAAGATTGGGAATCTATATACATAAAACGTCACTTCTGCATCGACCCGATGACTGTATTGGTTTCACACCAAGCTGTCACCCCCCCATTTTACAACAAAATTACGCCCATGGTTCTCGGTACAACTCTTAACGAAATGCACTACGTAAAGTTTGAGATGGCTAAGTCGAGGTGCCGTGCTAATGCGTCTTTTTTAATTTACGTGAGAAAATCGAAAACTTTTTGAAGAAAAAGGGCAAGCCAGTTTTAGGATTTCAATCCTCAGAATGGATGCAAGACCTAGCCTTTATGGTGGATATTACAAAGCATTTGAATAATCTCAACAAAATGTCGCAAGGCCGCAAAAGACTTGTCACACAGTATTACGACACCATACGTGAATTCAAGTTGAATTTGTCCTTGTGGAGACACAACTTTCCGGTGATGACACTGCTCTTTCCTTGTCTAAAAAGTGTGCGTGCCAAGGGACTGAACAGTGACTTGAATCAATACAAAGATAAGATGACAGATTTGTTGCAGGGGTTCAAGAAACGATTTCAGATTTTTGGCAAACTTAAGACGGATTTTCAAGTCTTTTGCTCGCCATTCACAGTAAACCCCTCTGATTTGCCCGTTGACCTGCAACTTGAAATAATTGCCTTGCAATGTGATTCAGATTTTAATACGAAGTTTGCCTTGGTGAGATTGGACACATTCTATCAGTATCTTTTTCCGGGCTACCCTAAAGTGACATCCCTTGCTACAAATGTTTTGTGCATGCTTCTGCTAGGGAAGACATATCGTTGTGAACAAGTGTCCTCTGTGATGAACATCATTAAAACAAAGCTGCGCTCAAGGCTCACACATACTTAAATGACATCCTGAAAGTGGCTGCTGCACAGGATTTGACACCTGATATTGATGCACTAGTGAAAGCTAAAAGTTGCCAAGTTTCAGGCGTAGGCCAAAATGCCAACATGTTTAATGTGAACTGCTTCTTTGCGCCCTGAAGGATAGTTCTGCAGCAATGAGTGGTTACTGTGGAAGTATTTCAAGACACTGAACGCTTGCAACAGTGAGTAAATTTAATGTTAGTCAGCAGCTTCATTAAAAACGCGTTTCGTTTGATGGAACCATACTGTTCGTACATTGTCACAAGCTGTATATTTTGCGTAAAAATTTATGCATTTCCAAGATAGAGAACACCGCTAGATTTTGAGAATGCAGCTATAATTGCTTTTAGATCAGCACTTCCACGTACAACAGTTACGGGTTGCTATTTTCATTTGACACAAACTGTTATTCTAAAAGTTCACAAAATGGGTATGAAAGCTACAAAAAGAATAACAGTTTAAGATTGGCTCTTCATTGCTCACGTGCTTTTGGTGTGGTTTTTCTATTCGACGTTGCTGACGTTTTTTGATACTAACTGACAACATGCATGTTTTCGATGTCATCCACCTGCATTATGGACCTAATGAAAGGACATGAAAAAGATATGCAAAAGCAACTAGCACCATTTTGACAAACTATCCAGTGATTAAATGTCAGTGATTAATTTTCACGTGATTAAATGTCACCAAACCAGGTAAGCGATGAATTGTCTGCGAACTATCTACTGCAGTGGCACCCAACCGGGATGCCCCGGCCGTCTAGGGTGCCATTTACAATACCCAGGGTTGCCGCGAGCTACTACGATTTTAAATATATCACTGAAAAAACATTTTTTAAATGTCGCCGAACCTCAAAACCAAATTGCTATGGGTTGGCCACTAGGTGCCGCAAATAATATTTATCTTTTGTAGGGTGCCGCAAAAAGGTTGGAAACCACTGATCCAGTGATTAAATGTCGGTGATTAATTCTTAATTGTCGCTTGGTGAAAAGTCACCAAACCCTTCATGACACCAGAACAATGAACTTGGCTTTTGCACAGTGCGAGTGTCATGTTGAAAAGAACTGTCATTGCAAGAACTAAATCGATATCCGAATTAAGCTGCTGACTTCAGGTCTTCTAGAAAATTTTAGTTCTTATTCTCAATTTTCAGGGGGAGAAAATGCCCGTTTTTCCGCTCCTACTGGTGCCCGTGCTGCTCAAATAAACGACACTCAGAAAAAATAAGGCACTTGACATGATAATACAGCAAGTCACGAATCGACTCTGATTGCACTTGCTATCGCCAAATCAACTCGACTTAGCTTGAAGCTGATTGCGGATGACTCGGATTCAACCTACATATACTTCGCGATGTGGTGGCTCGGACTCGACCACCAGATTCATGACTTGTCGAAATTCCACACTTGTCACAACACATGCATTTTACGCTGTTGGAAGCTCGCTCGAACACTCACGCGCACAAGAACTATGCGGTTGCAAGAAGTACTGATGTGAATTAATTTTTTTGCAGAACTACACGATGCTGGAACCCACCGCACACAATGTTTCGCAAATCGAACTTACCCCGATCGTTAACCTCTATTCGATATCATACACGTACTACAGCTGCCTCGGCTTCATTGGAGTGCTGGTCGTCGGAATTATTGTCAGTTTGGCATCGTGTAAGTGGTTTAACTCTTTTATGGAAAGTACACCACCTTTGAACCAGGAAAAGCTAAATTTCTTTGTACTAAGTTCAGGGTTTACACCCAGTAGGAAGTAGTTGATGTATATAAAGTTGTGAGCCTAAGCATTGATAAACAAAATTAAAAACTGCCCAGGCAGAAGTATTTTATCGGAAAAACACGTCTTTTCTATTACTGTAGGACTCTAGTCGTGTTTGATAAATATTAGATTGTCTTTTCTTATTCAACGCAAGGCTTGGAGACTTTTGATATTCAAACTCAGGTGCGAAATTGTTAAAATGTACTGCAATATAAATCTGATCATGAACTCCATTACTATAAAAAAAGTAAACGGCGGATGACACTTTTTAGTAGTGCGCAGTATAAAAAATGTCTTTCTAGGGTATTAGAAACATTGTTGGTAATCCCGCGATTTTGTTAGTGTACATTAACTATATGCATTGATTCCAATATTGCTGTGACGACGCATGTATTTCGATGGGGTACGCTGTCATCTTTTATTTACTTTGCTGTTGTTGCGTTCACTACAAATCGGCAGTTTTTTTGCATTAGACTCTTGTATAATGTAGTTGAATGCATTCATTTTCCAATCGCCTTGCGATCATTGCAAATCGTGCATCTACTAAGCGGCAAACGAATTTCTGTTCTCTTCCCATGCGCGTGCCACCATGTGTGTGTGAGTCAGCACATCGACTAAAAGGACCATTTCCCGAACACACGACTGCTCTCCTCATACTCAACCCGCTTAAAGTTTTGGACACTCATTGCACAGCTGCACTCGTTCATAACTGTGGTGACGCATCTGTAGCTATCACGAATATTTGCAATACATACGAACACTGCAAAATTTTATTTGGAAAAGTTTAACCTTTACTTCTAGCAGTTCAAATTGCTCGCATTTTGTTTTGCTTTAATCACATAAAAGCATAACGTATATAAAATCTCTTATTCAGAGCACACACTCTGGTTGACTTCTATTAACCAACTGCCACTTTTGCACTATAGCAAGAGTCTCCCAACTACGGCCAGCGGGTCAAATCCGGCCCGCAAAACCCATTCATCCGGCCCACGCAAACATTATGTCAATAATAAAAAAATAATATATTTACGAAAATTTGTGAATGTAACATATGCCAAATCAATCACATTACGTAAGATGTCGGGTCCTCGAGCTTTTGTGTAATAGCTTATGTGGCCCTGTGACAAAAAACGTTTGGAGACCCCGCATTATATTCTTATATTCTCTCCCTGGGCAGGTCTGCAGCCCAAATGACCGGTCCTTCGCTGCCTCCCACTCCCCATGCATTTTATGAATCGATACTGCAACTTCTCATAATATCCAGCGGTGCTAAGCATCGCAACAACCGTGTTGCTGCCATCTCTCTGTGTGCTCTTTGTTAGTGCCATTTATTTACGCTTTCAAAGGAGCGGTGTTAGCGCCATCAACAGGTATGCTTTTTATTACAGCTACATATCTACACTTGTGTTCATTAACGTTATTTGTTTGTTCCTTGTTAGTAATAATAGCAAAGCCACAGCAGTGATCACACATCAAGCGAATCAGTCGCAATTTATTTGCACAAGGAAACTAGTTTCGTGTTCGACACATCTCCAGTCCTATGCGAAAGTTGACAATGAAACAAAATTAGAAAAACTTACGTACTGTTGCTAAGAATAAAAGATAATTTAATTAATAAAGCCAAAGAACGACTCCGTAACTCACTAGACCGATTACAAAACTGCTGGCACCGATCGTAAACGGCTATACAGGATTCTGATTGACAACGATACTCTGCGCTTTCCGCGCGGTTTGTCTCAGACGATCATGTGGCTTCAACAGACCGTAACGGGCAGTGGAAAAGCCGAGAAAAAGTGTTCCTTTCCAGTATCACGTGTGCTTACGTTCTAATCTAATCCGTTACTTGTGGTTGTGAAGAATATCAAATATTAAGCGTTAAACATTAGACATAATTTTGATGACTTTTGAGACATGCCTTACTTCGGATTTACAGAATTTTAGACATTTCAAGCGACTGAATACGTAAGTTGTTCTGATGATTCGTATCACTTTTTCATCCAAGCTTTTTAATATATTTCTCCAAAAATTTTTTTTTGTTGCATAAATTATCCTCTCACTAGCCTCACATCTACTGTATAACGGGCAGGTGGATGGCGAGGGTGTTCAGATCAAGATCCGATGCTATTTTTCTTCCCGTTGGATCACTGGGTTTTCAGCAGCTGGCTGCCCGAAACATACCGAAAGTGGTGGAGGTGTGGCATAGAACCTGTCCCTCAAAACGGATACCCTGAAAGCACACGATATGGAAAGGGCCGGAAATTCAGATCTTCGACCAGTCGGATGTAACGATCGTTTGTCACATTGTGTTGAATAGATGTGCAATTTGTAGCAAGAGATGTGTAACATTTAGACGTTCATGAGAAAAACGGTAATTTTCATAAAAAGCTTTATAGTTTTGAAAAAGTCATTTCAGTAAATGTGAAGTTGACGATTGTGGTATGAAGACGACATTGGCGTTTCGTATCTACATTTTGTGATATACTTAATATAACAAGGCTAAGTCAAAGCTGCGGCTGAAGCCCATTTGCATGGAATCGTTTTTCGAAGAATGCCATAATTAAATACTTTGCGCAACTACGGAACTTGCGTAAATTCAAAGCTTGCCAACTACCGGGTGCAAGGAAGCAATAAAATAAAAGCTTGCTTAACTGCTGTATTCCAACTGATATAATCGACGATTCAGCTAAGTTAACTCCTTTTTTGCATTAGCGAAATGCAGTGAACGTGTTATTTTGGATTTGGAAAAACCCGTTGTCACATTTGCTACATCTCCGTTGTATTTTTATTAAATGTAACAATATGGCATAACAACAGCTTGGTTTCATATTTTGCTTCCTGCACTATGCGAGCAAATTTAACAAACGCTGAGTCACCGGCCTGGTTTGCTGCACTGGTCAGTAGCTGAGTGTTTCGTGCTCAGGCAATTGCTTGTCTTTCACAATTACCGATTTGCGCACAGTACTACGGCTTTTATGAGAAAAGTCTGATAAGGAGCTGGATAACCAACAACATTAACTGAGACATTTTAACCACGAAGCAATTGAAACGGATTATCACAATATACAAAGTTTGAAAGAATAAACTATATTGAAAACGAAAACTTGGTGGAAACTACAAGCGATTGCTTTTTACAGACCTGTGAATAGCTGCGCACAATGTTCCCTACAAGGTGCGCGACTGTGCAGTACCACCAGACCATTTGCGCTATGAAACCTCATTCTCGCGCCATTACAATATTCCGATCTCAATATCGCATATACTGTATATCGCATATATCGCACGTTTCACTGGTTGTGTGCTTTCATGGTTGCGCAATTGCGTGTGCACTAAAACAAACGCTAGCGCAGTGTAAACGCTTTTTAGAACACTTGTTGCGCCTTCTATCACACTAAAATCTTCCTCTTTTCCTTGTACTGTCTAAACAGCTTCAAGTAGATTTTCACTGTAGCCTAGCTGACCACCACAGCACAAAAAAACGATGCATATATTTGTAATGCACGTTGACATGTATTTCACGCAAGAGAGCACCAAGAGCCCACCAATCAGGAGGCGCATTCACCAAGAACTCACTAATATTTCACAGATTTACGTCAAGATTAGACATGAGCCATATTTTAAAAGCTTAAACTGCGCAGTCCCAAATGCTACATGGGATTATGAGAATTGCGCAACGGAGCAGTGTACCGATGGACTGCACAGTAGATTGACTTCGAACCATCAGATTATGATCATTATTATTACTATTATAAGGGTGGTGGCACTTTGTGACTGCGAGGTCTTGCAGTGCCAGGGCCAAATTAGAAGGAATCTATGTACGTATCCCTGACTCTAGCACAAACATTTCTACAAGATTTACAGCAGCCGTGCTACAGAGGATTTCCGGGGTGTGAAAAGTAATACCAATTTGATTGAGTGCGTGTTGCAGACGCTGTCGCGCCTCCGAATATTTGGGACAGACTTTGGTTAACGTGTTCTACCGTTTCTGGTATTTCACATTGGTCACAGACAGTGGTGTAAATAGAGGCTTGAGTCGGGGAGGGGGAAAACTTAGCTGAATGGGCACATTGGCTACCGTTTGAGTATGCAGTAAACTCATATATGTTATTACACAAAAACAGAAAAATATTTGTCGGGTGATGTAATGAGCTTTCAATTCTGGAAATGACTTTAAAGTAAAATTTCACATTTTCATGCAACATATTCTATATAAAATTGATACCCATCAATGACTTGCCACTGGGTGAGGAAAGCTCATGATTTGTTGTATGACCCACCACACTCAGGGGCGTAACGAGGCTAGATAGCGCCCGGGGCAAGAAGCAACTTTGGCGCCCTTGTATTCGAACCTGATGTCTTGTGGAAGCAAATGTTCTGTGTTGAAAAAAGTACTGGAGACATGGTTGGGACTTTTCGGTGCCCCCATAGTTATTCGGCGCCCGGGAATTGTGCCCCCCTTCCCCCCAGGTTGCAGACCTGACCACAAATTAATCTTGGTAATTAACTCCTAAATTAATTCCACTTCCCTTCTAAGCACGAAATGCTTGACTTAATGATGTGGCATGGGGGTAGATTTTGGGCACTGCCTAAGGTAACAATAAAACAAATGTAGTGAGTCTAAAACGGAATTTTTTGCGCAGGTTATTGATCTCTCTGCGTCAGTGACGAAACCACATTCATTTAGTAACTAAGAAGCAAATATTACCAAACAAGTTTATCCAAGTATAGAGCTGTGCACAAGGCCAGATTAGGGGGGGAAACGGGGGCAATTGCCCCGTGATGAAATTTATTTGTTTCAAATAAAACATTCGTTTGAAAAATTTTCGTGATTCAGAAGCGATAGGCCTACAAGAATACAACTCCATTATTATATTCCTATGTTGTGTTAAGTATCAGGGCCCCCAACAACAACTGATTTCTCTACAAGAGTGACCGTCTGCCAGTTTTAGTAATTGCTACTGAATAGCATATAAGTATTTTCAGGTTTGTTCAATGCAAATTCATTTGATTTCTCTGGTAACTTTTTCCTAATAATGGTTTATTCGGCATGGGTTTGTCTTCTAGTGCATCACGCAGGGGCGGATCTAGCCAGTAGGTTTAGAGGGGGGCGATTTCAGTAATGTTTGGCAGTCGTGTCTCATTGTGGTGTCAAGCGAAATTTCTGACTTGCGAAATGTATGACTTCACGCCATGTACGCATGCACAGAGTAGTACTCTACATATCAAATACACTGAGAAAAGTGATGATTAGGGCTTAGGGATTGGTGTTTAGGTAAGTGTGTCGGGTTAGGTTTGGTTAAGGGTGAGAAAGAGAAAAATGATTGAGGTCAACAACTAAGTCTGAAAAAATTCAACGGTTGAAGTTATTCCCGTACTGTACCTTGTTGTGGGTACCTGACATCTAACCAAAATGTTTTAATTTACACAACACACATCAAAAAAGTAATTACAAAATTTGTATCTTTTTTTTGAAAAATAAAATAACTGAGAAACAATAACAGGTCAGAAATTTCGCAGAGGTCAGAAATTTCGCTTGACAACGGGTTCACTGTTACAAGAGAGATGAAGTATGCTTCACAACGCTACTGTGACAAAACAATGGACGGCAAAATGGCCTCATATCGTGAATGCTGCTTTCCAAATTTTATAAAATCATGGTGATAAAAGTTACTTTCGTAGGTTTTAGGTGGGTCAATCGCCCCCCCACTGGATCCGCCCCCGGCATCACGCCTACTGCGCAAATGCCACGAAAACGTTAGTATTTGCGTGCTAAAACCAGTGGTTCCTGACTGCTCTTTAGTATCAATCAATGTTGCCACTGGGGTCAGTCTCGTTACCATCAGATTGTTGTCTTATTCAACATCAGATAACATCAAATTTTTACGCTGCATTTTCATATAAGCTAAATGCTTCTGTTAACAAACCTAACAAGGGCGATTTCCTTCGTTGAATCCGAAATAAAGCGAAATATCGCCATTAAATGGAGAAGTCGTTTATACCTTACCTAAAATGTTAGTCTCAACGCAGCGAAGAGAGCTTCTTTAGTTTCAAACGATAACCAAATACACATTAGGGTGAGAGCTTGATTAAAGGCACTTAAAAATCATGAATCTGACTTGTTTTCGTTCTAAAATGCCAGGAAATGTGGAAAACAAAAACAACAACCCAGTCAATATCAAATTTGTTGTCAAAACATCACAGATTTATCTGAAAACATCACATCCATAGCCTAATATAAGAAGTTTTCACTCGGCGGCAATCACGAGCCTAATCACGGCCTTGGTCCCCTGGATTTCTGAATTTCACATTTTCTTTTAAACTTTTGTCAAAAAACGTTTTTTCGTAGTTTTGAGTGGGTAAGATATAATTACGCCACTTTTGAGGCTCCTGGAAAAATATTTTTGGCTAACCTTGGTAAATCCGCTAATTGGTCTCCTGGATAAAATTCTTCCTACGCCTATGGTCCCGCGGACACCTCACGTGATTTCTGCTTGACAGGAATCATTTCGATAGATCCCAAGAAAGCTTGAAAATTGAAGCCTACCGATTTTCGTGTAAATTTCTTGCTTAGTTTGCTTTTTGGTCCAGCTGACTCGACAATCTGATGGTCTTGCAATTGGATCACGAAACGATACATATTTTGGTTTTGTGTTAATGTCGTGAAACCCGAATAACAAAACCTTTCAATTTCACTGAATTCCAGTCGTTTTGAACAAAAAGCCTAATCGTTGCGGTGTTTCACACATTGAAATCTCCTTGGAAGAAGGTTTTGACAAATTGCATTGTTTATATAGACCCAAGACACTGTTTTTGAGTCTTCTATTTGTTGTGGTATAAGAAACTTAAAAATTGCGGGTCTGAGATCATACTTGGCAGTTTCTGCGCCATTGGGAACTATGAGCATTGAGCAGTGTTTGGTTTACGGTTGACCTGTACATCGATGATTGCAGTTCTGTTTTAAGAAACCGTGATGCTTTACAGCCCGCTCTGTAATCATGCTGTGAGGACAAGAAATCAAACAGCCCTGAGCAAGCTTACTGAACACTGATCCTCCCCTCGACTTCTTTAGCAGCCCATAAAACTTGACAGTGACTGATTAGCTTATTCCAAACTGTCTCGCTTCTTGCACAGTGAAAAAGCCCACTGCGTTTTCAGCGTTTCCTCAACGCTCTCCTCTACAAAGAGTTCAGCTAGCAACTTGCGACCTGAAAACGTGATTCGGACATGAGATGCAGCATAACAAATAAATGCGCGTCGTTCTTTATGGGTAAATCAGTGGCAGAAAAAGGCGTGAACGCTTATGTCTTCAGTTCTCATGTGTTCTGGAAATTTCCGTCTGCTTAATTTTGGCGATTTCCCACCTCGCAGTTTTTTCATCGTTTTAGTGTAGCTATGTCCTCCACCTAGGGTTGCCAGATGTTTTTTGTGAAAATACCGGCCTTTTTGCCCTTAACGCCCGCGCAGACCACTGTACGGTAGTGGTCGTTACTCTTTTGGCCATAACTCACCAGCTGCTGCAACTAGACAGGTGTTCAAACCCTCTACGGATTCAGCAAGTCTTTTAGTTCCGACACAAATTTTTTTTCTGGTCTGGGAACACCCCAGGGGGACATCGCAAGAGGAGTGTTTTAGCGTTTTTTATGGCCTATTTTACCCGGTCCTAGCCGCCAATCCAATGAGCCAATTTTTGGCTCAAGTTTTTTTGGAAACTAGACTATCATACGAGTCTTTAGAGCTTATGATTGACTTTCTAGCATATATATCTGGAGCCAAAATTATGCCATAAAACCAAAAAGTGGTCAAAATTTCTACCCCTACAAATTCTAACCTGGGGTGAATAACATCTAGTTTGTATAGGGCCATAACTCGCCGCCAGAATAGGCTAGAGAGCTGTTCAAGCCCTCTAAAGTCTCGCGAAGACTTGTAGCTTAGACTTTACTCAGCATGTTCCCTCAATGAATTGAGGTCTTCTGGCCATAACTTGGGCACCAGAAACGCGAGGAAGTCGATCTAGGGCTCTAAATTGCAGCCTAGAATCCAACCAAACTTTGAGCCACAATCTCGGCTCATTATCTGGGCGACGACGTCATAAAAGAAAAACCAAAAAAAGCAAAACCTTCCCTCACCCTGACGGCACCCACCGAAAACCCCGAACCCAAGTCTCAAAAGGTTTTGTGCATTACAAACTGCAAGACTTCACGCGTCTTTCGAGGGTTCGAATAGCTCTCTCCATGTTCTCCCGGCGAGTTATCGCTATCCACGCAAGACGCCAGTGGGAGACTCATGCTTTTTCTGCAATGCTTTTTGCTTTTTTTTGGTTCCAGACCAAAAAAAAGACCAAACCAGACCAAAAGGACCAAAAGGTTTTGCAGACCAAAAGGTTTTGCTTTTTTTTGGTTCCACTCATGCTTTTTTTGGTTCCAGACATGTTAGAAGGTGAATTAAGGGCTCTATAGACGCATATGATCACCTAGTTTCCAAAAAAGTTTGATTAAAAAAATGGCTCATTGGATTAGCGTCCAGGGCCAGTAAAAGTTGATCAAAAATTCAAAAAAACCCTCACTTTGTGACGCCCCTCCCAGGAGAACCCCAAACCCAAATCAAAAAAATATTTTTTAATCGAAACAAGAAGACTTTCCGCATCCGTAGAGGGTTTGAACCGCTCTCTAGCTATAGCGGCTGGCGAGCCAAAAAAGTGTCGGCCACTATATTGGCCGGCGCGGGCGTTAGATGGTCAGTGACAAAAATCTAATCATCGAAAAAATGATAGAAGTAAGGCGTAGGCCATGTTGTAGTTATTAGTGAACATGCGCATTCAAACACAGCCTATCCATATCTTTGCCATTGGCGGTAGTAACAGTGACTGAGGTTAATACAGTACTTGGTCCGAGAGATTAATTTTTGTACATTTAATCACATTCACATTGAAAACTTCTTTGTACGAAAGAAATTTAAGAAACCACTGAATCAACTGAAATTGGTAAGACTTATAAGAATGCAATTTCTCAATCTATGTTGTTTACGCAGTGGAGTATTAGGTTCACTAGTCGCTACAATGTCACTCTCTTCCTGTCCATTTCTATGATTTTCCTACATTCTTCTGCAATAGCCTGTAGTAGTTCACACAACTTCACCTGCCCTGGTTTCACGGTCAATCGCCAAAAAACTGCTCGTAAAGATCACGTTAGACCAGGGATGGGCAAACATCTTCTACGGATGGCCACATTGAAGATTTTATTGCTACCCAGGGCCGCATGCTCTTATTACATATATTGCATCTGTAATCGCTTTGAAAACTTAAAAAAAGTTTTACATGAGCTGCCACAAAATGAAGGTCACACTAGTCACTTCCGGTTGAGTAAAAATGCGGTTTCGAATGAAACGTGTGGAAAAAATTTTGATAATTCTCATCTAATCGATAAAATTACTTTAAGCACAGTGTTTCAGCTTTCATTTGATGTTAATTTCCAACCTATCTTACAATCAATTATCTGAAATATTTTAACTGCAACGGGAAGAGTCAGTAGCAAAATCTAACGTAAGTAGCAAGATGCTTTTCATTTTGCAAGGGCAGAGGGAATTGACACTGCCATTACTTGCAATACTGAGATAACTTGCACAAGGATGTATATTAATATTTAGGGGCAAGCTCTCAGAAAAGGGCTCCAAAGCATCGCCATTGCGAAAGGTAGATGTGGGATTACGTGGATGAAAGAGCTAAATTTGTTTCACATTTCAATTCATGAACTAAATTCAAGAGCATAAGATACATATGAAAGGAACAAAATTTTGTAAAGTTTTGCAGCTACACAATTGAAAGCTGCCTCCTTTGGCACATTTTCCCGTATGTTTTTTTTTTTTTTTTTGTAAAACATAAGACTTACTTCAGAGCTTCCTTAAATGTGTTTCTAGAGTGGTACATAACCTTTTTAACTAAACCAGTGATGGCGAACCTTTTATAGACAGAGTGCCCAAACGGCAACACTAAACTCACCTATGCATTACAAAGTGCCAACACGACAATTTAACGCGAACGGGCCAACTAAAGTTTCGGGTCAGACAAAACAACTTAGCCTATGCATTAACATCTGATGTTTATAAAATAAATGCACAATGATAGCGCTCCAACAATACTTTGAGTACCTAGTAGTAGAATATAAAATTCTTTTCCATTGCGTACAATCACTCCAAATGACGCTGTCCAGACTTTTTGGACTGATTTTCAATTATCTTTTTATGCAACGCTCATTTTTTTGATTTAAATCTTCGAGTCTAGAAAAGCTCATAATATAAAAAATATAACACCCAGTTTAAAGTTATTCCTATGCAAAATAGGTAACGCTAAAAATATATATTCCCTGAACATGGGCGTCGACAGGATTTTTTCCAAGGCGGGAACGGGGAAATTTTTCCAAAATTTTCCAAGGGGGGAAAAAGTGGTGAAATGTCTTTTTTCCCACTCGAAACTAAGAAAATAACCTTTATTGCTGAAATTTTCAAAATCCAGGAGGAGCCAAGGTCCTCCCTGGATAACGTAACAAAACACAACACTCATATGAAAGCCATTGAAAAATCTTTTAAGAATAAAGCGAAACGTTTGGTATATTTGCTTGCTAGTGTTCTGGCTCTACTTTTCGTTCTTAGAAACAAATAAGGTCCACAATACTTTTGCGTCCACAACCATAATAGTGTTAACAAAAATAGTGTTATACTAACGGTAAAGTTACGAAAGTGGATAATCTCTGAAGTTACATGCTGCGTAGGCCCAAGTGGGTGTTCCTGATTGAGCACTGGGGGAATAACTAGTCCCCGAAACTTAGCGGTGTCATTTTAGGTGGATGTCCCGATCTTGGGAACAACCTGGCTCCGGGTCCCTCTACCCTTCTGATAAAACACTCTGTACTGGAGCGACGGTGCGCGTGCCGACAGTGAGGACTATGAATGCCACCTATGGCACGCGTGCTATAGGTTCGCCATCACTGAACTAAACAGTGGTGCAAAGCTCTCAAGGTGGGCACGTAGTTCTGAAAAAGAGGAGCCCGTGGCGACTGCCTCCGTATGCTTCCCTAAAATCCATTCTTGAACTTGCAATCTGTCTTGTTGGCAAAGCGCATGTGACCAAAATGAAACTAAATTTCAATTTTTTCTCAGTAAGGCTTCAAATTCAGCAGATAAGTTATTGTATTTTCAAGAAGCCCGTGATTTGTACAAATTTAATTACGTGCAGTGCTAAACCATCTTTACCTGCAGCTGAGCGCGGTCAATAAGTTTTGTAATACTTGGTTTACTGTTGTGTTTACGGTTTAGTTCCATGTTATATTTCAATAAAGTCAGTTAAATTTAGCAAAGTCTCATCAAACAATTTAAATGAAATAAGTTTAAAGTAGCTACAAAGGTTTTACGGGGTAGGTTGAACATAGCCAAAAGATCTTACGGATTATCAAAAATCCAAACACTTTTCAAACGCGTTGGAAGACTCTAGCGCAGGGTTCACCAACGTGGTGCCCGCGGGAACCACGTGGCCCGCAAGGACCATGTAGGTCGCCCGCGGGACTGTTACAAAAACGACATTAGCATGATCAATGTCTTTACAGTTAACGAACGTCTGCACTAAAATAATTAATTGAAGGTAAATTGGGCAAAAATTTTATTTCAGAAGTGTATATCAAACTAGTAGCCTTTCGCATTAATCGGTACACAAGAAGTAGCTCCCTTTTTCAAAAATGTTGGTGACCAGTGCTCTAGCGTATGCGGTTATCAACTACAGACGTGAATTAATCGCTAAAAAATTAGACGACAGCAGGATCCACTTCTTATATGCGGTAAAGTTTTGTAGAAGAACTATTCAGAAGTCAGTACCTCAGAGCAAAGTCGCTGTTCTGTTTCGGTTGAACGTGCTGTGTTGGTACATCCGAAGCGTGTGAATGCAGTATATGCGCAATCGTAATGGCGGCCGCGATGATTTCTTGCTCAAGTGCAATATTGAGCATTGAGAGGATTACCAGCGCTTTTGCAGGAAAGGTTTATGAGCAAATGGTGGCAATGATCGAAAGTAGAAGCTTGTACCTTCACTATCAAAGCTTAGAAAACTTGTCAATTCACTGAAAGCAAACTTTTTATCTGTCGGTTTAAATCTGAACCACAGGCGTAGCCCCTGGGGCCTAGGGGGCATGGCCCACATAAAGTTTTAAAAAATATAGTTATTTTGTGCCTTGAGAGGCTGTATCCCAAACAAAATAGTGTTATTCGCCAAAAATCAAAAACATTGACCCACAAAAATTTTGGGCTGGCTTCGCTAGTAAAACTTGTCAATTCAATGAAAGCAAACTTTTTATTTGTCGGCCTAAATCTGAACACAATTGTTTAGGAGAAAACGCGAGAAACATGCACGTTTCATGGATGAAGGTTCGGACTTGAAAATTGGTTTATTTTCTGAAAATTTGTTTATTATTTTGAAAATTTGTTTTATTTTTATTATTATTTTGTTGATAATAATATATCTGTCTATATGGAAATAATTCTTTAAATTTTTGCTTGTATGCTCCAGTTCTGTTTAATGTTAACGATTCTTTTGATTTTGCTAGTCGATGCAGCTAATTTTTCACTGAACTGAAACTTAACAAAAACGTGCTCTATTTGTCGCAGTGTCCTCTTTCACAAATTTATCGGTGACCCCCCCTTGGTCTGCTTAATGTTCTAAATTACATTATATTGCTGCCTGTTGTCGCTTTTTTTGTTTTTTACGCGTTGTGTGTCTTTTATGTTGGGTTTGGATAACGTTGGTTTACTCTTGTTTATGTTCCTTTTGTTTTGTTGTGTTGCGTTATTAGAGGCTTAATTCGATGACCTTGCGGTCCCTCGCCCCATAACAATAAACGTCGGGAAATTTTCCGATTTTTATTGCACATCTCCAGGGGCGTAACAAGGGGGCAAGGGGCACGATTCCCCGGGCGCCGAATCACTGCGGGGGGCAAAATGTCACAACAATGTCATAAGCACTTTCTTTAATACACTACATTTGCTTCCGAAAGACCTCAGGTTCGAACATGGGGGTGCCAAACTTGTTTCTTGAACCAAGCGCCATCTAAACGCATTACGCTCCTGCTCATCACGATTGTCTAGCCAAAATGGCGAACGTTGTTTGCAAAAATACCTGCCCAGCAGTGGCAAACTATAAACTACAAACAATTTAAACAAAATTTTGTGGATTGTCAAAGTCATTTGACTACAGAAAATAACTTGAAGGTCGAAAAAATGTGTACTATTTCGGAAAACGGGCACAACTTTTCTTCTTCCTGAAAAAAAACCCTTGGGGTACGCGTAGAAACATACTTACGAAAAAACTCGAAAGCAACAATTATGTTGGCACTTGAAATTCGAAAGCAATAATTATTCTGGCACTTTGCCCTGAAAGGTGTTTATTGCATCACAAGAGCATTGACAATGCCCACAAAATACTTTTCCTTGTCACAGGGGGAAACGTGAAGTTTGCAGTGAGTCAGCGATTAATTTTTCATCCATTCAATTATTTGTCCGAAACGCGACTATATCGCGGTAACGCAATTATACAAATACTGTACAGTAGGCTGAAAAAAAATTATTGGAGACAGCAGAATCTTGGTCGAGAAAATAGCATCTGATTTCAATCTGAGCTGTATTATTGTCCAAAAATTGTTGCTGGCAGGTCTGATGCCAATCAGTAGGCATCTTTAGCATAGTCTACAGCTCATCTAACCAGTGGAATAACTGACGGACGGCAAGGGTGCGCGCCGTCGCCCCTGGAAGGCTAAATGTAGAAAATGGGCCCTGTTAGCTTGTATTTTGGTATTTAACATTCCTTGCAATTTTAGTAGGTTTTTGTTTATAGCGGTTTTCAAAGGTTTGTGGGAGTGTTTTACGGTGATTTCGGGTGTTAGTGCAGACGAATCCAGTTAATCGCATAACCAATTTGACAATAATTTTTGTATGTGTTTAACCGGAATATGCTGTTATCGGTATCAGACAAACACCCGCAAATTTATCGTTCTGGCGACACAGGGGCCCAAATCTTAGTCCCGTCGCCACAGGGCAGCTTTTGTGGGAGTAGCCCCCAAAAAGCTTCGAATCTGAAAATTGAAATGTGAAACACTAGAAATCAGTGTAGTTTTTATTAATCCGTATTCTGTTTTGTACTGTAATTTATAGGTTTAGCAGTAGCCTATAAGCCTACCTTTCGCTGTTACTGCGAATAACATCGCCTAAGCATTTTTGATACGTTTAGTGAGGTAATAAACGTGTTTGAGGCTTGGGCGTAAAGCGTCTCCTTTCATTGTTCAGCCTAGAGTGCTGAACCTAAATTTAGCCAATATGTCAAGTTGTGTACGTCCAGAAGTCTGACTTACACCTGATCAACGTACTTGTGTAGTGATTGTTATGAAAAAATGTATTCTGGCTTGCTCAGGTGCAGGCAATCTTCTCGTATTTTGTACTGCTTAGAAGCAAGATACCTTTGGTGCTTACAACCAATGTTACACATTTGCGCAGCCTGCTGTTCTGAGAGCAAGATGGGGTTAATAGTGTAGTTTTTTAGAAATCACTGCTAAGCATGTCCCAACCGAGTAATGCAGTTAGTGGATTATGGATGTTGACCATATTGCATCCACACAGTCCCCCTTGGTCTATATTTGTCAATATTTATAGCTTATTTGAGATACAAAATGTTATTAATCTGAACATATGCCATGAACCAGGAGATTAACAAGTCTAGACATCAGAAGGGTTTCTGCAAGCGTTATTCGGCCAGTTAAAAGCGCGATGCCCATGCTCGTCTAGAAAAATTCACTCAAGCGCTAATTAATGAAAATGTTGATCCCGTCACACTGTTTCGATCGGCCTCAGTTTTTCCCTCAGTAACAGTCTTTTCATAACTGAACGACAGGCTTCATTCCGTTTTCCTGCAAATTTCTGTTAGCATTTGCATTTCATCGCATCTCTAAATAATCGTTGTTAATCAAATGACAATGATTAAGACCTAAATCATTTTTTGAAGCTCTGTACACGTCTTGATGAAGTTTGTCCTGACATAATTATTGCACTTTGGATTATGCAAAACTGCCCCGATAGCCTACTGTTGCCAGCGCTGAAAGGAGTTTCAGCTAACTGGAGCTGATCAAAACCTTCAGCAGGTCTCATACGACAGAAAGAAGGCTGTCCTCATTGGCCATGTTGTCAATCGAAGCTTCATGTGTGCGCTCTCGATGTAGACTTGGATGATGTCATAAAGACTTTGCATGCCAAAAGACTCGCTCCTAGCTATTTCGATACTGCTATAACGCGACATTGTTTATGATATTTTCATGGTTATTGTCATGTAACATTTTTCATGTGTGCTGCTGTGCCACTATGCAGTGATTTCTTTTATTTACTGTATGACCACGGTCCGCCAGTTGAGTAGCCGTGCGATAGATAAATTACAGCGACAATTAAATCATGACGAACAATAACGCTGATACAGCAACGCTTTAGAATTTTTTTTTAGAAATCACCATTGGGGAGCCCCTGTATGCATTTCGGGAGGGGCCAAGAGTTGGGCTGCTCCGGCGCTGTTCGTACCTATTTGTAATTATTTGGCGTGCAGTTCCATATTGAGATACACTTTTTGGCATTATTTGTTTAGTAATTGCTAAATGAATGTGGTTTTATCATTGATACGGATAGGTCGGTGAACTGCTCAAAAAATTCCGTTTCGGACATACTACATCTGTTTTATTGTTGAGGCTACTCAGGCAGTTTCAAGAATCTACCCCCATGCCACATCATTAAGTCAAGCTTTTGGTGCATAGAAGAAAATTGGAATTAATTTAGGAGTTGATTAACAAGATTCAGGTGTGGTCAGGTGCGTAACGAGAGGCAAGGACGGCACAATTCCTGGGCGCCGAATCACAAGGGGGCGCCGAATAGCCCAAACAATGTCACAAGTACTTTCTTCAACAGAGTGCATTTACTTCCGAAAGACATCAGGTTCGAACACGGCAGCGCCAAACTTGCTTCTTGCCCTGAGCATCATTTAGCCTCGTTGCGCTCCCGGGTGCGTTGGATCTTACAACAAATCGTAAGCCTACCTGCCCAGTCACAAGTCATTGATGGGTATTAATTTTAGATAGGAAATATTACATGAAAACGTGAACTTTCACTTTCAATTCATTTACCAAGTTGACGCTCTTTACATCACCCCTACAAATATTTTCTGTTTTCGTGGAACAACGTATAAGAGTTTGTGGGAACTAGTTTTTGCATACCCGAACGGTGGCCAATGGGCCTCATCAGCTACGTTTCCCCCTCGGCTCAAACCTCTAGATATGCCACTGAATCTAGTGAACTTCATTTGAAGCCGACCTGACATGTAAGTTACGTTTTACGGTTAGGTTTGCTGCTTTGGAATCTACACTGTCAATGAGCGCTCTAACCTAGCCTGTACAGTAGTTAACGTCATTGTAAGTTGGTTTTAGCGCAATTTCAATGCCTTCCTCTTAACTAATAACATGAGCTGCACTCATTCAGAAAAGCTTGTCGGAAAAAAATAGCATGATTTGCAGCTTATTCAACTCTTGTCCCCAGTCTGCTAAATCACGTGCCAACGGGGCGCTTTCGTGGGCTTGACCCGCAAAACAAAGCTTCAAGCCCTCCCCAATATTGAAATATGGAACACTATAAATCAGTGGAGTTTTTGTCAATTTTCAGAATGTCAAGCCCTTCTATTGAAAGCTTTCTAGCGGCTGTTCTGAGTCTGCTGCTTGATCATCTTTTGTCTACAAGAAGCCCAATCTTACCCCAATGAAACAAGAGCTTATGTACTGTACTTACGTGCGCAGTGCTGGCATGGCCAGCCCAAAATTTTGGGGGGGTCAAAATGTTTGATTTTAGTCAAGGAACAGCATTTTGTTTGAGATACTGCCTCTTAAAGCACAATATGACCAGATATTCTAAAAATTTGGGGAGGCCATGCCCCCCTCGGCTACGCTTATGTACGTGCGGTTTATATAACATGTGTGACGCAATTACTTTATGTAAACACTTACGTATTTATATAACATTGCGACCTTATTTTTATATACAAACTTGTTTATTAGGAATTTCATTTATGGTGAAATAAAGACATTCGGACTACCCAAATTCAGCAAAATAAGCTTTGCATTTAATATTTTCGTCCCTATCCATGTGCAAAGAAATGTTTTTTAAGGCTATACAAAAACTCATCGCAATGGACGTTTCTGTGTCGGGAACCATCGATCAAAAAACGTAATTGAAAACATTTAGAGGGAAGGCTTCAGCCCCCTTAGTCCCCTCTGGGTCCGCCTATGACCTTACATCTCTTCTGTGCGTCCCCTTCAAAATCCTCGGAGGCTCATCTACGCTCGTGTCAAACCAATCGTCGACCCAGCAGAGCCGGATTAACGCGTAGGGGGGCCCTGGGCAATTTTTATTGGAGGGCCCCTATGACGTAATTCACAATGTCATCGTTTGTAAAAGTTATGTTTTCTCTGAGTCGTAAGGTACCCGTTTGTTTTTTCCGGTAGTCGAGATTGTATTCACTCAAATGCATATACAGTTAGCTGCGAGAAGAGAATTTATGATATAAATACTAGAGTGTATTTTTACTTTAAAAAAATTCTCCCCAGGCTACAGAGTGACCCAGCACGAAACAACATTCACCCGAACAATAAGCAGAAACCAGAGATTACAAACAAAAACACCGGGAAAAGAACATGTCAATATGGCCAGCCAGTGTGAGTGTGAAAATGTTTCCAAGCTAGTGTCTTGGTTTTCAACTTCATTTTCAGGTGCTCTGGTTAACGCCATTGATTTAACGTTGCTGCTTGAAAGTTTTGCTGAAAAAAGTGATTCAGTCGCGGCGTTTTAGCTTACACAGCCAGATCCTTGCGCTCTTTCTTCTTAGAAGCTTTGTGCTTTTCATAGCTCCAAGTAGCATTACATATTTCGGCATCGCTCAAGCTAAACACTGCAATCTCGTTTCGTTTTCTGCTCTTTCGTTCTACAAATCGACTGATTAAAACCTTTTTTGACGAACCACGCAATAACATCTAGTGTAAATGGCAGGAATAGCTTCATATGTTTGTGATGTAACACAACGATAGTAGCCATTGGAAGAAAAATGGTTTCTACCATTCGTTACCCTTTATGACGAAACAAAGGCGCAGTTCGGCTGCGGCTACGAGACTTCACCAGAAGTTCGGGATCATTGATACCAGTGTTGCCACTTCTGATATTACATGACGTCAGATGTGATTTTCTCAGTTGAATTTCTGATGTCTGATGTTTTGGCGACAAATCTGATGTTGATTGGGTTGTTGTTTTTGTTTTCCACATTTCCTCTCGTTTTAGGACGAAAATAGGTTAGATTCATGATTTTTAGGTTCCTTTCATCAATCTCTCACCCTAATGTGTGTTTGGTTGTCGTTTCAAACTGAAGCTCTCTTCATTTCGCTGAGACTAACATTTTACGTAAATTATTCAAGGAGTTCTCCATTTAATGGAGATATTTCGCTCTGTTTCGGATTAAAGTGGGTAATCGCGCGTTGTTAGGTTTGTTAATAGAAGCATTTACCTTATATGAAACTGCAGCTTAAAAATTTGATGTTATATGTGATTTTGAAAAAGGCAACAATTTTAACGAGACTGACCCCAGTGGCAACATTGGTTGACACTAAACAGCAGTCAGGAACCACTAGCATTAGCACGCAAATAGTAACGTTTTCGTGACATTTGTGCAATAGGCGTGATGCACGAGTAGAGAGTCACCCGTACACCCATGCCAAAAGAACGATTATTTCGAAAAAGTTACCAGCGAAATCAAATACATTTGCATTGAACCAAACCGAAAATACTTATAGGCTATTCAGTAGCCATTACTAAAACTGACAGACAGTCAAACTTGTAGAGAAATCAGTTGCTGTTGGGGACCCCTGACACTTAGCGCAATATAGAAATAGAATGGAAGAGCTGTATTCTTCTCTCGCTTCTAAATCATGAAAAAATTTCAAACGAGTATTTTCTTTGAAACAAATAAATACCATCACGGAGGGCCCCCTTGCAGCAGGGGTCCCGGGGCAATTGCCCCCGTTGCCCTCCTCCCTTAATCAGACCCTGCGACGCAGTGCTTCCGGAAGAGCAGGCGGTTTTTCGACAATGGAGGTCGACCGTAGATCATATCACTTTGCTGTTGCAGGTGTTGCGATCGAAACAGCGCGAGCGGCATATGCGCAAAGCTTCGCACTGTGGCACCAAGCAACAATAGAAATCATGCGCCGCAATCACTCTATCATTACTTGTTCGCGCCGCATACACCTGGTGTTGCACTTCGCACACATCCCGTTCGTGGTGAATCACACATTCAACCCAACACCAATGGAGAGGTCGCAACACACGACATCGAGGATAATTTTTAGGATAAGAAGGCCGAAGCTGTGTTTGTCGATATCACAGTAGCCTGGCAGAAAGTGGAAAGCCTGGCAGGAAGTGGAATTTGCTAATAACAAATTAAAATTTTGTTTGATTGGAATCATTGATAAAAGATCAACCAAGATTTCCTCATCAAAAAATACCTGTTCAAGCAAAAGTTACTGTAGGTTCACTTATTTTGTTTCACTTTGTGCCACTGTGCTAGACCTCTGAGGTGCAGAAAAAATTGAAAATTCTATGGCAACTGCACTTCTGACAATGCCAGTAATTTCGCAGCCAAGCCATGTTTTGGATTTTAAAAGAGAGACCACACTTATAACTGCAACCAACCCGAAACGCTGTAGTACAAAACCTTTAAGAACATTTTCTACCATAACTTTCCTACAGATAGAGCTAGAAAACTGTCCAAATCTTTCAAAGAAGCAGAAAGTCTCCTGGCGTCGATAGAAAAGAGTTCAGGGACTTTGGTTTAAACTTTTTTGGTGTGATGTAACAACTGGAGGGAGGTCGAACAATGTTTGTATGATGTCATCAAGGCATTAGGAAAATGTTCAGGTGGCAATTTACCCACTTTTTTCTTCAAAACAAATTAGGTGAACATCCGCGCTCTGAAAGTCTTGTTTGGACATGTAGTGCTAGCGTTTGGAAAATCATGGACAAAGGCAATAGTTGACTAATTTATTCTATGGGAAATCCTCATTGGGCAAAAAAAGCCTCTCAACAACTTTGTGCTAACCAAGATCGGTGAGACAAGAAGCTGGCTGTTTCCTCTGGGTTATACAACAGTCCATGGTTGTTGGATGTTTCCCAGGAGTCCAGGCTCTCACCGTCAGTGGATGTTTTGTTGTAACCCCAGTTGATGTGTTGGCGGTTGAAGTCACCAGCGTACAGACTGGGGTGTGTGAACGTCGGTATGTCCGTTTGTGTGGGTCACGAGCTTGGAGGTTTGTAGACGTTAATGATCTTGTATCCTGCGATGTCTACGCAGGGCTAGCACAAGGTGGTTTCCCCCCCCCCCCGAGTCTGGACGTTGGGACTCCAGTATACAATATAGTGCATTTAACACATTGATATCAACAAAAACCAAACTTTTTTAAACATATATTCATAAAAGTATGTTTCTAGCTAGATCATGAACAAAATATATACAGGAGACAGACTTAGGCACTTGCTGTATTTCAAGCTAGGAAAATGACATTGGGGCCCTTTTCTATAAGCTTGCCCCTACATTTTAATATCCAATCCCTACGCACATTATCTCAGTATCTGTAAGATAATGGCAATGTCAATTCTCTCAGCACGTCCAAAATAAAAAGCATCTCGCTATTTACGTTAGATTTTGCTGCTGACTGTTCTCGTTGCAGTTAAATGATTTCAAATTATTTGCTGTAGGATAGGGTGGGTGCTATTAACATCAGATGGAAGTTGAAGCACTGAGCTTATGAACAGTAGGTCGGAGTCTAATATCTTGACAAAACTGATGTTTTACGACAAGGCAAAGGGAAACGATTAAAATAAACTACACTTTTAACTCCATCTTGCTCTCAGAACAACAGGCTGCGCAAACGTGTAACTTTGTTCGTAAACACCAAAGGTATCTTGCTTCTAAGCAGTACAAAATACGGGAAGACTGCCTGCACTTGAGCAAGCCAGAATATATTTTTTCATAACAATCACTACACAAATACGTTGATCAGGTGTAAGTCAGACTTCTGGACGTACGTAACGTGGCATATTGGCTAAATTTAGGTTCAGCACTCTAGGCTGAACAATGAAAGGAGACACTTTTGGCTCAAGCCTCAAACATGTTCATTACATCACCAAACGTGACAAAAATGCTTAGGCGATGTTATTCGCAGTAACAGCGCCAGGTGTGCTACTCAGTCTGTAAATTTCAGGACAAAACAGAATACGGATTGATAAAAACTACACTGATTTCTAGTGTTTCACATTTCAATTTTCGGATTGAAGCTTTTTGGGGTCTACTCCCACAAAAGCTGCCCTGTGGTGACGGGACTAAGATTTGGGCCCCTGTGTCGCCAGAACGATGAATTTGCGGGTGTTTGTCTGATACCGATAACAGCATATTCCGGTTAAACACATACAAAAATTATTGTCAAATTGGTTATGCGATTAACTGGATATGTCTGCACTAACACCCGAAATCACCGTAAAACACTCCCACAAACCTTTGAAAACCGCTATAAACAAAAACCTACTAAAATTGCAAGGAATGTTAAATACCAAAATACAAGCTAACAGGGCCCATTT
>Ga0210059_1002606_pt1 | contig 28379 bp, 17 predicted proteins | sample Ectturendosymbi2_FD_188042 | JGI IMG/M metagenome (GOLD analysis project Ga0210059, IMG submission 188042) | Ecteinascidia turbinata endosymbiont from Florida, USA - Sample 2 (SPAdes) (version 2) | ecosystem: Host-associated > Tunicates > Ascidians > Unclassified | place: Key West, Florida...
AACACCGTCCTTGTTACATCCATGGACGAACCCATGTAGGTATTTCGGATGTAGCTAAATGCGGAAAAGGTATTTTGGCCCACAAGCCAAATAAAATAATACTTTTTACCGTAACATATGTTTATCTTTTATAACGGAGAGGTAAAAATTCAGCGTGTTGTTTGCAGCAAGGTACAGGTATTGGCTGGTGAAAGCATGCTACCAAATAAGCTTGAGCGTCATTTAACATCATCACATCCGCAATTTGTCAACATACTAGGTAGTTTTTTCTCGGAAAGCAATTGATCTAAAATCGCAAGTGTCAACCATTTCACGATTCAAGCAACTCCCAACTAGGGCTTTATTAGCACGGTGCACCAAGTAGGACACAGAATTCCTAAGTCTAAAATGCTTCACACCATTGCTGAGGAAAATGCTTCCTGCTACAATCGAACTTCTAACAACGATGAAAGGAAAAGCTGCCCATCATCTAAAGTTGGTAAACACTAGCTAATGATTAGCTTGAAAATAACTGTATATAATCATGTAACTGTATAATTCAAATTTACGAAGTATATTTTTGCAACGTCCATCTAAGCCGGAAATTTTCTCAGTACTTTCCAGATAATTTATCAAGCTATGAATGGATTCGTGAACTTTTCGTCCAACCGACCCCGTCGTCATTTACCCTAATAAGACACCGACTGAATTGACCTTACATGCAGCGTTAAGCTAGTTTTGATGATTTGGTAAGCTAGTTTTGATGTATTTTAATGTGAGTTGCTGGCAGTGCCTTTTCCTGATATGATGCATTGATAATTATTAGCAGTAATTATTTCTGTTGAACTTGAATGTTTGACTAGTTTGTCGAATTTAAGACATTCACGATTACTGTCCCAGTTTGTTCATTGAATTGAATTTTCCTTTACGTCTTTCATTTTCAAACAAATCTTTAATAAAAGGTTTCAAAACTAAGAGATACTTCAAGTAAAATTTGAATGGGAACATGCCAGTTAACAATAAAATCTAATGCTAATCTAATAACAGTATCCCTCGAATGTTGTGAAAACATATGTGTAAGATAACTAAAAAGTTTAAAATGAGGCAACTGCACTGAAGGACGCAAGTGCTTGTAGTGCACCTTGGCGGTGTGCTGTGCATTTTGTTGATTGTTGAACTTGTGCCGAAAGCAGATGCAGGCAGGCTCGTAGCCACGGGGGCATTCGGGGGCAGTGTTCCCCCAAATTTTTTTTGTGCCTCCCCAAATGATTCAAACTCGAAAAATTAACAATTTTTGCAAATGCTCGTTTTTAACCTGTTTAATCGCTGTGCCAACTCGCAACACCATTGCACGTTGCATAAAAAGCTAACCTCATTATTACAAAATAAATTGTACTAAGGAACGTCCATGCTAACAATTTCAATTTGTGACGTCACCGTCACTGAAGACCGTTTTTCGCGACCGTTTGCGCAGCCTGTTAGCGCGAACAACGCCATGACACTATCAAGCGGGCTATGGTAATGTCATAATATAAAGTCTTAGTCAGCGTTTCTCTACGAAAATTTTAGCAAATGTTGGTTTTAGTGAGCATCAGAATTCTAAATGAACTGCAAATTTGGTAAATTATTAGAATTTAGAACAAGCATCTTATAAAAATACGACCAAAGTAGGGCATTTATTTTAAATAGTTTCTTGTTTTCCTGCTTTTCCAACGTTTAGGAATGTTGGAAGTGCACGAGAACCAGATTTCACTGTGCAAATGTTTTGGTGGTACTGCGCAATTTGCGCACCTCAGAGGGAAATGTGGTCTTAGCCTTGCTTGTAATTGTAGATGAAGGTGATGTCCCTCAAGAAAAATTCCTCGGAATATATGGATTTCAAAAATTTGATGCAAAGTCCATTTCAGAAAGAATGCTTTCGATCTTGTATGAAATTGATTTGCGGAAACTTCTAGCACAATGCTACGATGGAGCGTCGGTGATGTCGGGAAAGCACGGTGGAGCGCAAGCTTTAATTAGTCAGTATGTTAAACGTGACGTTCCCTACATTCAATATTTTAGGCACCAGCTTAATTTAATTTATTTGTTTACGAGCAGACACGAAGTCCATGGTATAAACACACACACTCTGCAGAACTCTGCAGAATTTAGTGGTTGTTCACGTGTGCGACGGTTAACCTGTTGTTCGCGGGTACTTTGACATTTGCAATTTGCTAAGCAAAGTTTTGTCCACTTCTAAAGTTTCTCTCATGCATAAAAAGTTTGGCTGTGACGCCATGGCACGACTAATAGACCAAAGGTGGTCTGGTCATTACAAAACCACCCGGTCTCGGGTGAAAAACTTTGCTGAAGTTAGAACAACGCTGGAATATTTTACCTCTTCTGAAACAGGCGATGCGGAAATAAGCATTAAAGCAGCTGATTTGCTTGCAGCAATAAGCAAGCGGCAATTCATTTTCGCAAACGAAGTGATGAACTTGATTTTATATCTTCTCGCTCTAGCAGACAAACTTTTGCAAGAGCGATCTAGCAGTTTGTTTGAAGGTTACGATGTTATTAACTTTACTATCACATAGCTTACGAAACCAAGAAACGATGCAGAGTTTGAAAAAATGTTGCAAAAGCTTCCACTACAGTTATCCCAACCTCCAAACAAGCGCAAAAAGTCAGTTTCATCTCAATTCAGAGAGGATGTCATAACAGAACACATCGGAATTCACAATGAAAGTGAGAATTTGAATTTGAAAGCATCTTACTTTGAAATCATTGATACTATTCAGAGCGAATTCAGCTGCCGGTTTTCGGAGTTTAATATGACTCTTGTCAAATCTTTGCGTACTCTTTTACCAGCATCGAATTGCTTTCTCGACAAGGGAGAATTACAACCTCTTCGCTCTTTAGTCAAGTCAACGCAGTGAAGATATTCTCGATGCTGAAACTAATACTATGAAGAGCATTGTCTCATCAAAGCTTCCTGGTGTGCTGTTGAATGAAAACACCCGTATGAATTTGAACCAGTTTTTGAAATGGTTCTGGAAGTATAAAGCACCTTTTCCTACCATATTTGCTGCTGAGCGCGGGCTTAACTGTAGGAGTTTCGACAGCCATATGCGAAACTAGCTTGTCTAGTGTGGTGCGGATACTCACACCTTATCGCAGGCGCATGACACACGACCGTAAACGTAAGATGGTTTTGTTCGGATTTTGAAAAAATGAAACAGATGCTCCGGCAAACGAAGACATCGTTTCTGTGAATTTTCGATCAAAACTCGAAGACTGCATGTTTAAAGTATTCTGTTAAATTGATGCTGCCAGTGCCTCCATACATATTATTCATCTATTAGGCTATGCAGCAGGTGTCAAACCTGCAGCACTTGTGACAATTTATGCTCGAATTTCTTTTCTTGGTTGTTTCATTTTTTCGTTGTTCGTTGTACCAAATGCTAGAGTACATAGTTCGACTTCTATTAATGGGAACGATTGATTACATAGTTCGACTAGCTGTTAATGGGAACGATTGATTGATTGTTTCAGTGACCAGTAGAATGCGTGTATTTACTATATGTAATCTCGTGCACTGTTGTGACTCTTGTGAGAAATTAGACAGAGTTTCTTTCGTACCAGTGTCTTCACTTTAAATATTGATACGAATAAAATTGCTTTACCTTAAATACTGATACGAATAAAAAATATTATTTTGTTTTTTTAGGCCATAATATTGCTATATGTTTTTCAAAAAAGTTAACAATGCATTAGGCAAATATCAAACAACGTTTTTACTGAATCAAGTGCGGCAAACAGGCATTAAGCACTGGCGCGTAGTCAGAAAAATATCTTGAAGCCTAAAAAAAATTTATTCACGATGGTTTTCTTTGTTGTTTCCAGTGAAAAGCGCATCACTAAATAAATGTCCTTAGTTTTGTGTGGATACTTTTTCTGGAAAAAGTCATCATTTTTTAAAATTTGAGGAAAGCGCCGGAGTCTTCCTCCTCTGCTTGGCTACCCACAACACATAGTATACAACCAAAAATCTCATGTGATCAGACTGAAAACAGGCAACTGGCAAAATCCTACCCAGTTAACCGCTGAAAATTAATTATTAAAATAACTTGTTTTAAACACACTATAAAACAAAAATATTTCCCCACTAAATGTACTTTGCCCCCCAAACCTTAAAACCGGACTACGGTCCTGGTGACCGCTTTCCAGAGCATAGAAGTGATTTACCTTTGGTCATGCCCGAATCTTCATATTCAGATAATTTTCCTTCAAACCAGGCTGAAATCGTACACTATCGCGAGTAGCGACGAAAATGTCAAGGCTTTGGCCATATTTTATAAACTGCACGAAGACTACGCCGGTGAAGAGTGGACGAGTTTTCAGTATGAAATAATGCGCAACTACCAACCAGATGATATGACTGGCGCAAAGTTTTAACAAGAGGTGCAAAGCGCGACCATGGGCGTCCGCAGGGGGGACCAAAACGGGCATTTGCCCCCCCCCTGGAAATTGGGACTAAGACGCAAAAATTTCTGGAAAACGTGAAATCAGCAGTTTAATTCTGGTTAGTTCGGTTAATTCTTGCAATGACAGTTGGTTTGCCGATATGACATTCACACTGCACAAGAGAGAGGTGGTCCACTGTTTCGGTAACATACAGTTATGAGCTTGCAGTTCGCTAAATCCGCTTCTTTGCCTGCAGAGGCAGGTTACGAAACTCGGAAGCGTTTATTGCAGGGCTCACCAACGTGGTGCCCGCGGGCACCAGGTCGCCCGCAAGGAACATGCAGGTCGCCCGCGCGCCTGTTCTAAAAATAAGATTAGCATGATCAATGTCTTCAGACTCTTCACATTAACGAATATCAGTACTAAAGTAATCAAAGGTAAATTGAGTAAAATTTTTATTTCAGAAGCGTGTATGAAACTATAGTAGCCCTTCGAATTAATCGGTACACAAGAAGTAGCTCGCAGTTTCGAAAATGTTGGTGACCGCTGGTTTATTGCGTAGTAATAACATAGCAACGAACTTTCGAAGATGCACTTCAAGTCACGATGGTTTAGGCGTTTTGCCGCATGGAACTATTGAATGCACAAATCTTGGCAGGTAATGCAGCCAGACAGTGACTGCTGATAGAGGTAAGGCACGTCGGTTTTATACCAATGGAGGGCGAATTGCGCGTCGCGGACATATTTTGTGTGGCTCTTCTAGATAAATAGCAATATCTCAAATTGATAGAGTTGTTGCCTCATATTTAACGTTTGTTTCCTTTATCAAATGTGTTTACACAAGTTCGTGAAGTTAGTCACCAGCAGTGTTCCCTGTAAGAAAATTTTACATTGAGCAAATGTTTGTTTTAATGCTCATGCAATTTCACAACCATGTAGACAGTAGACACACGATCTGTGAAACGTTTCTAAAGGGCTATGCGATGTGTATACGATATCAAATATTGAATGTTACAAGTGCGCAAGAATGAGATTTCACTGCGTAACTGCTCTGGTGGTTCTGCGCAGTTGCTCACCTTAGAGGGAACAATGCCAGGGAGTCTGCGCGATTTGATATCAACCATTACGACAGTGAACCTAAATCGCAAGTTAGGCTACTTAAGTTCCCAGAAGAAAATTAAAATTTTTCAAAGACACATATTGTCAAACGCATTCTGTCCTTTTCCCAATGACAGAACGAGAACGAATTTTTCGCTAAGAGGCAATTGCTGATCACAAAGTGGAAGAATACTAAAATAAATTGTAAGACTGCTGGAGGAATTCCAAGCCAGATTTGACCATTTCCAAGAGTTAAAACCATGCTTAGCATTGCTGTTGTAAATACATTAAATGTTAATGTATCTGTGACGGTGATGGCTGTCCAGTTCGCTAAACGTTTGTTACAAACTTGTCTGCTGTATAAATAAAATTGACCGAAATGCAAGAAAATCTGGTTAAAAAAAACTTTAGTCAATGTCATTCTACATTTTATTTCTGGCGACAGGTTCCAAAAAGGAAATACCCAGAATTTGAAATACAAGTGTATAATTCATTTCTGTGTATAGCACAGTATATTGCTGTGAATTTTTTTCTCTGGAATGAAGTTCGTAAAGTCAAATCACCGTGCAACTCTGGAAAATGAATACTTGGGAAAATTAATTCGCACAGCTTTAACAACGTACTGTCCAGATTTTCAGGGACTAGAAAATCAAACAAAAATTTAATACTGACAGTTACTGATACATCATTTAATGTAAAAGTTGTATTCTTTACCGCATTTGTATTGACACTACAAACTGGTTTTGCGGCTCGCTGGTGTTTTTGGTTTTCTGCGAATGACTCTTCCACTGAACATGTTTGCCCACCCCTGGTTCATATTATGTTTAAAGAAGCATTGCTGCCAACAAAGCGCATTTTTTGCAACCAATGTTTTCTCTAATGTGCGCAAGTGTGCAGTACCACCAGACCATTTGCGCAGTGAAATCTCATTCTCGCGCACTTGCAACATTCCAAAACATTGGAGAAGCACGAAAACAAGGATAAGCTATCTGAATTAAATGTGTAGTTTGTTCGTGTTTTCATACGATTTTACACTTATTCTAAAAATTCACAAAGTTTGTAACTCCACAATTCTGCTAACTCAGTCTTAAAACATCCATGCTCACTAAAACAAACATTTGCTCAGTGTAAAGTTTCTTACAAGGAAAACCATGTATACAACTGTTGCCGTGACACTGGACTTTTTTTGTATACGTCCATTTGCATTGCATCGACAACAGCCTGAAAAAGATAAGCGAAATGTCGACTTTGCCCCCCTGGAAAAGTTTCTGCGGACACCCATGAGCGCGACATAGATCGGCCAAATTTTGCAGTAAATGCAAATTGTGGTGCACGCAGCATATACGCACTGGCTCAGCAGCTTGAAATGATTGCGTTAACACGAGAAGTGAAGCCATTGATGAGCTAAATAATTACACCATTTCAGAAAAAGTAAAGAAGTTTGATATGTTGTTTCTTGCTCTTGGGCTGTATGTTTGTCATTGCATAGTAGCTTCACTTTTAACCGTTTCGTCTTTTCATCCCCATTCTGCTGAAGAGTGATAAACTTCTATTCGAATAAAGAAGCATTCGCCAGTGGAACAAAACTTTTTGTAGTTAATGTGCAATTTTCAGTTTATTTGATCTAGGTAGATAAACGAAAGGAAGGAACCCCGAATTATGGAAAAATGTCCGAAAACGATAAATGACAGAAAGCCTACTTCGGAAAAATTGCCGAATTATATCTCACCGAAAAAATACCAGCATTTCAAGTAGCAATGGAGTTCATCTACCGAAACCACTCTATTACCACTTGTTTGCCTTACCCTTTAAGGCAGGGGTTCCCAACCTTTCTCTTGCCATGTACCCCTTCAGCTTTCTGACAGATGAGGATGTACCCCTTCAGCACTTCAACAGATAAGCATCTACCCCTTCAGTATTTCGACAGATGAACATGTACCCCTAAAATGTCTTGATTTTGTCATGATTATTCATAGATATATTTAACAATAAGCATAGAATGATTTTTATAGATAATATTTACAGATATATGTGGATATGTGGAAATAAATAATATGTAGGTATATTATATTTTTTCTTCTACTGCTAACCTTAAATGTACCCCTTCGGATAGGCAAATGTACCCTGGGGATACATGTACCCCAGGTTGGGAACCTCTGCTTTAAGGAGAGGTCGTAAACGTGTTTTTTGTTCGGGATGATTTTATAAATGCCTGTGATTATGTGACGTCGCACATGTTCGGAGACATATTCAGTGCTGGATTTCTCGTGGTCCGCGTCACATGTCGCCTCTCTTTTTGTTGCCCATAGCGTTCATCAGACACTGCTTACCCAAAAACTGCTTGACAATAACCATTACTAAAGTGGCAGTGTATTTGCTAAAACCTCTTAATGCTGTCTATTACATAAAATCTCCTTGGCGTCATATCCTGTTTTAGTGAACCAGAAATCAGGATGTGACATCTAGGTAACAGTTGTGCAAAATAGCTAAAAAATAGAACTTTTTCTGTTGACCACAATGACTGGCCCCTCCCGAAAAAAATCCTGGCTGCGCCAGTGGCTGTGCAGTATATTTATGTATTTATGTTAGAAACAGCACAAATAGTCAGAATTGAAAACGCTGTTGCATTCAGACGAACAAACTCTCAACAACACAAATGTGTCAAAAATCCAACTGCAACGCTGTCGCCATGAGTAACTGCGTATAAAGGTTGCTGCAACACAGACAACTTTTGTACTGTGAATTGTGTTTAAAGTGAGCAATGTTACAACGCCTTCCCAATCGAAGCTACGTCGCTCAAAACTGTTCGTGCATCAGCAGGCAGGTTCGTGTGCAATTGTCTCATCTCGAAAACTGCATTAAATGCTATGGTATTTCCAACTGCTTTAAATGCTATGGTATTTGCGTGAAAAATAACACGATGGCTTCATTAATAAATTCTTGCCAATTTTTTAATTTCCTTGCAAAATGCAAAATTCTTGCAAAAGTTATTGGGCCCATGCGTGCGAATTAAACGCATCACTTTTTCCATCATGTAATATTTCGCTCCCTCATGGAGTTTTATCTCAATATGCAGAAACTCAAGGAAAGTCAAATTGTAACACGGGCGTAAATCACATTTTAATAAACTATTACACAGTTTTTTTCAAGGAAAATGTTAGGTACCCGGGTATGAACCTGTAGGGACCCGATTTCTCTTATCCTAGGGACCCGATTTTCTTTGATATAGGGACCCGATGATAATTTTCTCTGATTTTAGTGACCCGATTTTCAATTCTAGGGACCCAAAGCGGGTCCCTAAAACACCTTAAAAAACCTGTATTACATTAATTTAATATTTTGGAAATTAAAAATTGCTATTCGAAAGTACCTCCAACTCACTTCATTAAATTGCGCGCCCACAACTTTACTTTTGCAAGGTTGCCAAAAGCAAATTTGTCAAGTGGCCCAAGCTGATCATATCAACAACTTATGAGATACACGAATATTATTAACAGGGGTGTAGGCTATACAGGAATATTGTGGCATGCTGATGTCATGATACTTATGTTTACCAATGCTGATGACATAAAGGTAGCTGAAACGTACCTGTACTCTCGGGTAGGGGTCTCCAAAATAAGGCCCGCGGGTCAAATCCGGCTCGCGAAGCCATTTCATCCGGCCCGCGAAGACATTTTGTCAATAATGAAAACATAATATATTTACGAAAAACTAGTTGATTTGGTAGAATGTGACATATCCCGTAACTATCACATTGCGTACGATGTCCGGCCCCTCGGACTTTTGTGTAATTGCTTGTGTGGCCCTCGAATAAAAATGTGTGGAGACTCCTGCTCAAGGGCCTACATTTATTTGATAAAAAAGTGTGTGAACAAGAAATCATCAAGGCAGTTGCGCCCACGAAGAGCTTAGCTGACGAGTTCCTGTAAAAAAACGTGTCCTTACAGGCTATGTTTGGGCAATCTCAATTTTTGTCAGTGGTGGCTTTTCACACTCAAAGTGTTTACAGTTCCACCGCTGTCCCTGCAACCTGGGCGCTGAATCATCCAAATCTGGTCATGCTAATAATGAATACGCAAATACCATACCAATCAAAAAATGAAATTACATTTAAAGCGATTATCAGCAATTCTCATTACAGGTGAAAAGATTCCAAGTTTTCATGTGTTCAAAAAACGTAATGTAGGTGCAACATTGCGGTTAGTTTCATCTTCTCTGAAAACAATGCAAAATTTGTGGCAAGTGTCATTCAAAAAATTATTAATTTCTTTAGCAGCTGGTGCTGACGAAACATCTGGGAAGTTCTAGTCGGCCAAGTTTCTTCAATTAATTATTCTTCTGGTTCAGGTATTGGATGATTGTCCATGGTGTTGTGGCTGGATGTGGGTGAAACGACCACACTGCTAAGCAAACTTTTTGATGAATCGGATCCGATTTGTGGAAGTTTAACAACATCGTGCTGTTGTGACTGTCCAGATTTGGCCATAAGCGAACGACTGGACGAATGGACAGCAGTGTAGGTCGATGGCCTTTTCACCGCAGGTGTGGACTGCATGAGCAACAACAACACGTTAAGCATCAAGCCAGTTAAATTGTTTTCAAGTTTCAACATAAACTTCTTGTACTTACGACAATTGTTTTAGGTCCGCAGCGCTGATGTATTCTTCCTGGCTGAGAAGGTTCATTTTGTGGTAGTGTGCTTGTGGTTCCGCCTTTTCGTGTAGCCAGACGTTTGCTTCGGCGTAGCGGCGGAAGCTTTCGTGGTACTTTATATGGCGAATTTATTTTCCACTGAGAAAAAACAGATTCAGCAATAGCAAACTTTGACTTGATTTAAAGTACTTATTCATTCATACACCAAAAATTCACACAGGGCTATCAGTTTCTTCGAGAAGTAATTTGCAGTAAATTGAAGTCACGTAACAAATACATTTGTTACCAAGTTTAGTAACAACTGTACCTCTACAATTATTGAGAGATATCATCAACGCAGAATGCTACCAGCGTTATGAAAAACGTCTTGAGCAACAAGGTCATCCAAATGTAATGTTTGGGCTGCAGAAGAAAATTTGGAAGAGGGACGGTAATTAAATCATTGTTCGATAATCATTTCAATTCAAATAAGCACGCTCATATGCTCTTGTTCGTAACACAAACTTTCTGGGTTTTTATTGTACGAATATCTGTTTTTTTGATGTGCAATCTGAGTTTATTTGAAATCACTGAATGGGAGTCTTGCACGTGACAATTGAACACAGATACCTTGGCAGGTACTGCAGCGAGACAGTGAAATGCTGACAGCACACAGTTTTATACTGTGTGAAAAGAAGCGTGAGTACATTTGTAGCAGTGCTTCCACAAGTTTGAAAAATCCATGGTTAGTGTGGGACTGTGATCAACGTGCCCAAGTGAGTAGCTTAATCAAACGACTTTTATGCAGGCTTCTTTTCACATAGTATAAAAAACTGGCTTGTTAGAATATGTCTCCAGACTTGTGGGAATAGGCCTTTACCGTTAAGGTTTAGTTCTGACTTGTTGGTGAGCACTAAGTGCAAAGCTATATTTGCAGTTCTCGTAATTCATCTGCTCAAGATTTTTTTAACCTGTCTGGTGTTCTAACTTCTAACTTTAGTAAGGTGTCCGATAGTTTTGTGTGGCGTGGTGATTCACCACATACAACGTTGAATTCGTATCAGCAATGGTAGAGTGAACTTAGTCGAGTGGTGGAACTCTACTGCCGTTATGTTCTGCTGATGATCGTTAGTTTGCCTCCCTCTTTAGGTGGCTGCAAAACTTGCAATCATATGGTTCTACTTTTCATTGCTTAAAGCAATTTTACGAAAGTGTCTAACTTTCTTGTTTTTTCACCGCTCATGTTACTTTGGCCGTTGATTATTATGACTTATGTATTTCTAGAAAGTGCTCGAAAAAACGGATATTAGGCAGTTTATGAAAAGGAAAAGCACTTCTAATAGCTGAAGTGTAGAAAACATTTCAGACAAAAGATTGAGATTTGGCATTCAACCAGCACAAACTAATGGGGTAGTAAGGGTAAAGCGTTTTGTGAACGTCCATTTGCATTGCATCGTCAGCAACCTAAAAAATAGGCAAATATTGACGTTGCCTCCCCTGGAAAAATTTCTGCGGACTCCCATGCTCCGTGATCTACAGCCGGAATGACTAGCAAACTGTTAAGCTTCACGACCGGGTCGCCCTTTCCACATTACTACATAAGCCTTGCTACTGCTGGTTGGCGAAGGCAATTTTTGCTCTATCTGCAAAGACAAACAACGAGAAAGTGTTCTGCTTAATTTGGATTTATTAAAATTTAGCCTGATGACATGCTCATCTTCAAAAATATGATGATGACACTAGCAGCAGTGAAGAACCGACTATACTTGTTCTAATACTTATCAATCATTTTTTAAGCTAACCTGTGAAAAAGTATGGAAGTTTGTACCTTTTAATCAAAAGAAGCTTTTATTCTTTAATTGCCTCCAACCGGGTGTCTGGCAACCATAAGTGCGACAGCAACCAAAAATCTTTTGAAATAAGAGCAAACCTCCCATGGCACCAACCACTAAAACTATTTTCCGAAAGTAAGAAGTTTTGCAGGTTCGTGGAAATACTTTTCTGGTTGTCTCACCATGATGTTTGTGGTCTTGAAGTGAGTCTACTAAAATGCCAACTGCCTTTTGGGATATAAATGACATTCAGAACAAGCTAAAGACCATTCTTATTTGACAATCATTCGACTACCAATCGAAAAATATGAGAAAACATCAATAACAATAGGTTTTGCGCGAAGAATATGTAAATCGTAAATGCCGTACTTTTACATTTCATTAGTGACTTACTTATAAATCACTCTGAAAAGTTGGTTTTGTTTACCAAGTTCAGGAAAAACTCTTCATATTGTTAAAAGTTTCGTAATGAGATGATTTTTTACAACTTTTGAGATTTTTTGCAATCTTTTGCGAAAGACCTAACATCTATAATTCATGCATAGGTTTACACAAAACAGATTTATCCGAAATTGATCATTCTGCAAAAGAACTTGGAGATGTTCGCGTTATGCAGTGCATCAATATATGTTTAAAAAAGTGATGATGCTGAAAAATAAAGTTGAAACGCTGAATATAATTTGCTGGTAAAGACTATATGCTGTAGCTTAGATGGAATCTGGGATGACTATTAGAATTTAGTCGCCCGAGGCAAACTTTCAGAAAGGGAATCCACAACAGTTGTTGGGAGGCCCATTGGAACATTTACAAATCATTTTTGCTTTATTTTAAAAAACATATAGCTTGCTTCAGAGCTTATTAAATGTGGCTCTAGAGTGGTTCATAAACTTTTTAACAACACAATGTAAAAACAAAATGCGAAACTCTCAAAGAAGGGCCCCGAGGCGACCGCTTCATTCGCCTCCCCTAATATTCACCCCTGGATAGAATCAAGCAATATGCTCAGTTACTAGGGTAAAAAATATCAGCTTTTAAATTACAAAGTTAAATATTTGCCACAAATTGCTGATGCTATTTACTTGAGTTCAAATTAGAAATGAAAAATCTTTAAAGAGTGCCACAAATAAGCAGGTTGTGAAACTTGGCAGTGCCTCATTTTGGAGGGTACGTAATTTGTAAAAAAATTAGGAAATGCGTGCAATCTAGGAAAATTTAGGAAAATTTGTGCAATCTTGAGCTGCAGCGGGATTTAAAACCCACAAAAATATAATCCAATCCCTTCTTTCTCCAACTAAAGTTTCTTTTTTAATTTGTATGCACAGGGAAACATTGCAATTTAAGCAGTCCGTCCCAACCCTAGTTTCACCAGTTTCTTAAATTGGCATTAGAGGCAATAACATTAGACCCCGACGATGTTCTTATACGAGGATATGAAACCGGTTGAACACGTTCTGCTTCATCCGATATAAGTACTTTCTCACCTGATGCAGGGTTGCCAGGTTGGCCTTTTTTAGGCCAAATTTCAAAAATTTGGCTTCGTTTCAAGTTGGTTGGCCTAAAAAATTTTACTTGGACTTTTGGCCTAACATCAAGTTGGTTGGCCTTAAAAAATTCGTTTGGCCTTTTGGCTCTTTTTTGGCCTTTTTTCGCTGAAATAGGTTCCTATGAAGGAAAATATTACGATTATATTTTTTTCGGCAACACAATTGGAAACTTTTTTGTGATAAATGCAATGTTAGACCGACACCCCTGTTCTGATATTAGTAATGTTTAAGGTATGCGAATTTCCAAACAAAGTTTTTGCGTAATGACTGGAAATGTGTGCACTTGCTGTATAGTGTGTATTGTGTTGTAAGCACTATGTAGTCCGCGCAGTTTCTCTGATCTTAATTTAGTCTTTTTCTATCATTTCACATCTAAGCTTTTGCTTACAAATTTCCTGAACTAAAGATGCGTCGCTGACGCGCAATCGACTTCCCAGCAAAGCAATTTGCGATCAGATTCGGTTGTGTCTCCCTTGTGGTGTCTTAATGACGTCAAGAAGTGGAAGGGCTGCAATGATTCTGGTCGTAAATATAGAAGTTATTGGGAGATGACTTTCATATGGGTGCAGAAAGCTGCCAATAGATCAGTATGCAAACTGTCGCGCTATTGTACCCAAATTGTGCAATTTCATAAACCATGAAAAACCAGACAAGTATCAGTAATAATGAGCTCCAGCCTCCAACACAATGCCAAGCAAGAGTTAGACTTATCGTAGTTTCGAAAACATTTTTTTGATATTCTTGTAGTTTAAATGTTTCTTTGTGAAAAAGGAATGGCAATACCGCAAACAAAGTTTGGCGTTTTGCTGGCCTTTAAACAATCGGTTTGGCCTTTTTCTGGCCTTTTTTTAGTACTGTTTGGCTTTTTATTGAAATTTTCATGTGGCAACCCTGACCTGATGTGCACATGCAAACACTGTAATATAAAGTTATCTTTATATTGTTAAACACATTGAAGTTGCTCATGAATTTATCACTTCAAAAAACAGATTTAACGTGATTTTTCATAATTTAACCCAAACACCCAGGTCGACTAAAACAGCAGACCTGAGCAGAAAACCCCCACAGGGGAGCCCTGGTCACATGCGGAAAAACGCCTACTGCCCAACTTGAAGTGAAAGTTTGAAGATTCATTGTCGTGTTATTGTTATGCAATAAAGATAAACTGTAGAACAATCCGCTAGCAAGTTCCGCAACCTGCCTCTGCGGGCAAAGAATCGGACATGAGCGAACTGCATTCACATTTGCATGACACTACAACAGTGAATCTGGGTAGTGTCAGACCGTCAAATAATTGCATTGCAACAATTAAATGAATTCATCAGAACTTATTAGCTGCTAACTTCAGGTTTTCTAGAAATCTTTGGTTCTTAGTCCCAATTTCCAGGGGAGAAAATGCCCGTTTTGCCCCCTTGCATGAGCTTGGTCTAGAAGCACGAAATACTTGCAGGTCGTTCACAATTGTCAATATTATCATAAGTGCAAAAACTTTTTCGAAGCGTGTGGTCAATAATGTCGATTCAGATTGCAGGCTTGAGGTACGGATATCTGGGCATAAAAATCCTGCACGTTTGGTGAAATGAAACATAAGCTATCTACAGCCAGCGCCGGTGTTAGCAAGTGCGGGGTCCGATTTGAAACACTTTTGCGGGGCCCCACTCAGTGGTGTGTAGAAATTTTTGAGGGAGTGAATCAAGGCGTAAGGATAGAAATCGGTGATGTTACAAAGGCGAGGTCCAAAGGGTGACGCCAAGACTGCTCCAGCAGAGACGTCAATGGACAGCACCGTTAAACCTAATAAATCAAAGAATTACAACCCTCATTAATAACTCCTATCCCTGATCAGAAGGGAGTTACGAGTGCAGTACCTGTAGAGAGGAGACGTATTGAGTGCTGTGCTAGTGCTGAAATATCCAGCGCTAAAACGTTTGCAGTAGTAGCAAAAGATTCCGTTTATCCAGGCCAGGAATATTAGCCATGGATAACCTTCCCTTCACCATCTGATAGTATTCTTTTGCAGTGAAACTTAGAAAACCGTGTCCGATCAGCAGGGGCGTAACGAGGTTAGATGGCGCCCGGGGCAAGAAGCAAGTTTGGCGTCCCTATATTCGAATTTGAGGTCTTTATAGGAAGCAAATGTATTGTATTGAAGAAAGTACTTGCGATATTTCTGAGACTTTTCGGCGCAGCCCGTAGTGATTCGGCGCCCGGGGAATTGTGCCCCCCTTGCCACCCCGTCGTTACGCCCCTGCCCATCAGTCTAGTTTCTGGGGAAAACTTCTATTATGATTGCAGGCAGTCCTATTTGGGCTAAATAGCCCAGGGTAGTTCCTAACATTCCCATTCATGACACTTGGCTAAGGATCATTTGTTCATCCAAATTTTGAATTTTCTTGCTCGCATGCCTCATCAGATGCATCATCCGACGAGGTTCCTTCTTTGCCAGAATCAACACTTTCGAAACGACTGGTATCACTTTCCATACATAAACTTGCACTTTGACTGTCTGGCGTAACGTGACCAGGCTGGCTGTCTACGTTGTCGCCATCTTCAATGTGGTGTGGCATTTAGGGTGTCCAACCAGTGGTTAAAATACTTGTCCAAAGCAGCTTTCTTTTTTCTGATTCCGTCTGTTTTTGCCTTAGCTTTAGGCCTCGTTTGGCTGCCACTTAATATTTTCGGCCTATGTCTCTTGGTCTTTGACTCATGATATTTAGCTTAGTTACAGACAAAACGTATTCTTAAATAAATACCCAAATTCGACTGTAAAAATCACCTGCCTATCACTATATACTTTACATGTGGTCATGGGCGTCGGAAGAATTTTTTCCAGGGGGGTCACTAGGGGATTTTTCCAAAATTTTTCCAGGGAGGCCAAGAGTGGTGAAATCTGATTTTTTACCCCTTGAAATTGAAAAAACAACCCTTTTTGCTGAAATTTTCAAAAACCAAGAGTGGCCAAGCCCCCCCTGCCCCCTTCCGACGCCAGTGCATGTGGAAGTGGAAAATGGTTACAGGTGAAAACCATTTAACAGAGCACCGATTAAAGAAGTACAAACCGCTTATTAGAACAGCTTTTGAGTATCCCGGAGGTTAAAAATTATTTTCTCTATTAACATTAAAGAAATATATGATTGTAGATATCTCATTAGTGTAAGAGCAGGCAAATTTTTGGGATCGAAGGATTTTTGCCCGAATTTTCCCAAACTTGCCCTAAACGTTTTTGTGCGACTACTGTCTCCCACAAGGATAGACCTTTGGAATGACCTCTAAAAAAGGTCTTAATATAATTCTGCAAACGTTGGGCCCCATTTTTTACCCGTATTTTCAGGGAATTTTCCCAGATTTTCAGGGATTTTGTGAAGATTTTCACGGATTTTGCCATTTTCAGGAACTTTGCCCGGATTTTCGACAATTCACAACTTTTGAGGGTGCGCTTTCACCCCCGCCTCCTATACCACTGGATCTCCAAATGAGTTCAAACCTACTTTTTAAGTTTTCAAAATAGGCAAGTACTGTAGTAGCCTCAAACTTCCACAAAAGTTGTTCCACTCTCCACGTTTTCAGATTTTTATTTCATGATGCAATTTTCTAGCATTTCATGATGCAGTTTTCACCACAAGAACATCACGAGGCTTACTTTACTTGAAGAAAATTGTCACTTCTGTTGCTTTGCATATGGTTTAACTATTAGTATTCGTTTCTGTTACATTTTAAGGAACCGTTATTTTTTGCACACCTCAAATAGTCATTCATAATTAAAACTAGGTTTATTTCAAACGTTTTCGCCAATCTCGGGTTGCCTCATCAAATCTTTACGTTAGGGAAAATGAGCAACGCTATAAAAAGTCTAAGCAGCACACATTTGCAATTACGAACTAAACTTTACCTTCAGAAGATAAGTAGTAGTAAATATTGAAATATCAACATTCAACAACTATCAAACAGTATTTTGTAGCAACTATTGAAAAATGACCTGCCAAATACGAAACGCTTTATAAATGAAATAGAAAACAGCTTCAAAACTTAAGCCCTCTCTGCCTTAACGAGGTCCTAGTGTAAAAAAGCTTGGCGACACACCACTAAAAAAACAAACAACGACCATTCTTTCTATGGAACTTTGATAAGAGTGTTAAAAACCGCCCAGTTCACATGGATTTTCTTTGGCAACGGATTTCAGGCTTACAAAATACTGTGGGCCATTCCAAGGTTTTCTAACGTTTTGACCTTGCTCACTGCAAAGACTTTTTCAGAGATCGCAACTGCTTCATCTGAATACCGAGATGTTTGTAAATCAAGGCTTTGGTGCATTGTGATTGTGGTAGTAAAGCGAGTTTTACTGTTGAGAGACCGTTGGAAACATTTGGTAATCGTTTTGGTCTCTCAAAACAACTTGAAAAGCACTGGGTCCCCGCCGTCACAATACACAAGCAGCTTCGACAGAAAGTGTAAGTTTGCTTTGGCTAGTAGGCGGACCGCGGAGCCGGATTAGAAGAAGTCGGTCATATAGTCTTAAAACCGGCCCTGTCTACAGCCGTAAATCAAGATTGAAAGCAATGGCATAGCGATAGAAAGGCAACGACAAGCTACAACAGGCCCGTAGCCAGATTTTAAAGTTTTGGGGAAAGTACATTGTTGGGGAGAAAAGATTTTGTTTTTACTACATGTTGAAAAGAAATTTTTCTGGACACAACATAATTTGGGGTGCACTGCTCCCGAATGCTCCCCCGTGACTATACGGGCCTGAGCTACAAGAAGATGCAGCTTAAGGTGCCTTCTTTGTTCTGGCACCAACAGCGTCATTTTTACCTTGGAATGTAGTAAAACTAATTTGTATTCATGTGTTCAAACAGTACACATTATCAGCTACTTTTTTACAAAGAAAGGGATAGAAAGATAGAAATGCAGTGAAAAATATTTCGAACGGAGATATGACAACATATCTCTGTGGGTATTAACAACTTTATGGGGATCGGGTTGGTGAAAAAATAACAAAAAACCATTGATATTTCTCAAAAACAGTACAGAGAAGCTGTAGAAACTAAGGGTTTTCCAGAAATAAAAACAAGCAAAACTGAAGAAACAATCTACCAGTGTAAAGCAAAATGAAATTGAAATTTCAAAAATTACCATAATGCACGCTACCGCACTGCGTGGCTAATTTTAGGTTCAGAGTTCAAAAAATAACGTTCAAAGAACTCAGTAGACAATGGTGTCTTAAACAGACAAGTGAGCATTAGAGTGAGGCCTCCATGGCTTAAACTATCTTGACAGGTTTGCGACAAAGTTGTTGCGAAACGTATTGAAGCATACGTACGCTCAGTGCTGATGTGCTCTACAGTATACGCCGAATACTTTCCTACGTTTAGGCTAAAACCATAAGAAAGAAAAAAAAAGTTTCATTATACTCGCTTTGTACTCCTTTGGAGTGCCGGGAATGGCTGCGCGCGTCCATCTCCGCTTACTTTGCACTGCGCAGTGAGCTACGCGGCTACTTTCCATTGCCAGCTTTTTCTTGAAAGACCGGCTGTATTACTGACTGCTTCTGTCTTTATTTAGGCGCTTGTAACTATTCTCATCAATCATTTTGGCGCTGTTAACTATTCTCATCAAGACAATGTGTCCTTTTTGAGAAACGCACCTCAAAAACTCGCCAATTTCAATAGCACTTCCAACTCATTTTTAAATCCGTTGTTACTGAAGTATTCACTTTCATTGCACTGCACACGAAAACGCAATAAAAGTGTGAGAATGTATTCCCGCCCCATACAACCCTGGGGTGGCAGGTTGTCTGGGTGGTAGTTGTTCTGGGTGGCGGTTGTCCTAGGTGACAGTTGTCCCAGGTGGCCATTGTCCTAGGTGGTATTTGTCCGTGTGACAGTTGTCCTAGGTGGGGATTGTCCTAGATGCCTATTGTTTTAGGTGGCAGTTGTCCGGATACCTACAGTTCATTTTTTACATCTCGATGGTATCAGTTTGCACAAAAAAACATCTATCTGCACCAAATCTGGCCCGCTATGTGAAATTTCACAATCAGCGACCCTTGAGTCAAACAATCTGTGTACCCGTGGTCTATGTTGATCTTCTCGAATGCAAACACTCTCCTAAGAGGAGCGAAGTGTCACAGCTTTTCAACACTGTTTTGCAGTACAGATCTCATTCGCAACTGAAGTTGCTTGTTTACCTTCCACGCATTTCTAATAACCTGGTGACGGGCTAAATCATTCGTTTTGCACTTTTTCTACGAAAGTAAAATCTGAATGGAACAAGTTTTTTCAAGAAACATCTGTTAGTATGTAACTTGCAGCCGAAAATGGTCATGCAGCACATACACCTTCCCAACAACGATACCTTCCTGCACGGTAAACCCCACATTAAACACAGACTTGAAGCGTATCTCTACAAACTTAGGAATGTCACTTTCCCGGAACTTTTCATGAATTCACGTTACGAGTTTTCGAGAATTAGCACCGAAACTTAAAACCTTGTTTAAATTTTTATTTTACAAATAAGCATGCTCTATACCAGGGGTTCCCAACCTGGGGTACATGTACCCTTAGGGGTACATTTGCTTATCTGAAAGGGTACATTTATTGTACAGCCGCAACGAATTAACTTTGAGACATGGAAACGGTGTCTACCTTTATAGTTGTAAAAATCCAAGATTTTCGTTATTTTTCTCGGCCTTTTTATCACAAGAAATTTTAGGGGTACACGCTCATCTCTCGAAATGCTGAAGGGATACGTGGTCAGAGAAAGGTTGGGAACCTCTGCTCTATACTATATTTAATTACCCAGGTGTCTTCCCAAAGCACTTCGTTAATTTTCGTTTCTCCAGGAATGCGATGTTTATCCCAATAATGTTTGTATTCGCGATACAATCGTAAAGTATCCATGTGATCATTGATAGGTCGGATTTCTGCAATAAGTGATGTGAGTTTTAGTGATGCATTCCGTTTTCTAATCCCGTAGAGCCACGCAGCATTAAGACAAACAAAATATAACAAAACGTAAGTTTGAGGTTTGATTTAAGTCATTATATATCCTTCTTACGCACTTGGTCAACAGGATGGTTAGTGAACAAAATGTCACAAATCATTAATTCATACAAGCAAGAAAATAACTAATGTTTGCAATAGTTGGTTAGGACTTGAAGTAGTGCAGTATCCAGTCGCAGGGAAACGATTCTATCTTTAAAGAAAAATTACCTGCAGCGAGACCTCAATTATGCTCATGCAATTAGCACCGATGATTTGGGTTGTTCAGGATTAGACGGTGGCCATTGAAGATATTTTTTTCGGTTTTATGAGCGTTTTCCACCTTTTTCAATTTTTGCATATAAAGCTATGTTAACAGTTTACCCTAATCACCAAAAAAAACGATCCAGAGCCTAAACCGAAATATTTGCCACTCATAAACTTTTCATTTTTTATTCACATTAGTTGCCACCCTCTGACCACTTGGTGCGATTGTTGAAAATTTTGATAGCATCATTGTAAGTATAGATATATGTTAGTCTAAAAAGTAATAAAAACCTACAAGCAATAGCTCATAAAACAGTTACTGCGAAACACGTTACTCATTCATATCAGCAATGGAAGAAAACACAACACGATTAACTTGTAACAGATCCAGATAGGATGACGTGCAAGGAAATAAGCTGAACTTACGGTGGTATTCACTATTCTATAAAAAGGATAAACGTCTTGTTAACGATATAAAAGTAGAAGAAAAAAGAGCATTTTGGGGAGAGAATGCAATTTGGACGGAAAGGATAATATCATTCGGAGGACCTCAAGCGTAAGCATGCCGTCAAAAAAAGTAAAACCAAAGGCAGCGAGCAACGCTAGCCATGGTTGCCAACCCTCCGTTCAGGCCTTAGGGTGACAGACACTGATTTGTGAAATGAATAATTGCATTTGACTATTTCCTCGTTGCAATGCGCATCGTAAATAGATTTGCTTGCACACATTTTGATTTTTTCGTGAGGAAATTGCAAAATTCTTTTATTTTGCTTCAAACAGGTTCAACATGTCGGTACTAAGCGCATCAAGCAGGTACCGAACGTCTACAGCACTGTTCAAGCAATCAGCAACCCAGTTTCATATTTTACCCTACGCAGGGAACAGCTCAGACAAGAACAAGCGTTTTCCCAATCGTTCTTCCGCAAAGGCCATAAAACCGTGACTGCGCAAGTTAAAAAAGTTGCTACCATTGTAAGCTTTTGGCTTGTTGCAACCTCTCCGGTGGTGTTGCGTTGCTTGTGTGATTCACCACGAACGGGATGTGCGCGAAGAATAACACCATTATATATGTAGCGCGTGCAAGCAATAGAAAGAGAGATTGTGACGTGGGAGCGCTGCCGATATTAACGTGTGAACGATTGAACATTATGACTAGCGTACCCAAAGAGTGATCTTGGCGTGAAATCTCAGGTGATACTAACGATGTCAACGATTGAACGTAACAATAGCGCACGCGAAGAGTGATCATGGCATGTGAACTCTATTGTTGCTTGCTGCCAAAGTGCGAAGCTTTGCGCACATGCCGCTCGGGATTTCCGATCGCAACAAAATGGTGCTGTGACCAGGATGTGAAGGTCGTGCCGAGTTCAGCCTTCACACAAAGAACGTGCGATCGGTGCGGTTCGTTGCAAAAAGGAGGGGATGTTGTTGCAACCTCTCCGGTGGTGTTACGTTGATTGTGTGATTCACCACGAACGGGATGTGCGAGAAGAATAACACCATTATGTATGTAGCGCGTGCAAGCAATAGAAAGAGAGATTGTGACGTGGGAGCGCTGCCGATATTAACGTGTGAACGATTGAACATTATGACTAGCGTACCCAAAGAGTGATCTTGGCCTGAAATCTCAGGTGATACTAACGATGTCAACGATTAAACGTAACAATTGCGCACGCGAAGAGTGATCATGGCATGTGAACTCTATTGTTGCTTGCTGTCAAAGTGCGAAGCTTTGCGCACATGCCGCTCGGGATTTCCGATCGCAACAGGCTCATTCAGGATTTGGAAAACAAATTTATGAAACAATTACGCAAAAGCATTTTTTGTGAAGTTCGTTGAAAAATCGATCTGATCAAGCCTTACAGACAATTTGATAGCACCACGACGGCCAACCGAAATGTTTCCAGGGCAGACAAAGCAGCAAGTAGTGTTTGAATCATGCGTTTGCTTCTGTGGTCTATGTTTACTGACATCATAGTTAATGCTCACAAAACGTTCTTGTTAGGCACAGCTTTGTAGCAAGGACAATGGATTTTACGAAAACAGGTTGAAATGGATAAGTGCTGCGATGTAGTTTACTTTCAAAATACCGTGAAGTATTTTCGTTGCTACGAGGTCTTTAGTTTAGAAGTTTATCGCTATTTTCAAACATAACTTGCATAACTTCAGCTCATAAGATTGACGAACTTCAGTACAAAGCGAAGTTTACGTATAAACACAATGATTAATGAAAATCATCCATTAAATTTCTTATAAGATTTTGAAAACGTTGATAAACGCAACATTTTTTTCTCAACTTTTACATTGCTGTTCATCATATGAAATGTTTTGTGCGTTAAAAAATGTTTTTAAAAACGTTTTTTTAAGCGAGCAAGCACGCCAATGTTGACTACGGCCTACACACAACTTCGTAAGCATAGGCAGGCACAGAGAAATGAATACGATTCAACTTGATTTTTCAGGGCTCCCACAATCGAAACACAGCAATAAATGTTTTGATTTTTCCTTTGTCTGTTGTGTATGTCAGACTCGGCGTTTATCTCACATAAGTTGTTAGTAGTAGTACACGAGAGACAAAATATTTACTTGCTACGCAGCGCAGAACAAGCGTTAGTACATACCCGCAGGGAATACTAAAAAAGAGGAAACACTGCAAAAAACGCGTCAGCGACTACAGTGCAATCTCTTATCCATATCACCATACATAAGTGTAATACATTAGGTAAAAAATGATCACTTGCAAAACATTGCAGAGTTGAAGAGAACGGATAAAAGTTTCAATTAAAGATGCACTCCACTGAACCAATACGTGTATACTGCTTCCTGAATATCTGGCTTGGCGAAACCTACTTAATTCATTTAATATTACTTTTAACATGACATCTGTATTGAGAGAGAGTAATTTTCAGCTCTTTGCTTTGTCTTTTTTGGAGAATTGATTGATTTCCTAACAACTTTTATGAGGTTGTCGTCAGTAACCAGTTTGCCTGGATTTTAAAATAGGCTATTGAACAAAAATGATTTCTGAACTTTTGCTGTTCCTTTTTCATCCATAAATTTTGATTTCATAGAATTTACCTCATCTGACAGATAGCTTTAACAACAGCCATGCCAGTTTTGCTACCATTATACACTATTACACGGTACACACTGCATGCTGTCAGAACTAGTAAGGTGCAGACGAGTTAGTATAGCTTTATATGAGTACTGGTAATTTAGGAAGTTAAGAGTATAGAATAAAACATGACCAGGCAAGCTTATTTTTCTCGGTTTAAATCAATGTTACTCATCTCAGTCGCATTACGAGACATTTAGCAAGGTGATATTTCGAACGTTTCCTAATCAGATGCTTTGCTTCAATCTTACACAATATTGATGATAGTTCATCATGGACTATGGTAATATAAAGCTTTCAACCTACCGCCGATGAAAAGATGCTGTAAAACAGTGGTTCTTAACCTTTTCTCTACCACGCCTGCCTGTGATTGGTCTTTGTTTCAAGTCCCAAGACTTTAAATAAGATGTAAAGGCAAATGTAATTATTGGTAAATTTATTGATCAAACTTTCCATGTTGTAGAGCGCGTGAGGTCTCGCGCCCTCCAGGAAATTTATTGACGCCCACCTGTGGAGGCGTGCCCCGTGGTTAAGAACCACTGCTGTAAAACCTAAAATCGGCTATTCACATGGTGTGAGAAGATAGTAATTTCCTAAAAAGCGTTCTTATAAATGAGTAGTTTAGAGTTACTGGCCAGCAAAAATAGATTTTACACGTGCAAGTTCAAAATTAAAACTGCCAACACAAATGACATACAACCCCCTTGAAACGCACAGCAACTTAAGGCAAGTAACTTACTGTAATAGTACGCCCATCCAGTCGCAATAGCCATGGCAACGTTGTGTGGTACCTTATGATCTGCTTCACAGAAAGCAACGGATACTTCTGTTAAAATTAATCAACTTGACAAGCTCAACTAAGTAGCAAGTGCTTCTGAGTAAAGAAACACTCAGTGCAAGAAAATGGTAAACGCTCTCATACACAATTTTATTGACTGCTTCTCTTCTGGCGTTTAAATCGCTATTAGTATTCTCGGTAAAAGTTTACGTAAATTCTGAAATACTTCGGTCAAAGCCCAATGTCTTTCGGACCCTGTCTGCAGATTTATGAACACGAGACCGCGTCAAGCTGAAGAGAGCTGATCGCAAGATACATACTGTTGACGTCGCTAAGCAACTCATGTAATGATGAAGACAACACGTCGCGAGCAAACACGCCTAACAAAATGAGTAAATAAATTTTAATGAAAGCAAGTTCTTTCGAGACCTGGCTGAACCTCATTCTACCCACGGTCACGTATCGGCTATGTGAACAAAAGCCAGAGTGAGCTCAACTCGTATTAGAGGATATTATGTTCCGTAATTAACTCTTTCATTGAACGTTCTTGGGCTCCAGCTTTGTTAGTGGTTGCCTTTGCTATTCCAGAAAAAACTTTTAAGACATACAATGATTGCTTATGCCGCACTAGCCACAAAATACTGTGTACAGAAAAACTAATTGCACATGTACAAGAGAATGTGTCATTTTTAACGAAAGTTTTGCAGCAGCAGTTTAAAATAACGAGGCTTTTGCAAGTCTAAAACTTCTTTTCGTATTAGTTTCACCAAAAAGCAATTGACAATTCCCGACTTACGTCGGAAAAGTGTTAAAAAATGAAAACCACTTTAAAGCACTATTTCAAGATGCAAAAACCAAGGAGGCGAGTGAACCTGTGCAAACATATCGATCAACGCAAACAGATTCTCGTTGCTGTGGCAACTGACTTCACAGTGGGAGTTTGTTGAGCAGTTTCAAGAGAACCGGCTGGCGAAAGCTGAAAAATACGCGCAAGAGTGAATGTAGCCCACTCGCCAGCAGTTGTAGTCGTTGTCTTCGCGGTGTGCTCTCCATAAATGCCATCATGTCAGCAGTTTTCAATCATAAGATTAGTCATCATGTCGTAAGTCACGCAAGTCTAAAGTGTTGAAAAGCACAATTTCATCCGTGAAAGGAGAAATTCACAGGGTTGCAGTGGTCTGTGTTGTAAGTTCAGAAAATAGTCAACCGTTTCTCACTGCAGTCGTTAACCTCAATATTTGCAGAGTTCTTTGCTTTTATATCACTCTTTCATAAGAATCTACGAATTAAAAAAAAATTTGCTCATCAATTACAAGAGCTTTTCTTGGTTCCGATCGACCTGCTTTCTCCACGGAAATACGATTTGGCCAGTCAAGCATACAAATTTTGTCAAAGTTAATATCAAAGGCACCTTTGCAAAATTTGCATAGTTCTATGAAAACTGTGCTCACAACATGGGGAGAAATTTTTATTATTTTACCTAGTGGCTTTGACAAAGGCATCGAAGCGTGGGAACCCTACAACGCGAGTGGTCAACATTTTCTCTAGAAGAATGGTTGACATTTTTGATAGTCATTCTATTTCAACAATGGGATAGCGTAAGTTATAATTTTATTAATATTTTAAACAATAAATATGTTACTTGCTGCTAATTCTGCTGGCCCTCTAACCTCAGGCATTCTTCCATTCTGAAAAAATTAACCAACGACGCTACAATCGGAGAAAAAACATCACCTTCAAGTAAAGCAGGCTGCAGGCATTACCCAAATTTGGTAAACCATCCAATACATGAATGATAAATTGGGCAAACTAACTGACATCACCGGAAAGCTTGAAAACAAACTAAACGGAATACAAAATAAGATAGTGGCACATGAAAACAAGTTGACTCGGCTTGAAGAAAGAAAAGATCATCTGCACAGTGAAGCGGTTCAGAAAACAAATCCAACTGTCTTTCAACTTGATAGGCAAGAGGATTACATGAGAAGAGAAAATGCTCTTATTTATGCCGTAGAAAAAAATAAGCACGACGATGATAACGGGAAAAAATCTGTTTTCAGGATGAGTTCAGAAGTGATCTCCGGTCAAATAATATATAAAGAGTGCACTGGCTCGGGCTAAAAAGGAGCAACAAGAAGACTCCACGTCCCATTATTGTTAAGTTCGTTTCAAACGAAAAAAGAAATGAGTTTCTTACAAACAAACAACAATCTCAGAATATTGAAGGAAGCCGCTACAGTTTTTCTATGTCCTATGAGGATCTTACCCCTCCATGGAACAAAATACTAAGTACAAAATCCTTCTCTGATGTATTTATTTCTTGCTACAACCGAAATAGCAATATAAAAGCTAAGCTCAAGACAAATGAAACTGGGCAACAAATAACTATCACTTCACTTGATGAACTCCGCAAACACGGAATTGATATGGATCCTAAACAGATGGGCTGTGAAGAATTACTCAGCATATAACTCTACCGAACGGATATTTGCTTACAAGCAAACACTGAAAACTGGCATTATGGATCTACAGTTGTTACAACCATGCCGGTAAACAGCTTTGGAAACCAGGGTTACGAAGAGATTTTTGAGGGGAGCCCAAATTTTACATCCATAGCATGTATAATACGTTTAAACTATGTCCAACACATTTTTCCAGGGGGTCGAAAATTTTTCCATAGCTACGGGCCTGGTTACAACCGTATGTCTATTTACACTTGGACGTTAAACTTCCAGAAGCAAACCACAGTAAGTGCGCTTTTGCCTGTTGCAATGCTTTTATTGTCATTAACATAAGACTGCCTGCGCAGGCGCGTAGCCAGAAATTTTGATGGGGGGGGCAAACAGCAACCGAGTCTCAACATTTAAATATTTAACGCTCTTTAAAGCATCATCCGTAAATTGCATTTGGTTGGCGTTTTATTCCTGAAAACTTGTGTTTAGATTTAACCTGGCGAATAAAAAACCTGCTTGCACTGTATTGACAAGTTTTAAAAGTTTGTTTTTGGTCACGCTCCAAGCTTCTGCTTAGGATCAAAGCCACCATTTGCTCGTAAAAGTTTCCTGAAAAAGCGCTTATGAGAATCTCGATGCTTTAAGGACAAAATTTGTAGTATGTTTTTTGCAGCCAATACTGCAGTTGAGACAAAAGTCATCGTGGTCGCCATTACGACCACGCTTTTTATATTTACACGCTGCTGATGTACACCAACACACGTTCAATCGAAGCCTAGTAGTGACATTGCTATAAAACAGGCCTACGCAACATACGGCCCGCGGACTGCATACGGCCTGTGAAAGCTTTTCTTGCGGCTCGCGAAACCTTTGTCAATTGAAGAAAATGTTGCGCGACTTCGGACAATTAATTGTCATTCCAGCATTTTTTTCCAAACTACAACAAAATAAACTTTTGCGACCCGCAGCAAATTTATATTCATCAGTCTGGCTCTTCGAGATTTCTGAGTTACGCAGGCCTTCTCTAACAAACCGACTTCCGAAGTAGGCATTCTATAGACATGGATCCTTTTGCCATCCAATTCTTGAGCAACTAATTAAAGTATACAGCTGACAAACGTTAACAATAGAGTCTCTCATGCAGTGGCGAACGGGGCGCCGGTCCCGGGCATCCAAGGCAGGGGGGCGAAATTACAAAGAGTGAAATTACAAAAAATTCAATGCTTTAACCAGTTGATTTTTCATATTGTAAGTCTAC
>Ga0210059_1002607_pt1 | contig 28374 bp, 14 predicted proteins | sample Ectturendosymbi2_FD_188042 | JGI IMG/M metagenome (GOLD analysis project Ga0210059, IMG submission 188042) | Ecteinascidia turbinata endosymbiont from Florida, USA - Sample 2 (SPAdes) (version 2) | ecosystem: Host-associated > Tunicates > Ascidians > Unclassified | place: Key West, Florida...
ACAGAACGTAACGTGCAGCGGAAAAAGTCTAGCTTTGCCAAAGTGAAATGGAGTAATTCGATAAAAATTAAAACTCCAGTTGCGGTACAATAAACTATGCAGAATTTCCATGCTAAAAAATTTTTTCCAAGCAACAATTCGTAAGTCATTCCCCTTGTCTCTCAAAGTTTTTTAATTGATGTCAACGTCTTCAGTGGAAGCACCAACGGCTGGGATTCGTCTCTCCTTATCAAAAGCAACAGGCGGTTTTTGTTGCTTGCAACAGGCGGTTTTTGTTGCGTGTTCAGTTTTCCATTTAGTTTTTCATTCCACTATTTTAAGGTATACAACGCTACTGAGGAAATCCAACTAGCCTCTAACTATTCAGACATGAGAGTGTTCACTGTTGCTCGCATAAAGTCCGATGATCCATTGTATGACTTGCCTGGCATTTTGGAGAACTGGCCGGCTGAGTCACAAAGCAAGCAAGCTGTGACCAAGATTGGTCTTCCCACGGCTCCTGTTGCTCATCTTGTGCAGTCCTGGTGGTGGTTAACCTAAAGAACCATCTAGATCAGTGTTCTTCAACAGGGGTTCCTCGAAATCCCAGGATTCCGCAAAACATGTAGTGGGGTTCCGTCAGGGTGTTCCGTTTTGTAGGGGAAATGATTTCACTGCTTCTGTATGTTGATGCGTCATGAAAACTTTTTAGATCACTGTGCCGCGTTCAGACTCCAAGTAGACCAGTTAGTTTTACAGGATGTTGACTGCAGTTGCAGTTAATTGATTAAAGATTAATATTGACAGTTGTTGCGTCACTTGTCGTTCACTGTTGTGCATGAAGAACGTTATTGCGTGAAGTGGGAGATTCATCCCAAAGCTTTTTGTCTGACACTCTTCAAGGGATATCGTCAGAATGAAGCGGAGATACTACCGAGCTGGTTTATATACAGAAAAGAAGAGATCTCATTGGTTGAAACAGTGGCCAATAAGAATGGGTTTAGGAGATAAGAAAAGGCGAAGCTGTCATTGGCTGAAGATGTAATTTGCGGTACAAAACAAAATCCTTATTTACTTGTCCTATTTAGCTCATTAATATTTTGCAGTATCCTTAAATTCCTTCAAATTGTAAAATCGCTTTTAACAATATTATAAAACTAATTGCATGAAAGATGTTTCAAATTGCACACCAGCTTTAATTGAGTAGAAACTGGTTCAATTAGAAAGATTTCTCTTTCTTTTTGGTTTGTGGCTGCATCAACGAAAAAATCGTTCCACATTAACGTAATGAGCCATAACGCTGAAGTAAATCTGTGTAATCTTTATCAGTTCGCTGAAGCATTCAAGGGCATTGCAAATTGCAAAATATTTTGCCCATCTTTCATGTTCAATCGTTTTAGAATAAATTTCATTTGGTTGATTCTTTTCTCGCAAGAGCTGAAACATGTTTTGGTGTTGGTCGAACAGTGTAGCTTCATAAATAGAAACGTTTCACTCCAGCAGATACTACCCACATGGTTCAACATGTTCTCTTTCATTTGTTTGCAAATGGAAGAATCTGATCAAAGCATTGAAATTGACCCAATAAAGTGACCCATTTAGCCAGATGTGCACCACAAGGCTTGTACAATACAGGTTCATCTGACATGAATAGAACACAGTCACGAACCACGATCCTTGCCTTTTCTCACTTTCTCAGTTTTCTTAGTACTGATTTATCTTGGCTTGATATGTACATCTGATTGTCTCTATTGATTCCTTGCCTTCACAGTGGCGAAACACGATACAACTTCAACAAATGATGCTTTGGACTTCTCAATATTCTGAACTTGCCCATTAAAAGCAACCACAAATGATTGCAAATGTCTTAAACAGACGTCGCTCAGAGAACTTCCAAAAAAACGTTTCAGAACAACAGTTGGTTTGTCGATGGACATGGACATGAAGTAAGAATGTGAAGCTGGGTACATTTGAAGCATCTTTGCCAAGATCGGATAAAATGATAGTCACCTGGCTGCGCTGTGAGAAATAAGTTTTTGGTACTCAATATCCACAAAGTCACAACAGTCATTTCACTCTCTTTCGCGAACTTTGTAAATGCAACCACATGTAATTCACTCACCTTCAAGATCATTTAGTCCTTTTCTGAAAAAGGCATATTTCTGACGAACTTGTTCATTTTTTTAGCATTACTGATTAGCTATACTTACTAGAAAGTACTATACTAAGCTATGTACAACACACTGATCATCGTATCACGGTTCATCATCACATCTGGTACAGTACCTATGATGGAGTCAGAAGTGCGCACTTCGATGCCATAGTCATTCAGATATTGAAAAAAAGAATTACCACTGTCATGTTACGATTAATATGGAAGCATTCCCGCTTTTCCAGCCGAGAATTAACTCAACCAAAACATAGATTAATGAGACAACTTGCAAGTCCTCCCATAAACTGTAAGCTACGCCACCAGCTGGTATCTTGTTGAGGTTGAGTAGGGACAGCTTCCTGTATGTAAATGCAATATTCATAGCCAGTGGCGTAACTGACAGGGGGAAGAGGGGCGATTTGCTCCCCTGGCAAGCTAAATGTAAAAACCGGTCTCCCAATTAACTTATGTTTCGGTTTTAGTATTTTTTTGCTTTTCAGCAGGTTGTCCTTCTTGTATGTTTCTCAGTTTATTTTCCGTTGATTTAAGGTTTTAGTTTAGCCATCCACACCCGGATTCACCATCAGTTCTCAAGTTTTTTTTCTAAGTGTTGGCTAGTGGACCTCATAAATGGCCAAAAGACCCCTTTTATCTAAGTTTACTACCCTGGCTCAAACCTTTAGTTACGCCACTGATCAAACTTATGTAAAAAGGAGGATATTTTGACATTTTTGATTGTCCTCAGAGGTAATGGACATGTACTTCAAAAAGAGGACGTATGGTAGCCCTACTTAACAATACTTCTCGTATGCGACCTGTGCAAATCTGAGGAAAGCAGACGCAAAATCCACCAGTAACGAGTAGAAACGTTCTGCGTGGCTTCGCCTTGCATTCACTAGATTCAGATACCTAACCGACTTTCAGGAAAGCAATAAGTGGAATGGTTGCTTCGTCTCAATATGAAACAACATACAAGTGAAATATTGCCGTCTGGGCGGCCGATAATATTTAATAGCGTCTACAAGCAAACTTTCCTCGCTAAAAAAATGACTACGTGGCACGCACATGTCGTACATATGGCTAAACACATGAATATAACATGAGTTACAAAAATTTTGATGCGGGCCATATTAAATCTTCTCGCGGGCCGTATTTGACCCGCGGTCGGATGGTTCCACACCCCTGATGTAGTCCTATTTACCTAAAAAATTGCTGAAATTTCAAGGGTCACAAGTTAATGGCCGACATTTTGATTGCCAGATTGCAGCACACAGCCTTGTTCTTACAAATTTCGATTCCGTAAGAAAATTCGCGAAAACATTTCTAGAAGCTGAGGAAAATCTAGATGTAATGGTTAACAACTCAGGTGACGAAAATGTATTTTTGTTTTGAGAGGTGTTGGATTAATGTTGAGAGCGTTTTTCATCATTTACAACTATGTTTGTGCAACATATGTTGATTTTTCGCCGCTCAATCACATGTGGTCAAGTTATTTGCGAGGCCATATCGTGACGAACGTAAAGTCGAAGAAATGCTTTCCATCATACCTACACACACTAACATTGTCACTTAGACATAAAACTGATTATGAACATGTCCTAAGAGTGTTTGATGAAAATTGTTATTTTAGTAAACCTAAATTTGGACGTTTTGGGTTTTAACTTTTGGGGTGACGACAAAACTGGGGCAAGTCAAGGGTATTTTGGTTGATGTTATTGGGGCTTGGGAAAAAAGTTCAAGTTAAAATTTAACCGTTTTATATTTTGAAATAAACCAGGCAAAAATCCGCATAATTACAGCCCTCGATTGACCTTCTAGCGTTAATGGTTGGCATGTTATGGCCTATAAACAACAAAATAATTAATTAATCCCATAGGACAGGGGTCTCCACACTTTTTTCTCAGAGGGCCAGATACGCCAACATACAACAGTTTGAGGACCGGACATCTTACGTAATGTGAGTGTTTCGGAATATACTACATTCTCTAAATCAACAAATGTTTCTTAAAAATATGTTTTATACATTAACCATGAAATGTTTTCACGGGCCAGATGAAAAGGCTTCGCGGGCCGGATTTGGCCTGTGGGTATCAGTTTGGCGATTGCTACTCTGGGGAATTATTAAATTAATTAATTATCGATTACCTATCGACAAAGTAAAACTTCTCTTAGTTATTATTATCGACAAAATAAAGGCATTTAAGCAAAATCAAGTAACACCACCGTTTCAGGTGTACTTGGTGCCAAGGGTAAAGCAATGAGTGGATACAACCTTGTTTCTGTCATCAACCACTTTTGACCTTTCCGCCTCACCAACCTGCTCTTGGACAAAATGACGTCTCATGCCAGGAAGCGACCCGTAAGGATCATCAATGTCTCCTCATCACTGCATGGGTATTCTTTAACATCAGAAGTGCTTTTCGCCACGTCGTGTGAAATCATCAAATAATAAACATTCATTTTATAATCAGAGAAGGAGTAACTGCGTACATCTCTTTACCGTGACGTAATCTTTTTCCTGCGTAGGGTCGTGAAAAAACTGGATTTTGAGACGTTGAAGCAAAATATTGAAAATCTTTGGATCTTTGGACATTACCAAGTTTACGGCAACACTAAAGTTACTAGCATACTTTTTGCTTTTGAACTACACCGACGATTGCAAGATAAAAACATAACGACTTACTCACTTCATCCAGGTACAACTGCTTCTATTTCATGATTCTTGATATGCACAAGGTTTTTTGAACGGCCTGTTAAATCATATCCGACAAATGTTCTCTAAGACACTTGTTTTGCTCGGGAAGCAATAAACAAATGTATCGAAGATTGTGTTGGAGTTTTTTTGTGCAGTCCAATGCCAATTTTGCACACGGCATGGCATGTTATTGGAGCAAATATTTAAGGGCACAGGGAATTTGGCTATACACAAAAGTTGTACTGATTTTTTTATCTCTGACAAAAATTATCAAAAATCACTGAATCTTTGTGGGCTTAATTTGCGCTTGATACTGAGCTCCCAGATGAGAAAGGCATTCAGAAACAACTGCGATGAAAATATGGTGCAGCAAACAAGCTGCGAGCCCCTTCTCTATATGTTCAAATGCAGTTAAAATGTACTTTTCGCTCCTTTTGTACGCCCATGTATGCATCACAATTATGGTGGAATTTCAGAAAGTCATGCATGCAAGGATTGTATGTGGCATATAATTTTGGATGCAGAGCTCGATACAACCTGCCCTAGAGAACGAGTGTTAGTACTCATGACTCATCAGGGTCAATGTAACATTCCTACATTTCTGGCCGTATTAAGAAAAAATATGCACTTTATTTCTCGAAAGATGCTGAAGGTCTAATAACGTAATGGTTGCCTGCTTTGAAGCAGTCAGTTTTTTTATATTCTTCCTTATTCTTTGAATACTACAATCGCATTTTACTTTGTGACTGAGTGCTCGGACATTGCAGTGTTTTTTCGTTTGAGGGTGTGCATGACAAAATGCATTCATATTTTACCTGGGATTGACCACTTTAGGAATTACCGTCCCACTCTGCAGTAGTGTGTACCAAGTGAACGAATCGTGTTAAAAATGCTCTGTAAACCTGAGGGTCGGCCTCCAACGCCGTTACAAAACGTTCTGTTAAGTAAATTTCTGTAGCCCGGTGTCATGCGAATTTTCTGACCTCTGCGAAATTTCTGACCTGTTATTTTTTGTCAGTTATTTTGCTTCTCAGAGTAAAGGAATAAAGTTTGGTGATTATTTTTTGATATGTGTTGTATAAATTAAACTTTTTGGTTAGATGTCAGATACCCACAACAAGCTACAGTACGGAATAAGTAAAACCAGTGAAAAATATTGAAGTTAATCCAGTGGTTCCCAACCGGGGAGGAATTCCTCCCCAGGGAGGAATTTCATGAGATCAGGGGAGGAATTTCCACTTTATATTTTAGCTCCCTAACAATTATATAAGTTGTACGTCTGTTATAAGTTGCCAACAACTGTTGCACCTAGCTCTTCAATCACCAAATCAACAGTGGCGCTATTTATTGGATTATTACAACATTAATTACACCTGCTAAGTTAAATCAAGTACATTCAATGTTTTCTGATTGATTCTTTGAATTTTTCCCAGTTAAACTTGCTGCTTGTTTAAAACACCAAGCAGAGCTAATTATTGTATCTTCTTCGTCGTTTCAGCGAGTTGTGGCTGTCCACTGCTAGGTCGGACTAGATAACGGAGCAGGTTTTGAGCAGGCATGGATTGGACATTGGAGGACAACGTTGTCGACGGTTTGTTCTTCTGCGCCACACTCACAGGCCGCAGAGGAGGCCATACCCCATTTGTACAAACAGGAGCGGAAACGTCCGACCCCGGTGTGAAGCGGTAAAGCCGGACCCAGGCTGTTCGTGGGAGGATCATTCCAGGAAGGCGGGTGCCGGTGTCAGGGATGAAAGTACGGAGTCTCGTAGTGTTGTCCAACCACTCCGCCTTCCATTGGTGATCCGCCCAGTGCGCCGCACGTACGTTGTTGTCGTCAGATGAACTGATGAGTTGTTCGCGGCCGGTACAAATGGACGTCTCGATTTGAGGCGCAGTGGATTCGCACTTGGTGGACGGTGAGCGCTGAGTGCAGCAGGTGTCCAGGCTCCATGGCACGGCGTGCAAGAGAACGTGTGGCTCCTTTGCGACAAAGATCAGCAGGTTGGATGCCTGCGAGGATAGGAAGGTTGTCTTCTGGTGTAGGACGCAGGCATCCAGTCACAATTAGCAAGGCGTTGTTGATGGCAGGGTCAATGAGACGGGTATGAGCACCGCGGCACCAGATGGGAACGCAGTACTCTGCTTTTGAATGGATCAGGGCTAGGGTAGCTATTCGCAGAGTTGTTGCTTCAGCACCCCAACCAGAGCCAGCAAGCCGCCTCTGGAGTGCGATGCGTGATGTCAACTTTTTGCGAAGTGATTCGAGGTGTCGGCGATACGTGAGCGACCTGCCTAGTGTTACCCCGAGGTACAGTATTTGGGTTTGGAGCGGAAGGGCAGGGATTCGTTGGTTCGGTTGTCTTTTAACTCACGTTTAGCTTCCTTTTTTTGAGATGGAAGACTGTCGACACAGTTTTTGAAGTTTTGAGATTTAGCTTCCAAGTCTGGAAGTATTCATCATCTACGGTTGCCATATCCCTGCTCAGCATCCCTTCCACTGCCTGCCAATCTCCATCAGCATGCATGGTTGCTAGGTCGCCAACATACGAAGACGGTGTTTGGCAGGTCAGAGATGAAGATGTTGAAGAGAAGGGGCGCCAGGACAGATCCCTGTGGGACACCGTTCTTGAGGCATCGTAACCGTTTCTTTTGCTGTTTCCGGTGGTAAGGGTGAAGCTGCTATTGCCAACTATCTCCATGATCATGCGGACCATGCGTCTATCAGGCAGCAATTACAGCAGATTGCAGGTGAGGTCGCGGTGCCATACGGTCTCGTAGGCTGCTGTGAGATCGACAAACACAGCTCCGGCCTTCTTCTCAGCCGAAAAGTTATCCTCGATGACCTGTGTCAGCAAGATGACCTGATCTAACGGTCGACCTCCCGTGTCGAAAAGTTGACAATTGGTTCGACACGAGCGTAGATGATTCTCTCAAGGATCTTGAAGGGAACACACAGAAGAGATACGAGAGGATAGCTCTTTGGATTCCCCAATGACTTCTCTAGTTTTGGGACTGCAACTATTAGTGCTTTTCTCCAGAACTTGGCGCATGCAGGAAGTGAGGAAGTTGCAAAACCAAGAAAGATGGAGTCCAATCCCTTAGACTTTCCTGTCTCAGGCGCCTGAGCTCGGCAGCAAGCTCTTCTGGCCTGAAAGGGCCAGAGATACTGTTTCCTTCAGGTGTTGGGACCTTCCATAGGTCGGACAGCTCCTTGTTGACGAGCCTGGTGGACTCGCGGCTCTCACTCTTGTGAGGCTATCGTATACTAGCGGCTTATTCAAAACACGCAACAATACCACTATAGGATTATTGTTCAACCCACAACGTGCGATCGGAGTCATCGCAAAATTTACGATATTGCACTTTCAGCCACCCTGTTGAATTTATGTAATAGGGGAGGAATGAAAAGTTTCAAAATGAGCAAAGGGAGGAATGCATCAAAAAAGGTTGGGAACCATTGAGTTAATCCAAGATTTAAATTCTTTTTCTTTTTCGAACTGTAACATAAGCCCTAACCCGACACACTTAGCTAAACACCAAATCCTAATCCCTAATCATCAGTTTTCGCAGCGTATTTGATATGTCGAATGATGCTCTGTGCATGCGCATATGGCGTGAAGTCAGAAATTTTGTTTGATACTGGTAATTCAGCCTCGAACGCTGTTCTAAAACGTTCTGTTTTGTCTGTTTTTATTAACTAGCATTTTGCAGAATGTGTGTCTTTGTACTATGGACTTCGTGTCTGCGGGCAAAAATATATCATTACTATATTTGACCGTTTGCGAATAAGTTTACCGCGGTTGAATAAGCACGATGACGTCATCAAATGAAACTTCATGAAAATTGCTCTCCCCGAAATGAAGAGATAGTTGCCCCCCTGCTGGGGTCAATTTGTGACCTAAACTTTTTAATAATATGACTTTATATGACCAAAGACAAATCACAGAGCAAGAACATAAGACTACTGTGCAAAGAAGTGTCACCTGCGAAGATAGGCATAAGAGATGGTAGCCATGGTTTGGAAGTCCACTAAAATAAACAGCTCAAAACGTATAGCTGGGTTTGAAGCAAATTGAAAACATGAGGCATCCACAAATGAATAAATAAGGTTCGCCTCCTTCCTCTTCTCAAACTAGGTTCCAATGCAAATTTACTTAATCTAAATCTCTAACGATATATGGTAGTTTATTTGACTGAAGTGAAATGTGAATACACTGCTCATTCCCACTGTGTTGAAACAAAAAGTGACAGGAGTCATATACCAAAACTGAAAAATGAGAAACACAACCTAGTGATCTAAAGAGAATTTATTCTAAGAGATAAAGAATACATCAGGAATATAAATAAGACTTTGAACAATATGTAGTGACGATAGGAGGTAATATCAATGCTGAAGAGCACTGTCTGAAATGTAAGCAAACAAGATAGGAAAGGCGCAGTTCCTCTTATTTTACAGAACATAAGCTAACCCATCTTTTCTGCTTAAGCACGATTGCACGATTGTAGGCGTATGCAATGTTATTCAGATTCAAGGTTTTAAATCTCTACATCAATTGTGGGGAGTAATCAATAAAAATTTATCTAAGTGGTCGTTACTCGCGAATGGCTAGCGTCTATCATCTTCCTGAAGTTCAAATTTCAAATTAAGATCATTGAATATCTACCACGGTTCATCTTCTCTCACCGGGTTTCTACAGTTTTTATTTCACTAAAAACAGTCAAACTATGTACAAAACTTAAAGATTCAAAAAATAAACAAAGTCCCATAACTCACGGTAACGAAATATCCAGATTTCATTTCTGTGAGATTTAGTTGGTTTAACTTTCATACATTTTTCCATATTTAAAGAATATTTCCGAAGCCCTCTTTGGACTAAGAAAAGCTTGAAAAAACAACATTATGTAGAATGTAGATGGAGACTAGTTCTCTTGACGAGCATCGCCTGTATCGTAAATGTAAGTCCAAGAGAATTTTTGTATCATAGGATGACTATCAAAAATGTCACGAGAAATTTTCTGAGGTCAACAACTTGTCCATATTTTACTTGGAAATCTATCCCAAGTTGTTCAGAAAGGGAAACCAATTGAAATGATTGTTATTAGGTGTAAGCCTGTATTAGAGTGTAAGTCAGTAGGTGAGCTTTTGCACCCAATGTTAGTGATACCTGTGAAATAAACCCTAGCACAATTTGCACATAAAGAACGCACAAAAATCATGGTAAACGCCTATTTCCAAGTTTTGAATGTTAAAGTCTGATCTTGCTATCCATGGTCAACAATTGAGGCTGACATTGATTTCCATGTAAGCTCGAGATCCAACTTTCTTCCGGTGAATGTAAACATGTACATTTAATCATTTCAAAACTCAAGGAGTTATATACTCCTGGAGAAACAACGCTTGTCTTTCCGGTATTGCTAACAGTGGCGTAGCGTGGTCGATTTGACTACGCATCCATTTTCTGGTTTGTGTCTCGGTGACGCCATCATGCTAAGTCTACAGCGGTACGACATTTTCAGGATTCCTACGCAATTTCGAATATAAATTTCCAGACTTAAACTTGTTGAATGACATACCCAGGTGAAATACAAGCACTATAATAGTTAATACAATGGAAGTAAAATAAAATCAATATTTAACGAAATGTTATGTAAATGCATGCCAAAAATGCAAGTCTGGAAAAATATTTTTTTTCCATACTAACAGACCAAAAAACAAATTTTTCCAGATATGAAAATGACCAATTTTTTTCCATACTTTTCAAGACTCCGTAGGAACCCTGCATTTTTGTGGAAACTGCCAAGCAACTGTCAGAAGCTTGAAAGTAACTATCGCCATCACCAAAAAGTTATGAATTGCGTTATTTTCTCAACGATAACACGCATTTAGGATTTTTCAAAGTTCATCCTTTGTGGACATAGGGAATCCAACGCGACTTATAACACCATCACGCAAAAATTCTACAAACCGCTGTGTACTCCATACACTAACGTAAGACCAGAGGATCGTTTAACGCAAAGCAGTTACTATTTGACGCAAAGCCGAGCCAAGTCTGTCGTCACAATCAGGCATAAAATCAATTGCGCATACATTTTTATTGTTTAGTTTATGCTGCTAGGCATTAGCGAGGCACCATGTGAAGCAAATGTTTGAAAACCAAGGAAACGAATTTAATGATATGCGGAACGTATTCTTGGAGCGGTGGGCCAAAAGTGAAACTATTGGAGCTTGTTCACTTTTTGAAACTCAACAAGATAAGGATTGTAAAGCAGCGCTTATGCCACAGGGGTGGCAAACCTCTTTCCTGGAGGCCTTGGACAAACTCTGATCCAGTGCAGGTTGATGTATCCTTGACAAAACGTTTTAGCTATAAGGATTCATGCACGTGAGCGTAACGAGGTGACCAGGTGAGGGAGTTCAGGCAGATTTCCACTGGGGCACAGCTCGGCACGATTCAGCACGCACACGAAGAGAGTCTGTTTCCATTCGAGCATTGCTTGCTTTGTGTGGCACAGTGTGTTCGTTCTTGCGTGAAGGTTGCATGGCAACGAAATTCTGCATTGACTAGTGACGCGGCTGGACGTGAGACAACGCAACGGGGTTGACTACGATGAGGCCACTGTGGTGGACATATCTCGAGATAGCGCTGGTTAAAGTATAACGAGCTCAGAAGGCTGTGTGAACTATTTATACTATAGTCTTCTGTGTTGACTTATTTACAGTCCACTTTAAAAGTTTTGGTTTTGGGCTAAGGCGTATGATGTCTGCAAAACGTGTGGCAGTCTTGGTTTTCTTCGCTCTTCTGGCATGGTATTGGCAAAAATACATCATACGAGGTCAGATTTATGACACTCAGAAAGATTTTTGAGGAAGGACAGTGTTGATAAGTGGTAAGGAGCTGCTTTTCAGATACGCCACTAAGTTACCTGATTAGTAATCGTTTTGAAATTGGTGATTGTAGTTAGTACTGTGAAACTGACCAACAGTGTCAAATCTGTGAAACATTTATGCGCAACGTATCACCATTTTGAAATGTTCTCTCAATCTTCTCTGATCTCAACTTTTACACTGAAGAATCTGCGCTGGGAAGTTTAAGTTTGAAGCTTAAATTTCTCTATATTTTTTGTTTAGCACTACTTCTTCGATTTTGTCAAAAATAAAAAGAAATATTTATGTTTTCTTATCAATTTGAGTGATATTGTTGTTTTTTTCTACTGTCCGCAATTAGCCATTGCTTTGTAACAACATGCCGAACGCTGACCTTCTGGCCTCCGACCAATACGAGTAAATGAAAATATCGCGCCCGGTTTGTCAGTAGCTTGCCATTTTAACGACATGGGCTTCCGCACAGTTGAAATCCTGAGAAGCAAACCAAGGCTTCTCAGAAAGCCTTGATCTCTTTCTAGGAGGCCTTGAGCAAACCGCTTTCAACTTCAACACACGATCATTATTCAGAACGTACCGTGCAAATGAACTGCTGCAATTTGATCAGACTGCCTTTGCTAGGGAAGGGGTTCCCAGCCTTTCTCTGACCATGTGCCCCTACAGCATTGCGACAGATGAGCATGTACCCCTTCACCATTTCAACAGATGAACATGTATCCCTAAAATTTTTTGTGACAAAATATTTTATCATGATTAATCATAGGTATATGTAACTATAAGCATACAATGGCTTTCGAAAGTAATATTCACTGATATATTGACAAATATTTGGAAATAAAAGATATGTAAATATATATTCCTCTTCTATCGCTAACTTTGAAGGTACCCCTTCGGATAGGCAAATGTACCCCTAGGGGAGAGGTGGGCAATTAATTTAGCTCGGTGGCCACTTGAGAAGGCCACGTTCAGCGGAAGGGGGTAAATTCTAATGGAAATAGAAGGAAGTCTCGGATCAAGTAAGCTTCAGCACTGACATTTGTTTCAAGTTGGAGGAATTTTCAGATCTAAAGGTTTTTCCTAATTGCTTCCGTGGGCCACTGAAAACGTTGTGGCAGGCCACATGCAGCCCGCGGTCCGCTAATCGCCCACTACTGCTCTAGGGATACATGTACCGCAGGTTGGGAACCTCTGTGCTAGGATTTGGAGTTTCGCGTTTGTTCTCATTTCCAATGAAATGCATGAGTTGCAAAGAACGCGTTTTTTTGCAATGCAAGTAAGAATCCTTCAAATTTAGGTAGAACAAGCATTATACAGCGTGGTATAGTTTAGTATCAAATAGGCTGAAGCGTTTTAAGCTGAAGCAACATCTCCAGAATAGTCCTGCCTTAGAAAAGATCGATATGTTGATTTTCTTGAAATGGATTTTAACCCATTAATGCCCAGCGTATGATTATTCAAACGCAAAAGCGGCCTTCTTAAAATTCACATAAAAGGAAAGCTAAAAACGTTTCACTATGATTTGTGGTTGGTATGTTATTACATAGAGGCAGTTTATGATCCATGAGAAACTGCAGTTTTTGGAGTGACAACAAGTTGGTAAAATTTTAACAATAATATAAGTAGGTTTTAAAAAATGAAAATTTTGGGGGTAGGTACTGACTAGTGAGGTTTCATACCCAGAACATATCTTTTGATGCATGATTTGGCCTTTGGTTATGTTTGCTAGCATGATAAGCATCCTCCTACTACCCAAGGTTTTCATCTAACTTTTCATATTTTCAATTGGGAAACACTGATTACCCAGTGTATGAAAGATCATACGTTGAGCAGTAACGAGTGTCTCGTGAGACAATTAGAGGTTAGAGTAGGGTTGCTTTTTCAAAACAAATTTCAAGAGTGAGAATCAAACGGTGTTGAATTCAAAATGTAGTGAGTCTGAACCATTGAGTCTTGTCAAGTATAGTCTGCATGATAATACTTTGCCTTGCAGTATCAGTAGTGTTGAAAGGGCTATGGGCACAGTTATATTACCCAACTATACTCTCCCCTGCCTTTGACGCTTTGACCTTACTTTTGGCAATGGTGTGCAAGGTAAAAGTGCTGGATGGAATATTCTAGACCAGACACCAATTGATTCGAAGTTTCATAATAATTCTTTGTTACACCAAGGTTTCCATACTATGGGACTCCGGTCAAATCTGGTCCACGAAGGCATTTCCTCGTCCGCGAAGACATTTTGTCACTAATGAAAAAATGATATATTTACGAAGAACTTGTTGATTTGCTAGAATTTAACACACAAAAACAATCAATCACATTACGTAAGATATCCGACCCTCCGGCTACTGTGTAATAGCTTATGTGACCCTCGAAAAAAGTTTGGAAGACTTTGTGGACAGCTAATGTGTGCTATAGTTAGTCTATAAATCAATGGTCTGGAAGACAGTGTCTTACAGCAGAGCACATTGTGTGATGTGAACACTCTATGGGACTACCGTATTACTAGCAGACCAACCCGCTATTTGCTGGTTACTGATTCACTAAACCTAGTCTGAAAGAGGTCCTTGCTGCTCGGTTGAAAATGCGAAAAGTGACTTTGGTGAGGTTGAGTAACAAGAACCAAGTCACAATGATAACTAATTCCACAAACTTAAGAGTTGTTTGAATTTAGGGAAGTGCAATCACTGGAAAAGAAAGAAAAAAAAAAGTGTTGGTGGTGTTACTCAACCAAGCCTCATCAGGTGGGGAATGTTGATCTTTATGATAAGTTGACAGGACTGTACTTTATGTGAACCTAAGCAAGGAAGTGGTTTTGGCCATTGTTTACGTTCGCAAATCTGTGGGCATTGTGCAAATGTGTTGACTGAAAGATTTCACTGTTGGTTTTCTCAAGTCAGACTGTGATTCTTTGCCAGCAGGAGCTAACGTTAGAGCAAAATTAGGTGTTCGTCCCCAAACAAACAAAGGATTTCTTTACGTTGTAAGGTTAAATGAATAACGTAGTGGACAAAAAGTGCACAGATACTCAAAGATTGTTTGGTGCATGTGGCAAATGCAGCAAATTCGTTTGCTCAAATTCAAATGGGACTTCATCCAGACAGTCATGGCCCAGTGGATTTATTAATTAATTAGCCTACTGATTTTTGGTCATAGCTTGCCTAGCACTAATGCCAGATGGCCATTCAGGGGCTATAAAAATGTGCATATTTACTTTGTATATTAAAAAGAAACACTTACATTGCCACTTGATCTTTTTCTCAGAGGCCAATTACGTCACCAAAAACTTCCAAACCTCCCCAGTTGTGACGCTACACCGAAAAATGTTTGAACATAAAAGTGCCCGATTTTTTAAAAAACGATCCTAGGAGATGTTTTGCTTCTTTAGAGGGTTTGAACAGCTCTCTAGCTCTATCGGTCGGCAAATTATGACAGAACAAAGTCAAAGCCAATATAGTGGCTTTGCAGTCCTTGCAGGGAAGACCTTTCTCTTTTTTAATAAAATGTGTCAAAAACTGGAAATTGCGCCTGTGCATATCATGGAAATGACGATTCAACATATAGGCCACATTAGCAGCAGACATACTCTTAAATGCCCAGCTTATGATATACATAACGGCCAAAAAAAGGACTTTAAAAAATGAATTTCACGAAAGACAATCTCAAACTACTTTCAGGACAGCATCTCGAATAACATATTACGGTAGAACCCAAAAACTCAAATTTTTGAAATTCGGGCATTAATGGTTGAAGTGATTCGTAAAGGTGCAACTTGTGCTTTGCAAAAAAAGGACAATTTGCGTTGTAGCTGACCCCTAAAACGGCCTAAATAACAAGAGAGAATCATGTTAGCATATAACCACCTGGATAAGTTCAAGCTAATCCACATCCGAAATTCCATACAAGCGACGCAGCCAAACCGAAACATAACCAAAAGACCGAAAAAATCTATACCAACCAAACAAAGACCACCGCAGTGAACAAGACAGCAAGGATCAGGAAAGCAGATCGGCATCTCTTCCTGCGCACTAAACATTTTATGTCTTTTCCATTTAGCAACAATTAGTTTATATCCACATTTTGCAGCCAGTAGTAGGCCACATGATGAACGCTTATATGCACAATGCCTTGTTTCAACTTCAATTTCAAATCCTGGTTCTTAGAATTTGGAAATATGCGCTTATAGGAGCACATTTGAAAATAGTTTAGAAGTTTTTCAAACTCCTGTGTTTTTCGTAGACAAGTAAACTTTAGAATAACAGTTAATTTATACTTTGAAAAAGCCAGATTGTTCCAGTTTGATTTTCGCCGCTTTACAGGGGGAAATACGGGAATAGGAAAATCTGCAGCTTTTGAATTTGCCAAGCTGGGAGCAAGAGTGGTGATTGCTTCAAGAAATTTGGAAAAATCAGAGATAGCGAGAGATGAAATTATCAAAGACACGGGAAACAACAATGTAAGCCTCGGTTGAGAAGCTGCTGTTATTCTTGCTGTACGTTTACCTTTTTGCTTACCAATGCACTTCTAATCGCTGTCCTTGATGGATGCAGTGCAAGAGCTGAAATGAGAGATGTTTATTCTCAAAACCTGTTCAAACCTGAGCTTACATTCCGTTGTCTTACCTGTTTAAGGATAAGTAGATGTTTTTGCACTGTTACAAACATTGCCGAAAGCAGCAAAACTGTGCACATTTTCCTCAATAATGACTTAGATCTTAGATCATGGGTTGGAGAGGTTATTATATTATGACCACCTGTGAAAGATTAACAAAATAGTTTTATGAAGATACTTCTATTAATGGAACCCACATGGAAAAAGAACGATTTGTTTTAATCTCTTTAGACATTTTTACATTGGAAAAATTAGGTGGATGACAACTACTTGAAATACATTTGAAATCACTGGGCTTGAAATCTTTTGTTGGATCTGAAAAAATGCTTGTTCTACTGCTCTCAACGTTGAAAGATTTTTACTCGTTTGTGTAAACTGCTACAGCATGACTAGTCGCGGGCAAAATGCTACAAGGTTTTACCGCGAGTCCCAGATCGTTGGGCAACAGGGTAGGAAACTACCCGTGAAAATATTTTAAGAAAAGTTCACACTTGTTCTTTATATCTATTTTTAACAGAAGAGATAGGTTGTTGCTTTGAGTTGAAATATCAACAATAGTTATCCTTTTGCGATGATGATAGATTCAAAAGCATTGACACCAACAAACGCATTATCTCAAATTTTATGTCTGAAGTTATTATTTGGTAGATGCTATCGTTGGAGGAAATTGAAAACGAATGATTTGTCGGATTAACTGCGCACCAAACAAACGGAAGTTGCTCCAACAAACAGGGAGATTTTTTCTTCCAGTGACATTTCCTGGAACACTAATGAGACACGATGTACAGCCGACCTACAAGAATACTGAAGTTTCTTTCAAAAATTCCCTCAATTGCCGAGTTTTGATTGTCAGATTGCAGCGTACAGCCTTGATCTTGGAAATTTTGATTCCGCAAGAAAATTTGCAAAAACATTTCAAGAAGCTGAGGAAAATCAAGATGTATTGGTTAACAATGCAGGTAACGAAAATATATTTTTTGCATTTTGAGGTGTGGACGTATTGTTCTGTGAGAAGTTTGATCGCTTTCAACTGTTTGAACTGATTATGGAATTAAATTTGCTTTCTTACAAAACAAATTAAAATGTCATAAAACGGATTAACCCTGGGAAAAACAAGTTTTTGGCCAAATGGTTTGCTTTTCTAATGTAAGTGGTTAACTTTTAAACAAACCTTTCTATCTAATTTTCACTAAAAGCTGCAAAATCCAAAGCATGTTTTATTTACCAAGATGGTATCATTTCTTTTACGTTCATCATATAAATTTGATTTGTGAGAAAAGGATTATCAAATGTTCTGATGACAACGATAACTATTTAGAACGGTTGCACCGGTGGAGACTGTTTGAGCAATCGACAGAATTGACACACTTTCCTTTTTTTCTCAAACACAATATCAAGTCTTTAGCACAGTGTTTCTCAACCGGTGGTCCGCGGACCCCTGGGGGTCCGCGAAACGTTTTCAGAGGGTCCGTGAGAACTTTGAAATATAAATTACGAGTTTTGAAACTTTTTGCTGTTTATCATCGCTTTTTGAAATAGGCTTGAACATTTGCTTAATTGCCTATTGTGATGGGACAATACAAGAGCTTATTGAGATTTATCCCCCGCAGGGAAGGCCTATTGTGATGCAATAGATAGCACCAAAAGGGGTCCGCCAAGATGCTTTGACAGCACCAAAAGGGGTCCGCCAAGATCAGAAGGTTGAGAACCACTGCTTTAGCAGGAGTGTAGTGGGACGGGAACGCGTGGGAACGGCGTTCGCACACCTTTTTCACGTTTTGCTTTAAAAAAAGTTGGAGCTGTTTTAAAATGTCTATGTTTGTGGATGCCTTCCCACACCTTTTTTCTTAGCGTTACATCCATGGTCCTTAGTTTTAAAGCAATATGATTAATACCTCAATTTTGTTGACATAAGTTGACGTAAGAACCAGATAATCAAAATCAGAAAATTCCTACAATTGAAAAAATACTGCAGGAGTTTTATTAATTAGCCTGTTCTTCGCGCAAATAATTGTTTGAAAACTTGTAATTATCTTTCCACCTGCCTCAGCGGGATACAATACAAACTTTTAAAAATGTGTTGAAGTTATTGGACATGGATGTAAGCCGAGAACAAATTCGACGTCCATGACGTACCTACAGTTAAGTTAATGATAACGATAAGACGTTCTTACTCTGTAGAACGCTAGAGTATATATTCTGCATTCAGCAGCAAACGAACATAATAACAATTTACGCATAAGCACTGAAAAATGAACTTGGCTAATGAAAGTGGGCACAGGAACATTCTCACTGTTAGGCAATGTAGAATGAATGTTGTTATGAAATAACTTGCTTTTCAAATGTTTATTCGCAAATGACATCCACTGCTCAGTGGAGCTTATGACGCTCAAAAGTATCCTCAGCCGTTACGTTTATCTATTCTCTAAGAAAAGTAAAATACTTTATGTTGAATATTTTGAAGTTTAATTTGTTTTATTTAAACGTTTTAATGCTTTATTACCCAACCAACTGTCGCAGGATTTATTTCAAATGAACCAAAAGAGCATGTTCTAATGTGAAATTGCAAAAGTGCAATTGTTCCGTCATTAGTAAGTCTATTCCCATGGATGATGTTCCAATACCGGAAAGGTTGCACAATATGTGACGTTGTACAAGTGTAATGAAAAATTTCTTGGTATGATTCTTACATTTATTATTGGTAAACTCTGTTATGTATATTTATCGAGTTTCTTGTTAATTGTATTCATTTGGCTTTGTTCAAAGACGTTCGAAATTGACTAATCTAACGGAACACAATGTGATGGGTGATTTTACGTTCCTTATTCCTACATTTATGAGACAATACGAAGCTTTTTCATCAAAATCAAATAACACTACAATTTGAGGTGTACTTGGTGCCACGGGTAAAGCAGCGAGTGGATACAACTTTGTTTCTGTCATCAACCACTTCGGACCTTTCCTTCTCACCAACCTGCTCTTGGACAAAATGACGTCTCATGCCAGGAAGCGACCCGTAAGGATCATCAATATCTCCTCGCTAACTTACGGGTATTACGAGTCTGACATTATCTGAAAGTAAGCTATACTGTGTGCAGTGGTATGCGAAAGGAGTACATTCGTTTACAAACTGCATTACTGTTGTCCAAATATAAATGGACGGTATTTTCCACCGTAACATAGCCCCATTTCCTGCATAGGTGGGTGAAAAGATTGGACTTTGACGTATTCAACCAAGACACTGAAGATCTTAGTTTCTTTGAACACGTTCAAGTTTATGGCAACACGAAAGTCGCCAACATACTTTTTGCTTCTGAACTACACCGACGATCGCAAGATAAAACATAACGACTTTCTCACTGCATCCAGGTACAACTGCTTCCGTTTCATTATTCCTGATATGGACTAGGTTTTTCAAAGGCACACGCAGGTGAATGCCATCAAAATTGTTTAAACAAAGTGCTGTGTCCAGTTAAAAAAGAAAGAGGGACTCAATTTTGTTTGCATGTAGAGCGTTCTGCTGAAAGCATTATTGTTAGATCATGCGATATTGCATTGGCAGAAATGTTAATGAAAAGTACACAAGGTTATCGAGTATTCAGCAAAAGTGTACTGCCCACTTTTATTCACATCATTGCCACTACTTACCTGTGACAAATAACCACCCAAACAATTAAGTTTTTGATGCGTATAATTAAAATGGTTTCAAAAATCACATACAGCGTTTTGTTTTGCAACTTGGCATCACTTTTGAAATAGTAAATATTTCCGGAAAAATACAGTCAAAGTGCCTTGCCACTCTGTAATGTTTGAATTTATTCTTCACAAATTCTGAGAGGCAACTGAGAGTGAGAAATGTTGTATGCGTATTTCACAGAATTCGCTATTCTCTTCTCAAACAGCGTTTCGTTTTGAATAAGAGCAGCAAATTTGCCAATTTACAATGAAACAGGTTAAGCGCGTGTTCCTGCTTTTTGACTAAGTTTAATACCATAAAGTATGCATAGAATCTAAAAATAATCAAATTGGTCAAAAAAGGTGGACTGCATCCAGCAACCATAAATCATTCCTTTCCTCTTGCTTTTTCATTTAAGAGTCTGCTACTAACGTGGAAAAGAATGGAAAATTCCAACTTTCTTATGTAAACAAAAGAAAAGGGAAGCGTTGTCTTTTTCAGCATAAGAAATCATGCCGATTTGTTGCGTTTATGGCATTTTCAAAACCACCAATGGTCTAACTGTCACAACTTCGAAATGCAATAAAAGAAACCACCACTTCAGCAGTTTCTTATTAAAGGTTATTGCAAAGCCGAGAAAATGTTTCGAGCGTCAACAAAAAAATGGGTCTCACTGATGATATAGAAATAGGTTTTACCCTGTTAAAATTACCTTGGAAAGCAATAATTATTTGATCAGAGTATTAAATTAATGGTTTGCAACAGCTATCTTCCAATAGCGAAATGACTTGTAAAGTAGGCAAGTAATCGACCTGAACTATATTTTGTCGGTGCCCTTCATCAAACTAGCATTTTGGTCAGCTAAGATATACAGGAGTGTGCAAATTAATTGGCTCACTTGGATTTTTTCATGTGCAAGAACTTTGGACAAGCTTAAACATGCTTTATTTGGAAGAAACTTGATTTTTATATTGAAGCAATGAACAAACAACATTGTATAATGCTTTTCGCGAACAATAGGTACAAGTATGACGTCATTATGGTAGTCGTTTATTCACTAGGTAAGTCCCCTTCAGGCTGTTTCTGGTGGTACGTTTGACTGCAAAAAGTTGAAATTAAATGGCAGGTACTACTCCCAAATGGCGTGCCTGTTATTTTAACCCTTCATCCATATTGTAAAAGGTCATTGTGGGATGTTACCAACATGACTGGAGTAGGTCAAAGACCAGTATGTCGTGTTATTAGACAGGTCAAGGCAACAGGGCAATTTACCCTCAAAAAGGAAAAACATGGTCAAAAATGAAACCAACTCCAAATGTCATGCACATATCATGATAAATAGCAAAAATCAACACAAGAAAAATTAGTATTGACCCACAAAACGATTTGGAGTATCCTGAAGTACAAATTAGTGCGTCTCTTGTGAAAAGAAGGGTGGTTTTAGCTGGCAGAAAAGCCAGAAAGCCGCAACGAAACCAACTTTTGACTGAGAAATGCGATGCAACAGACTTTCATGAGCACAAAGTGCCAATAACGGAGTGCAGAAGATTGAAAAAAAATTTTTTCCCGACGAAAGTCCGTGTTTGGTGCAAGGTTAGCAGTGTTGTCATATCAGGAAAAGTTATGGGTAGAAGGTCACAAAGGAACATCATCATCCAAAGTGTTAAACATCCCAAAAAGAATTTTTTGGGGGATTTAAACTTCCAGGTCGTTCGATCACATTGCGCTATTACAGGGATGATGTATACAGAAAAACAAAGCGAGGTGATGCGACAGAAAGTGGTTAGGGAAATGGAATGAACGCTTAGAGCTGGAGGGGATATTTTCAAACAAGATTTGGCTCCCTGTAATTCTGCAAAAAAAAGTGAAACAATTTTAGAAGAGCAGGATGTCAAGGTTGTTGATTGGCCTGGGAACTCACCCGATATGAAACCCATCGAAAATTCGTGAAGTTTCATACCGCAGCGAGTAGGTAACGATTGCACCACCCTAACCAAGCCCATGGAGCTATTGTTGCCTTATGGTTCTGTAATGAAATATTGCTCACGACTGCCAAAAATTTGTGGAATCAATGCCAAAACGTGTCAAAGAGTCATTGAAGAAAAAAAGTGATCGTATCGCTTAGTACAAACGGCTTTGGTTTCATTTAAACCACAACAAAACAACAAAAAATAAATTTATGGCTCTTTTTGCTTCTGAGTAAATTAACTTGAACACTCCTGTAAGCTTCAGCTTGACTGAAATTGAGACCATTAGAAATAATTTAAAGAAGAATGCATTACATGGATATTTGTTAAGGTATTAGGTGCATTGAAATAATTCAGTAATTTTGAGGAGTACCACCTAAGTAATAACTATTAGCAAAGCAGAAAACGGCAGAAAGGCTTACAGACTAGAGAAAAGTAAACTAGTACTGCATCAAATGGTGAAGGACATTAGCAGTACCTTTTTGTTTCCGTCAATAAGACCTCCGGCCCTTGGATTTGTTTAAAACATGTACATCAGATGCCTTAACTTAGAGAGTTGCTGCTGGTTTTGCAAACTAAGCAGTTGTCAAAATTACGTCATCTTAATTGGTCACGATTGACCACCACTGGTTTTGTTGATCAGTCAGAGTCAAAAATGGCTAAAGCAACTGGTGATGAAAAAAGTTATAATTTACACAAAGTCTTATCCTTTTCAGGGAGCATTCGCACCGAAGTTACTGAAACGTTTACTGGTGTGAACTATTTACTCTCACAGCTTACCTATCCAATTCTACGGTAAGCCAAATTTATGTGCACTAACTTCTTTCGTCATCACAATTATATATTCATGTCGTTTGAAGTCTCCAATTGCTTTGATCATTACAGTTAAAATGCAGGGTGAAACGATTATGATATTTTCTTCAGGTCAGATTTCAATAATGATAATAGAAAAGACGTGTGGTGGCACAGACAAATAGTTTTAATCCGTGTCAGTCATTTTACATAGCCCCATTTCCTGCTGGTGCACTACACCAGCATGTCGCACAAATTACAGGTGTGAATTGCAAAAATAAAAAATCAGTCTAAACACAATATTTACTTTCAGCTTGCAATGGGAAAAAATATTCACGTTGAATTTTAACTTCGATTCCTAAACCTCACACTCGCTTTTCTGATTGGGAATGTAGCAGTGGCAGCTGCCCTGTGTCGTCTGGCACACATCACAATTTTCATCAGCTTTTGATGACTCTGCTGGCTCTATGTTAACGCGCGATGGCTTCACATCAGGTCTTATTTTTGCCCTCAATCGCTACATCAACGCCTTTCCTTTCACAAACACAAGCAAATGATTGAAATGACTGTTGCTTTGAGCAGCCGCCAATTCTCTTATGCGTCTGCTGTGACTGTGTATCCCGGAAGATCATGAAACAAAGGCAATGTATTGTCAGCAAACGTCGTTTCACAAGCTTGTCCACCAGGTCTTCCGACTTTATTCAGTAGGACCTTTTGATCTTGCATGTTAGTGCAAATCCTGTTTGGTTTTACCGGACGTAAGTTGCAAACAAATACCTGGTGATCGGTGGACGGATCTGCACACCTTTGGACACGCACATCACCACTGATGGAACAGGTAATCTGACACCATCAAAAATATGACTACATAGCCATCGCGTGAAGGCACAACCAGTCAGGTGACTTCTGCAGAAGTTTCAACGAGCACGCAAAAACGACGGCATAGGTTATTTCGCAGCGATACTGTTTAAAATATTTGTCTGATCTTAACACAATGTGATGGGTGATTTTACGTTCCTTATTCCTACATTTATGAGACAATACGAAGCTTTTTCATCAAAATCAAATAACACTACAATTTGAGGTGTACTTGGTGCCACGGGTAAAGCAGCGAGTGGATACAACTTTGTTTCTGTCATCAACCACTTCGGACCTTTCCTTCTCACCAACCTGCTCTTGGACAAAATGACGTCTCATGCCAGGAAGCGACCCGTAAGGATCATCAATATCTCCTCGCTAACTTACGGGTATTACGAGTCTGACATTATCTGAAAGTAAGCTATACTGTGTGCAGTGGTATGCGAAAGGAGTACATTCGTTTACAAACTGCATTACTGTTGTCCAAATATAAATGGACGGTATTTTCCACCGTAACATAGCCCCATTTCCTGCATAGGTGGGTGAAAAGATTGGACTTTGACGTATTCAACCAAGACACTGAAGATCTTAGTTTCTTTGAACACGTTCAAGTTTATGGCAACACGAAAGTCGCCAACATACTTTTTGCTTCTGAACTACACCGACGATCGCAAGATAAAACATAACGACTTTCTCACTGCATCCAGGTACAACTGCTTCCGTTTCATTATTCCTGATATGGACTAGGTTTTTCAAAGGCACACGCAGGTGAATGCCATCAAAATTGTTTAAACAAAGTGCTGTGTCCAGTTAAAAAAGAAAGAGGGACTCAATTTTGTTTGCATGTAGAGCGTTCTGCTGAAAGCATTATTGTTAGATCATGCGATATTGCATTGGCAGAAATGTTAATGAAAAGTACACAAGGTTATCGAGTATTCAGCAAAAGTGTACTGCCCACTTTTATTCACATCATTGCCACTACTTACCTGTGACAAATAACCACCCAAACAATTAAGTTTTTGATGCGTATAATTAAAATGGTTTCAAAAATCACATACAGCGTTTTGTTTTGCAACTTGGCATCACTTTTGAAATAGTAAATATTTCCGGAAAAATACAGTCAAAGTGCCTTGCCACTCTGTAATGTTTGAATTTATTCTTCACAAATTCTGAGAGGCAACTGAGAGTGAGAAATGTTGTATGCGTATTTCACAGAATTCGCTATTCTCTTCTCAAACAGCGTTTCGTTTTGAATAAGAGCAGCAAATTTGCCAATTTACAATGAAACAGGTTAAGCGCGTGTTCCTGCTTTTTGACTAAGTTTAATACCATAAAGTATGCATAGAATCTAAAAATAATCAAATTGGTCAAAAAAGGTGGACTGCATCCAGCAACCATAAATCATTCCTTTCCTCTTGCTTTTTCATTTAAGAGTCTGCTACTAACGTGGAAAAGAATGGAAAATTCCAACTTTCTTATGTAAACAAAAGAAAAGGGAAGCGTTGTCTTTTTCAGCATAAGAAATCATGCCGATTTGTTGCGTTTATGGCATTTTCAAAACCACCAATGGTCTAACTGTCACAACTTCGAAATGCAATAAAAGAAACCACCACTTCAGCAGTTTCTTATTAAAGGTTATTGCAAAGCCGAGAAAATGTTTCGAGCGTCAACAAAAAAATGGGTCTCACTGATGATATAGAAATAGGTTTTACCCTGTTAAAATTACCTTGGAAAGCAATAATTATTTGATCAGAGTATTAAATTAATGGTTTGCAACAGCTATCTTCCAATAGCGAAATGACTTGTAAAGTAGGCAAGTAATCGACCTGAACTATATTTTGTCGGTGCCCTTCATCAAACTAGCATTTTGGTCAGCTAAGATATACAGGAGTGTGCAAATTAATTGGCTCACTTGGATTTTTTCATGTGCAAGAACTTTGGACAAGCTTAAACATGCTTTATTTGGAAGAAACTTGATTTTTATATTGAAGCAATGAACAAACAACATTGTATAATGCTTTTCGCGAACAATAGGTACAAGTATGACGTCATTATGGTAGTCGTTTATTCACTAGGTAAGTCCCCTTCAGGCTGTTTCTGGTGGTACGTTTGACTGCAAAAAGTTGAAATTAAATGGCAGGTACTACTCCCAAATGGCGTGCCTGTTATTTTAACCCTTCATCCATATTGTAAAAGGTCATTGTGGGATGTTACCAACATGACTGGAGTAGGTCAAAGACCAGTATGTCGTGTTATTAGACAGGTCAAGGCAACAGGGCAATTTACCCTCAAAAAGGAAAAACATGGTCAAAAATGAAACCAACTCCAAATGTCATGCACATATCATGATAAATAGCAAAAATCAACACAAGAAAAATTAGTATTGACCCACAAAACGATTTGGAGTATCCTGAAGTACAAATTAGTGCGTCTCTTGTGAAAAGAAGGGTGGTTTTAGCTGGCAGAAAAGCCAGAAAGCCGCAACGAAACCAACTTTTGACTGAGAAATGCGATGCAACAGACTTTCATGAGCACAAAGTGCCAATAACGGAGTGCAGAAGATTGAAAAAAAATTTTTTCCCGACGAAAGTCCGTGTTTGGTGCAAGGTTAGCAGTGTTGTCATATCAGGAAAAGTTATGGGTAGAAGGTCACAAAGGAACATCATCATCCAAAGTGTTAAACATCCCAAAAAGAATTTTTTGGGGGATTTAAACTTCCAGGTCGTTCGATCACATTGCGCTATTACAGGGATGATGTATACAGAAAAACAAAGCGAGGTGATGCGACAGAAAGTGGTTAGGGAAATGGAATGAACGCTTAGAGCTGGAGGGGATATTTTCAAACAAGATTTGGCTCCCTGTAATTCTGCAAAAAAAAGTGAAACAATTTTAGAAGAGCAGGATGTCAAGGTTGTTGATTGGCCTGGGAACTCACCCGATATGAAACCCATCGAAAATTCGTGAAGTTTCATACCGCAGCGAGTAGGTAACGATTGCACCACCCTAACCAAGCCCATGGAGCTATTGTTGCCTTATGGTTCTGTAATGAAATATTGCTCACGACTGCCAAAAATTTGTGGAATCAATGCCAAAACGTGTCAAAGAGTCATTGAAGAAAAAAAGTGATCGTATCGCTTAGTACAAACGGCTTTGGTTTCATTTAAACCACAACAAAACAACAAAAAATAAATTTATGGCTCTTTTTGCTTCTGAGTAAATTAACTTGAACACTCCTGTAAGCTTCAGCTTGACTGAAATTGAGACCATTAGAAATAATTTAAAGAAGAATGCATTACATGGATATTTGTTAAGGTATTAGGTGCATTGAAATAATTCAGTAATTTTGAGGAGTACCACCTAAGTAATAACTATTAGCAAAGCAGAAAACGGCAGAAAGGCTTACAGACTAGAGAAAAGTAAACTAGTACTGCATCAAATGGTGAAGGACATTAGCAGTACCTTTTTGTTTCCGTCAATAAGACCTCCGGCCCTTGGATTTGTTTAAAACATGTACATCAGATGCCTTAACTTAGAGAGTTGCTGCTGGTTTTGCAAACTAAGCAGTTGTCAAAATTACGTCATCTTAATTGGTCACGATTGACCACCACTGGTTTTGTTGATCAGTCAGAGTCAAAAATGGCTAAAGCAACTGGTGATGAAAAAAGTTATAATTTACACAAAGTCTTATCCTTTTCAGGGAGCATTCGCACCGAAGTTACTGAAACGTTTACTGGTGTGAACTATTTACTCTCACAGCTTACCTATCCAATTCTACGGTAAGCCAAATTTATGTGCACTAACTTCTTTCGTCATCACAATTATATATTCATGTCGTTTGAAGTCTCCAATTGCTTTGATCATTACAGTTAAAATGCAGGGTGAAACGATTATGATATTTTCTTCAGGTCAGATTTCAATAATGATAATAGAAAAGACGTGTGGTGGCACAGACAAATAGTTTTAATCCGTGTCAGTCATTTTACATAGCCCCATTTCCTGCTGGTGCACTACACCAGCATGTCGCACAAATTACAGGTGTGAATTGCAAAAATAAAAAATCAGTCTAAACACAATATTTACTTTCAGCTTGCAATGGGAAAAAATATTCACGTTGAATTTTAACTTCGATTCCTAAACCTCACACTCGCTTTTCTGATTGGGAATGTAGCAGTGGCAGCTGCCCTGTGTCGTCTGGCACACATCACAATTTTCATCAGCTTTTGATGACTCTGCTGGCTCTATGTTAACGCGCGATGGCTTCACATCAGGTCTTATTTTTGCCCTCAATCGCTACATCAACGCCTTTCCTTTCACAAACACAAGCAAATGATTGAAATGACTGTTGCTTTGAGCAGCCGCCAATTCTCTTATGCGTCTGCTGTGACTGTGTATCCCGGAAGATCATGAAACAAAGGCAATGTATTGTCAGCAAACGTCGTTTCACAAGCTTGTCCACCAGGTCTTCCGACTTTATTCAGTAGGACCTTTTGATCTTGCATGTTAGTGCAAATCCTGTTTGGTTTTACCGGACGTAAGTTGCAAACAAATACCTGGTGATCGGTGGACGGATCTGCACACCTTTGGACACGCACATCACCACTGATGGAACAGGTAATCTGACACCATCAAAAATATGACTACATAGCCATCGCGTGAAGGCACAACCAGTCAGGTGACTTCTGCAGAAGTTTCAACGAGCACGCAAAAACGACGGCATAGGTTATTTCGCAGCGATACTGTTTAAAATATTTGTCTGATCTTA
>Ga0210059_1002608_pt1 | contig 28364 bp, 17 predicted proteins | sample Ectturendosymbi2_FD_188042 | JGI IMG/M metagenome (GOLD analysis project Ga0210059, IMG submission 188042) | Ecteinascidia turbinata endosymbiont from Florida, USA - Sample 2 (SPAdes) (version 2) | ecosystem: Host-associated > Tunicates > Ascidians > Unclassified | place: Key West, Florida...
CAGTCATTGCCTTAGTGTGGCAGATGTATTGGCTACTAATAAACCTGCCTAACTCTTCGTCTTGTTTTAACAAATTCATCAAATCAACTATCTAGATTTTTGAAACTTCAGTTGAATATATGCGCTATGAGATAATTTTTGCAGACGATATTGCGAGCGGTGGAGAAGTTGTCAGATACAAGAGACCACTGGTGTAGGAGGCGGGATGCAGTGGGTGCAACTGCACCCCCAAAAGTTTTGATGTGGTAAAACTCCGGGAAAAATCCTCTAAAATTCGGGTAAAATCTCTGAGAACCTTCTAAAACTCCCTGAAAATCTGAGCAAAAATGGCGCCCAACATGGTTTGATTTGAAAATAATGGCTCCCGAATTGACATGGAAACTTTTTTTTTGGAGATCACAAGCTTTTTTTTGGAGGTCACTTAATTTGAAACATTTTTTCGGGCAAGTTTGGGAGAATCGGGCAAAATTCCTTCCCACCCCCTAAAATTTGCCTGGTCCTACACCTATGCAAGAGACTGATATGAATGTTAGGATATATTTAATAACTGATGCTATTGTTTCAATCGTAGATACGAGAATTTGTCTGCCAACTGAAACACTCTTGAAAGGAATGCAGGCGGGAATGCAACTTGAACTTTATTACGAGGCTCGCCACCAGATGTGGGTGGGCCTCGCCACTTTTGCCATGCAGAACAACCTAAACCATACTAAATAACTTTGAGGCCCTTGTGAAATTCGAATTTCCCTTGCAACGTTAGAGCTTGGCTGTGAAACCAGACCCGTAGCTAGGTTTCAAGATTTGGTGGGGCAAAATACATTTTTAGGGGGGCAAGATTTTGGCTTTTACTATATGTTTAAAACAATTTTTTCTGGGCGTAACAAAATTTGGGGGGCACAAAATAAATTTGGGGGGAACTGCTCCCGAATGCCCCCCCCCGTGGCTACGGGCCTGTGTGAAACCGCAGCAATGGTTGGGCAATGAACGTAAAATGCAAAAACTCTTAAATAGCAGCATACAGTAACCCCAGGCAAACGCAACGCTAACACATTGTGAACATATTATGCTGTTTCTGTCACCAGCAGTGATGCAGTGCTAACAAGATAGGTGTAGGAACGCATCCAAAAATAGCCATTTTAAAACAGCTTCAAATCCATTTAAAGCAAAACGTGAAAAAGGTGTTGGAACGCCATTCCCAGGCGTTCCCGCCCCACTACACCCCTGGTCACCAGGCATAGTCTGTTGGCTACAAACTTTGCTCCATTGGTGTGAAAACAATACAGTATTTATTGTTGACGTTTCCAGAGTCTATGCAAACTCTCTTTCTCAGAAGATAAGCAAGAAACAAAATCAAATCGTACACACACATTGCATTTCAGAATTAGAAGAGAAAATTTTCATGATTAGAATATAAAAATTCCTCTTTATTCTTTGGAAGTTTCTGCAAATGTCAAAATTGCTATGCAGTGTTTTGAAATTTTTGAGAGGGAAAACAGACAGTGCTGCACACAATGTGTTGAAGCCTAGAAGTTGAACGCGCAGTGATGAGTTGGGGCACGTCCGTGAAGGTAGTCAATTTGCCAACAGTTGCTCAATCGGATTAACGGCACTCACGTTTCACATCATCTGAGCAGCACGCTTTTAACTCCTTTAAAGTTAACTATGCGACTAACCGATTGAAGTTTGCGAATGTAAAGAACATTTCTTTTCGAATATCCGGTTTATGCAAATAACCGTTATGCGATTATGCTATTTTCTTCACATATGGGTAGTTTTGGTTTGGAATTCTGGAATCCTATGCAATAAAGCGGTTAATGCGTTTAACCGGAATGCAATTAGCCGAAGTCGTCTGTATCGCCATCGCGTTACTGAATTGCAAACTGACAGATTTCCCAACCCTGAGTTACTATTTTTTATACACTTCTTGCTTACCAAATCATACAAATGGCGAGGTAAGTAAACGCAATCCTAAAATAGGTGTGTGTGTCACTATGGATTCAAAGCTATATGCCAGGGGTGGCCAACCAGTCAGAGACCAAAAGCCACATTTCTTACTGTGTTACTGCAAAGAGCCACATCAGCATACATGGACACATTAACATCACCCCATCTCTTCCTCACGCACACACATACCTTTGCTCAGCTAGATTTATTATAATTATCACACACCAACATGACAGTGACAGATATTTACAAGCCAGTTATATTGTTATGAACAGTTGGTCTAAAATTTTACGATTGATACACGAACAAATACGGTATTTGTGTAAGAGCCGCATAAAACCGGGGAAAGAGCCGCGGGTTGGCCAGGCCTGCTTTATGCCCTCAACTAGCAATCAATATTCTGCATAAATAGCCATACGTGAACAATGGTAATATTTTTGCGTTGAAAAATGTTAGCTAATTACGAGTAAATCCCGAAAATATTGCTGTTCATGCCACCACGTGTGGAAGGTTGTTTAGGGTCTTCATTTTCAATTTTTTATATAGGTTCTAAACGTATTCTTCAAATACGATCATCCTAATAGCTAAGATCTGTTCTTATCTAGCGTAGATGGGTGTATTTGTGTTAGCCACAATCGCAATCAATCTGGAAAAGGAGTAAAATATTAGGTTACGATCTAAGTATTACACTACCGCAAATAGGTCAAGTCTCAAATAAGGAGAGGGGAAGGAGGCAATTCAATAAGTAGCATATAGCTTAGCCTTCCACATTAGGCAATCTTCACTGCAATGTGTTGTACTTAAAATACCACAATTTACTTAAACGTTTACAGCTACCACACAACATATTACACCTGCAGTTACTTAGTCAATTCTGTTCATGAATACTTCACACCAACAGGTTCACATTCGTAAATCTCACAACATCAAGTAAGTTTAAAACACGAGAACTTTACAGTATCACAGCTACACCACATTGTTACCACAACAATTTGCAGCTGCACATTAAGCAGATTGCGAAGTCGGAGTGGGAGGTTTTTGGGTGGAGTCAGATTCGGTGTCGGATTCCTAAGAACACTAGGAGTCGGAGCTGGATTCGGGTTTTTTTGTCCTACTCCGGAAGACCCATTGAATCATTTTTATATCGCACTCCAAGGTTAGGAATTCCTGTTGAAATGGCACAATTTCTTTTGAAGGTTTATTGAAACAGAATTCTTGCTGTGCACGACGATTTCCATTGATTGCTAGTTGCTACAAACTTGTCGATAGCCAAACGTCATTCACGTTACGTTAAGGAGTCGGAGTCAGGGGTCGGAAATTTTGGAAAGGTCGGAGTTGAAGTCGGACATTTTACCTCCGAATCCGCAACCCTGACATTAAGTACTATACTTCTAATGATAACTTCACAATATTGAGTCAAAGCTACATTATTCTAAAAAAAGCAATTCACAGCTGCTTTTACTAGGTACTGCTGCTTATGAAAGCATAGCAGCAACAAACGGAGTTTTGAAAACTTCACAACATGGAACATGAAAACTTCGAAGTATCAACTCACATTATTTAGAGATGTATTTTAGTTGTTATAGCTCAAAAACACTTTACAACATCAACAATTCAATGTTTACAAAACTTGGTAGGAAAAACAAAACTTAGGTTACCACTACATGTTTCTAATTTGTAAAATATTTCTAACTCTACCCAAATTTGAATGAGGTTATTTCAATTGGCCCAAATTTGATTTAGGCTGTTGGAATTTACCCAAATGTTTATCATGTATGCAAATCGGAATAAATTTTTCCTAATTTACCCAGATGGTTCCACTGTACCCAAGTTGCTGTTTCAATTACCCAAATTTAGGACCTATTGGAATCTAACGAAATGTTTCTACTTTTATCCAAATGAAAAATGAAGCTCTAGTATATTAACCAAATTTGATTGAAGCTGATTTGAAGTTGCCCAAAATAAAATAAAGCTGTTTGAAGTTCCCCAAACTTGAATGAAGATGTTTCACTTGGCCCAACTTTGAAAAGAGCTATTGCCATTTGCCAAAGGTTGATTTAGTCTGTTTGAATTTACCAAAATTTTTCCAATTTATGGAAAGATTTCTAATTTCACCAAAATTTGAATGAAGTTGTTCTAACTTGCTCAAATTTGATTGAGGTTGTTAAAATTCACTCAAATGATTATAATTTTATCCAAATTTGAATAAGGCTCTTATAGTTCACCCAGACATCTCCAAATGTACTCAAATTTCAATGGGACTATTCTCTATAGCCCAGCTTCGAATAAGACTGTTTGAAGTTGCCAACAGTTGAACGAAGGTGTTGCAAATTGCCAAAATTTGATTCGCCTGATGGACTTCACCCAAATGTTTCCAAATTATGTAAATGTTTTCAATTTCACCGAAATTTGAATGAAGCTTTTCTCATTTGCCCAGATTTAATTGAAGCTGTTGGACCATGTCCAAATGCTCCTAGTTTAACCAAATGTTTCTAATTTACTCATATCTTGAATGAAGTTTTTTAACTGGCCCAAATTTGATGAATGCTATTGGAATTACCAAATGACTTCCAGTTCACTCAAGGCAGTGTCTATTTTGCCATCGGAGGCAAAAAAGTTCACTTGAAGACAGTGTCTATTTTGCCATTAGAAGCAAAAAAGAATGGCAAATTAGTCTTAGCAGAGCTTTTGCCGGTGATGACAAATTAGACACTACCTCACCTAAATATGAATGTACCTGTATAATTTGCCCAAAGTTGAACATTTTTGCTCCAGTATTGGCGAATTTTCGAGCGTTGTGGATGCGACTGCATTCCCATGCCGTACACTTATGGCCAAGAATGTGGATCATTTAAAAGTCAGGTCACAAAACGATGGCTATAGGTGGAAAGACTGAGTTGCGACAACCACCTTTAGTACCAAATAACAGAAATATTTTTTCAACGACCAACATTCGTTCACAACACACGGTAAAGAAAAGTGAATGGCGAAGGTGCGCAGTTGGAATGTCACAAAACAGGAAATGTCACCAAATACAATAAGTCAAATCAGACGTTGTGAAGGAACAAGAGCAACATAGATCAAACAACAGCACAAGCATATGGCATGGGGATGCAGGGGATGCGGTCGCATCCCCAACGATGAAAAATTGGCACTTATTTGAGCAAAAATGTTCAAAATTTGGGCAAAGTATACAGCAACACTCACTTGTAAGTGAGGTAGTGTCTATTTTCCAAACAAAGACAAAATAATGACCAAATCAACGGCAAAATAATGGCTAAAACGGCAAAATAGTCTGAGACTATTTTGCCATTATTTTCTGCCCCTGGTGGCAAAATAGACACTGCCCTTGAGTGAACTGGAATCATGTGGTAATTCCAGCAGCCTTCAACAAATTTGGGTCAGCTAAAAAGCTTTAATAACGTTTTGGGTAAAATTAGAAATATTTGAGTAAAATAGGAGCATTTGGCTAAAGTGCAACAGCTTCAATCAAATCTGGGCAAATGAGAAAAGATTCAATCAAACTTGGGTGAAAACAACAACATTTAGATAAATCGGAAACACTTGGGTGAAGTCCATCAGTCAGATCAAATTTTGCCAATTTGCAACAGTTTCAGTTTCATTCAAAAACTTCAAGCAGTCTTGATCAGAGGTGGGCTATATAGAAAAGCTCCATTAAAATTTTACTACGTTTAGAAATGTCTGGGTGAATTATAAGTTTTATTCAAATTTGGATAAAATCATTTGGGCAATTTTAACAATCTTAATGAAATTTGAGCAAATTGGACAACTTCATTCAAATTTGGCTGAAGTTAAAAATATTTCCATAAATTGGAAGAATTTGGGTAAATTCCAACAGACTAAATGAACTCTGGCCAAACAGCAATAGCTCCATTCAAAATCGGGCCAAGTGGAACATCTTTATTCAATTTTGGGTAACTTCAAACAGCTTTATTCATTTTTGGGAAACTTCAAACAGCTTATTCAATTTTGGGGAACTTCAAACAGCTTCATTGCGCTTTGAATAATAAACAACCACTTCATTTAAATTTGCATACATTTGGAAAAATTTGGGAAAATTCTAACAGCCATCATGTTTGCGTAATTGAAACAGCTTTATTCAAACTTGGGTACAACTGGAACCATCTGGGCAAATTGGAAGAGTGTCATTCAGATTTGCGTATATTATAAATATTTGAGCAAATTACAACAGCCCAAATCAAAATTGGGCCAACTGAAACAGCTTCATTCAAATTTGGGTAGAGTTAGAAACATTTTAACATTAGGAACATGTAGTGGTAACTAACCCTAATTTTTGTAAACCTCAAATTGTTGATACTGTAAAATGTACAACTAAAATGCAGCTGTAGCTGCAAAATGTTTTGCGGTAGTAATGTGGTGTAGCCGTGATATGATAGTGTGAAATTTTCGTGTTTCAAACGTGCTTGATATTGTGAGATTTGCAAGTGCAAATCTGTTTCCATGAAGTATTCATGAATAGAATTAACTATGTAACTGCAGCTGTAGTATGTTACGCGGTAGTAATGTAGCTGTGATTTTATACTGTTTAGGTTTTCATATTTTCCGTTTGTTTCATGCAATTGCTTATGTTGCATCCTGCCAAATTTTATGGTTTCGATTTAATGCTGTGAAGTTTTCATGAACAGTAGTGTTAGAGTTGTGTTTTCTCGAATTTTCGTTGTGCACGTTTGGCGCAAATGCCGTGGCGCTGATTGTTTCTGCCGGCAAATGATTTTTATTCCACGCCGCGCGCTCTGTACCTCTTGGTCGGTCGCTTAATACCGTCGCCTTTATTGGTAACTCATTCCATTCGATACGCGCTCTGCAGCTCTACATTACTGTACTCAAGCCGTAAGCGGAACTGTCTGCTTTGTTTTCCGTTATCTTCTCCGAATAAAGTACAGTGCATTTTGTACAAGGTGCTCTTGAATTTTGGTTGCCCCACTGATTATAGCCTGATATATGCAGTGTAAAAACTTTTTTTAGTTAAAGACGGGGAGGGATACTGCAGGAAGTACTGTACCCGGGGTCGGATTAACCATTGGGTGAACCAGGCAAATGCCCGGGGCCTCGCGCTTGAATATCAAACACTCCTTTACTGGTTTTTCATGTTTTAGGCTGTTCACCACGCGTCAAAATTCCAGCTTTTTAATTACTGCGTTTATGACAACTTTGCCATTTATCGTTTTTCAATGACTTAAAGCGTGGTGCTGTTTGGTTTATTTCTTTTATGGGCTACAAGTCAGTGATTCCAAATGAACACCAAAATACATATTCGCAGTGGCGTACGCAGAAAATTTTCATGGGGGGGTTTTGGTTCAAGGTCATATGGTGGTCATTTGGTGTGCGCTGTTTGTGACGTCACAATTTGACGTCATTTTCATGTTTCCAAACCAACGTTTTGGCGAAGTTTGTTGACATAAGGTGCATATTTTTCTACATCCACTCTCCTATTTTATGTGTCAAATACATCCACTCCCCTTATTTTATGTGTCATTGTACTGAATATAAACTATCAGCGCTCCAAGTTAGGATGTCGGAGAAAACAAACTCAACGTTACGACACAGCAGTTCATAACTGCAAAAATATCAGGCTGCGTGTTAAAACTTGGGAGCAAAACACACTCATCACTGCGTCAGAGCAATTTACAACTGCAAAATCAGACTGCGCAAAGGTCTCGTCAAATACGAGCAGTTGCGTATTGAAGGTATGCGGCTGGCGCACACCCTGGTTTGCAAGATCGAATTTTGCTAAACTACACAAGAATTGAGAATGCGCATAAAGTACGCAAGAAAACGTTTGTTTTTTGTGATTATAAAAGGCCACAGGCCTGTAACCAGGGGGCGAAGCCTCCCCAAGAAAAATTTTCGCCTCCCCAGGAAAAATGTGTTGGACGTATTTTGAAACTATTGGACGTAGTTTAAAAAATTTGTCCCCCTCTCAGAAAACTTTTCGCCCACCCCGGTGTCCCAAGCTGGTTACGGGCCTGGAAGTCCAGCAAACGTTTAGTTTTCCTTTTTCCCTGCTGAGACATTATCAAATGCCTGAATGCTTATATGTTAACAACTGCGGCTTTTGAGCTCGTGTAACAGTTTTGTCATGCTACAGAAATTGCTAATGTAGCCACTGCGGTCAGCGCTTGCGCTGATCAGCCTTAGCAGACAAAATAAAATTGTTTCGGATAAAGTGAACTATCGCGGAACACACTCTTTAACATACGTAGTGGACGAAAAGTCTGCAAAAAGTGGTGAGGTGGTTTCTGGACGCAGACGACAGCCCGAATTCCCACCAAAACATAATTATTACTTTTTGACCCGTTTCCAATGTTCCTGGAAATTTGCATGCAAATATATTCCGTGATATTTTCATTCAGTCGACAAATGAACAAGCAAAAAGTGTGCGAAAACAGTTAATTTCCTTTGGGCAGGTAATAAAGTTTTGTAGAATATCAAGCGCAAGGAGGCGGTTTAACCCCAAACCCCCCCCTCCTTGCGTACGCCCTTAAATTGGTATAAATTTCTTTTTCACTTTTTCTTCAGCTCAGACCAAGGATTGTAAGTGACAAATGCTGTTGAAAGCAACGTCGATGTCGTCCTTTATGTTGCAACATTTTGTTTTATTACATCATAGAGCGTAAGTAGCGTTAAGTTTATCTACAGCGCATTGTATCCGCAGATACCACGCGGTAAAACGGTAAAACGCTAAAACGCCGGTTTTGGGAAGCGCTTGTCCCATTTGACAGAAGCTCTGGCAGGCGAAAAGAACTAGGGTCTCATTCTACATCCAGGTCGTACAACGACTCATCGAATTCTAGAAAAGCGCAGCCGTTTGCCGAAGCTACACAAGGTCATGCAACACAGACACAGCGGGAGTGAAAATTAGGCGCGCTGCCATTTTGTAACGAAGACTCAAAGTTCTTTTTTTTTGGCCAAATTTTTAGTCGCGCAGTGCGAGTGCGCGACCGGGTTTTTTCACCCCTGCGCTATGCTGAAACAGGCTATACGAAATATACTTTACTTGCACGTTCTCTTGCGTATGACTTGTTCATTATGTGCCCTCTGTCGTAACGGCACAAAAATCTAAGACCTCGTTTATAACGCGCACCGAACTTCGCGTTGGTGTTTTTGGCATACAACTTTGTGCGTTATACTCGAATAAATACGGTAGCCTCGTTGCGCCACTGTCGCGACGTACAAATTAGTTTGCTTTGCTAAGCTTGTATGCAAAATAGGTGGTGACCGATTGACCCTGTTGACCTGGAGTCGCCTCTGAATGGGTCTTAACTTTTTTGTATTTCTACTATTTACGCTTAAGTGATACGAAATATTGAGTCATGAATTATGCACGTGTATTCCAATATGCTTCATAAAATATTAAAATGACCTACCTCAAACGCCACTGTTATGATAATTCGTCGAATTCAGTAACGCGCATTTCTCTCTCTTTGCGCTATTTTCGTGCTAAGTTTACCAATTTATTCCTGTTTCTTCAGAATTCGTGGTCTGATTCTGGCACAGATGCAAGCAATGCAAACTCATCCGCCGATGTTCAATTTCCTTCTGCATTATTGCCATTAACTATACAACATTTGGACAAAGGTACGCACAGCAAAAAGTGATTGTATGTTAAACCCATGTCGCAAATCTAAGACCGCTGATAATTGTAACTGTTAAGATGTGAGAAAGCGCTAAGTCTCTTTAAATTAAGTTGGAGTGTCCCATACCCCTAACAAAATATTTGCTTTCTTTCGGATCAGTTGTAAAGTAACCGCATGAAGTACTGTCAGTAGCAAAGATGGTTTAATAACGTTCTTCGATTTTACCTGAGATGGGGTTATCTCGCTGCGAAGTTGCCTGTTGATAATGTTTGCGTGATGCACGAAACATTAACTGAACCAATTTTTTGCCATATTCGCTAATCACGGGTTTGTAGATGTGATGCAGACGACAAATCAACTGTAAGCAAAATTCTCGTATACCGAAAAACTATTGAAGTGATAACAGAAATCATCTCTAAGAGCCCGCCTGTCTACAGGTTGGTTGTTGCACGAAGTACGCTGATAATGGGGAAGGTATTGAAAACTTCGTACTCGTCGTTTCCTTCATACCATAGGAAAACGTACAGGAGTTAGATTCGTAATCAATTTTAAAACTTCCGGATCCGACAAAATGGCACGAATAGAGTTCATGCCGGAGACTAAATTAATCTATCATGGTCACTTAACAGGGCAGTATCATTTTTCAGGTTAAAGCATTTGTTTTTTCTTTCCATATCAATAGTATACCTGTGAAAACCTGGAAGACACGAATGAAAAAAAAAGAAAAAACACGTCAAAAAACTTATTCATAAAGCTGCACTGAATCATAAGTTACCGTTTTGTACAAACTTTTTAAAACCATCGACCGTTGTGTGTTTGCTTTAATTCACCTCACTGACATTGTTTTTGTAGGAACATTGTGACTGAATTTATGAAGTGAACTTACTCGAGTGGATGGATCCTTCGCGTTGGTAACAACCGCTTCATTTTGTTCTGAAATACCTGAACTTATTAGAGATTTGTGGGAAGTCAGTTTGGAACAGAAGTAAAGAGTTTTCGAAATAGACTCAAAACTACGTTTGGTGTGGAAGGCCTTTGCTAGGCAATTGTTGACTGACAATAGAAGAGACCTGTTTTTATCGCTTGCCCGCAGACACCTTAAATAACGTTGCTTGTGAAACGTAAGCATTTATTGCGTCTCTTCTCCAAAACGTTTTTGTAGAGAAGAGGTATCAATAATCGTAGCTGAATGTAATCGTTTGCCTTTCGCTAAACATTTTTTATCATTGACTGAAAGTGTTTGAAATCCGTTGTAAATTAGATCCGCAAACAGAGCGTACATCAGAGAGGAATATCCGAAGGAGCGTCGTGCCATCGTTCATATATGCATAGAAGTTTTCCATGCGTAAGTTAGGCTTGAAGATGCTCATGTACAAAATGGTTGGAGAGTTCTTTCCTCCATTCGTGTGAGGAACGCGGTCAACTGTGAAGTACATCGTCGTGGCCTCGTGTCGTTCCTTGCCGTGGGAATAATTTCATGGAAAGCGAAGTGGGCGTGGTTGAGACGTTGGCACTGACTGCACAACTTAGATCTTGCGCATGGCGCCATTCCAGCGCCACTGTACCAGTGTTCGTTTGCCTCGTAGTCCTGTGAACATTGTGCGTTGCTCTGTGTGTGTTGTTCATGCCTACACGTGCTTCAGCATTTCTGTGCGGTAGCAACTTCAAAAAGTGTGGAGAGAGAATCTTGATCGAAGAATTAGTCATAGATTTTTAAAATACCACTCTTCTGATCAATAGGATGCTAGCTTGCAAGGCCAGAGTGCAAGAAGTTTGCAAGGCTTGCTTGCAAGGCCAGAGTGAAAAGAGTGCAAGAAGTTACAATCATTTTGCCCCGCTCCCCGAAAATATCAGCTGGTTGCGGCCCTGTGGTTTAAACACTATCATAGGAAAAGATGTTTTGGGCAATCGTAAAGAAAATTTTACAGCAGATCATGAAACACAAGTTAAAAAACAGACATATGTTGCGTTCCGATCCATTTTTGCTAAAGGATTCGGGATTTTTGGCTAATACGAAAACTTCTGTTGGTTTTCCTACTCATTGTTGCGTGTTGTCTGGGTTCCAGTCCTACTGTGAATGCAAAGTGAAGGATCAGTGCTAAAAGATTGTCGTTTTATATTTTCATAAAAACGAGTAAATGTTGCTTTCCGAACTGAGGTTCAGCTCGTGCGACAGTTGCTGGAAGCATCCTATCTAGTGCAGCAACAAACTTACCATTCTTACAACACAGTAAACGAGATTGGCGAACATTTTCACGAAGTAAGGGATCCATGAAATGGCAGATGCCCATGGGCGTCCGCAGGAGGGGCAGAATTCCCCCTGGGAATTAAGCCTAAGAACCAAATTTTTCTAGAAAACATGAAGTCAGTAGCTCAATTTCGATCAATTGATTTCATTCTTGCAATGAGAGTTTATTTGCCGGTAAGACACCCTGGACAAGAGCCAGGTTCACGGTACGCGGTTGGTCTTTATTGTGTAGCAATACCATGGTTCACTTCAAGTTGCGATATAGGCGTTTTGCCGCATGCTGCTTGCTGTTGAACGCAGATATCTTGGCATATAGTGCAGCGAGAGGATGACTGCTGATAGCGGTGAGTCACGTAGTTCTGTACTGTGTGAAAAGAAGCCAGAGTGAATCTATAGCAATGCAACCACAAGTTTAAAGTATTCAGTGCAGGTGTGAGACTGAGTGTGGCCAATGTGTTTGAGTGAATAGTTCAATCCAGCGTGGGCCAACTACTTCTTACCTACAGGCCATTTTACAAAAACGTGGCAACTTACGGGCCATTTCCTTTCCAATAAAATGCTGCATAAAACAACAGATTCACAACATCAAAAAACGAAGAAGGGAAGTTACGTGAGTGCATCACTGAAATTATTACCCAATAGTAATTTATTACAAATCTCCATCAGTTGGATGCCTTTGCACCGTAGTCAAGGCTTCCCTGACCAGTAGCGCAGCCAGCCCAAAAATTTCGGGGGTGATTTTAGGCGAATAACACTACAGTAAGCCTCGGTTAATCCGGATTCGATTTGACCGTCGATTTTATCCGGATTAACCGAAGATGGTCTTTTCTAGTCTGACGCAAGGCGGTAACCAGGGGGGCGAAGCCTCCCAAAGAAAAACGTTTTGGACATAGTGTAAAAAAGTTGGCCCCTCAGTAAACTCTTCGCCCCCCCCGTGTCACAAGCTGGTTACGGACCTGGTCTGACGTCATCTAAGTACTGAGATATCGGTGAAAATTACGTAGATTGAACACATGACTTTCGCAGAAGTAAAATGAATTTAGTGATGTATTTACAGTGGTATAACAGACTAGTAACCGTCATATCCACGCAGTTATGAAAAATCTTAAGTTCATAATTTTACATTACTTCGCTGCGAAGAAATCTGGGATTTTAGACTGACGCAGAGATTGAGACTGCTCCATAAGCAGTGACTAAGACATATTACCGAGTACAATACACTCAGGGCTAATGCTCTACATAGGCTCACTCAATACTGATCAATAGACTGAAACCGTGGTGCGGCGGCGTGCCTTTAGCTTGAACGTTATGCTATGTTCAACGTGATATGCTATGCCGTGTGTGACGTAATAATCGTCTGTACGATGAGTCGAATGTTGCGGCCGTTATCATAATTCTAAACGTTCGATGGTGATCGTGAGCACGCTTGTGTTGCGTCTGAAAGCTTCGAGCAAACGAAGGCGAGAGAACGCCTACTAAGAACTAGATTGTTTTAATTCAGGTCACCAGCAACCACGGATTTAGTGGGTTGGGAACGGCGTTCCCACACCATTTTGCACTAGTAACGTCACTTTGTGCCAATAACCTCTCTCAAGTTTTAGATTACATTAGCACATGACTGCGATCTCACAGATGTGCAAGCAAAACGCAGATTTGCAATACTATAGTCAAAAGTCTACAGTGAAACAGGAAGATCCAGTGTGGGCATTCTTGTAGGCGAATGCTCCCTTTATTCGAACTATTTGGTGCATACTTCCTTTTTATTTGGTATGGGAACGCCGTTCCCACAATTCTTTTTATAGCACTACACACCTGCCTGCAACATGAACGCGAAAGGCCAGACATGGAACGAAAATATATGAACAGTGACAAGGCCCAATGAAAAGATCCCAAGTTAACAACTTCAGTGTGCAGTGGGTGGAGGCACAAATATACAAAGCAAGCAAGCTCACGTTCTACAATATATGTCGTAATGGAAGACTCTGACTAAGCCCGTGTCCAGAGTCGCCACTGCTCTGTTAAAAACACCAAGTACACAACTTAAAAACAGGCAAAAATGACACAGTATTGATATCTGTCTTAAACACATTCAAAATCACAACTTTAACTGGTCTGGAACACACAAGTAACATAACTGAATACTCGTTCTGCAACTGCATTAGACACCAGAATGCAAAGCATATGTAGCAATTTGTCTGCAAGGATGCCAATGCAAAAATAAAATAGCTATTTAGTATTTTTCTTTTGTTTTTTTTGAACGCATACAAAGTGACGGATTTATTTAACGACAATTGGCGGCAGGCCGAAGCCTGAATAATGCTTTTTGTCAGGGAAGTTGCGGTGAACGCTTTGGACCAAGGAGCGCTTCTGTGATTCACTCAATGGCTGTGGATCGAACACCCAATCTTCCAAGTGGGAGGCGGACACTGTACCACTGAGCCAATAGTTAGTGTTGCCCATGCAGAAACAAAAACACAATTGAAACTAATCTGTAAAATATTTCGTCATGCGTATAAGATTCAGCAAAATTTTAGTTTTTAGAATGGGTTTAAAACGCTTGAAATTACACCAATTTTTCGATGGTGTGGCACGAAATTTTTCCTACACAGCAGCATGTAAAATTATACCAGTTTTGTAAAAAAATTTTGCAAAAAATGGTGTAGTAGCCTATTACACCATCAGGCAACACTGTTCGACAAGTCCAATGCGATAAGCAAGCCCGAACACGATGACCAGATTGTGCACGGTGTACTGTATTCTGCTTGAATTTACGAATCCTGCCAAATTGCAAATAATGTTGCCAAAATAATGCCGAAATTCTGCAAAATTCTTTCACGATTTACTTTAACAACAGACCCAATACTAATTGTGTTACTTAAACTTGTTTAGGCAAATTCGAAATTAAAAAGTGGGGGGACCGGCCCACCCAGAAAAAAGTGGGAGGGCCTAGGCCCATGCGTCCCCCAGGTTCCGTCACCTATGCATGGGAGGCTTTGAATGCCTGCCCGGTTTGTTCCCCACCCTGGTTGCGGGCCTAATTTAATTTACACGCGCATTAAACTCTGTGAAAAACAGTTTTGAGCTTTTATTGCTTGACCATTGTCTTGGTCTTGAGCACTGTGCACACAGCGCGAAGCTTGCATTGATGAAGGCGATTTATTAAACCTATAGCAATCTACTCACGAAGCTAAATGCACTCTATGGGCGTTTCTGCAGTCTGTGTTTCATTTATATGCGCATACACTCTAAAATAAGTTTTCCTATATCATAACTCTTCAGTGACTATTTTTTTCAAATCACGTTTTTCTTTAACAACTTTTTTCAAAAAAAAACATTTGAAGGTTAGGTTTTCCAAAATAGATCCTACGTCAGTAAAACAACACCAAACATTTTTTTAAAGTGCAGCAAAAGGAGCGGTAGCGAATGGCGGTAGCGATAGCTCGCTACTATTTTTATTCAGTAACGGGTGTGGTAGCGCCGGTATTAAATTTAACAAATAGCAGGAGCTATAGCGACGCTATTGACAAAGTAGCGGTTGCCCACCTCTGCTGTTATGTAACGATTAATGTGAAAGCATTCGCACCTTTCCAGCCGAGAATAACTCAACCAAAACATCAGACAACTTTCAGGCCCTTCCATAAACTGAGCTAGGTCACCAGCTTGTATCTTGTTGCCGTTGAGTGGGAACAGCTTAGTGTATGTAAATACAATATATCACAGCCAGTGACGTAACTGATGGGGGCAGAGGGACGATTTCCCCCCTGGCAGTGATGGAGTCTCGAGACTTGGTCTCGGGACCATTTATGCGAGTCTCGGTCTCGAAAGTTTCAGGTCTCGTCTTGATCTTGTAGGCTAGTAAAAGTGATTTGCTGCACCGAAACTAAACGGAAAGTTGCGAAGTAGTTCAAAACAAAATTGTCAAATCTAAATCCAACCAAATCCATCAAAAAATAAAATGCGGCCGGCCGGATTTAAGTCTATGTTGATTGTTAATGTCTGCTGAACTGAAGTCAGACTCGGATTCTGAAATTTGAAAAATGGAAGCGGAAGTTCTGGATTAAAATATTGCAGTAGGAGTGGGGTCGTTCTGAAAATGTGATTCCGGCGCCAGCCATCACTGCAAAAAAACACACGGAGTCTGTGGAATAGAGATAGCAAGGACAGGAAATTTGTGCCAGCTGTACGCACCGCATCAGCAGCTTCTGTCCGCTGTCCGCATTTGTTGTACATTACTCTGTCCGCATCCGCACTGCACCACAATTGCAAAGTTTTACCCCCTAACAGCAATGGCCATTTGCGCCCCCTCACCTGAAGCACTGTGCTTCTCATAACATTTTTCTCTGGGTTTAAGATTTGCCAGTAAATTTGGCAGTGTCTATTTTGCCACATAGTGTCTATTTTGCCTCATTAACAGCACTGCTAGAGCTATTTTACCTTTAGCCGAACTTGATCAGTTGAAGTGGTCACGTTTCATGACAAGTTCGAAAGATGTGACCTGCTTAGTTGACTGTGATGTCAGAGTCCAATGGACGAGTTTTGTCATGTCTTTAGGGCTGGCAGATTGTTAGCACCTTCTTGTCTGTGTTGCATGGAATGTAGGCTAAACCTTCCATGAACCCTATCCCTAAAACCTGACCTGAACCTCAAATCCTTATACCGTATTCCTAAAACCTAACCCGTTGTCTCTTTGCATATCCTACTTGTCATGTTGCCGCCACATAAATCAATTATCTTCAACTATAGGAAAATTGATAGCCCCAGCACGGGCACCATATATATAGGCAGAGGTGGGCAACCGCTACTTTATTAAAAACGTTGCTACCGCTCCCGCTAGTTGTTAAATTTAATAGTGGCGCAACTGCACCCGTTACTGAATAAAAATAGTAGCGAGCTGTCGCTACCGCTCCTTTTGCTGCATTTAAAAAAACTTTCTGGTGTTGTTCTACTGACGTAGGATCTATTTTGAAAAACCTAACCTTGAATTTCTTTTTGAAAAATGTTGTTAACCCTTTCAGTCCCGCGTGCGCCACTTTTCTTGCAGAGCTTTTCAATCCTATAACTCGCCAGGCGATTGACCTAGAGAGCTGTTCAAACCCTTGTTACAGGCAAGTTTGCCTGTAACAAGTTATTGCCGAACAGAAAACAAACTTTCTGAACTATCCTCAAGCCTGAGACAGTCAGAACTGATCAAAAAAGATTACAGCCAATCAAAACTTATCATTAAGTCAGCTGACCTGACTGAAGACGGCTATTCTAGAACACTGACCTCAAGTCGCCCCAGTGACAACGTCATTAAAACATCAGCAGAAGTCACAAGACAAGCAGCAGAAATCACATGAAGCTGATCACGACTAGGAAATGATGACCGAATAGAAGAGGAAACCCCAAGCACCGACGACTACCTGAAGGTGCTGGAAGTATTTGAAATCAGCCAATCACCAGACGATTCAATAAGCAATAGCCAATTAGAACAACTGAAGTAAAGGGGCGTTCACAAGTCGCAAGACGATTTACGGGTATAAATACGGTCCCATCTGGACTGAAATTCAGAGTCTTCTCTTTCCACCTTTTGCCCAGTGGGCTAAGGTTAAGTTATTGTTGGCAAACCAAATCCGGCAATGATCAGGAAACAGAAACTGGCTTATTCTGCCTTTTGCCCGGTGGGCTAAGGTTAAGTCATTATTGGCGATCTGGACTGAAATTCAGAGTCTTCTCTTTCCGCCTTTTGCCCGGTGGGCTAAGGTTAAGTTATTGTTGGCAAACCAAATCCGGCAATGATTAGGAAACAGAAACTGGCTTATTCCACCTTTTGCCTGGTGGGCTAAGGTTAAGTCATTGTTGGCGAACCAAATCCGGCAATGATCAGGAATGAATCAGCTTGTTGGAGTTAATCTCTGTCAGACCAGACGGTAAAACTTGGCTTGTCCGGGTTCATCCCCGCCAGTTTAGACTACAGCAAGTGGCTTGTCCAGGTTAATCCCTGCCAGTTTGAACCACAGAAAATGGCTTGTCCGAACGAAGTTCTGTCAGACTATTTTATGAAATTCAGATCATGAGAATGAAGTTTTGCCAGTTTGTTTTGTGAGAGCTAGATTATGAAAAGTGAAGTCCTGTCAGTTTAAATTACAAATACTGTATTGTGCTATCGTGCTTTTGTCATGCAAGTTGTTCAGGCTTAAATTGCGTTTATGACTAAAATCCATCTGCTTTGTTAAGTTACTTCACCTAGCTCCGAGCCGCGCAACTCGCGAGCAGTGATACGAAAGCATGACGGCTTTAATTCAGCGTTAGACAATTGAGTATGCATCTACTTATCGAGTATATTCACAGTTAGAAATGCATTGTGATATAAAAAGAAATTGAGTCTTATTTATATAGCAAGTTGCTTGAATAGGGGAACCGATTTGAATAGATTGTTGATCCCCTTATCGCAAATTACTAAGATGCAGGATTAAAATATGAGAGTTATGTGAGCGTTGTGACATGTCGAGAAGTGCTTGAATATTATGATACGTCGTTTATTGGTGAGTACCAGTTTGTGTTATTTGAACATATTTATTGTGATGAATAAAAGCTATAAACCCAAAAATTATATGCTTCACTGGTGTGTATATTTTATAGTGTGAACCGTTGAGAAATAATTAATATTCGGGCAATTAATGGGGGCTGACCAGACATAGTTTCTGCGAAAACGGTCTTTGATTCAGTAATGAGAACCCATGGATAAATGACACCTACTGGATCAAAAGCGCCCTACGATGACTCCCTATAGGGGACGCATCTGGTGTTGCACCCTCTACGGATTCAGCAAGTCTTGTAGTCACAATCGAAACAAAAATTTTTCGTTTTGGGTTTGAGCTTTTCTGGGGAGAACATCACCAGTAGGGGTGTTTTTGCATTATTTTGGCTGTCTTTGCCTGACCCTGGGCACTGTCCCAATGGACAATTTTTCGACTCAAAGTTTAGTTTAAAACTAGGTCAAAATCCGCCTCTGTAGAGCCTTTGATTGACTTCCTAGCATATCGGGAGCGAAAATTATGGCTCATGGACCAAAAATTGACCAACATTTTGCTCCCTCAAAAGTCATTCTTGGGGGCAGTTCACCGCAGGCAGTAACTCGCCGTCAGATTGAGCTAGAGAGCTGTTCAAACCCTCTAAAGCAGGTGTGTCAAAGATACGGCCCGCGGGCCAAAACCGGCCAGTTGCGAGGTTGAATCCAGCCCGCGGGATGATTTTGTAAAGTAAAAACTTCTTTGTTTGCTTGAGAAGTTTATCCAGTTATACTTCGATAACTGGTGACTAGATTTCAATTAATTGAAACCTTAAAGCAATTGCTAATATTTTATTGTTTTCCTCACGTGAAAATTTTCCGTTTTCTGCATATTTCCTTTTGCATGTTCACACCGGTTTGAACTTTCAAACAGGTATGAACGTGCAGAAGTTCAACTACTGTTGATAAAGTTTAACATTAGCACTCCGGGAAAAAATATACCTTGAGCTCCAGCGATGTCCATTTCGAAACCTTTGGAGTTCTAAGTACAACTCTTACTAAAATTTGCTACGTAAAGCTTCTATTTCAATTAATGACCGAAAAATAAACTGCACAGAAATCTGTTCGACAGGGTAAAATTTGAGAAACGGTAAGCAGCAGTAACTGCAGAAAATAGCGCATTAAATTTAAAGAAATGTCGATATCGACATCGCCGGAGTTCTAGTGTTAAGAACACAGAATGTTAACTAAAACCACTGACTCAAAGCAACTTCCTGTTTCAAATATGTCAACCTGGAGTGAAAACGCGGAGGACATCTTTGTAGTTTTTCGTGAAAATAAGAGACAAGGAAATTGTATCGTGGTGTAATAAGGACGTATTCTTAGATGTAGAACTGCTCGGACTTCGGTTTTTGCCTTTCCTTAAATTGCTCAGTTTAGCCTTTATTCTCTATTCTCTGGCATCCTCGTTTCCGAGGATTATCTTTATCGAAAAAGAGAAAAGTTGACAAAACATGCAAAATTTTCCAAGACAGTTGGTCCATTTCCTATTTTTTTACGGAGGTGAATGGGATATCTGTATGTTTGGTGTGTTCACAGCAGGTTTCAGTGGTGAAAGATTATAACATGTGACGCCACTATGTAACTTATCATGCCGAAACACACCGTGGCCTGCAAGGGCAACCGAGGAGAGAGAAGGTAAAGGAATTGATAGCACGCTTGAAAAAACTGCAGTCCGTTTTTACCAGTGGCCGAGATATAAGTGCAGCAGCTGTGAAGGCTAGTTACCTTATTGCTAACGACATAGCGTTAGCATCAAAGCCATACTGTGAAGGTTAGTTTGTGAAGACATGCATCCTAAAGGCTGCAGAAGTGTGTCCTGAGAAGCGACAAGTTTTTGCTAATATTAGCCTGACGAGAAACGCTGTGGCGGAGAGGATTTCGGACCTTTCTGCAAATTTAGACCGCCAAATGAAGAAAAAGTCAAACCTTTTGTTACATTTTCAGTTGCGCTCCATGAAAGCACGGACATTTCGGACGTTGCACAACTAGCCATATTTATTAGTGGTGTTGATGAGATGAGACTTTGTCTGGCACTAAGGAGTTCCTGGGTCTGCTCAGCCTGCTACGGGAGGCTTGTTACGATATTAATGTAAGTAGGCTGAATATAAGCAGGCTTGCTACAGGAGTTCAAGCAACGGTTTCAGATTTTTGGCCAACTTGAGACGGACTTCCAAGTCTTTCGTTCGCCTTTCACAGTAAAACCCTGTGATCGGCCCGTTGACTTGCAACTTGAAATAATTGACTTGCAGTGTGGTTCAGATGTGAAGACCAAGTTTGTCTTGGCGAGCTTGGACACATTCTATCAGTATCTTATTCCAGGCTACACCAAAGTGACAGCCCTTGCTGCAAAAGTTTTGCCCATGTTTGGGACGACATATCTTTGTGAACAAGTGTTCTCTGTGATGAACATCAACAAAACAAAGCTGCGCTCAAGGCTCATACACGCTCACTTAAATGACATCCTGACAGTGGCTGCTGCACAGGATTTGACACCTGATATTGATACACTAGTGAAAGCTAAAAGGTAACAAGTTTCAGGTGTAGGCCTAAATCGCAACCATATTTAATGTGAACTGCTTCTTTCCGCCCTGAAATATAGTTATGCAGCAATGAGTGGTTACTGTGGAAATATTTCAAGGGACTGAACGCTTGAACAGTGAGCAAATGTAATGTTCGGCAGCAGCTTCAGTACAAACGCGTTTCGTTTGATGGAACCATATTGTTCATACATTGTCATAACCTGTATGTTTTGCGTAAAAATTTATACATTTGCAAGTTAGAAGAAAAACTCAAGTTTCCACTAGTTTGCACACTGTGGTGCCAGTTCGGGTGGTCTGGATTACTGCACTTACCTGCAGATGAGTAGAGGTGTTCGACACTGAAATTTGACCGAAACGATTTCGGTTTTTCCAAAATATTTCGTTTCGGTTGATTTTTAGACATTGTGTTTTCGTTTAGGTTGGTTTCAAAGTCATTAATGATAAATCTTTTTATTATATCGTAAAAATTGAATAGACCTTTCCTAAGAAACATCATGTTGTTACAGTGTTTCGTAAAGGTTGCTCCTTAAATGTGCTAATAATCATTTTCAAATAAGCTTGAACTTTTTGCATTAAAGTTATGAAACAGTTGGAAGTTGTCAATACTTATAACCAGGGTGTTATACAATGATTACATTGATCCGGCCCGCTTGAGATTAAAGTTGCCTGAAGTGGCCCCTGAACTGAAATGTGTTTGACACCCGTGCTCTAAAGACTCGTGAAGGTGTGTAGTTTGTAATAAAAAAAAACGTTTCAGTTCAGGATGTCTGTTTTTTTTTAATGCTTATATAATGATAGGATGTTTATGTTATTTTTTACTGACGTCAGCATTTTTGCCCAACCTCCCTTTAAGACCCGCAGGAGCCATTTAAATGACATAAAAAATTTTTGAGTTTAGCTGTTTTTTGGTTACTATTCGGGACTTTGAAAGGTCCGAACGGGTTTTTAGCGTTCCTGGTTCCAAGATTAGGGCCAAAAAAACTTAAAATCATTTTGGGAAATCCCCCAAAAGTATTGAGAAAAGCCCCTTACCACTTAGCTGTTTTTTGTCCTAACTTTTGAACCAGAAACGCTAGAAACTCAATCTAGGGCTCTAAAAACGCGTATTCTGCCTTAGATTAAAAAAATACTGCGAGCCAAAATATTGGCGCGTGGATCGGATGATGACGTCATATAATTAACCAAAAACATACCCCTGTCATGATCCCATTGGCCCAAAACCCCTCAACCAAATTAAAAACACTTTTTTTAATTCTAAACTACACAACGCCACTAGTCATTATGGGGTTTGAACAGCTCTCTAGCTCAATCTGCTGCCGAGTTATGGCTGGTCAAAGTTTGCCCTGAAAGGGCAAATTATGCCTTTTCTGAAAAGTTTTGAATCAGGCCAAAAACTAGGTTTTTGACCCATAATTTTGGCTTAAGATATGCTAACCAGTCATATAGCAAGCACCTCCAGAAATCCCCCCACAGAAAACGAAAAACGTTTTTTGCGATTTTGTCTACAAGACTTGCTGAATCCGTGGATGGCTTGGATAGCTCTCTAGCTCAACTGCCTGGCGAGTTATAGGATTGCAAAGCTCTGCAAGATTTGGGGCTATTGCGGGACTGAAAGGGTTAAAGAAAAAACATAATCTGAAAAAAATAGTCGTTGAACAATTATGATATAGGAAAAGTTATTTTACAGTGTATACACATACAAATGAAACACAGACTGCAGAAACACCCATAGCTTCATGAGTGGATTGCTATAGGTTTAATAATTCGCCTTTATCAATGTAAGTTACGCGCTGTGTGTACAGTACTCAAGACTTCAAGGGAATGGTCAAGCAATAAAAGATCAAAACTGTTTTTCGCAGAGTTTAATGCGCAAACCGAGCAATCTAAGCCTCCCACGAAATTTTTATGCATTATTTTAGATTTTCATAAAGTGTTATGTTGATCTATGTTTAATATGAAAACACTGAACAAACTACTGACTACTTGTATTTTAAACTGAGATCCTTGTTTCTGCATGGTTCAATTTATTTGCGATAGTAATTTTGTGTAGAGCGTAGTTTGTATAGCCTGCGTGTAAAGATTTGTTATTTAGATATTTGAGAGTGAATTGACCAACCACCCTTTCCTTAACATTCCAGCTGTTGAAAGTGCAGCCTAAATGTTGAATGCTTTAGTTTCAAAGGTGTGCAGTGCGCATTAAGCAGCCGGCATCAGCTCTAAAAAAATAAACCTCCGAACATCAACAATCGAAACCTCTCGGTTTACTATAAAAGCTTTCGATAAATCTGCCGACGGGTCTGCTTTTATCTTTTTGCGATGATTTAAACTTGCACGTATCTATAGGCCAATTCAAGTCACGGGTCCCCACAAAGGTGACAAGCAAGCGAATCAGTCAAGCTAATTATTTTTATAGGACATCGATTTCACGTGCCTCTACGCATTCACACAGTACAGAAATCTTATTCATATATAATCTGTCATAAATTTCTTTTATTCCTTTATGAAATTAAGTTTCCCTATCATTACGTTAAATGCCCATACGTAGTTTTTCGCAATATCTGAAAAACTTTTGCATGAAAATAAGCAAAAAACACTAAGAACCACAAAGAATTTATTTAACAACTTAGAAAATCAAAGCCAAGCGGTCAGAAAACAGTTATTTTTCTAATGCGAAGTTGTAGCATCCAAAGTTTGGTGTTACATTCGGACAACAATCACAAGCAAAAATCGACATCATGTGATTTGCGGCTTAGCACTTGGAGATGATAAAAATTTTAGCAAGACTGTGATGATAAAAGAAATCAATCACTTGACGTTGTGTGGCTGTGTCAGGTAAGAATGTTAATAAAAGAAAATTTTTTTCAACACCAACTCTGCTTGTTTAGCCCAGGCGATGGCCACTTGCAAAAATATGGCGTCATGTAATTTTTACCTAAACACATGGAGGCAAATAAACTTTCAGCGAAATTGCAATGATAAAAAAGCCCAACTACTTGACGTTTGGTAGGGCTGTGTCAGGTTTAAACGTAGATGAACCAAAATTTTCGTCAATGCGAGCTTTGCGTGTAGAGTTAAAAGAACGAAAATGTGAGATTTGTTGATTTAAATTATGTTCAAGCAAACTCACGATAACAAGTTTAACGCTAAGTGATTTATCCGCCATCTCAACGAGAACACTTTACTGTAGTTCCCCCAGAACGTTTCGATTTCAAAACGCAGCGGTCGGAGATTGAGCGGATGTGCTGTAGCATGCTCGGAAACCTAAGCCCTCAAGAGACCGGGAATTGTGATTTGGCAACGCCCACTTTTGCGAACTTTTTCAACAGTTATTACTAGGGCAAGTTTTTGTTGCAGTAAGAAAGTGAGAAAGTTGCATTTATTTTCAACGAAAGTTGCATTTATGCGCAGGAAGTTGCATTTATGCGCACATTGGACTGCGAAAGACTTGACACAACCTATTTTCGTTTGCATGGACTTGGCCAAAAGCCAATATTTTCCGCTCTTCCACCTCTAATTGAGTTCGGGCACTGTCGTACTTGGCTGGGGTTGTAAAACTTCTAGCTTGCAAACCAATGAGACGCAGCTCATCCGTCATATAGCCTTTTTTCATGCAATCAAAGAGAATAGAACTAAACTGAAATAGTTTTGTATTTTTTGTAATTACACTTTTACATTTTGCGCAACACTTGAAAAAAATGCAGTAAAAAGTTGCACGCAAAAATCGAAAATGTTGCAAAAAGTTGCAATATAACAACCCTGGAAACAGCTCAAAACGTTGAACTGCATGTATTTTGAGTATTTAGGAAGCTGTTGGAAGCTGTAAAAAAAAGTTGCAAAAGTTGCAAAAACTTGCCCTAGTTATCACTGATGTTGAAAACTAAAAAATTATTGTGAATCAATAAACATAGCAATTGCACGCACAACAGGAGTTTTTCAGTAGAAAAAGCTTTTGTTGTTTGGCAAGGTAGCCTTATTTGATTTTTGCTGAGCAGCAGAACGTTGAATGAGTAGCAGAAAAAAAATAATACGCTTTCGGTGCCTCGTTTAGTTAAAGTGTAAAATTCTTCAACGAAAATAATTTCACACACGAGACAGAATTTTTTACTGAGTAGGGAAAATTACTGATTTGCGATTGGAGTACTAGGGAATGTCTCAAATTATGTCCGGTGTCTAGCAGTGTACCTTTTACAACACAAAGTAACCTAGATGCTTCGAAATGTTTCAAATGACGAAAGAGGGGAGCAAACAAAATATTGATGAGTGATTTCAGGAAAATGTTTGCAAGACAAATATCAAAAGCACAACTTCATCGGCGAAAATTGCAAAGAAAAGTGCGCAAAAACTTGAAAGTTGGTGCGCAAGGTTAGAAGCATAACAACTTCAACATTTCAATGTAAATTTGTTCTGCGCATTGGATTAATTGTAAAGGTTACTGCTGGATGTTCAGTGTTGGTTTGATACACTGTAATTAACATGACGAGATGTTTCGGTACAAAAAATAACCGCAACCATTTAGTTGGTTTGCTTGCAAGCAGTGTAACTCTTGGAATACAAAGAAGCTTTGCTTTCTGTGCTAAGCCGTAAAAAAATTGCACTTTCAACTTCGTCGGTTTTGAAGAGTGTTTTCCAAGGTTCTTAGGTAGGCTATATAACAGCTTCGTTGCAAGTATGAGGGTAGCCCAGCAAGACCGTTGAATTATAACATTGTATCAAAAACATTTCGATTTGGGCAAAACACGTAGCGCAACAACTGATTATGTTACTTGAAAAGCAACAGTGGATGCCTGTAATCGCAAAGATTATGTTGCTCACGATTGACATCGCCTAGTGGACAAACTGGCGATTTTTATTCAACGTTGCTGTGCATTTTTTTGTTCAGCGAAAAGTTTGTTTTTTCACAAGCGCAAAATTATTTTTGCAAAGTTGTAAACGTTGTAAGCATCTAATAAAATCCAAATGGTAATGAAAACAGACAATACAATTATCAAGGTGGAGTAATAGCAATGTCATTCACGGTTCTCCAAGACAATATATTTTTCTTAAGACTAAAGTCGTAAAATTAGACAAAAGGGAATTATGTAGTTGTTCTCCACCTTGATAATTGTTCTAAGTGTATTTAGTTAGCACAATCCGAGGCACGAAGCTCAAAGTGAAGACCCGTGCGGCCACGCTTACAAAAATAACGTTTCCCCAAATTAACTGTAATGTGAAAAAAACGCAGTAACGCCTGTCAGAAAAAGAACGTGCGATGTAGCAGAAAAGCGACATTTCATTACAAAGGTGAGTTACTATAATTTTTTCGTGCTGGTTTGAACGAAATTAAATACGACTACGAAGATCCCAAACAGCATTTTTATCTACAGTATCATGTTGCAGCAACAGACATGAAAGCACTTCGCCAAAAACAAACGACACTTGAACCAGTGGCGTACGTTGGGTTTCCCGCACCTGGGGACAAACTCAGCTTAGGGCTCCCACCTAGCCCGTTCGTGGCAGCATAAAATAAAAGAAACACTGCAATCTGATGATTTACATGCAATTATCTAATTCCAAGGACAAATTTTTTTTGCTTATGCTGCTGAAAATTTCAATTATTTTATCAAAGAGCTGATATGATGTAAATGTGTCACGTATTTAACCTGGAAAATATCTAACGCCGTGACTCTCCGTAAGAAGTTTTGCTAGCAGTTTTGTGATCTGAATTTCGATAATCATGTCTGTGGAGATGATCAGTTTATAGGTGAAACTACATAAAACATAGGTAGCAGCCGACGCAGCGCCAGGGCGGGGGTCAGTTATAGTATTTAATTTAAATTCAAAGTTATGAAAAACAAAACATTCTTCGCCAATATGTTTGTTTCTCTTCAACAACAATGTTGACCTCAAAAATAATAACAGAGAGTGGAGAAAACCATTCTGAATGTTGTGGGTGCGTGAATAGCCGCAATACATTTTACGGCCGAAGGATCCCGCTGGATCTAAAGTCCTAGCTCAGTATTATTTATCCACGAGAAACTCGGTGTAAAACAAGTTGTGCTAAACGCTTTAGTTAAGTTAACGTTTATCTTATACTTTTATTCTTAAACAGGGTCCTCGAGGCTGGTCCCCTAGAGACTACTTACAAGAAAGTAAACAGCCAATATCACCAACCCTAGCTGCTGGTGACAGGACCGTTGTACCCATTTAAGCGGGGATACAAGTTTATTACACTCATGACATCGAACAAACGACACTTATGAATGAACATTATACAATCACATGACATAACAATATGACCCCCCATATGCCAGGATTTTCCTAAGTACAAAATCATGAAAAATTTGGGCAGAACTCTGTTTCCTTTTTGAGTTTAAAAATGACATAAATTTGTTAAAGTACAAAAATCTAGTAAATTTTGACAGGACTCTATTTCTTAATTACATCTAGCATGCCAAAATATTTACAAAGTACAAAGTTAAGTAAAGTTTTAACAGAACTTCATTACTTACATTTTTTACGGAGCATCATTCAACAGCATCTGACTATAACAACAGCATACATCCCTGACTACATCGAGACTATTACTTTAAGTGCCCGAACTTTCGTGCCTAGAAAGTCGGCTGATTTCAGAGCTACAAGGCGCTCCTGGATCACGAGATCACCAGGCATCCCCAAGTTCGCTCTTCGGCTACCAAAACACAACGGAACGAAAACTGCTAGAGTGGCGCGGATCTTAGCACCATTCTTTTATACTTTCCAGCATGGACAACATTGTCCATTTCCATTATGGACAACACTGTCCATTCCCCCTATGGACAACATTGTCCATGGACAACATTGTCCATGGACAACATTGTCCATTCACACTATTGTCCGCATGATCCGTTGTGAACACTTCATGCAAAACATACAACACTACAGATACAATATATGAAATATATAATATTGTATGTCATGTAAAAAGTTTCTTATCGTTTTTCTCAAAGTACTTATATATCCAAAAATTCGTCAATCAGTTCCATATCTTCTTCAGTAACCTCAGTATTTTAGCCGATAAAGTCTTCTATGGCCTCTGTATTATCTTCGACTTTATCCATGATTGAGTTATGCTTTTGCTGGTACTTGACATCTGCAATTTCGCTTGACTGAATTTCTCAAATTATTGTATCAATTGCATTTGTAACACTTGATTTAGTAAAACTGCCCCTTTTTTATGGTTTTTCCTTCTTTGTATTACAACCAATCTTATTCTTCCCTACCTAAGGTTCCTACTTTATTGTGGCTTTTACCCCATAGTATACTAACAATGAAAACAGTTTAATACTTTCATGCACGCATAACGTTTTCCGACAGCATATCAGTGCTGCCTTGCGATTAGTTCATACAGTAATTTTCTTCAGTTCTGCCTGAAGTGTTGGAGGAGTACGTTTTCTCATCACAACTGATCATTAACATGTTGTGGTTAATTTTAACCATAACAT
>Ga0210059_1002609_pt1 | contig 28358 bp, 21 predicted proteins | sample Ectturendosymbi2_FD_188042 | JGI IMG/M metagenome (GOLD analysis project Ga0210059, IMG submission 188042) | Ecteinascidia turbinata endosymbiont from Florida, USA - Sample 2 (SPAdes) (version 2) | ecosystem: Host-associated > Tunicates > Ascidians > Unclassified | place: Key West, Florida...
CCCCTCCCTCCCAAGATCTTCCGACTATGTACAGGCCACTGCCAACTCAACGGACATCTACACAAACTCGGACTACATTTGGACGGCCACTGTGATGCGTGTGGCACTTCGGAAACAGTTGAACACTTCTTGATCTATTGCTCTAAATTCAACAGTCAAAGAACAGCATTTACACGTAACATCCGCACCCTGCAAATCAACTTCGACTGGATCACAATCCTTCGAACACCTACAGCTCAATGATATATCCTGTCCTACATACAACAAACAGGAAAACCAGTTTGACAGACCTTTCCGTAATCTGTATTCCATAATCTGAGATTCCGTAATCTGTCCTGGCGCTACATAGCCCACGAGCTGCAAAGCGCTACAAAAAACAAAAACAAACAAACCTCGCACTGCATATCAGACAGTCTTGCCACTGGGGTCAGTCTCGTTAACATCAGATTGTTACCTTTTTCAACATCAGATTTTTACAATACAGTTTAATATAAGCTAAATGCTTCCATTACCAATACAGTCCCGTCGCCATGGGGGTCTTTGGTGTGTTTACCCCCCCAAATTGAAATATGAAACACTTTTAATCAGTGGAATTTTTCTCAAATTTTAGAATGTCAAGTCCTCCCTACACAAACGTAAGCCCCCCTATTGAAGACTTTCTGGTGACAGTTCTGTACCAATACCTAGCAAAGTGCGATAACCCACGTTGAAATGGGAAAATCGGTTATATGCGTAACGTATTATGTTATTCCCACTGCTGGGAAGAGAGCTTCTTTAGTTTGGAACGATTACCAAACACACATGAGAGTGAGAAATCGATGAAAGAAACTTAAAAATTATGAATCTAATTATTTTCATCCTGAAAGGATATAAAATTGGGGGAAAGAAACAACAGCTCAGTCAACAACAGATTTGCTGCCAAAATATCAGACATCATAAATTTCTCTCAAAACATCGGAAGTGGTAATACTGATGCATATCATCCACGTGTGCACATTAGGAAGGTCCAAGCTTTGTGACGTATAAACCACACATCAATTGACACTGTTGGTAGTTCAAATGTCATGCTTGTTACCACACTGGCAGAGCGCAGCAACACCCAGCTATTGTTATATGTGGTAGCGCAAAACACGCAGGAATGAAGAAAGCAGCTTCAATATTTCTCAAATCTCGAAAATTTATAACCGCTTGGTTTGATAACTAATGTATTGCTACGCCTGTGGTACTGCCAAAGAACATTTTGCAATGCACCCGATCTCGACTTACAGTACAATGTTGGTGCAAAACTAAGAAAATAAACATTAATATTCTGATCGCTAAGGGGGGCTCGAGCCCCTTCAGCCCCCCCCCTGGCTGAGCCTTTGGTATTACCTAATACTTGCTGCTGAATTTGCCTCTTTTATGGGAAAAGGACAATATACTGTGTAGTCTCAGTAGGTTCTTGATCTGTTGCGTCACAGTACGCAAAACCTCATCGTTATGACGTATTTATGGAAGAAAGTTATGAATTTTTGCGGCAATCATCAACAAAACAGACGGTTTACTTTCATCTTGGCGTTTGGTTAATGGTGCGCAAGCTAATGACGATTTTTTCATGAGTCTTGCTTTGAAGGTGCCTGATTCAGTTGTTTGACATTCGATGCTTTTTCAGTGAAAGGGAAGTCCCTGCACGCTCTTGGGGCAATCGCACGTTACTACCCTGAACATATGACCAGCAAATCTGATCGACTCTATGATATTTTTCTTAGAGACCTTGAAAAGCAGGTACATAAATGGTTGAAGTTGTGCATGGGGTGCATTAAATAAATGTATAGCTATTTTCAGCGGCCCAATTCAAAGTAAAAGCTTATTGGTTGATTTTTTTATTAGCGCCTGTTTTCATTTTTTAAAGAAAATCCCAAAAGGACATGGACCACTTTAAGGCAGAGTGCCTCCGGTTGGTTTGACGTGTTTTTTTTCAAAAAGCGTTATTTTGGGGATGTTGTGTTAGAACGGCCATCCTTCCGGTAAAAACGAGGTAGAGGTGGCGAAGTCCAATGTCAAACAAATCGGAGGTGCGGTGCCTTGAAGTGGTCCAAGCCCTGGAGTTTCCTTTTTTTGATCTGATGTATCTCTGCACGTCACAGGAGCTCTGCAAAACAAGTTTATATTTCTGTAATACTGGTACTCAGATGGTGACTTCGAAGCGAGCGTCCGATCTGCCCATCATCGAAGGTTGCTTGCTTGGACTTCACGGTTTGCTCTTTAGTTTCACTTCGTCGTACACCGAAGAACCGGTTAGATGTCAGCAGATATTCAAATACGCGTGGATGAGTCTCCGACCTCAGGTTGACCTCACCCGGTTCGCTGTGCCACTCGGTAATTTCAGCGTTTACTTCCTGTTGTTTTCTGCTGAACAAAGCAGGCAAAGGCTCAACAGTTAAATGTTTCCGACTTCGTTTTGTAGTAGTTGAAAGTTGTTGAGCTATTTTTGTCATTTTCTTATGCATTGCAAGTATCACGTTTTTTTGTCAACATTAAATAAAGTAGATAACAGCAGCCTAAGCTGCTAAAAAATTGTTTTTTTTTCGATAATGAGCTTCCATCAACTGCAAGGATAGTCATTGCCGTGGCTAACTCATAGCGCATTTTTTGCAGCCCTTGCGATGTGTGTTTTATAGCGGAGGCAAATATTTTATTTACCTGTCAAATGTCCATTGTTGCGATCACCATAAACTAACTAGGACCATTAAAAGATATTGGAAAAAAGCAAATCTGCGCGTAAGAAAATGCCGAGGTGTTTATCTGTTTCGTCTTAGCCGCACTGCGCACTCCATAAGTTTTGTCCTTTTTTAATTTATACACTAGTTATTTTGACTCAACGCGACCATGTATGTTAACCTGAAGTCGTTTCAACAACTACTTCAAAGCAGGACATAGTTCAAAAAAAGATCTACAGGAGCAGACAATGAAGGCAGGATCGTAGTTAAAGTTTTTTTTGGTCTTTTTGAACTTCGTGGAGCGAATGTCACCAAAGTTTTTAGAAGTAAACCTATTTTAAGAGGAACAAAAACCTATTTAAAATATTTTTTTCCATCAACCAAAAATTTTCGAAGTGAAAAGTTAAGGATACGAGATATCACGTGGTTATTACGTAAGCAACGAATTAAAGATAATGTTACTTCTGAACGGTTTTCGATAAGAAACCTGGTTGGTATAGTTATGATCACTCTGGTATTACTGAGTTGTGCCTTGTTACAAGTATTTTCTTTGGGTGTGGTGTACTGCAACTGGTTGTGTTTTATATATTGCAGTATACGTGAGTGTGTCACTCATTCTTGTCACGTTTTAATCGCATTTTCGCAGCTGGAATGAAAATTATCAAGGACCATGCTGCTCAATTCGGGCCTATGCTGGTGAATGGCTATGAAAATTACTACTCGACGCTCTACGAATGGCTTGAACACAGAAATCCTCAACTGAAACACGAAGCTCACGCGACGCTCGATTCCTTTTTGCAGCAGGTTGAAGTTCTCTCGTTTGGGGGGTAAATCGTAAGGGAATTTCCGTACAAAAGCTGCCAAGTCTGAGATTGTGGCCACAGTATTCATTGGTTATGCGTGGAAGGACTTATTGCTATGAAACTTAGCCGTCCGCACACGGTAGTTTTGCCAAATAGGAAATACCGATTGGTTTCTGCCCATTTATCTAAAACAGCATTCATTTGAATAAAGCGGACAAAACACGAACTGTAGCGTCAACGTTATCCAGTACTGTTCATCGCTGATGGCTGCGCCAGTTCTAACAACGTCTAGTGATCAGTACAACTGGTGTTGCTCTGTTGTGGAAGCTTGTGACGGTCACGTCGGCGACGTCTTCTCGTTAAGGTCGCTTCATTCCCCCTTTCGTAGGTCTCGTGAAAACGCTGATCGCATGTGTTTTATCTGTGGTGATTGTTCCTTTCCACTGTATTTCCGTTGGGAGGTTTTGTGTGTCGTCAGTATTTTTTGGGGACAGGGCCGGCCTTAAGCCGATGTATCCGATGCGGGTGCATTGGGCCCCGCGCCTCTGGGGGCCCCGCCCCATGGTGGTCGGACAGGTTGTTCATATTTGCCAGGTAATCCTTGCGCTAAAGAATTATAGAAACGGCTTTTTAATCTCAATGTTAGAAAATAGATATCTCTCTTGAAAAACGAAGATATTGCTCTAAGGAACTTTGTCAAATGTGCTCAATTCTCATGCTAGGGCGTTATGTCTGCACTCCCGCATGTTCCAGTTTTTATGGATGGAACTTGGTTGTTACTGGTGTCTGTTAAGACTGCAGTAGACCTACAGCGATTGCCAACCAGATGTGCAATGATTCAACTCGCAATAAACAGGTTAAAAGGCGAGTGTCTGTCATATTAGCTTGGCATTTCTTCCAACGCAACGCTATTCCGTTCTCGAAAGATCATTCTGTTTTGGAATGAGGGTCATCTGCATTTTGACAAAAGTCTGTAGTTTTGCTTCATGGAAGATTTTAACATAGACTAGATATTTTAATGTTTTGTCAAAATAAAATTAACTCTACCAAATTGAAACAAATGACAAAAGATGAGAGGTTGAACCCGTGAAGGCCAAAAATCTCATGCAAACCAGCGCAAAATTTTGTGAAGTGTTTGCACTTAAATTTGCCTCCTTTCTTTGTCCAAAATGGTTCCGCGTTATTTGTCGGTTGTGCAAGTACTTTTATCATTTGCCGCCCCGCCAAACCTCCATTAGATTTTGTTTATTTGCGAGCGTAAAAAGTTAGAAAAATCACTACTTCAGATCCAGGTTCATGAACGTAAACCACACTTAAAACCAGCAGCTTAAACTAGGCAAGGAAAAAATTGTGAATGTTATCCAGCACACTCGTTTCTGGTTGTCAATATATTGCGGCGCTATATGCTTTTTTTCATCAATCAAGCATGCGCAGCGTTTGATAAGTGTTTGTATATCTGTGACGTCGTACAGCAGTTGCAAAATCTTTGTACATTACATTTCTAATCCATAAAGAACAGTTTGCATTCCAAGTGCATACATTATAATCATAAAATTGGGCATTGGGGGGATTGCTCTTATGTGAAGTATGTTTTTTTCGTGTATTGCGTCATAAAGCGGATAGTTGATCATGTGCCCACTCTTACCGTCAAACAAGAGTGCAATTATTGCATTGTAAGTTCAATTCACTTGTCAGTTCGGTTTGATTGACGAAACTTTGCGTTTGCGCTAGCCGCTCGTATCTCCATTGCTGAGTTTCCTTTACAACTTTCGGCTTGATTACGTTGGTAGCGGTACACTGTCTGATGTTCACCAGAGCAGCATGATATTAGTCGTAAACATTGGACGCAGCTGGGAAACACAGATGCAGATTAACTCCAATAATTTGCCGTCTTTTTTATATTTATTTTGTTAAAACATAACCATCAAAAAGGTCATAGCACGGTTGACTGAGCACGATGACATCATAACACCACTGCTTAGATGGGCCCCGCGCCTAGGCCTTGCATTGGACCCCGCACTTGCAAAGGTCGGCCCTGTTTGCGGATATCCACAGAGACAAAGGACTTACTTTTTAGAAGCTTGTGGTCTTTGCAGATCGTACCGTGATGAGCATTTTCCAATGTTGTTTGTGAAACGACAACAGTTCGTGTAATTTTTAGCGTGCTTCTATTTTATCCCTTCCACTCTGCCAAGCAAATGGGAACATTGCGCGTTATTTGTCGGTTAGCGACTTTGTTGAGGAAAATGTGCATACTGGTTGAAACAAGCTATCTACAGTAGATAAAATCATTGACATCTAATGTTGGTGTATTTCTGCGCGGATGCCTATTGTGTGTGCCATTTAGAAGGGACTTGCTCTGACAGATTTACTGGCTTCAACTGTCTGCACCAACACGGAGTTGCTGGTTACTGATCACAATGCACAAGGAAACATTTCTCAAGTCTAAACCAGCTTTCATGTTTTCATGCAGATATCGAGCACGATTTCAGAAAACGAACTGCCTGCTGAAAAATCCAAGGAAATTTTTGTGGTACGTAATCTTAGACGTGCCATCACATCACTGTGCTTTATCTGCAGTTCACCATTTTTTACATGGGTTTTCACTTTCAGCTAATGACATCCTGACGCTACTTTCCTCCTAGGAATCTAGGGGCAACAATAAAGTGGAGTTGTATTGCAGGGAAACAATGGCCCAGCACCATCTTTGCATCTCAGTTTCAAGATAGATCAGGCATTTCTTTCGCCATTTACAAAATAAAATTGCTAATCTATGGAGCTGGCCGCTTAGTAAAAATGCTGTCCTGTACAAGCATACCAGCAGTCATTTATCTTCCTTTGTCTTGCTCAAGGGAAACTTAAATTGCGGTGTTTCAAAAATGCCGCCAAAAGTTTTGCTCAGTTTGCTGTTCATTTTCCAATTCAGCTCCCACCTTGCGTGTTGGTCTACATTCCCAAAGAAACCTTTACACACATATCAAGTCTTTGTTGATGTCGTGCTCTTAACAGACACGGTCGTTTGTTGCTGTTTCATCTGCGTTGAAATCATAATTGCTTGATGCTTTCGTGTCGAATCAAAAAATTTTCAGAAAAAAATACAGAAACTACGAATAAGAACGAAAATGATAACGGTGAAAATCATCGCTGCAACCCACATTGTCAAATTTGGTTTCAACTTAATTTTGCTACCGCTTTATTTTCTCACTGCTCTTCAAGTCCCTTGTAATGTACGGATCTAGATCGGTCTATCAGAACGTGGGACCCACGCCCAACTGGTGGAGCGTGACAATGTTGGGGGTGCATGCACGATCAGATTTAATAAATTAGTATGTGATCACTTTCATCACCTTGCATTTTGAAACTGAGCATTAATACACTATGCAAATATAGACATGCATCTGAAAAAAAGGATGCGAAGACCAAAAATATTGAAAAAATTTGTCGTTTAAAGACATTTTTGCGCACGTAATACAGTGGGTGGTGTTTCTTGCTCCTTTTCAGTTAAAAATTACGAAAAATTGGTATTTTGGTAGTGTAGTCATGTAGTGAATTATGGTGGGTCGTGTAATTTTTTTAAAAATCGCAAGTGTGGCGTGGGACAAAAAAGATTGAGCAACACTGACCTAGATAATGCTTTTGCTTTTTTGCGTATCCTTTCTTCAAAGCTTGTTACCGCGTGGATATTAATCTATCGGAACATTCCTGGCTTTTCCACAGTGTTTGACTAAATCGTCTCATGAGTTGAGGCTTGAAATGCAAACGTCATCGTGACGACGATTACAACCGAACTTTTGTTCGATCTGTGCCAGTTGATTAGTCTGACAATCTCAAACAAAAATGGCCTGCAACTGCTGTGAAAACTCTAAAAAAGTCGCTGCTTCAGAGTAGGTCATTCGCAGCTTGTCTGTTTTTGCAGTGCTTTATTCGCAAGTTCAAGCAGATGATGACTTCGTCCGAACTTTCCTCAAAACTGATGTCTCTCGCCGTTCGCGGTTATGGACTCTTGGCTGCCCCCTGCAGGAAGTACCTATCGACGTCAGAGGTTCGTCATATGTTCTCAGAGATGATGGGAAGATGCGAAGAGTTATTTCTGAGGTATGCTCAGCGGACCGCTTCTCGGGAAAAGCAAATAGTCGTGCTTGTTGGTCTGGAAAACTGCGTTCGGCGTATTTCAACAATTTGACCGCATGCGTGAAAGTTACGCCCTTGTCACTTTGGCAGGGACAGCAGCGACACGGACGACAACAAAATCCACAAACTTCCCAGTTTTCTGCAATCCCTTGCAAGTATCGCGAAACAGTTGGAAATAGGCAGTGAAGGTTGGTCAGAAGGGATACTTATAAAGACGCGATTTTTAGTTGAAACTTCGTCTTTACGTTGTGGTGAAATTTGGTCATTATTTTTTGGTTGAAACTTCGTCTTTACTTTTTGGTTGCAACTTTGTCTAGCTTCGATCATTTTGATTTTAGGTAAGTTGTTGCCATGATAGCGCCGCAGTTTAATAAGTTTGATAGCGCCGCAGTTTAATAAGTTTACAGTTTAATACTGTATTGGTTTCATTTATTCTACTTTTATGCTGATCGTCCCACGATAATTGCAGCCTTTATTAAGATTTTTTTAGTTTAACGCTTGAAATGTGTTTGTATCGACGTTGGATCCCCTGCTTTTCAAACTTTGCCTCGATTGTCATGAAATTGGTTTTGGCGATTTGCCAGTGTTGCCAAAAGTCTATGACTGACACCATGTGCCTGTCTGCAAACGTGCTGTGACGATTGTAAGTATGATCCAACATTCGTAAATGTGGTTGTAAGAGCTAAATGTGTTGCAGCAACGCACAACCACTGGCAATGCAAAATCGTCCTTTAGAAGAAACAAAACCGCTGATTGTTGCAAGGAGTGTCCGTCTCAAACTTTAAATGGGAATACTTGTAAGCATATCAGCTTACCAAATTGTTGTACTTTGCCTTGTACTGACTTTCATCCTCTTTGCTTGCATCTCTTGCTTAATGAACAACGCACTTACTGTGTTTGCATGGCACAATTTCATTGTGACTTTTTTGCTGAGTCATCCTTTAGATTGGGGCTATTTGCGTCCCTGCTTGCGAGATGATGGTCCAGAACTCGAAAGCAACAATGGATTTCGGTCGATGCGCGGGTGAATGCGAGGTCATGGCCGATGTTGGCCTCGTTTATCGGCCGGCCACAATGCTAAATGCCATGCAAACACAGTATGAGACGATCAGAGATTCGCTTGAAACGTGCTCCGTCCAAATCGCCGATTTGTGTCGCAACGAACGTTGGAAACCCCATTGCGATTGCTTGTTCGTAACAACCCTTTCTTTCAGGCCAAAGCAGCGGATTGTCTGATTTGTTTCGCGGGTCTTTGTGCAATCTGTGCGTTCTGATGATCGCACAATATCCTCGACTCCACAGGAAGTTTCACTTCGTTTGCTTCGGCTCCTTGATGTCCGTCGTGCAGGCTTTTGAGGGAAAACCGGAAGTTCGACGAAATTTCTTGGAACGCATAGGTAAAATGCTGTGCTCTGCTGTCGAGTTGATTTTCCCGAAATATATGTATTAATTGAATGGCAGGGGAGTGCTATGACTTTTCCATTGCATCTCCATGCAAAAATTGTCGGCCTAGCTTTTCGTGCGGAATATTCGGTTGTGCAACTAAGCCTTGGAACAAGTTAATGCTGCAAGATTATGTTCGGCAAAAACAGTTTATCAACCAAGTCCATATTTTCTAGTACCTATACTAGATTACTTACTATAAGGTTGGTAAGGCAATTGGCAACAGTCCTAAAAATTTTTTCAAAAAGGGGTTTTAATTCCTGGAAAAATGATGTGAAAACAGAAGAGCCACAAGAGCTACATCTCTTCACGTATGAGATCATGTTACGGTAGTCATAAGCTTTCCTCTCTCTCTTGCGACCTAGCTTTTGAATACTTTCCTTGTTCAAAAAATGCCTTTTCAAATCATTGGTGCTCTTTTAAGTATATATATGTTTTTAGTATTTTGTTGATCTTTGGAAACAGATTATCTCATTTAGCAGATAATCAGATGTATAAAAAAACTTACTGAGCTAGTCCAGTGAAACAGATCAGTTGTCGTCAATTCTTCGACGCTCTTTCGTTATTTGTCAAACTTTTGTTTCCAGCGTTGTCATTATTCAGAAAAAGCTTCGCAATTTCGTTGTAGTCTTGCTAAAAGTTGATTTATAACCTCGATCACGATCTTTAAAACTAAAAGTTCTGCGGCACTTTTCGAGTCTCACAGCACCACAAAAAAGCAAGTTGCTTAGCGGTACAATTCGTGTGGGGAGAGTAATGCCTTCAACTGGTTTTGCGGCTTGTTTTACTTTCATTTATCGAAATGGTTCCCCCACCTGTTGTCGCTGTCGTTCAGTATATCAAGGGCTGATCAGCTCTTGCTCTCACACCGTGGCCGTCGGAGAAGAGAGGAGTGTTCTTGTTGACGTCGTCACTCCACCTGGCGATGGGAATGCTGATTTCGATGTGATGAATGACGCTCGCACAGTCACTTACAAGGATTACCTGCCTTTGTGGTCGTCTGTAATGGGATGCAGCGAAAGAAGAGAGGTTTTGCGCTAACGTTTTCGCTCTTTCTTGTTTCTTTTTTATTTTTGTATGTTATTATTGAAACGCCAAGACCAGTGTTTCTCGTTGTCTATAGCAACACGCAACTAATGCCAAGCTCTTCTATAAATTTTTTTTGTTGAACGAAGCCACTTTTGCGTAACCCCACACATTCACGTAATAGCTTGTCTAACTAAGTTTACCTCAACAATCTCAATTTGCAAGCTACGGCATGACGGCAACAAGTGTCGTGCAAATGCCGTGCGTCGTTAGTGTAACTGGGAACGTTCGTATCTAACTTCTCTATAAAGAAGCTGCAGATTTCTTTTTATAATTATGTGAGTTTGCAGAGAAGAGACTTTCTGGATCAAGAGCTGTACGTTGGAAATCTGAACGAAATCTTTGAAGCCTTCACGTCAGCTTTTATTTCCGCCGTGTTGAAAATGTCAGGCAGACTTAATCTCGCCACAACCACCGCCCAAGTGAGTTTGAATGAAAAGCAAGGATGTGTTGAAGAACATTCAGGCCCTACGAAATACGATGATCTCGTGCGTATTTGCTCACGATCAGCGTTGACCAATCAGTAGCTGTTTTGCTAACTGCAAGATGGCAATGACTGATCAGAGCGATCGATCCTGATGTATTTTGAAATGGTAAATCGCTGAAAAATGCCACTCTCGCACATTGAGAGGACCAAGCTTTCGTACTATGTTGGTTTTGTCTTGCAGTCGCAATTGCTTCAATCACTGTTGATCTTGCTTCATAATATGCATCATGCAAAATTCAGTGAACGGCCCGCCAATGTAGTGGCACAAGTCAATTAAACACTGCGTCCGGTGTCAAGCGAAATTTCTGACTTCACACCATGTGCACATGCGCAGAGTAACATTCCACATATCAAATACGCTGACAAAAATGATGAATAGGGCTTAGGTTTGGTGTTTAGATAAGTGTGTCTGGTTAGGGTTTGGGTTAGAAAAAGAAAAATAATTGAGGTCTAAGACGAAGTCCAATATTTTTCAGTGGTTATAGGTATTCCCGTCAGAGTTGTGAACGGGCCTCATTTTGAAACCCGAACCCGGCCCGAGCCCGAAATCACAAGTCCGAACGCGGCCCGACACTTATTTTTGAAGCCCGATTTAGGCCCGAAAGCCAACTTTACCGAGTAAGTCAAGACATGCGCAACTGCGGCTTATCAAAAAACGTAGTGTATGAGTATATATAAGAGTCCTGCGCGGGACGGGTTAACTCGCGCGGGTTGCGGGTACCCGCATTTGCGGGGAGGGTGCGGGAACCCGCACTGCTGTGCGGGGCGGGTGCGGGTTGAACTTGCTGCGGGCGCGGGTTGAGAAATTCTTTGTGCGGGTAACTGAGTGTTGAGCCAAAGCAAATGAACTTAATCAGCTCAAAAATCGCAAAACACTTGGATGTACTGAAGTTGTTTGTCAGCATTGCACTTAGGACAGTAGGTCCGCAGCAGTTATAGCATTATGATGTAACAACCCATTGTTGCGAAACATTGACTCAGGCTCTTGCCTTGTGATGGGCAAGTGACAGTTTTCCAATGCAACCGTCGTACATGGTGAGGAATTCAGACTAGCAGCCCTTCTAAATAGGCATAACATATTTTTGTGATTGAAAACCGGGACGCTTCAGCAGAACGAGCTTTATCAGATAAATGTGGTTCATATCTTTCGGAGCATGTAGTCATTTTGGATTCCTGTGATTGAGGCACCAAGAAAAACTAAAATAATGCGTTTTACTAAGAAACAAAACAATATTTAAGCATTTGTAAATTTACATATTCAGCCAATCATGCTTTTCTGTAGAGGTAGACATTACTTTCTTCAAGAAGCCTTTGTTCGATTTTATTTTCTCGTAAAAATCACACGAGGAAAAGTCAGTATTAATTTTACTGGTGGTAAGGGCTTTCACATCCTGCTTCTGTTATCAGACCGCACGTTATTCAAGATAGGACAAATTCTCTCAATGGCAGCTGATGCACCAAGTGTAGGACCAGTGGCATAGCAAGGGAGTAGGCTTCGGGCCCGGGGCGGAGCCTTCTGAGGGGCGGCAGTTTGTTGATTGAAAATTAATTTTTGAAAGTAGTTTGATAGTTACAACTCTTTATTATTTTTACAGTAAATAAATTTTTGAAAGTTCGAACTCTTCAGTTTTTGTTTTTAGAAACCCTAGACTGGGTGGCTAGCCTTAAAAAATAGGAAATGTGGGTTCATAAGCGCAATTATGTTGGAAAATGTGAGGGGGACAGCTTGGTGTGTAACCAATATATTACGAAACCTGAAGAGAAAAATGTGGGGGTCATGGCATATTATGTCTGAAAAAGGTGGGGGACGCGTACCCCACCTAATTGCGCCCATGGGTGGGCTTATCAATGTTAAATTTTGGCGGTTGAAATGAAGAACCCGGGAAAGTTAGCTTTGCTCAGTTTCAATAGAACTGCTGCTTTTCTGTGTAATATAACGGTGTCGGAAAGTGACGTTCTTGAAGCGAGATAGCCGAGTTGTCATTTTAGCTGATTTGCTGCCAAACCTAGCAGGATTTTTTCAGTGTTAGCTGTAAAATTTTCAATCTAGCAGTGAGCTGGTTTTATAGCAGAATTTTGAAAACCGTTTGGCAGGTTTAGCTGGTAACAAATTCCTGGAAAAAAATGTTTCAACAGTTTTTGGAGATGAAAACCTTACATCTTCTTCATCATAAAACAATTTCTAAACGCTTTAAATTGGGCAAAACCAGGACTAGGCACAATCAGCTGCCTTCAATCATTTGGAATTTTTATTACGGCGCAACGAAGCTGCTTCAAGCAGATAATTACGTCGTAGTAATAAGTAATTAGATGGCTTGGTAAAGCTTTAAAAGATTTGCTTCTGTCACGTGCTTAGTGAGCGCGTTAAGTTAAAGATTACATTGGTAGGATATGTTTTTATCCCCTGACACATATGATATGTCCAACTGGTTCAGTTACGCCGGTGGCGGTAAGAAGTACAGTAATGTCTGGTAAAAAAACTCCTTGGTAAGCCAAAGCAATACAGTATTGTCAAAAGCTTCGACATGTATGCTTGCCAGATTCAGAATTGGAAATTTGGCTCGGTGCTAACTGCTGCCTGTCCCACTGATTCAAGAAAAGCCTATTGCAAACTTTGCAATAATGCAATCATAAATACATTCTTCGCTTTCAATTGTTGTAAAAAATCGAAATGATACAGAACATTTGTCAGAATCGTTAGGAGCTGTTGATACACTTCGGCGCCAAGGAAGTGCGATACCGTTCAAAATGCACCATGTTGTTTTAAGCAGAGCTCCAGGATCAGAAACGTATTTCACTTTTTTCTCGTCAAAAGTGCCATGCAAAATTATTTTCACAATGTTCAAGTGTCTTGCTACTGTTGTGTAACGTGGTACGAGACTCGGACAATTTTTTCGCTTCTTTACTCTAACATGAGGTGAAGCTTTCGTGGCGTAATGCTTTTGCATGTGGCAATGGTTCGGGCAGGTAGTTTTGCTGTGCTTATATATTTACATTCCTCAATATTAGCATTTGGTAGGGGGGCATACAATTAAGCAGTTGCCCCGGGGCCCAGGCATCACAAGACCTCTGCACGCCCCTGAACTAGACCAAGTTTACAGATCATGATGAAAGTTGCAAGCCAGCGCTTCTCAACAAGAGCCGGTTTTCGGCCTATTTCACCTATTTTATCTAAATGGTTCCCGGACATTAAGAGGGCCCCGTGCAAGTGTTGACAGAGTTTTATTGCAAACAAATTTGAGGTGTGGAAAGGGCGGCAGTTTATTGGCCGACCCCGGGCGGTACTTAGCCTCGCTACGCCGCTGTGTGGGGCTATCCTGGCTGACTGAGTGCATAACCGGAACATTTTGGTTGACTGACCGGGACGCCGGGACAAAGCCCTTAAAACCGGGACTGTACCGGCTTAAACGGGACGTATGGTATGCCTACTTCTAAATGGATAAGAAGTCACAACTGGCCTGAAACGTGTTTTTATCACCTCAAATCTGTTGACTGCGGAAGATCAGATCTGTGGAAAAGTTTTGGTTGCCAATGAAAAAATGAATAGCTTGATTTTGCTGCTTTTTAGACTTGTCTTCAGGCGTTATAAGTTGGGCAAGATTTTGCAACTTTTTTATAACTTCCTAAATACGTACTCAGAATTTACGTAGTACGATGTTTTAAGCTTGTTCCAAGAATTTTATATGGCGACTTTTTTCTTTTTCACATGCTCATGCAACTTTTCCTGCAACTTCTATCAAGTATTTTGCAAAGTGTAGAAGTTTGATTTAAAAAACATGCTTTAGAACTATTTCAGTATAGTTCTGTTCTCTTTGATAACCGAATCGAACTGAATAGTGACCTAAAAGCAATTGTAGAAATGACCTAGTCAAACATCAGTCCACAACTGCACGCCAAATTGTTAAATTGCCAAGCAACTTAATGCTGTGTGGAGCTTGCCAAACAACTTCATGCACAATTTTTTAGCAAATTGCCAAGCAACTTCATGCACAAGTTTTAGTATGCTACGCAAACTGTTGGCAAAAGATCACCATTTTTCCCTAGGCAACGTTTGGAAATATTTAGCATTATATGAAAATAAATCGCTTGAGTAAATCACTTTCGTTTAAAATGCTTGAGGACAAATACAACTTTTTCCTGCAAATTTCGTTAAAATTAATGCATACTTCTCACGATTTTATTGCAACAAAAACTTGCCCTAGTTATGAGTTTTAAGTAGTTTTCGGACAGCTGCGGGTTTGAGACCGAAAAAGTGCGGGGCGGGCGCGGGTTGGAAGTGAGCGAGTGCGGCGCGGGAGCGGGCAAGATTTCTCAAATTTCTGCGGGAGCGGACAAAAAATTTCAACCCGCGCAGGACTCTAGAATATATCCACTGTACACGGTTTTATCACACCCAAAGTAGCAAACACCTTGACCAAAACATTGGCTTAATCAAGCACAAACTTAGCTTGTTGGTCAACGATAATACTGCGGGTATAATGTTTCTCAAGAAAAAAGGAAAGTATCACGAAACTATCCACGATGCGCTATAGGCATAAAAGAAACTATCTAGGATTGCGTTGTATAGGCATGAAAAGCAAGTTTGTCCGCCATCTTTTCTTGAAACAAGCCAAGAATCGCATATGTGATTGATCTTTTCGAAGCAACGCCATCGCGTGCTGTGTGCTAATTTCCTCGTGCTGCCATCTTCTCAGCAAGAGCGCGAGACTCATCCCAGTCGAGAACAAAAGAACGCAACTGTGTTTACAAATGGAATTAGCTGAAGAAAAATCACAACCATTTCAGTCACAGTAGTATCCAATGAACACAACAAATGTGTGTTACAAAAGAAAAAAAATGTTGCTCTGAATGTTATAAAAAATGTTTTGAATCCAAGCCCGAAATCGACCCGAAATATTTTGACAAAGTTAAGATCAAGCGCGGCCCGAAACCCGGGCCGATCCGAAAAGCCCGGCCCGACTTACAACTCTGATTCCCGTACTATAGCTTGTTGTGGGTATCTGACATGTAACCAAAAAGTTTGAATGTACACAACATACATCAAAAAAGTAATCGCCAAATTTTATTCCAATACTCTGAGAAGCAAAATAACTGACAAACAATAATAGGTCAGAAATTTCGCTTGACACCGGGAACCTGGACAAATTGTCAATAATGGTTGCTGATGTAATCCAACCTTTGCGATTGAGAACAAAAGCATTCCATGCAAATGCGCTTTTATTGCCAGCTCTTTGCTCAGTTTTCGCGGCTTTACCGATTGTCAACCTGCCTTCAAACATTTTTTTCGTTTTTAATAAATATTCACAAGCACACAACTTACGCTTGTTCTGCTGCAAATCGTAAGAAATAATGATTATCACTGAGCGAATTTCACAACCTGGTGATGTTACAGGTTTAAGTCTCGATATTTGCTGCTAACAACTTCGTGAATAAATCTTCGTGTTGTGAAGCAAGTTGCTGCTTATGTGCCAGCGTATGCAATCCTCTCGATGCTGTTGCTTAGATACAAGCAAGCCTTCTGCTTACAAGCGGATGCCTTGTGGTCATCCTCAGTTAGTTGTGCACGTCATCTGCTGCGCGATTGTGTCACACTCAACAGCTTCGCTACTGCAAGAGAGATGAAGTATACTTCACAACACTGCTGTGACAAAACAATGGGCGAGAAAACGGCTTGATAGCGAATACTGTTTTCCGAATTGTACAAAATCATGGTGAAGTTACTTTCGTAGGTTTTAGGGGGAGTGATCCCACCCCCTGGATACCCCCTGACGTGTCAACAACCGTGTGCTGATGTATTTTTTCCCACCGGTTCAAACTTATTCAATGCCTTACATGCTTAGTTCGAGAGTAACAAATGCACTATTAAAGCTGCTTGTTGATTATGTTTCAGGGGAGTTCTTCGGAATCCGGCGGCGATCCTGTCGTGACGGACAAACTGGAAGCGCAGAATGTTGTAGATTTTAAGCTGTTCGTCAATCTCGTCGACCTGGTGTGGGACTTGCTCCCGGAGGTGATGACGCAACACACACCGGCATCGTCCGCATTCAGCACACATTGCTGCCGACTTGTGCTGCACCTTGTCACCATGTCAACCAAGTGAGCTTGTGTGACTGATTGCTGCACGTGGTTCCGAAATGGCGCGAGCACCCTCGCGCGTAGAGCTTTAAAATGGTCTGTATTGAAATGTTTGTATTGAGGCTGTTTTCGTATGATGCAGTATCCCAAACCTGACGCTTTTTCTGTTTACATGTTTGGCCATTTGCGAATATCGTAATTTTCTGATCAGTTTTTAGTTTTTTCTTTTTGGCTGCAGCGAAATTAGCAGCAACGCGTGAAACCTGCCACAGAGTTTAGGTATTATTCAGGCATCCCTTGGTGAGCGGATATTACAAGATGATGGCGACTGTCATGAGAGTTGCTCTGAAGTTGGATTATTTCGTGGACTTGTCGGGCGCGTCCACCGACAGCCAATCAGCGGAGAGCATGGACACCGTTGACGGGGAACTGAACCGCTTTGCTGTGGACCGAGAGCGATGTTCGTTGCTCGTGCAGAAGTATTCTGTAGAGGTGGGACGTTTCCTTTCCTTAAACGTTTTGTCTTGAACCTGGTGATTCGAGCGATACCCCTGCTTTGTGGTGCAATGGTTGAACTGAGCTAAACGATGCGATGTTTTTTTGCAAATTTCTGGTTTCCTTGTACAGTAATTCTTTCGGCGTTTATGCGGCATCCTGCGGTCGTTGTTTACTCTGGTATCACCGGCCTGATGATTTTTTTCAAGTGTGTTAAAAAGATTACAAGGTTTGTACTCACGCAAAAAAATCGGTTTAAATGATATGAAAAAGAATTGAATTGGCCATGACTTAATGAACATTTCAAAGCGTGTGCGTTTCATTCAACTCTCTCAGGCTGTGTATGAAGCTCTGTGAGTTCATTCGCTCATGTCAAACCCTCTTGTTGACAAACTTACCAAAAATTTGTTTCGGGTTTACTGTAGCAGCGGTTCCGCCACAGGCTTTTTGATTTGCAAATTAGTTTAAGGTTTAAACAATAGCAACCCTCGTCTGCAAAACTCACTCGCAAAACTGAAGCATCACACTTTATTCAATTTTCAAAATATACAACGGTTGTTATCAGGTGGCGGTGCGTTTACGGCTTTACAAGGACGATCTTCTCGCCTCCTGTTTGTTCTTCATTTTAAGTCTTCCACTCAAAGCTGCTTCGGATATTCTTCCACAAGTCATGCCTGCTCTTGAGGTGGGTGGCTGCATTGCAATTGGTCGGTGGGGCGTCCGCCTTGCTTGTTATTTAGTAAACGTGCGCGGTCTGAAATTAAATACCCGCCAATTACCTTTGTCGCTCAGAGTATTATGTACGCAGGTTGCAAGGAAAAGTATAGCGTAGATTACCTGATTTATCTAGCGTTTTTAACAACGCTTACAAACACGCTTCTGAATGTTTACTGCATTCTACTGCTGAGTACTGGCCACAATATTTCAAAAAGTTCTCACCGCCCAGTCTAAGATCTATGGAGTGGCCGAACTATTCACGATTTAGGGGAGTGAGTTGTGAGTCCCAGATGATCTAACTCAGGGGCGGTGAACCTGCAGCCCGCGTGAACATTTGATGTGGCCGCATCAGAATTTTCGTTACCCAAGTTGAAGAGTACAACATTGCGCCAAAACGAAACTCCATTATGAGCCGGTACTGCGACAGTAAGCCAAGAGAAGTCACTCTTCCTCATAGTTAGATAAAGGTAGAATCTTAGTTGTTTATGCGGCCCGCCAGCGATAATCCACAATTGATGCGGCCGGTGATAGTAAATAGGTCCCCCACCACTGATGTAACTTATGGCGTCAGTATTTTTTATCTGTTGCGACAGTTATAGCTTGTAGGTGGTACAGTTCATTGTGTCATCTGCACTATCAGAAGCAGTGCTTCTCAAACTTTTCAAAACAGCAAATCCTAGAAACACACCACTAGGTTCGTCCATTATTAACATGCGTTGGTTTTACACGATCTTTTTCATTTTCTATGTTCAGCGGGCGTGCAGCTTGGCCATAACTTACACGCCCATGGCTGAAGTCATTCTGAGTGCTTTGGAAAGGTGGAAACCGTGCCTGGTACAGAGCGAAGATCACCTCCGAAAAGTTGTTTCAGCCCTTTGTCCTTTCTTGCATTCTGCCACAGGTTTGTTGTTATCTGCGATTTGCCGCAATTCCTTTTTTCATCTACTCTTTTGAAGTGTTGTCATTTGCACGCTGCAGAAGTTTTGCGTTTAACTCCCCGCTTCCGGACCTATACGCGTCTTCATTGCGCGTAATTTAGTCATAACCGTGAGACAAAGATATTAAAACCGCTTTTTGTAATTAGCTGACGGTGATTCGGATTTCCTGTTGGATCTGGAATGTTAAAATATCCGCTTTCGCGCTATGCATCAAAAGCTTCGTGTCTTTCCTGACTGTCTCAACCGCATGCACCACTTTGCTGTAGGTTTGCTGGTAGTAGTATGCCACGGTGCATGCCGGAAAAAGTAAACAAGGCGCTATTAATCCGGACGAACGTGAGATTGCTGGTGATTTCCTTTCAGCTTTGCGGCAAATTTGTTCCGAAAAAAGCGCATCAGATAGAAACAAGATGAGATGAAAGGGAAGCTTGGTTTATACCAGGGGACTCCAAACTACGGCCTGCGAGCTAACTTCGGTCCGTGAAACCATTTAATCCGGCCGCAAAGACATTGTGTCAATGACGGAAAAATAATATGTTTATGAAATTTTATTGATTTGGTAGAATGTAACATATCCCGTAACAATCGCATTACGTAAGATGTCCTGCCCTCGAAGTGTTGTGTAATAGCTTGTGTTGCCCTCTGACAAAAAGTTTGGGGACTTCTGGTTTAGACTAATCACTGGTTGAGCAGATTACATGGTACTGATTATCGGAAAAAGGTGAATCTTGAGTAACAATACAAGGTCATGTCTTCTACATGTTGCTGTAAAACGAAGCTTTGACCACAGTATTTGCGAAACGGGACATAAATAGATACGAAAATCGGTCCAGCTATCCTTGGAAAGATTAAAAGTTAAAATCTGAGCCAATTCCAGAATATTTTCAAAGTTCTTAAGTCACTTGCTGATTCGCAGGCCATATTCCTGCTGTCCAATTGTATTGGAAGATTGTCTTTAACAGGCGATGTCGTACCAGTCGTTCAAGCATATAATCCAAAGAAGAAGACAAAGATTCCGACGCTCAAGAACACCGACGAGTCTACTAAGAAGAAGGTTGGTGTTTTATAAACCGCATAAAGTTGTCAGAGTTTTTTGTTTATTGTGAAATAAATAGTTTCCTCCCAACCAAACCTGCATACAATTCAAGGTGTATTCAACAAATAAAAAATAAAAAAACTTTACACAAACATGCCCAACAGTGAAATATCAACTTCGTGCTCCAACGCTTGTTTTTAGTCCGCGCTGTTGAACAAAAACTCCAAGCTTAAAAAAATGAAGTTGCTGTCCGAACACAACGTTGTTTTGATTTTTTTCAGTTTGTTTCATACAATGTTTTTCAAAAAAGTTGCTAATTTCTTTTTTCAAAAACTGTTTTTGAATTTTTTAGTATGTCCTTTTTAGTTTTTCGTCAAATCAATTAAAAACTTTTGAAGTTATGAACCAAAATTTAATCTTAACAAAAAATCTGATTCAGCAAACTTCGGAAGTATTTTTATGACGATACGAGTCGTCCACCACTGTAGTATGCCCAACTATCGTTTATACGAGTGATGTAAAGTCACAGCCGTACCAGTAACATACGAAACCGTTAAACATCGTTTTCTCAGCATGAAGCAGCCACGGCGTTCGCTAACTCCACAAGTATTTGAGACAAAACCACCTTTCTTTTGCAAGATAGAGAGCTACAGGGCGTGCATTTTTTCATCACTCGGCGGGCAATTTGAGTTTCACGAGAAGCCAAAACAGTATCTGGCCATAAATGGCTGCTTTCATGACGTCAGCTGGTTTGTAGATTCCGGCTAATCATCGTTACCTTGGATCTTGTTTCCGAATTGACGAGCAGCGCTTGACTGACGCTTGCAGAGGCGACATCGCGTTTTCATTGCAGTCCTGCTTTCCTACGAACCGCGGACATGAGCTCAGCTGTTTTGCAGCAACACCAGCGCACTGCAGTGTTTGTTCGCGTTGAGTGGCCCGCAAGTCATTGTGTGGCAATGCTGATGACGTGACGTCATTTCCTTTTCTGAGCACCATCTATGACCGTTAGTCATGTTGATATGAACTTGTTGTTGACGCCTATTCACACCAAGCATATTTCGTTTTCATCCATTTCAGGCGTTCAGCGAAATAGCAACCTATCAAAATTAAACAACGCTTGTTTTTCGTCAAAATCATTGCGTTGTGTTCGTATTTACAAACCTTCGGTGCCCCTGTTGAACACTTTCGTCGTATGATGCAAGTTTCCCGAGCCATGGCTGGTTTGCAAATGCTGACATGGTTTTATTCGCATGTCAAGAGAACGTTGAATAAAAATGCCGGACTTACATGTCAGTCGTTCCCAGTTGCTTGTCTGTACTTAGAAACCGCGCTTCCTCCTCCAGATTCACTCCCGCGTGGTGAGATTTCTCGGCAGCTTGGGCGGTGGATCCCTGGCTGTTCTTGAGCAGAGGGGTGAAAGAAAGAAAGCCGTGCTTGAGTGGGACAAAAGCCTCGACATTAAGTATGCGATGCCTTTCCGAGACCTGAAGCCAGAAGTCAAGCTAGGTTTGTATAATGGAACATTAACTGCAGTACATGTGCCGTGTTCTAAAATAAAAACTTCGGTAACTTTTTTACACCTAATATTTTCACTTGAAATCGGTACGTTGTTGTAAGACCGCAACGGCAACGTGTTTTGTAATTTTCAGATGTTTAGTGTGTTTTGAATTGGTACAATAGGCGTTTCAAAAACAAAAAAGGAAAAAACTCCCCTAAATTTAGAGTTTTGCGCCCCCAAGTATTTTTGCAAAGTTATGGTCACGACTGACATTTTTATATAGAATCGTCTTTTCCAACGTGCGTGGTTTTCGCTCCACGGCTAGGGGTTCCCTCTAAAAGTACGTCATAGTGACGTCACAAGTACATGTAACTTACTCAAAAAATACGTTGCTGTCTTCTGCATCCGAGGATGCCATCTCATCAGACTTTCTGGCGCAATCCGTTCGCGAGTTATGGCCGATAATAACCTTAAAAGCCATTACAGTGGATTCCGCGGACCTTAAAGGGTTTTGAGGTTATAAATGTTGCGTCGTTGTCAAATGTCAAATCACACCATCTCTCTTTGTTGAATGTGTCTCACACATGGCTTCATGTTCGCCATGTCACGCACTTCGTTAAGTATGTCCTGCGGCTCGAAGAAGTGGGAGGTCAAAATTTTTGCAGACCGGTGTCTTTTCTGGACCAACCCAGAGCACAGGGTCAAGTGGCGCTGCTGCGCAAAAGGAGCTTGTCAGAGTTTAAGGACTGCGTTTTACCGTGAAATAAAGCGAAATAACACGGGGTGGCGCAAGATGCGTTTGCTGCTCGGAAAACTTTTCCGGGGATCATCAGCTGGAAATATTTTCGATTGTCATAATTTGTGATTCGCTTGAGTCGAACTTAGTTCGGTTATTGTCTGGGAGGAAAATGCTAATTCTTCCCCTTATTTTTTGAAAAGTCTCACTTCGCAACTTTTTGGTTTGTAATTGGCTGGTAATATTTTTTGCATCACGCCATAATGTTGTAGACATCATGCATTAATTTCAGCGTGTGTGAATGTCTGTCTGTTGAAAGAAATCCTTTCTCAGCACAGAATCAGACACTAAGATCTTACAGAGTATATATATTCGCCTACAAAGTAGGCACCATCAGCTCTTATTCAAATAGAATGTGTGAATGTCTCTCATGATTTGATACGATTATAAAGCAGGTTTATAATAAACATCGCTTTTTGAAAAAAATTTAAAAAATCTAGTTTGACATGTTAATCCCTGTAATTTTTGCAGGCTTTTCTCCCCAGTTACTTGATAAAGAACAAAATGTTTTGGCTCTGATTATCGAAACAGTTCACAGTGTGTTCTCCATCTGATGTGTATATTGTTAGTGCATTGGTGTATTTCCCCTGCAGACGCATTCCTTCCGCGTCTGATGGAAGTTGCATCAGAATCGAGCGATCGTCGATCAAAGATCGCGGCGTGCGAACTCCTTCACTCGATCACCCTCTACACGATTGGCAGAAACGCCCAGACAACCAGCATGGAGTCAGTCACCAAGTCGATCGCTTCCCTTTACAAGAAACTCTTTCCTCTGCTGCTGCGACTTGCTTGCGAAGTGGACATGGTGAGTGTCCCTCGATGAAACGCATCGCTCGAGCATTTTTCGCTGTTAGTTTCCAACAGTTCCGGGTGAAGTCGTTCTACATTACAAGCAATCCGACAAATGCATCCAAATGACGCCTGTCTTCTGGACTGGTATTATAAGAATTTCTGGTCTGGTAAAACTCTGATAACAGTTCGATTCGCTTCGTCGGTTTTTGAGCGGATTAACCCCAACTGGTTGTCAATCTTTCCTCTCGTCAGCGCATAACGTAACTGTGCACTGCGTATCCAGCCGTCAGCAAAACAAAAGCGAAAGCTTGAACCTTGATGAACAGCAATGACACTCTAGTCTTTTTATCACTTTTGTGACGTCACTCTTCAGGTTTGCAAGCAGATGTTCGAACCGCTGGTGAAGCAAGTCATCCACTGGTTCACGAACAACAAGCTCTCTGAAAGTCCATCGACAGTCGCCCTGCTTGACGCCATCTTGGTGAGGACAGGAAATTGTGTGATGGCGCGAAAGAAATGAGACACAAGGGATGAACGCTTGTACTAAAATGACGTTTTGCGCCGTTGACTGCCTATATGACCCACGTCAATTTTCGTAGTTTGTGCGTTTGAAAATGTCTGCGACCTCTTTGTTTGAAAAATACTGGCGGGAAATGTCTGGCAGCTTAATTTTTTTGTTTCGGATCATTGGTCATTCATTCTGTACTTGTTCCAGATCACCGGTCACAAATCACAATTCAGCAAATTTGTTTCGCAATTTTACGCAGGATGGTCTGGTGGATGAAGAAAATGCCTCGCTGCGGGAAATGTGCGCTCAGTCTGTTTGCGAGTTTCTCAAGTGGTCAATCAAGCAGAACACACAGCGAAGCGGAACGTCGCCTAGCAACGCCAAGTCGATTTTCAAGCGGATCTACAGCATGGCTCGCCACCCAGCGTCTGCTGCACGACTCGGCGCTTCTTCTGCGTTCAATCATATTTACAAGGTGTTCAGGTGAAACAAAAGGTGGTAGGGAGATCAGGCACTGAGCATTATGCGCATTGTCGTTTTTGGCATTACCTTTCTAACAATGGCCGTGCGAACCAAATCAATTAAACTTGACGTTAAATAATGGAATTCGCAAAGGATCCTTAACTGAATAAAACAATGTTGTGCTGAAAACAAAAAGTAGCAATAAATTATACGCTATTTTTATTTTGCTCCTCCTGAAGGCGACTCTGCGTCGTTGGACCTATGACTTGTTGACTGGAAAGCAAGGATTTAAACAATTCACTGTCTTGTATACGTTTGCCGTGCTGTACCTTGTTTAAATATTGATGTCAAGTTCTTGTTTAACTCAGGGAGCAAAGCGCACTTGTCAACGATTTCACGCTGGAAATTCTCGTCACGTTCATTGAAAGCTTGGCTCTTGCACATGAAGATGATGTTTCCATCGGAACGCAGACATCTTGCGTGCAGGTGATTCAAGTTTGGAACAAGATGGTGACGTGTGTTACCCTGCGAAGGAGTTTAAAAGTTTCATGGAGCGAACGTTAACTTAAAACAACTGTTTGCTAGATTCAAAAACTTGATCTGTAAAATTTTGCTTTGTTTGATTTACGCTTGTTACGTCTGCCAGTGGTGCTTAATTTCAAGGTTAGCTTGAAAATTTGCGCCTCAGTTTCTGGAGCTGCTGTTGCACTCTCTCAGTAAGATTCTCTGCTGAGAGTAAGGTCCAAAGCAACTTACACTCTATGGTGCCTGATTTTAAAACCTGAAAATTCGAGCTTTGCGTAGTACCTTAAAAGTTGCGTGTAGCAGCTGCAGTGTTTGTTCCGCAGGCGATCCAACATCTTGAGAGGATAATAACAGTGAAGTTCGACGTATTCAACAAACCTTCCAGTACCCGGAGAGTTCCAAGAGGTTTAACGTTGCAGTCGGTTGTGCTGGCGGACGTCGTAGAATGGCTGTTCGAGCGATGCGGTCTCCCGCAGACAGGTACACCGCGATACCTAAATTATCTTAAGATTCCAGCAGATGCAAGTTTGTCTTGTCAGCACAGAGAGCTGCACTTCTTTGACGACGCACATTGCAATTGTGACGTTTGCATTTATTATGAGCGTTTTCGTTAGGTCCTAAAAAGCAGACCCTAATTTGTCCGAAAAATGAAACCCCGCATGAAAACGTAATGCTGTTTCCTGATTGCGATCAAACGTGAATAAACAGATGAAAAACTCTGCGGAAGTTTAAAAGTGAACAATGCATGGGTGCAGTGAGGTTTGGACAAATTCGCCATAAAAAAAACATTTGCCAAGATATGAGCAGTTTGATGTGACGGAAATTTTTGAAGGTTTCGCGTAGAAAATGGAGTTAATTTTTCGGGACTTACCGCATTCCAACCTTGGCCAACCAGGAAGAATTTAAGAATTCAGTGACCAGAAAATTGCATACCATTGTGCTTTGCTTGTTTTAAACCGTTGACTGTTTATAAAATGCTGCCTCGTTCCTCAGTAGCACAGCCCTCGGAATTTTTCGCTTTTCACCACTGTGCTTCAGAGTGTCGACACCAGTGCATGCGGCTCTTCTTCGATCTGGTGAAGTTACTGCCTGAAACAAGGAAGAAGTCTCCCGTTCTCTGGATGAAAGAGAAACTGGACGAGCGTGGACCTGAGTACTTCCTCGCTAAGTACGCTGTCAACCTTGTGTTGTTTCTTGTCTGATATATGGCGCTTGGCTGAGTAGACACAAAAACCAGTGCCCGTTGTTCATGTGGTGGAGAATGACTGAGTTCCCTATAGAGAGTTGGCCTAGTTCCGCGAGTAGGCCGGAGCAAGGCTTGACGAATGCCCAACTTGCCTTTGGGCGTACGGTCCAAGTGGAGGCATTTACTTCACTAATGGGTCAAGTGAATCTTCCACCTTGGAGGGAGAAAATCGGGATTATTTCTGTATTGATTATGAAGTCCTCTTTAATTTTACATTTGTTTCATGGAGCTGCTGCTTTAGAATGCGATTGGTGCTTGTTTGCTTTGTGGAACAGTTGTGGATCCCGCAATCGGTTGCAATTTCCCAGTTTGAAAGTCACTACAGTACAACAGATCTCCACCCATCGGATGTGAAACATCTGAACAGTTCTCACCGCAGGTAAATGATTGTAATGCTGTCTGCTTCACGGGCAAACGTTTTTGTATTTCAGGTTCGAACGTGGAGGGGGCGCGAGTGGGATTTGGAAATACCCTCGTTGCTTGTCCATGTGCGCGAAATTTACCACGAAAGCAGTTTGCAACTGGATTGAACTGGCTTTAGCCGCTTTAGAGTGCTATTCGTGGATTTTCGACGGCAAGCTGATTCCACCTGCGGATATTTTCAATGGTAGGCCGTTATGTTATGAGTATTCAGATTAAACCAGTGGTTCTTAACCTTTTCTCCATCATGCCCCCCCGAAAGTAATTTTCTTTGGCTCACGCCCCCCTTACATTTGTTAATGTATCTCTTGGTGAATTTGTTTAATTTTAAGGTTTTGTAACAAACACTAAGTCCAGGGTTTTGTTAAGGCGTTTTAGGGACCCCATTTGGGTCTATAGAATTGAAAATCGGGTCCCTAGAATCAGAAATCCCGACCCTACAGGTCCATACCGCTTACCTAACATTTCCGTTAGCAAAAACCCTTCTAAGTGCGTAGAGTACAAACACACACAGTCTGCACAATGCAGATTGGTAAAAACAGACACAACAGAACAATTCATAGCGAGTTTGGAAGTAGAACAACAGGGTTACAGACACTTTCCTAACACTATTGTTCACTAACCCGTAACACTTGGTACAATTCTACATCCAGAGTAGGACACTGAGTCCAACCCTGGTCAAGGCCAGGTAAAGTACGGAAGTATTGTGGCATTCACACACCATCAAACGAAAAAACTGCAACGTCCGAGCACTCAGTCACAAAATAAAATGCGGTTGCAGTGTTGAAACAATAATGACGAATATAAACAATTTGACTGCATCAAAGCACGAAACCACACGTTGTTATAATTTCTGCATCGTTCAAGAAAGTGGTATATATTTTTTCACAATAAGGCCTCAAGATAGGAATGTTGCATTGAACCTGATGGCTGCCAACACTCGCTCGCCTCGGAAGGTTGTATAGAGCCCTGCACCCAAAATTATAGGCTACTGATTGTTTGACAATTTTGGCCAATATTTGGTGCAACATTATTTTTCAGCATTAGATGAAAAACGCTTTCTTTTAAGCGACATTGTACAAGATTTACCGGTAGTCACAAAGATGCATGTTCCCACTCTAGCCCCGCTTGCTTAATGTGTTGCGGTTGCTTGTTCTTGACTTGTGCGAACCTTTGCACATTCTTTGTTTTTTTTATCCACTCTGCATAACTTTGCAACCGCACACTGCTTCGCAGAGTGAATACAAATTACTCTGACTAATTGCAAATCCGTTAAACCAGTGGTTTCCAAACACTCTCGAGCCGTCACCCTAATCAAGGTAGAGGTTATGTCTTATTAACCTTATTATTTCGCAGTGATCGCTCATAATACAGAACAACATTTGGGTTCCCCGGTACCTCCAAAAAATCGCATATTACCGCCGGGGGGTAATTTACCCCACTTAGGCAACCACTGGGTTAAAACATTCAAACGTGAAAAAAATAGCACCGGTAATCGCACAAACCGGATATTTCAATAGAAATGTCATTTTACTTTTTAGATTTAAACATTTATTCCGCGCTGCTTTAACGTGAGTAAAAGACACGGTTCCGAGATTAAGCAGCTGAGTGTCGACATTGGGATGGCCAGAAAGCAAAGTTACTCTTTCTTTGGCCGAGAAGTCGACGTCGCAGGGTGGTCTGTTGCTGCCAAGCCGCAGATAAAAACTTATTCTCACATTCAACAATAGTGTGGCTCAAGTGCAGTTGAATCGTTATGAATATACATTGTTGCATCACAGAAGAACATGGCGGGAGTACTGTAGAAAATTAGTACCATGCAAGTGTACGGCCACATTGCAGAAAGCTCGTCGAATTACAGAAAGGCAAAGCGGCATCACACACTGCGTGGAGCTCTGTCAAATGCGACAATGGCACAGATGTTATTGTTAAAAGGACTCGGCATGCCGACTAAACAGTTCCCCTAGTTGCGCCCCTGAATGTTTGCATGCAGACTCGGAATGAGCCTGCAAAATTTCAAGATACTTATCCCGACTTCCATCTCTGCCGGAACTAAACCAAATAACATGTAGCGGCGTAAAATTAGCACCGGCGTAACGTTTTAAAGGAACACATTCCCGTTCAAAATTTTTCTAAGTTGTAGAGCATGTAAGGGTTCGCGCCCCTCTAGAAATTTCTTGACGCCCCCCCCCCCCCCC
>Ga0210059_1002610_pt1 | contig 28354 bp, 15 predicted proteins | sample Ectturendosymbi2_FD_188042 | JGI IMG/M metagenome (GOLD analysis project Ga0210059, IMG submission 188042) | Ecteinascidia turbinata endosymbiont from Florida, USA - Sample 2 (SPAdes) (version 2) | ecosystem: Host-associated > Tunicates > Ascidians > Unclassified | place: Key West, Florida...
CACAGTTCGTGTGTTTTTCTTTACTTGTTTTCAAGTGCCAACATTTCGCCTGTAAGATTTGTCTTACATTTACAGGACTGATGATGCGTTGGAAAACGCTAAACTAGTTTCCCCGTCAATAAACTGTGACTGATTTACTTGCCCTCATCTTTGTGGCCTTTAACTATGAAAAATCTGGAAAACATATGTCGAAATGGGTCCTGGTCAGGGTTGATAAAAGTGATGATTGAAAAAAACAGATTTTTTTTATTTAAATCGGATTTTTATGATTTTTTCATTTAATATGTAGAGGTGGCCACCTAACCCTTGTAAGTTTTAATTTTAAAGAACTTATTTTAATATAACTTTTTTGTGCTTTGTTAGTTTCAAGCACAGCAACTAGAAACAGCTGAACTTTCATTCGAACTTTCCTTGTGCTTATGCAATACCCCTTAATGCAAATCAGTTCATAACACAAGTATACAAAATGAAGCTTTTATTGAAAAGTCAAGTTACTCAAACCACCAGTGTAGCAAATTAATTGACACTCAGGCATGTTGAAAAGCTTGTACATATATACAACTTTGCCAGATTTTTTGGTACGAAGTCTGTTGCTAAAATAAATTAATGTAACGCAGTTTTCACTAGTTCAACTTCTGCAAAAGTGTAACTTACATGAATAAAATGGTAAAAACCTATATAATATATCTGTTAAAGTTAGGACTAATATTTTTCTTTAGTACATGAAAATTGAGAACTGGGTTGTATCGATGATGATTGCCTCTTAATTACAGTATCTCCCCCGGTCAAGTCACACAGATAGGAACACTTGAAAGATGCACTGATCTGCATGTGACAAACACTCATGACGGATATTACATGGAAGTTACGTAATTTTTTCAACAATGCCACTAAAACTTCATATGGAAACAATTCTTTGCAAAATTAAAAATATTTTAAAATGCAATATTTGGTGTATAACCATTCAACTAAAAAATACATTAGATGCAAAAAGGAAGTACAGTGAAAGAGTAAAAAATGGGCTTTCCTGACGTTTTACACTGATAATAATTCGCACATCTCCACCTAATTCGCACTGCAACGCAAGATTTATTTTCTCATCAGCTCAAAAGTGACATGAAAATTGGATTTTCTAGAAAATAACGAAAAATTACCTTCTCAGTCAAACCGTTAAACTTCGCCAACAAACTCGAAAGGGGGACTTGGGGGATGATGTTGTGCTCCAACTCATCCTTGTATAAAGGAGCAGCAGGAAGGTCCAGCGCCAAGTAAAGAAAAGGAATTTTCTCCATCTTTTCTTTGTACTCCTCGGTTCGCAAAAGCTCTTGTTTCCGTTCCTCAGACTGTCAACAAAGCCAAGGAGGCGTGAAATATTAATGCTAACCTGACCGCCGACCCTTCACCAGGATTTTGCTGGAGAGGACTACGCATGATACGGCGGATGACACATTTTATTGCTGTACTCATACTTATAGTGCCGAAGTATTTTAGGCTTACTCTGAAGATTTTGTAACTGTCCCGATTCGGACACCATTTGTGGTCCAAAGTTTATTTTTGTCTGTAGTGAGTGGGAATTGTCTTGATGACTGGCGGATTTTTCCTAATTTTTTCCTGAAGATAAAGCGAACAGCAAACAAAAACGTCATCCAGTTTTTCTTAACCACAATATCCCTGTCAGTGCCGCAGATTATTCAACAACCATCTCCGTGTGCCGGAATTCTCCATGTATTAATATAATTCAATTTAATAACTCTTGCTGAACTGTCTGTCCTGAATTTTTCTATTTCGCCCTGAAAAATATTATTCTTTGCCTTAAAAATTCCTAAGCACTACCCTGATTCTTACAAAAGGTGCAGGGCTAGGGGTCGCTTTCATAGATCCCTGTTTGATATACATTATACACCTACACAAAAGTTGATAAAAAGGACACTTTTTCACCAGAGCTCCTTGTCCCTTATTTTGAAATGGCACCAGGCTAATTTTCAGACCCTATAAAATCTACATGTATTGTAGTTCATATTTATCAAGTACTATTAATTTCACCAACCCTTTTAAGGACCGCAATGTCACTATAGTGGCTTTGACTTTGTCCAGTCATAACTTTTCCAATCGATAGAGCTGGAGAGCTGTTCCAGTCCTCGAAAGAAGCAGAAAGTCTCCTAGATTCGATATTTAAAAATCCGGAAACTTTCGCGTTTGAACTTTTTTGGGGGGCAATGTCATGAGTGGGTGAGGGTAAAGGGACTTTCGGATGACGTCATCGGGGCCTGAGAAGAAAGTTCTGGGGGTACTTTCTTTGCTTTTTCTTTTAAAATAAACTAGGTGAAAATCCGCATTTTTAGAGTCCTTGATTGGCATTCTAACGTTTGTGGTTGGCAAGTTATGGCCAAAAAACACCGATTATTTAGCTTAGTTAATTCCCTAGGGATTCATTTTGGGGATTAATTAATTAATTATCGTGTTTTGGGCATAACTTGAGTGACGGAGGACGGAACAAGGAGATTGATCCCGGCATTGGTAGAGCAAACGGAATTATGCGTGAGGTTTATCGCCCTGTGTTGACAAAACGGGAGCTTTAACCATCGCAAAGCTGTCAGTTTTTAAATCAATCTTTGTTCCGACCCTCACCTGTGGACATGAGCCTTGGGTAATGACCCTCCTGAAAGGAAAAGCAGGTATGAAAATGAATGAAATTGCCTGATGTACACATCAAAACTTTGTAGTGAATGTAGTGAAGGAATGTTTTTGAAGAAAAGTTAAACATTAACTCACAGCATATACAGGTACAATTTCCTATGAAAATATTGTTCAAATTTAAAACATTGGCATGTAGGCGGAAGATCCAGCATTTAACGGGTCAAGCAGAACGATCTTCAGGAATCTAAAAAGCTACAAAATAAAAATTTTCGACTGGCGTATACTTTGGAATGATACATGAAATATCAAACGATGCACAAGAATTTGGTAAGGTCAGTTGCTAAAGCTTTTAAGAGTTTTTCAACTGTCGTTTTTTGTTAAAGGCTTTTAATTAATAACACAAAAGTCCACGACATTACAGAATGCAGTAACAGGGGAACAAAACTAACACCCTTTGTAAGATTTCCAGCGGTAGATAACCAACATTATTATGTAAAAATACGTGCAGTTCTTTCTGAAACATCGTCGCAATATTGCAGAAAGAGGAGTTAAAAGCGGATTTGACCATGCGGTTTTGTGAGCTACTCCGGCAGGAGACAGTACACTTCAAGGACAAACTTCCAGCCAAACTAGTCCAATGGAATTAGTATCTCTGTCTGGTGAGGCGACAATTTGCAGTCGCTGATCTGTGCTCTCAAGCGCTGGCAACATTTTCGGGAGAACAACTGTTGCAAATGTCACAGCGGAAAGGGAGAAAAGACATTTGTGAAGTAATCACATAAATAATTATGCAAGCAACACAAAAACTCACAAGCTCAGGATTCGGAATTTTTCTTGAGAATACTTTCATCTCTCCTTGAAATGCCTTTGTCACGATGCCTGCATCATAAGTTGGTGTTAACAAAACCCAACTGCATAACAACTTTTAATGAATTCTTTCCAGAGAGGAATAGTAGTACAAAGGCTCTTTTGCAATTCACAAGAATTAACTATTTATCAAGACTAAGGAGCTTAAGCATAGTATGATGGCAGTAGTGAATCAAACGATAAGATGAAGCAATCAATCAAGAAGTTCAAACGCAAAAAATGTAGCACTATTTTTATTTCACATCATGAAGGTTCTTGCTAGACGGGAGCATGTTTTTACGTTTCTAAGCTTTTCAAAGAAAATATTATTCTAATAACAACTTCACCATCTTTTTTAAGGCACCTCATTCAAAAAAATTATAATCCAGACAAAAAACAAACTCACGGTGGTACTAAACACGCAGGCAAAACAAGACATTACAGACCACATCCCACACTAATCTTCGATAAGCAAATTACTAAAACCGTAAGAAATTTACATTAATTCAGAAAAATATTAAACAATAATTACAGCGTCTAAAAACGAATTTCGTCTATCTGCACAATGCTCTAATCCAGTCACAATGGAATTCGCCGGTATGCCTACGAACACACAAAAGAAAATATAATTTCAATAACTTTTTATTTAACGTTGCTCATAATCCGTGGAAAACTTTTCGTGTAGCGGAGACGATCTACATACTGTTATTATAGCCTTGACTGTTATTCTTTTCCTGAACAAAATATGCTTTCATTCTGCTTTGTAAAAATTTGTGATGGAATACCGCGGACAGGAGATTTGCGTTTTGTTCAAACCACTGCAGCTGCCTGTAGCCCACTAAGAAATGACGTATAAGCTCCGACGACGCCAAAGTGAAAAATTGTTTGTATATCATGTTCACTGTCATGTTCCAATTAGGTTGCGTTGGATGAAATATAATACGGGCTTTTTGTATTTTTGCACTACTTGATTGATCTTAGCCTATTGTACATGAAACGATGAGTTGAGTAACACACAGGAACCAAAAATCAAAGCGCATCTTATATTGAAAATATGTTTTAACAGACAACTGCAAAAGCTGACTTTTTCTATCTGTCGCTAGCGACTATCAGTCAGCGCAACTTTATAATATATACCGATACTGGCAAGGGCAAATTGCTGTCCCACTAACCATACATTGAGCGTAGCTCGCCACATTCAAATCAACGTAATCATGGTCAACTTAATTTTGCATTGTTAATAAATACAAGCCAGGATTTTACGTCAATGATTTTAGTTTGAACTTCAATAAAAATCAAACACAACGTTTTCGACTACAGCTTGGAATTTACATTGACTTCAGAAATAAACAAAACCATCCAACTCACTGCTTGTGTGTTTTTTGGTTCCATTCAGAGCTTTGTGCAGAGAATTTAAAAACCATCCTAGCAGTTCGAGTGGGTCGCCCTGTTTAGTGATTTGAAAACGCTTCTTTGAGCATAGCACAATGCTCTGCAACATCTCATGCGGCGAAACGTGAGCCTGTGAAGAAACATGTCTGTTAAACCGAGCAAGAGTACAGAGAAAAATTACTGTTGAGCCTATTGCAGCAACTGGATATTCACGATTTAGTTACATGGGAAAGATCAACAAAACAAAATCCAGAAGTTGTAAACTTGCTTTGAAATTCCGTGGGTTCCACAATTTTCTGATGAGCTCACCAAACCTGAAATTCAAGAGCAATGATAGCACTGCAAGGATGCACATACATCTATGCAAAAGAGCTACTTATGTTGACGCAGAAAAGGCTCTCCCGAATTTGTGGTTGTGTTTCTCGTACCTTTGCGAAAGCAGAACCAGAATATCGCCAGGTGGCCTCTTGATATGGGAGTAATTCTCTTCTCTTAAAAAATAATTTCTCAATGGCTGCACGTTGGACAGTGCCTGGAAAGAATAGCTTGGTTTGAAAAAAACAATAAACGACGAAACCCTAACACAAAGTAAGACATGGTCGTACATAAAGCAGAAAATAATATGAGCACAAACCCGCGCGACAGCCGTCAGTGTTTTTCGAAACAACTGACAGCATTGCTTGATCGGTTTTCACTCTCTCAGCTGTTTACTGTCTGCAGCAATTTGGGAGCACAGCATGAAGAACGAAGTACAATGTCACAGCACTAACTAATAAACTTCAATTTTATAAAAAATTCCAGTAAAAACTTTAGTAAGTAAACCTATGTCAGATTTGGCAGTAAAGTACTTCACGACTAAAATCGCTTTTTCAAGATACAGAAATGCGTCAATTCATGTGGAGGGTTTGGCCATAAAAACCATCAGCCTAGGAAAAAACAACAAACATGTCTTGGGATAACTGGTTACGACTGCCAAAGCTGATTCCAACACATAAAGGTCTACTTAACTTTTCACAGCCGCTTTTCCTTTCATGGGGTCGCGGAGTTAGCAGCCCTAGGTGTCGAAAAACTTCCCAGAACACCTTGCTGGTTTGCCAACACCTGGAACCTAATTTATGCTCGAAATTCACACTCAGGATTACATTCTGGACTCTTTCATCACTTGGGCTGGGGTCTTTCGCACCTCATCGTATCGGGGATTCAAAAAGATTCAGATTTGTTTTGAATCCAGATCTTGCAGGCTAGTTTCTTTGCTCGGTTAGCATCTTTCACCTTCTGATTCCACCAAGGGGTCACTTTTTCCATATGTTTTCTTGTCCAATTGTTTCTCTCCACATACCCGAGCAGCTGATGAAATGACAGCTGCTTTGAATAGCCGCAACTCTTCTACGTGTGCCGTGCGTTCCAGAAGCTTTCGGAACACATGCAATACGCCGCTTGTGAACGCCTTTTTATATCCTTGTCCACCCAAGAACTCCTACTTTATTCGATAGGACCTCGTACACCCTATTTTGAAGTATTTAATCTAATTCTTTACACAGACATTTCTAGCCAACAAATGCACAGAGAGGTCGTTACAAACCGTCACGACACCGGGCAATTCTGGATATTTTATAAGACCAAACGTTCGGCCCCTCCACATGATTACTTCATCAAGGCACACAAAAAAAATCATTCAAGGTGGTGAAACGAAAGGTCCGTTGTCATAACTGTACACTTAAACGTACCAGAAAAATGAAAACAGACTTCTTGAAATGAGATAACACCATGATGGATCCGATCACGATTCAGAATACTTGCGTATCATATGGGTGACATTAGTTAAAGTAAGCAAAATTTGAATGAAATGGTTTTCGATAATATACCTGCAAGGAATGTGGCATACAACGACATTTATCTGCGAGTGATGGTGAAATGTTCAGTACGACAGTAACACCATAGAAGAAAATTCACAAACTCAGGCACTGACACCCGTAAATATGTAGGAATTGGATGGATGTGCTAAGTTTTTTTTAGTTCAACTGTTAAGTGAGCCAAATAGTCAACACACTAAAATGCTTTTGTGTATTCCTGTCACCAGCACTAAGCAAATCCATTTAAACCTACGTGCTTCCTCCACCAACAGTGCCTCATACAATAACCAAGATAGGTTTTTTGAATTATTTCTCTCTGGTGCTGCAATGGCTGATGATCCAATATCACTTTACAAATAGCAGCTAGGCCTTTTCACCACGTTATTACATGTTTTTCACAACACTCACTTGCAAGACAACGTTGCAGTAATCGTTAGCTTTAATGTTGTTCAAACCGACGATACCCGGAAGGTACGTGGATCCATCGTAGGCTCGAGAAAGCTTCGATTCAAAATCAAGCTGAGCAATTTGCTGCTCCGCGAAAGTTGGATTGAGAACGTACTGAAAAACAGAATTGCTTAAATCAGTGGAACAACAAGCACCTTCATTATTCATAGCACATACAGTAAGGCAGCATTACAAAACTTGCTACACCGAACCAACACCGTATCATGGTCACCATGCACCTTTAATCAACATGCAGTCGAAAACAAAGAAAACAGTGATGTGAACGCCCACACTTACGGTGATATCTTCCAGGGATGAATCTATTATTTCGTAATTGTCTGGCAAGCAATAAAACTTGAGAGTGAAAAGATTTAGAAAAACATGATGATTGACTTCCACACTGTGGGTATACGCATGTGATTTGCGACCTCTTCCCTATTCAAACATAAAAACAGCATATTTCAACGAAAGAAAAAACTTACACAAAAAAACATAGTCTAACTAATATAATATCAACTTTACTTCTTTTACCAAATTTAGGTAGTAAAACAGATGAAATGCAAAGCTGTTGTAATCGGTTGAACCAATGAAGCTGGCAAGCCTACTCTCACAAACCGTAAACTAGACTACAAATCAGTTGCGTCAAAAAAAATCTACCACAGAGGAATATTTTGCAAGTGCCCATTTCAAACTATTTCAAAATGTGATAAGCAGTAATTCGTTTTCGCACAGGTTCAATTGCTTTGATAAGATGTAATTCCGTTTAAAAATGTAGCTTGATGTGAACCACTTGTAAATTGAATAGCACGATGTGCATTGAGCAAAATGAAGCTATTTTTGCATCGGAACAAAGTGAGTTAAAATTTCATTTTGTAGCGACTTAAAGAAATGTCTGCATTGTGTGCATTCATGTGAGTAACTTCAGAAACAGAAATTGCTTTTTTTCTCACATTGTTTCCACCCGCTGGAAATCTAGCAAAACCAAGCAAACACTTAAGCAAAGCATAAAAATTAGCACATTTGTCAATGAAAATGCACTTATTGCCATTAATTCTGAAATAACAGCATTACTGCCGCCGCAACTGAATATCTAAGCTATCTCACTACAGTGAATGCATTCTATGCAGTGAAGCAGAACAAAATTTATTGCATATAGGTGAGCTTTCATCAAGATCCTATCTTATCCCATCCATCTGTATATGGTGTTTGTATGTCCACCAATTATGTGTAAACTGCTATAAAATATCAGGGCAGAATAACCCAGAAACTTTTGTAAAAAAATATTCAAGGTGTTACTTTCTAAAGGAACCTCTTTAGAAATTAAGTTGTTAGTTGTTAAAAGATTGGCTGCTTGCAAGGTTTCAATTTCAGCACCAGTTAAGCTTTGCATACATGCTGCATTATATTTGATGGGCATAATTGCATGGAAAGATTTTTATAGCAATTTTGCAACCTTATCAAAAGCAGCATTTTAAGATTGTACAGGCTATGAACACAGTAACTGAAATGCTATATTGGAAAATAATAATTGTATGAAATGTTTGCTTGTAACAACAAAATTAAACAACCTCAGTCAACAGCATGTAATTTGGTAAGAAACCTAATAAGACCAAATAATTCAGCAATGTAGTTATCACTGAAACAATAGCACTATGAACTACTTTTTCAAAAAAAGATTGTTACTTTTAACAACTGAAGCTCAGTGAAAGGAACTCAAATTGAAAAATGCTGCAATGTACACACATAATACGAAAAAGAGTTTATTTACCTGAAAGTATTTTCCACACACCAAGCAAGCATAAACATTCAGATGCGATAAAGAAACTGAGCACAGTTTCTCAAAATCAAAATCAAGAATGCTCCTGCCATAAAACAAAATAGCAATAAATAGCAATATGCTTGAGGCAACCAAGTATTAGGACATAAAAAACAAATGCAACCCATCGCATGTCTGCAAGCAGTGTTGTTGTCTTATTAGGCAATATAATTCCCACACAATTTAATTTTCACCTGTTAATAGTATCCAAGTATGGACAGCTTCTGCTTCTATCATACCCAGGCTCTTCCTTATGATAATACTCATCATCAGAGGAATAATCACCTACAAGTTCAGTTAATTTGTTATTTTCATGATTTCCAGTATTTGGTTCTCCGTCTTCACATAGCTTTCGTTTTAGACCCTGCAACATAAATTTGAGTTTACATTGACAAACAGACATGCAGTGGACATCTGTAAATAGGGATTAACTATTTATCAAGATTTGCTTCCTTGTCAGCAGTGTTCTGAAATGACAACTTTAATTGCCCATATTGCTAGATGGACAAGTCAGCAAATCAACCAATATAAGATTCAAATGCAAAAAATTTTCAAGCATGGGGACAGAATGAGGACATGTTGGTTCTTTGGCTGGAGGCCCTATTACCTCTTATATCCAAATTTTCCTTGTAAAAAGAATACGAGCAAAAGGTCATATTTCTTTTAGATTACCACAAATCCCATCTTTTTCACTGAAATTTTTATTCAGCTACAGCAATGACAATATATTGGTGTTGCATCATTGCAAATATGAAGAGGTAACAACAAATAAGGTAGCAGCACAGGTCCTAGCTGGGCTAATGCCTATCTGGTGTATCTGGTTCATTTGGCTAGTGCAGGGGTGGGCAACCCCTGGCATGCGAGCAATTCTATCTGGCACGTGAGCGAGGCCTCGGAAATGCGATCCTCCCCCTTGGTAGCCCTGGTCACATGCACAAAACGCCTACTACCGTAACTTGGAGTGAACATTTAAAGATTTATTGCTGTGTTATTGTTACGCAATGAAGACTAAGAGTACAACAATCCGCTAGCAAGTTTCGCAACCTGCCTCTGCAGACAAAGGATCGGACGTGAGCGAACTGTGCAGTTGTGATAAGCGTTTCGGGGGCCTCGCGTTCATTTATCCAGCCCTGTCTACATGCCTAGTTGTATACATCCAGTAGTCAGACTTCCACTTGATCACCGTATTTTGTGTAGTGATTGTTGTAAAAAAATGTACAATGTCTAGCCCAGGTAGTCTTTTCTTGTTTTGTACTGCATAGCAGCAAGATACCTTTAGTGCTTACAACCAAAGTTACACATTTGCGCAGCCTGCTGTTCAGACAGCCAGATGGAGTTAAGTGCGCAGTTAGAAGAGTCTATTTAGCAATCATTGCTAAGTTGTCCCAAAACAGAGTAGTGCAGTTAGTGGATTATGGATGTTGACCTTTGCGTCCACATAGGCCTCAGTCTGTATTTGTTAACAATTAGAGGCGATTTGAGATAAAAAATGTTATTAGGCAAACATGTGGCATGGACCAGGAGATTAACAAGTCCAGACATCAGCAAGGTTTATACATGCATATTTTGGCCAGTAAAAAGCCTTTATAAGCTTATTTCACTTAAGCTCATGGTAAAGTTTATCAATTTGTGCTAATGAAAGTAAACATTCATCGCAGCACACATGCTTTGACCGGCCTCATGTTTGTTCTTTCAGTAACAGTGTTTTCATAACTGAACGATAGGATTGATCTTGATTTCCTGCAAAATTTTTTACATTTGCATTTCATTACATCTCTAAATAATTGCTGTCAATTAAATGACAATTATTGCAACCCAATTACTTCTTTAAGCTCGTTCAAAAAATTTTAGTTGGAAACTACGAGCCTATTATAGGTATTTACGGGAAAATATTTATAATTAATTGGGTCTTAATAATTTTGCCTAATTATCTTGTCACCAAAACATTTGCACAATCTGCAAATGCTGTTCATGTTGTGAATTAAATATAAGTTTGCAGAATGTCTAGCCCCTGCACAAAAATGAAGCCAACAGAAGACTTTCTGGCGACTGCTCAGCCAGTGCCCGTTGAACCAGGCCTGGTTCTGCCAAAAAAGTGTCTGCAATTAGAATTTTCTGTTTTGAAGGCCATTTGGCCTCGAGATGCAGCACAACGTCGAAATCTTTTTTATAAATCACCATTAAAGGACCCCTGTAAGAATTTTTTGGGAGGGCAGAGTTGGGCTAAAAGAGGTAAAGCATTGTTTTTGTTTGGGCGTTGTTTCAAAGGTGAATAAATGTAAATTTGGTTATATTGTGTTTTCACTGTTGGGTGAATTTGTATCATTTCTTCAAGGCTTTTCACATATACCTTTAAGGGTGTTAAATAGTATGTTCTCACAAATTTTGGTTGGCACGCGGAAGAATTTTGTCATTGATTTAGCCGATTTCGGCACGCAAACAGAAAAAGGTTGCCTGCCCCTGGCCTAGGGCAAGCACAATCCTATCACATGCTTGAGTAAAAAATCTACACTCACAAACAAATAGGTTAGTTCTAAATACACAAAAAGATCAATTTAAATATATCAGTGGTTTAAAATCAATAGCTAGGGAAATAACCTACAAATTACAATCATTATTGATGGAATTATTCAAGACTTAAAACAACAACCAGTTGCAATGACACAAAATGAACCACAATCACTAAAAAATTCAAAACATTTGGTTAATGTCATCAATACAGCTAAAAAGGACTTTAACAAATCACATGTGATGTGTGGAGATTCAAGCAACAACACCAGTCTAGTAACTGTTACAAAAATGATGCATAGCTGTTAGGAATGTGAAACAAAAGGAGTTCAAAACATGAAGGCACATTTAACTGGCAGGTTTACCTTGAAACTTATTATGTTGTAACTGATGATAACGCATATATTACACATATCAAAGCAGATAATTGACTTGTTACTTATGTTTTCTTTATAGCATTTTAAACACTTAATACAGTGATGCCAAATTATGGCCCATAAGACCTAGAAAGCCAAACAATGACTTGCGAAGGTTTGCTAAAAAAGACCACAAACACTGATAATGGCCTGCACAGCAAACAAACATTAGGTAAAAGCATCAAAAGTATTGTAAAATGCTGAAATTAATGGGAAAAATGCTTTCAGATACAAGGGTTACAATGATGAATAGTGGGCTTTCAAAGTGGTCATAGGTCATAAAGATAACCCATAAAGCAGTAAGCTTGCTCATCACTGACTTAATCTAAACACTTCATGCAACCCAGCCCAGGTAAAGTATCCACTACCACTTACAAAAAATATGAACCAAAGTCATTGATATAGGGTTCATTCATCAGCATGTTTAATATGCTTAAAAAATATCAAACTGGACGTTTTTAAAAGAACTGCAAAGTTTTATCACTCTTTGATTATGCGTTACAAAGCAGATAAGCTTCAAAAGTGCTTTCAAAGTTCATGCTTCATTTAAATTTTTTAACAGGCTTGAAAGATATCTGGTAAGGATTACAAAATCAAGAGGTGTCATAAATAATACTACATGGTAAACTATGAGTATGCCTATCTGGTTAACTTAACACTTTGAGAGCCGGGTTAATTCAAGCGGTTTGCAAAAAGCAGCTGATTCGAACGTGGCTTTGCGGATGAATATCTCCGCTCTTGTTCGCTCTAGCGACTCGGCAAAAATCTCAAAAAACGTGGCAAGTCTAGTAGATTAGACTCGAAAAAAAATTTTTTGCTTGGGGGGTGCAGGTTGTCTGTGAGTGACGTCATCAGTGGAGGACTTTTAGGCCACCTTGGTCCACTTTGCCTGGCCCTGGAGGCCAACCGTTAGGTGGCAGTATTTCGCTAAAGTTTTTACTGCAAACTAGGCTACAATCCGAGTCTTTTGATACTTTGTATGACCTGCTGGGGTTTCTGGTTCAGAAGTTGTGATGTTAGTTAGTAAAAATATTTGACTAATTAGTTAATTAGATAATTAATTAATTTGTTAATTATTTTAGATCATAACTTTTGAACCACAAATGCCAGAAAGTCGATCAAAGGCTCAAAAGACTCGGACTCGAGCCTAGTTTCCAATGAAAACTTCAGCAAAACACTTTGGCCTAGTAGTCGGGCCCTAGGCCAGGCAACATGAGCCAAAATGACCCTAAAACTACTTCATTATGACGTCATTCACAAAAAATCCGCACCCCCCAACCAAAAAATTTTTTTTCAAGTGTAATCTACTAGGCTGGCCGATCCGCTTGAGCCCTTGAACAGCTCTCTAGCGCAATCGATGGAGGAGCTAGGGTGTTGGTAAGGCAACCGAAAACTGCTGTTTTAGGCTGAAATCAAAGTACGAATATATCGTACCCCGGCTCTCAAAGTGTTAATTTACACATGAAATGCTTCATTAATAATTTGAGGTATGCTTTGATAAGAGACAAAACACAGACCAACTGCCTGATAACTCAAACAGTAGGCTTAGTGGTTTACTGAATATGACATAGTGTGCAAATTAAAAATCACTTTCCTAATTCCAATAGAAAAGCTAAGGTTTTCTGATCAAAAAAGGATAACTCAGGCAGCATTGCTTAGAGCAGGGGTGTACAGCCTGCAGCCATACGGCTGTGGCCTCAATAAAAAATTTATGCAGCTGTGCACATGCACTTTACATGGAGGCTGTGCACTAATTTAAACTTTGTCTAAGTGCATGTGGATACTTAGTGGAAAGATGGCCAAATGGATGTGTGGAAACAGGCTGGGCTCAATGTGTGGTAACAGAAGCAATGCAAAAAACTACATATATCTTGAACTCACTGGCAACAATAATCATAAACATAAACCAATAGTAAAAAGGTTGTGCACCACTGGCTCAAGCAACTCAATAAATTACTCAAAAGTTTTGTTACAATAAGATAAATCTACTTCACTGTAAGTAGAAACACTACTTATAAAAATTACTCAAGCAATAGAAAGTAAGTCTCTTAAACTACAGTAGTTTGAAAAATAGTCACCAATCTAAAGTTATTCATGTAAATAACAATGTTGTGAAATCTAAAGTTGTTACTGTCACTGTCAGCACAACTTCTGGTTTTGTTGTAAGCTGAACAGAAGTGAACAAAATACCAATGGTAGTATCCTGAAAATCATATATTAACTGTGTAGTACACCATGCTTTAAGTGCAAAGAGGAGCTGGAGGTGTTTGACACTGTCATAAAAACCAACATGGAAAAAAATATATGCCACATGTCTTATGGAAAAGAAAACTGGTCACAAACATCCCCACCAATCCAGCATGGAAGCCTTTGTTTCACTACAGACCTGTCTCTACCATGTTTCCTACCATCATCTCATGCCTGCAAAGGCCTTGTCAACCATTTACTTCCCTCTCTCAACACTTTGAGAGCCAGCCTACGAATATATCGTACCTAGATTTCGGCCTAAAACCAGCAGTTGTCAGTTGCCTTACCAACGCCATAGCTCCTCTGCCGATTGCTCTAGAGAGCTGTTCAAGGGCTCAAACGGATCAGCCAGTCTTCTAGTCTGCACTCGAAAAAAAATTTTTTGGTTGGGGGATGCAGATTTTTTGTGAGTGATGTCATAAGTGAAGTAGTTTTAGGGTCATTTTGGCTCATGTTACCTGGCCTAAGGCCCAACCGCTAGGCCAAAGTGTTCCTCTGAAGTTTTCATTGGAAACCAGACTGAAGTCCGAGTCTTTTGAGCAACTTTATAGCATCTCTGGTTCAAAAGTTATGATCTAAAATAAACAAATCAATTAACTATCTAATTAGCTAATTAGTCAAATATTTTTATTACTTTAGATCATAACTTTTGAACCTGAAGCCTCAGCAGGTCATCCAAAGTATCAAAAGACTCGGATTTGAGCCTAGTTTACAGAAAAAATTTAGCGAAACGCTACCATCCAACAGTTTGGGCTCAGGGCCAGGTGAAGTGGGCCAAGGTGGCCTAAAAGTTTTACACTTATGATGTCACTCACAAAAAATCCGCAACCCTCAACCAAAAAAATTTTTTTTGAGTGCAGACTAGAAGACTTGCTGTGTTTTCAGCCTTTGAACAGCTCTCTACCACTTTCGGCGCCCGAGTTACACAAGCACAAAACCATGTGTGATCTGGTTGTTTTGGTGTGAGAATCCTCAAAAGCGGCCGGACGCCAAAGTGTTAATCACTATCAGGAACCCCCCATGGGGATGTAAACAATGCAAATGACACTTGGTCTGAACACCATGATTCATGACCACTATAAAAAGGGAACACAATCAGCCTGGGATGATCTCGTCTGCAGAGATTCAGTCAATACCCTGCTGAACAAAAAGTGCTCATGGCACCACTGTCAGCTACTTGCTGCACAAGAGAGCCACACTACTGCCTGGTCAGAAGCCTTCCCATTTTGCTAGTGTTGCTAACCTGCTTAGCCCTGATGAGTCCCATATAAATTGCAATCGCTGTCTGAAGTGGTGCTAAAATTTTCAAAAGCATAAAATGCTGCTGTGGCAAAATTGTTGGTGAGCTAGGACTCCATGTGCTTTCCTGTATTAAAAGCACAGGCCACTTCTCCATACATTCAGACATCAACTCCATTCTCAAAAAGTCACCACTCTGCATTAATCTCCCCTCTACCTTGGAGCCTGTCAGCTTGACAGGGGGACAGAAGGAAGCCCGATGGATTGACTTTGAGGAGGCCCTGGTACAATGGCCTAAGCCTAGTATGGGATGCAAGCTGTGAACGCTTTCGCTTTGGGCCACTACAAAGACAGTACCAGACAGGCAGGTTTTGCGGCAACAAAGGCTGAGGCTGCAAAATGCCAAAAATATGATGACCTCTATAGCAATTACCACTTTGAACCAGTCACAATAGAGATCATTGGTGGGTACAGTGAGTCCACCCGCTCCTTTTTTAAATGGCTTTGCAAATAAACTTGATGTGCCTGGTGACCCCAGGGAACGACAGTGGTTCCACCAGCACCTGTCGTTAGCTGTGGTCAAAAGGAACACTGCCAGCATATTGGACTGTATGCAAGTTTGATCTGATTTTGGCGTTCTTAATGTATTGACCAACATTACTGTGCATGCCCACCACTTGCCTTTGTTTCAATGTATAGCTATTGCCTTCCAAATGTTCATTCTTTCTGTAAGTTTCATTATCCCCTCTTGTGCAGTGTTACTTTGCTCATGGTTTTAACTGTCTTATCAGTTACAGCCTATGATGATGCTACAGCGTTGTGATGCAGTATGTTGCACATTGCTTAAATTACATGAAAAAAGTGATATATTAAGGTGAAAAAAGTTTTCTTATTGAAACAATAGCAGTAGACAATCCCAAACTGCTAAATTTAGAAAACTGAAATGACTGCTTTCTAAGGTTTGTACTGCATATTAATGCTAGGCCTAATTGGCCTAATTATCTTGTCACCAAAACATGAAAACTACTTTTGCAAACACTGAAATTACTTAAGTATGTAACTGTGGCCTAGGGACTCTTTAATAAAAGGATGCGGCTACGGAACCACCCATGCATCTTCTTATTTTAAAACTTATTCAACCTCTCTTATTTCAAAACTTATTCAACCAAAACTAAGCCTTGCATGACACTGTTTGAATAAAGTGGTCAATTTGTCACTGAAGTGGCGGCGTCCTGATAACATAGCAGATGTGTTTCAGGTACACTGCGCCAGTGGTTTTTGGTTCGCCTCTCACCTTGGCAACTTACGTTTTCATAGTAGTGACTGGTTGCACATTTCAATCCATGGGACTAGTTTTTCTTTTACTTTTTTTCAAAATTTTCCAAACTTTCACTTTAGGGGTTAGCGTTAGGTTTACTACGTTTCTACCAAGCCTACTGCATTCTTGTCATGCATTACTGTCACGTTACAGAAGGTGGTGGAATAAGCTTTCAAGATTAAAGATCCACGGGTGGTTCTGTAGCCACTGCCTTAATAAAAATACCCATAAATAGAAATACTTAAGTATGTACTAAAGCAAAATAAAACTACTTAAAACCCTTCAAATAAAACTACTTTGATACAGGAAATACAAAAGTATTGAACAGTCTGATAATAATAAAATGCCTAATGAAAACAAAGTAACGAATTATTTCCTAATCAATTTGGTAAATATTTTAACTATTGTCAGTATAAATACTTCATCAATGACCTAATTTATCAAAAAAAAAACATGTGAATAAATTGCACAGGATAGTTTTAAACTTGTTTTTATAACCCATGACTGAACAAACCCATCACAATTGAGCAGAAGTTCAAGTATTACACACACTGGAGAAAATCACACAATAATCATTACCTTTTTTGGTTCCATAGAAGTCTTTTAATAAGTATCGCCCAGACCAGATTTCATAACAATTCTGAGATAATGCAGCACTGTAAACCACAGAAAACACTTATAAACCACTTCACTTACAACACTAGTTCTTAAATAAAGTCTTACTAGAATGTAAAAGGTTTCTTAATGTAAACTTGGCTTGCTATAAACCTTATCCAATAGTCACAATGGGCAACGACTCGATAACCTTCCGTTTTTTAGGTACCCTGGCATTTTTTGTCATTGCTATGGTTTACAGCATTTCTCGTGTTTGAAATCCTTAATTTTTGCCAAATAAACTCAAGTCAACTCTTATTTAAAGCAACTTTTATGATGAAAAATGGATTCTGTAGTTTGAATTTTGCAATTTGTTTCCATAGCTGAGCATTTCAAAATTTTTTTTAGATTTGAAAAAAAAGTCCACAAAGACAAAATATGCCAAATTGTGTTTCAGAATGTGTATCATAAAATAAAAAACAAACAAACAAATATAAAAGGAGAGACAGAAACACGATAGACATCTACATAAATATCACAGATGATGGTGGGCAAGCAATGGGTAAACAGTCAAGGCATGTACAGATGAGCAGGTGAAGGAAGCGAGCAGCAATAAGGGTTACAGTATGAGGTCAAGGGTAATGCATTTTAACATATTTAAAAATAAACAAGTAGCAAGGGCAAAAACAATGTTTATGCATGCAAACCACGAAGAAATAGAAAATTTCCCACAGACCATAGTCGGGTGAGTTTTGTGGAGTTGTTTTCAACCAGATGCATGGTTTCACCAAATGAAGTTCAAAAGACAAGAGTATGGACATATTACAGTAATATTAGCAGCAAGCATTATTCCAACAAGTGTTAGGTACATGAAAAACAAAAGCATTTTAAAATTACCTTCATTGGCACAACCTCAATTACAATGGCCACTGAGCCAATGGCGATTAATAATTACTATGTAGGGTACAAAATTTCATTTTGAAACAATATTTTGTAAAATTAATTCTAAGGCTTGTAGCCGACACAAAGTCCACAGAACACAAACACACACAGTCTGCACATCAATGCAGATTGATAAAAACAACAGATCAATCAATGAATAGGCTAGTGAGGTTGGACTTGGAGGTAGAACAACAGGGTTACATACGCCAGGGTTGCCAACCTGTTTTCACCAAAAAAAGCCAGACACAGTAGTGTTGCAACCTCTCTGGTAGCGTTGCGTTGAATGTGTGATTCACCACGAATGGGATGTGCGTGAAGAACAACAATATCAATATGTATATGATATGTGGCACGAACAAGCAATAATATTTTATTTAATTTATTTGTTTACGAACAGACATGAAGTCCATAGTATGAGCACACACACGCTGCAGAATGCACGTCGATAAAAATAGACAAAACAGATTGCAGTACAAAAGGCTGTCGGAATCACAGGGTTACAGACACTTTTTACAACTGCATTGAAGACAGAACCATAAGGTTACAGACACATTCTTAACACTATTATTAGCTAACACGCAACACTTGTTACAAGTTACAACACTAATGTGGAGTAGGGTGCCAATTCCTAAATTGGTCGAGTCCAGGTAAATTGCGAAAGCATCGTGACATGAAACGCCATCAATCAAACAGATGCTGCATAATTCGATCACTCATTCACAGAATAAAATGCGATTGTAGTGTTCAAAGAATAGGGCAAATACAAACAATCTGACTGCATCAAAGCACGTAACCATATATTCTTAGATTTTCTGCATCTTTCGAGAAACAGGTACATGTATTTTCGTAGCAGAGCCTCAAAGGTAGGGATGTCACATTGAACCTGGTGGCTACTAACACTTGCTCTCCAGTGCAAGTTGTTCTGCAACCAAAATTATATGCCACCGCAATCTCTGCATGCATGACTTCCTGAAATTACACCATAATTGTGATGCATTTGGTGCTCAGAAAAAAAAAATTGTGATGCATACATGGGCATACAGAAGGAACGAAAAAGTACGTTTTTAACTGCATTTGAACAACGGGAAAAAGAAACTCGCAGCTTGTTTGCTGCACAATATTGATATTGCAGTTGTCTCTGAATGTCTTTGTCATCTGAGAGCTCAGTATCCAATACGATCCCCAGATATTTGTATTGGTCAACAGGTTTACGTATTGACTACCCAATTTCAATCATGGAGTGGCTGTGCTTTTTGCACTCTTTGCCTTAAAAGTCATACAAACAGTTTTGTTACGGTTAAAAACAATCCCATGCGATTCTGCATACGCCCAACAAACATCTACGATCTAGTATTCTTTGGAACCAACGTACACTTGGACAGAACACACAAACATCATCAGCAAACATCAACTGATTTAATAAGACTTCACCAATACAACACCCTGCTTCAATGTTGTTTAGTTCATTGGACAAATCATCTAAATAAACAGCAAACAAGTATGGATTATGGACTCGGTACTCCCCGTCCCCCTTGTCTAACCCCAGACACATGAAACGGTTGAGAAAAATGCTTGCCCCATTTTATGTGCATCGTTTGTTCTTTGTACCAATGTTTCAGTAGGCGCACAAAACACATGGGCACCTTTCTTTGAATTAGTTTCTCAAATAATTTCATGTGTAGTACTCGATCGAATGCTTTCTAGGCATGGAAAAATACCGCTGTGGACTGTGAAGCAGCCTGCACAATCCAACCAGAAAATACACAAAGTGTTTCAAACAGAAAAACAGCATTCAAGATCAACGGATCCACACAGAGCGCATGAGGCTTTGCACGGGAATTCGAAGGATATCGAAAACTTTTCGCAAACAAAAGGGCTTTAGCACAGAGTACAAGACTTACATTTTCAGAGAAAACAAACAAAATTTCGCCTTCACTGCACAATTTCCATCTAGATGCGATCAAACATCGAGGTCAAACCGAACCATCGGCAAAAATCCTCAAGACTGCCACAGGCAAACCAACCGAAATCGCCGTAATTGAAATATTTGACACAACACATGGCCTACGTTTTTTATAAGAATCACATCTGCTTTTTCTTATCTGTGTTAAAAAAAGACAAACACACTGCACCTATATAGTATATGTGGCGGCATAAAGACTTAAGCACAACGTGAGGACCACGTTGCAACTCGCTTACCACGGCTGCAAAAATCGCACACACACGAGAAAAACACGCCACGTAAAACGCACCAAATGGTTGTAACTGTTAGGTTCACAATTCGCGAGTTTCTTATACTTCTTCAGACTGGTAAGAATCGAACGCAACTAAACTGTTGCGTGGAAAGATGTGAGGTTTGAAAAACGGAACCGTCGCCAGAAAGTCTTGAATAGGGGATTCAAATTTGCATAAGGGGAGTTGACATTCTCAAAATTTGATAAAATCTTTACTGATTTATAGTGTTTCATATATAAATCTGGAAGGACTGTGCTCACCAGTGCCCACCGTAGCGACTGGACTGGTTTAAATTTCCCTTATGCTGTCATTATTGAAATACGTATAAAGAAATGGAAAGCTACAATCATCGGATCAAGTAAGGCTGAACACAACACAGTAAACAGTTAAAAAGTTTTTGTCCTGCCTTCTTCATAACAGAATTATCTAAGAATTCATTACAGTGCGTTTGCCTAAGTTCGCCACTTTCAATGCACTGAATGCTTAGTGTGGCCAACCTTTTCTGGAACATTGAGACCGTTTAATTCAGTTTTAATTCTTTGGAATCTTGTAAAGGACCTTTCTCCTGAGCAGTTACTATAGTAACCATCAAGCTAAGAAATAAAGGTGCATGTGTGGTTGGATAAACTGAGAACCACTAATCCAAGGCATCAGACCCAAATGCGCTTTTGTAATTTTTTTGCTGTTTCCCTGTATCGTTGGGTTCTGCGGTTGCCAGTTGGCAAAGCGACTTTTGCTTGCTATTCAAGTTCTGCGGTTGCCAGTTGGCAAAGCGAGTTCTGTGGTTGCCAGTTGGCAAAGCGACTTTTGCTTGCTATTCAAGTTCATCAAGATCTTGTCTGACTTGCTTAGCATGGGAGCAGTACAAACTTGAGCAAGTTCTCATTAGTAATCTGATTTCTGAATAATTTTACTGAAGAAAATTCAAACGGAAAAAAATCACATCTAAAAAATACCAATCAAGCTTTACGCGATACAAACGCTGTCAAAATTAGTGCATTGCTCAGTCACCTAAGAAACCATTATGCTTTTACTGTAGGATACTGCTGGTAGCCCTACACATAGCTCTTATCTGCAGTACAACCTTGCTTTGATCAGGTGCAATGACGTAACTAGAGGTTTGGGCCAGGGGATACTTAGCTGAAGGGAACTCACTGGCTAACACTCAGAAAATAGTGAAGAAACAACAGCAAATCCGGTATTGAACGGCAATACAAAAACCCAGAATCACCGGAAAACACTCCGAAAAACGTAAGAAAACAACAATCTACTGAAACCGAAGGAATAGTAAATACCAAAATACAAGCTATAGGTAGGGGCCCGGTTTTTACATTTAGCTAGGCAGTGGGGCGGTTTGCGCCTCTGCCACCCGTCAGTTATGCCACTGATCAGGCGCATTTCCAACATGAACAGCCACAATTTATTTTGAGAGTCACACGAACAATCGGTACGCTTCAGCAAACGCAGCCAGCGTGCTTTGAGTATATCGACACAATAGTTGGCATGCGGCTTGACCAAACGTCACATTGATATTCATGGAAAGTTGTTGGAAGAGTCTGGCGTTATCAACACGAAGGTTAAATAAAACTAAATTTCGTGAATAATAAGTAAGACATAAAATGTTGACGAAGTTTAATCTAAATGGTCATATACCGGCCACTGACTCTGTGTGTACCATACTCAGTTGGAGGCCCCATGGATCTTGAGGCCCTAGGATTCTTAATCCTATATAGCCTATAGGTAAATCCGGACCTGCATTTGTGCAATCGGTGTAATGCACGAGTAGAGAGTCATACCCATGCCAAAAGAAATGATTATTAGGAAAACGTTACTAGCGAAATAAAATATATTTGCATTGAACAAAACCGAAAATACTTAGGTTTTTCAGGAGCGATTACCAAAATTGGCAAACAGTCAAACTTGTAGAGAAGTCAGTTGCTGTTGGGGGCCCTTGATACTTAACGCAACATAGGAATATAATATTGAACTGTATTCCTATATTGCTTGTGAATCACGAAAATTTTTCAAACGAGTATTTTATTTGAAACAAATAAATTTCATGAAGGGGGGCCCCTTGCAGCAGGGGGCCCGGGGCAATTGACCCCGTTGCCCCACCCTTAATCCTGCCCGAAAAATGTCGCATTCAACTCGTTCAGAGAAATATTTTTAAAATGCAAAAGTTTTTAGGACAGAACGCAAGAATTAGATTTTCAGAGAAAACAAATAAAATTTCGCCTTCACTGCACAATTTCCGTCTAGATTCGATCAATCATCGAGGTCAAACCGAACCATCGGCAAGACTGCCATGAAAGCCGACAAGGTGTACCCGTTAACGTTTAGCTTTTTAACTCTTTCAGGGAAAGATTTTTAACACTTCAGATTCCGATTTACTTGGAAATTGTGCAGTGAAGGCGAACTTTTATGTGTTTTTTCTGAAAATCTAAGTCTTGCACTCTGTCCTGCAACCTTTTACTTTTCAAAAATCTTTACCTGAACGTGTTGAATGCGACATATTTACGGGTATACCTCGTCGTTTTTCAAGGCAGCCTTGAGGATTTTTGCCGATGTTTCGGTTTGACCTCGATGTTTGATGGCATCTAGATGGAAATTGTGCAGTGAAATCGAAATTTTATTTGTTTTCTCTGAAATGTATGTGTTGTACTGTAACCTGAAAGTTTTTCCTTTTTAAAACTCTTTCGTTGAACGAGTTGAATGCGACATATTTACGGGTATACCTCGTCGTTTTTCAAGACAGTCTTGAGGAGTTTTGCCGTTGTTTCGGTTTGACCTCGATGTTTGATCGCATTTAGATGGAAATTGTGCAGTGAAAGCGAAATTTTTTTTGCTTTCTCTTCAAAATGTAAGTCTTTTACTCTATGCTCAAGGCCTTTTGTTTTGCGAAAAGTGTTTTATATCCTTCGAATTCCCGTGCAAAGCCTCTTGCGCTTTATGTGGATCCGTTGAATTGGAATGCTGTTTTTCAGTTTGAAACACTTTTTGTCTTTTTGATTTGGATTGTTCCGACGGTTTCACAGTGATTCTAAAAACACAGCATGCGCAGAAGATCCATGGGTTACAAAGTATGAAGCAGTTTTTTTCATCAAAATTGTACATTGATCAGTACTATGAGTATGACCAGTCTTAAAACCAAACTGATTGTTGTCTGTGGTGCGGAGGAAAGGAGAGATGCTAGATAATATGAAGGGCTCAAGTAGCTTTAACACCACTGTGGCTACTGCCACTCGTCTGTAATTTGATGTATCAGACATATTTAGGGTTGCCAGATGCGTTTTGTAAAAAAAATTTGATTTGTCAACAGTGTCAGATCTAAGCTGTGTTGTAATTCATAAGCGGCACAGGGACAACAGAGCAACAATCAGTATTGTTAACACACAATTAATAATTTGCTTGTATTTTGGCTGGCCCATTACATTTCTGTGTGTGCGTGACGCGAAAATCGCACCAAGGATTGCATCAATAGCAGTAAATAAACTTCGCTTAAAGAACTGTCCTGGCAAGACTCACTACTAGAGTCGTTGTAATTTGTGAAATTCGGCGTTAGTTCTTTCGAAGTTGCGGCAAATTATTTATTTTCAAAATACCGGCTTCAGGCACTGATTTTCAAAATACTGGCCTCTGCTACATTAGCAGTAAAATATCGGCCAGGACGATGAAATACCGGCCATTTGGCAACCCTAGACATATTCCCATTCTTGTTTTTGTATATGGGAACTATTGTTGTGTACCCTTTAAGTCCTGCGTGCGCCGCTTTCGTTGTAGAAATTCCAATCCTATAACTCGCCAGGCGATTGAGCTAGAGAGCTGTTCAAACCCTCTACGGATTCAGCAAGTCTTGTAGTCAAAATGGAAAAAAAAACAATTCTCTGTTTTATGAGCCATCACTGCGAAATATTGAGGGTAATAAGACATAATCACTACCTTGATTTGGGCAATGGCTCGGAAAAGTTTGGGAATCATCGTCATAGACTCTCGTCAGCAATGAATATGTAGCTCAGACAATGTTTTTCTAGAGCCAAGCCTTTCCGACTAAAAAAAGCCAGAAAAAAACAGATTTTGTATCCAAAAGAAGCCTAAAGCGTTTCAAAAAGCCAGAATTTAAAATTCTGGCTGCAAAAAAGCTAAATTGGCAACTCTCTCCCTGATAGGCACCAGTGTTGCCAGATTTAAAAAAACTTCATAACCAAATTTTATAAAAAAAATTAGCCAAAAGTAAAGCCAAAAACTCATACCCAAAAATTACCATTAAGTCTATGGTGGCCCATGAATGCCACCCTAAAAAATTTTTGGTTGTGACATTGTTTTGAAAAAAATATATATACGAAAATATTACATTTGTTAAAATGAATATTAGCAGTGTCTTTGAAACGAAATAAAATATAATATAAAAAGTGTGCTACTGTTTTGTTTTTTTCAACTGAAATCAGAAAAGAATCGCTTTCAAAATACAAATGAAAATTTTTCGGATTGTGAGCATTTTTTGAAGACAAGGCATTTTGAAATTAAAATCTTTCCATTTCAAAAACAATTTTACTTTCGTTTCGAGAACACTTTCTTTGCAAATGGTTTCTAAATAAATCTTTTTCTCTTTAAAAGCAATTTTATTTTCGTTTCGGAAACACTTTCACTTTTGCTTTGGAAACACCTTCATATTGCAAAAAAATGTAAAGCAAAGCAAATGGAAAAAAATCGCATCAGCTTTTCTGTTCGTAACACTGGCTGTTGGAGACCTTTTATTCCAACATATATCAATTGAACTATAAAATGCTTCGAATGGATTCAGCCTTGAACTTAGGGTTGCCAGTTTCGTTTTGTGAAAATACCGGCCAGTTTGTTAACAGTGCCAGATCTAAGCTGTGTCATAATTTGTAAGCGGCACAGGGAAAACAGACAGACAATCAGTATTGCTAAGCCACAATAATTCGCCCATATTTTTGCTGGCTCATTACATTTCTGTGTGTGTGTGTCGTGACAATCGCACCAAGGATTGCGTCAACAGCAGCAAATAAACTTTGCTTAAGGAACTGTCGTGACAAGATTCACTACTAGAATCAATATAATTTGAGAAATTCTGCGTTAGTTCGTTATGAAGTTACGGCAAATTATTTGTTTTCAAAATACCGGCCTCAGGCACTGATTTTCATAATACCGGCTTTTTACCAGCCTCTGCTAAATTAGCAGTAAAATCCCGGCCAGGTCGGTGAAATACCAGCCATCTGGCAACTCTACTTGAACTCAAAATGGATGAATAAAAACGGACTCAAAGGAGCTTCAATTGTATTTCTATGTTTTAACCCTCTAGCGCTTAGGCGCAAATTCGCTGAAGTCCGACTATAATTTTGGACCTGAGATTGACCAATCACAAGCGTCCGTTAGACCAGTGCTCTTCAACATTTTTGTTATGGTGCGCCCTAAAGATGTTTTGACGCACTCATGTAGCCTACCTTACTTACTCAATAGGCAAACTAAGGTAAAAAGCGACAGAAGCAGTTAACAATCTTTCGCGATTGCTGGAAACTTGCAAAATGCTAAAAATCATTTTTATTGAAGCTAAAATTATAAAAAACTTCAGATTCAGTGATACCACACCAAACTCTGCTTCAATATCAACTTGGCTATGTGTAATATCAAATAGGAAATGCCCTTCACACAACACGCGACAAACGTCACTATTATTTTTGAAACCTTTCCAAATTAAAAACCTAAAGAGAAAAAGGTGGGGGGCAAGTGTTGCAGTTGACTGCATCGTCTTGAACTACTAAGGCAAGCACAAGCGAAAGATGGCAATTCGGGGCATTAACTAACGGGAAAGCAACCAGCAGCAATAGAGATCCATCACTGACTTCACTCTACTACTACTAGGTTGCACTATCATTATATAGGGATAAGTGAACTACAATAATTCGCTTGTGGTGACTATCACAGTGACTTATTACTCATGGGCACATCTAGCGGTGACCATTTATTTACATGTGGCGCCATCTACCGACCGCCACACATGACATAGACAGCGCCCGGGGCAAGAAGCAAGTTTGGCGCCACCATGTTCGAATTTGAGGTCTTTAGGAAGCACATGTACTGTATTGAAGAAAGTACTTGTGACATTATGTCTAAAAGCTCAACTGGTGTATGAGATAAAACGTAAAAACGACTACTGCCAACGTTTCGTTGACGGTGCAGTCAACTTCATCAGGGCGAGAACAATGATTACGCGCTGGAAGTGTTTGTACCCAATGCCGAATCAGCCCAAATCTGCCCCCCCCCAAAAAATGCTTCCAAGGGCCCCTCTAATGGTGGTTTATAAAAAAAAGTTATGTAGACCTAATGCTACATCTCGAGGCCGAATGGTCTTCAAAACAAAATATTCTAATTGCAGACACAAGTTTGGCAGAACCAGGCCCGTAGCCAGGTTTTGAGGTTTGGGGGGCAAAAGATATTTTTATGGGGGAAAGATTTTAATTTTTATCATACGTTTGAAACAAATTTTTCTGAGCACAACAAATTTGGGGGACACAAAAAAGATTTGGGGTAACAGCCCACGAATGCTCCCCGTGTCTGCCCGCCTGGGCAGAACTGTCGCCAGAAAGTCTTCTATTGGGGCCCTTCATGTTTGTGCGGAGGGTTAGACATTCTGAAAATTTTATATTTAATTCACAACATGAGCAACATTTGCAGATTGTGCAAATTAATTATAAATATTTTCCCGCAAAGACGCATAATAGGCCCGTAGTTTCCAGCCAAAAAATTTTGAACCAGCTTAACAAAAGGTATTGGATCGTAAATCATTCATTTAATTGACGGCGATTATTTCGAGATGTAGTGATGAAATGCAAATGTAAAAAAATTTGCAGGAAATCAGAATCAATCCTACCGTTCAGTTACCAAAACATTAACATGAGGCCGGCCAAAGCATGTGCGCTGCGATGAACGTTTTCTTTCATTAGCGCAAATTGATAAACTTCACCGTGAGCTTAAGTGAAATATGGTAACAAGGCGTGCGCATTGGGCTTTTTACTGGCCGAAATACGCATGCATAAACCTTGCTGATGTCTGGACTGTGAATCTCTGGATGCATGGCACATGTTTAGATTAATAATATTTTGTACCCCAAATCGCCCATAAATATTAACAAATATAGACTAAGGCCTACGTGGACGCAAAGGTTAGCATTCATAATCCACTAACTGCACTCAATAGCGTAATTGACAGGGGGGCAAGGGGGCGAGCCGCCCCCCTTGGTAAGCTAAATGTAGAAGCTGGGCCCCCTCTAGTTGACATTTTGATATTTAGTTTGCTTTAGGTTGTTTTTTTGCGTTTTTCGGGGTGTTTTCGTTTTTTTAGCTAGTATAGTCATCCACGACATCCGGAGATTCACTATCATTTCTTAGAGTTTTGGCTAGTGGGCCCCCTTCAGCTAAGCTTTGCCCCCCTGGGTCAAACCTCTAGTTACGCCACCGACTACACTACTCTGTTTTGGGACACCCCACAAAATCTAACTACACAATTAACTCTATCTGGCTGTCTGAACAGCTGGCTGCCCAAATGTGTAACTTTGGTCGTGTAGCAGTCACGCCAGCGCGATCGCTACATGTGAGCAAGGACGGCCAAAGCAAGGAGAAGGGAAAGACCAAGCAAGCGACACTTATAAGCAGGGCTTCCATACCGTCCTTATTTCTAAGATTTGTCCTTATTTTGAAAATCTACATCTTAGAAAAAATAATTGTCCTTATTTCTAAGAAATGTCCTTATTTTTGACTTGCGTCCTTATTTTGTCTTATTTTCAACAAAGCTGCAATTCTAAGAAAACCATTTTCATCCTGACCTAAATTCTTTTCCGTCAAAGCTT
>Ga0210059_1002611_pt1 | contig 28343 bp, 16 predicted proteins | sample Ectturendosymbi2_FD_188042 | JGI IMG/M metagenome (GOLD analysis project Ga0210059, IMG submission 188042) | Ecteinascidia turbinata endosymbiont from Florida, USA - Sample 2 (SPAdes) (version 2) | ecosystem: Host-associated > Tunicates > Ascidians > Unclassified | place: Key West, Florida...
CCCCCCCCGTGGCGACGGGACTGAATATCGTTAAATGTCACCTAGCGTTATTGTTCACTAGAGACACCTAAGCGCCACTAGATGCCATCGCACACTTGCACTGCTGTGTCGAATATTCTGTGCTGAACATGCAACTTCCACAGCACTACACTCTCACATGTAAAACGAAACACCATTTCCCGTACACAATTGTGCCGGAGCCGGCCCCACATGAACGAAAACAACGGCATGAAAGTGACAACAATTCACATAAAAGTGAAATGGTTCCAACAATGAATGCCATCCTGACACAGAGACAGGCATGCTGTTGATAGCCAACTATTTTCGTCAAACTACTCTTACTACAAAGCAAGAATTTTTTAAATAAAGCATCTGCCAACAGACTCGTCCCTTTTTGTGGTAGCTTACGAACACTTTGTGAATGTGATGTATCAATAACAGTGTTATGCAACTATTATCACAAGTGTAATGCCCATATGCAGCGTGGATAGGGTAAGGACTTTTCAATGTTCTATGCGGTAAACAACAGCGAGGTTTCGGCACCAGTCGAACAGTTGCACTTAAAGTAGCATAGCCGCCGCAAATAGTAATGTGTGTATCGGCGTTTCGAGCGTGTACCTGATAGCAAGATGCAACAGCAGGCATAAAACTTGCTCAACAGAATATTCCCAAACAGTCGTTCATTGTAATAATCACACTAAATTTTCTGATCCTCCTCAAAAACTGACTTTTGAACCCTGCGTTAATTTAAAACAGTGATTCTCAACGGGGTCCAGATGGTCCGCCTATCTACAGAGAGTTCCTTAAATCTTTGATAAAACGTTCACTGACATATGTGCAATGCAGTTTCGACTAGTTGTTCATGAGGTGTCAGCATAGCAAAGTGGCCCATCGGATACTTTTTAAAAAGATGGTCCATGGGCCAAACAGGTTGAGAACCACTGATTTATGACTCTTTTGTCAGAAGGGAGACACGCACTCAGGGCCGACCTTAAGTCGATGCAACCGACGCAGCTGCATTGGGCCCCGCGCCATGGTGTTTGGGTAGATTGTTCATTTTTGCCAGATACAGCTTGCGCTTGAGAATTCAGTAGAAACGCCATGTAAATTTCACTGTTGACAAAGAACGCTCTCGTCAGAGCTAGCGAATTTCCTCTCGAACGTTAGCAGATGTGCTCAATTCTCGTGTTAGTGCTTTACTGTATAGCTGCGCTCTACCACGATCGTAAAACGGTTGACTGAACACGATGACGTCATAAAATCACTGCTCAGGGGGGCCCCGCGCCCAGGTCTTGCATTGGGCCCCGCACATGCTAGGGCCGGCCCTGCACGCACTGCCTCAAATAAACCAAAAGATACAGTTAGACGAATAGACAATGAGCCATATGATTGTCACACAAATTCCTGCACAGCCTACGTCAGTATTTCATATCAACATATACGCAGTGTATGTTAATCCTAACGCAGTGTAACTTAATCCTATCGTGTCGACTGTCAAATTCATCAACGAAGCCATCTAAATCTATTTTTCAGCTCGTACGCTTTCAATTGATAGTAGAGCATTGCTACTCAATCTTTCACTGGTCATGGATTTTCTGAGAAATGTTTTCACTAATTTCATTTTCGAAAAACTTCTCTCGGATGAAGAGTTGGTGACGAGAAGAGTTATAGCTATTAATAACAACCTGTATAAACAATCAAACGCAGTTTTGAAAGGAGCTTTAAACGAAATAAATTGTTCGAGCGATATGGGCAGCTGCGACTCTTTCCGTAGCAAATTTTTTGCCAGAAGTATTTCACATTTTAAATCATTTTCACTAATTGAATATGCATTTGCGAATTCTTTGAAGTGTTCTTCTGATAGAAATGTTTGAACTCCACTTGAAAGAGCGGAAATGCCGGAAAGCATTGCTCCTAAACAGGCCCGTAACCAGCTTGGTACGCTAGGAGGGGCGAAGAGTTTTCTGAGAGGGTCCCAAATTTTTTAAATTATGTCCAGTAGTTCTAAACTGTTTCCAACACATTTTCCAGGGGACGAAAAAAGTTTCAGTTCACAAAGCATTACAAAAAGTCATTACAAACTTTTATGAGGTTGCAGGACATGTGTGGGCAGACTTAAACTGAAGTCACGAACCATTTCCGTAAGATGCTTCGAAGCCATAGAAACAAGGCAGCAGAACACAAGCCTACAATCAGGATAAATTCGGATAAATTATCTGACCCCAATTCTTAACGCTGTTGTTGTCGCAAACATTTTGCTACTGGAGCAAACAACAATCTGCTGACAGCAATATCATCCAGTTCTACCTCACAATGAAATGCACGATAAATCAATATTCCCATTTCTGCGGCTGTTTCTTAGCTTCAAACTAAAACTTTCACCACCGCGATCGCGGTCTGACTACATTTCACGCAGGATCCGAGCAATCACTGCCACTGGCATACGTGTCATCATCAACATCTCCCATCACCCGGCCATCAAACCCAACAACCCAGCTTTTCATGCATTTGGGAAATATTTAGGCTAATGCAGGCAAGAGGCCTTCTAAATTATCATTCACAATTTTGATGGCTGAACGTTATTTGCTGTGTATGTCAATCAAACGAACTTTAACGTGAAATTAAGCAGAAAACTGGGGGGGCCAAGCAGGGGGCCAGCCAAAAAACTGGGGGGGGCATGGCCCACCCAGGCCCCCCTTAGTATCGCCACTGATGATGGGGCATTGACTCAAAAGAAGAGCAACGGGGACGGAGGTGCCTTTTCATAACCGATTCATAGGTAATTCCATGGCTTATCAAGATCGAATTAAAACAAATTTATTGCAGCTATTTCCCACACCCAGAAAACTCAGAATTGTTTACTGTAATTTCTTCTATTATTTTTGAGGTGAACATTGTTGCTGCGCAGAAATAAGCATAAATTGGTAAGGATTTTTTTATTTTTTACAGGTTTCCATTGCCCTCAACTCTTTTACTGCCCCCCATCCCTACCGCTGTTCCAACATCCCTGGGTGGCGAAAACGGGGGCCGCATGAGCCTAGGCCCCCACTTTTAAGTTTTGAACTTTTGTTAAATAAGTTTAATCCACGCAACTAGTATTGGGTCCATTGGTAAAGTAAATCGCGTGATGAAAAAATTTTCCACAGTCTTTTTAATGTGCACTTGTGCCCCCATTTTGAAAAACCTTCCTCCACCACTGACAAAAAGACCACCAAGGTGACTGCAGACACTGTAGACCTAGACCAGGGGTTCACAACTAATCGATCGCTGTTTACTGATAGACCACGGACTGTTCTGAATTCCAAAGGGAAGGGTGGAGTAAAATATGTTAAAAAATTTAATTTTCTACAGCCGCACTGACTTCTAATTAATTGTCTGTTTGCTTATATACTGTCATTTGCAAAAGTAAGAGCACCCCATCCACAATGACAATATTGCTGTGACGTTGGAACTAATGCATCATTCACTTGTCCATAGTATATCATTTCAAAGAAACATACTATTCCATCGTAGTTAGACTACTCCTGGATCCTTTCAGAGCTGCTGATTTATATCTGTAATAATTGCAGTGCAGATTAGCGTACGGCTGAGGGGTCTTTATGAAAGCATTGAAAACTGGGCCAAAACACTTCATTGTTAGCTGTGGAATTGACCACCATGTTACAGATCGAACGTTTTTTCAGAATATATAGCCTAAGAAATTATTACGCTGCAGTTACATTTCAAAACACCGATGTTAATGATAAGTTTTTTAATTGTTACCAGAAGAGCTGTTTTATTGGTTGTTTGTGTTTTCAAACAAATTTTCCACTGCAGAAATTAAGTGGTATTCTTGAGTGGTTTTAGCCTGCTGGGGGTTTATAGCCTACAGTGTGATGATTATAAGTACTAAAGTAGTAAAACGTGTGTTTTAATACTTACAGTGTTTGTTTTGTGTTGCAATTCATGGTAACTGTATGTTGGATTCTATGAACAAATTTCTTTGATATTTCTTCAGTGTTAAGAATATAATTGTATATCAGTTGGCTGGAATTAACAAAATAATAACGAGGCAATGAACTGGCTATTAATAGATTATAACCTGTGATAATTGTGTAAGGATATGTAGAGATTTTTGCAATGTACAGTATAAGCAGGTTTTTTAGGGAAAATGTTAGGTACCCGGTATGGACCCGTAGGGATCCGATTCTCTGATTCTAGGTACTCGATTTTCAATTCTAGGGACCCGAATCGGGTCCTTAAAAACCTTAAAAAAAACCTGGTGCAAGTATAGAAAATCAAAATTTTGGTTGTCAACACTGCCTTTCCTGAAGCACGTGGCGCAGCAAATGCAACGGCGCATTGCATCTTTCATTGTAACGGAGACTGACTCAGGCAAAACAAGAAAAAATCTACAAGTAGATAGTTTGGAATCACTGTTTGCGAACAAACAGTCGATAGAGTCTGCTTTTAAAACGTTTTTAAAAAGTAATTTTCAAAGCAGTTTATGCTCTTCGTCGTTGATGGGTTTCACCATATCAAGCATCACCTTTACCTGAATTTTGTAAATAAGTGCTGGCTTTTTTCAACAAGCTTTTCTTAAATTAAGCCGAGCTTCCGAGTTTTGCAACAATCTATAAAGCCAAATTACAAAAATACACCCTAAAGTTAACACAAATTTGAGCTATCAACACTCGCAAGGCCCAGATCCCCTTCTACGTTTCTCTTCATCACTATAACTAGCCAACTGGATAGCAACTTGTTCAAGTTGTCTTAATTTTGAGATCATCACCTTGATTTATAAAATTTGCCCAATATTCGAATTGGACTTATGCTCCACCCTGGAACACTATTCCTGGGTGGAATCAACCCTGTCACGTGAGGTGACCACGTGGTTCATACGCAGGCAAGTGCAGGAGCGCCCTCCATGGTTCAGTAGCTGGAGATGTTTGTCTAACTTCTCGACAGTGCTGTCAGATGGTTGTCACATAAAACTGCTAAATAGTGTAACAAAAAACTGCTAGAATCTGCTAAAAATCTTATCACAAGTTTTCAACTAAAATCTGCTAAAGTATTGAAATTCTGCCAAAAATTCTACTGTTTTTGTGGTAATTAAAATCAACCTATAACGTTGCGTATAAATGTTTCGTCTTGCACTTTCACTATCACTGGACAAGGGCAGAAAATATTCGTCTTTGCCACCACACTTTTCGGCCCACAAATTCTTTTCCGTCGACATTTTAAGCAACGTAAGTGCTGCTTACCTCCTTTTTGTATGACATACAGTTTTCAAGAATCTATTTCAGGGGTGGGCAATTATATTTGCTTGGGGGCCACTTTGAGAAGGCCACGTTTAGTGGAGGGCCATAGCTTCTTATGCGAGTAGAAGCCAGTCTCGATTTATAGCCTCAGCACTAATGTTTACTATGAGAAATTGGAGGAAATTTCAGATTAGAAGATTTTCCTGAATGCTTCTGCGGGTCACAGGCCACATTTGACCCGCGGGCCGCTATTTGCCCACCCCTGATCTATTTCAAATGGTCGCATGCGCTTGTACAATAGAACAATGCTCAGCGACAAACAGACTGAGCATAGCTTCAGCCCTTACAACTTCCTAGGCAATGTAGTCGTTTAGCCTAACGCACTCACAAAGCATAGAAGCAAATCATTTAACTTCACCAATTTTGTCTCAATTATCTGCTTGAAGCAGCTTCGTTGCGTCAAAATAAAAATTCCGAATAATTGAAAGTAGGTGGTTGGGACTAGTCCCTATGTTGTGACTAGTCCCTATGTTTGTGACTAGTCCCTATGTTTGTGACTAGTCCCTATGTTTGTGACTAGTCCCTATGTTTGTGACTAGTCCCTATGTTTGTGACTAGTCCCTGTGTTTGTGACTAGTCCCTATGTTTGTGACTAGTCCCTATGTTGCCCAATTTAAAGCATCATAAAGATGATAAAGTATATTTTGATGACGGCGTAAACGTTATCATCTCGAAAAACTGTTGAAACACATTTCTGGTTTGGAATTTGTTACCTGCTAAACTTGCCAAACCTGCCAAACGGTTTTTAAAATCTGCTAGAAAGACAACTAACTGCTAAATCGAATATTTTACAGCTAACAGCGAGAACATCCTGCTAGATTTAGCAGCAAAGCAGCTAAAATGGCAACACTGCTTCTCGACTGGTGCCCGTAAGCTCGTGCTCGCTGTCTGCACTTTTCCACTAAGGAAAAAAGTGTATGGTTTCAGGCGAAAATCACCCTACGTTATTGTTATTGTGAGGTTTTCTCCAGTGTGCATATAGGCCTGTAATTGTGGCAATCAAAGGCTGTAATTCACTCAGGTAATTCACTGGAGCCTGGACATCTGCCTCACTCAGCGCTCACCCGTCCATCGACTGCTGTTGCACGGCGCCTCAAATCGAGACATCCATTTGTACCTGCTGCACAGCAACTCATCAGTTTTTCTGACAACAACAACATATGTGCGGCGCAGTGGGCGGATCATCAATGGAACGCGGAGTGGGCGGACAACCCCATAAGACTCCGCACTTTAATTCCAGACACCGGTATACACCCCCCGGAATGGCCCTCCCAAGAAGAGCCTGGGTCCGGCTTAACCGCCTCCTCGCCGGTGTCGGACATTTCCGCTCCTGCTTGTACAAATGGGGTGTGGCCTCCTCTGCTGTCTGTGAGTGTGACGCAAAAGAACAAACCGTCAACCATGTCGTCCTCCAATGTCCAATCCATCAACGTACCCATGGACTGCACGGCCTGACGGTTCTGGACAATGAAACAACCGAATGGCTACTCAACACCTGCCCCGAAATCTAGTGCGGCCAAGCAGTGGGCAAAAGAACTCGCTCAAACGAAAGAAGAAAAAGAAGACGAAGAATTCACTCAGCTAGTTCTTCACTCAGGGCTTGCTTCCCACCAGCATGGAGCAGGAGAGGTTCTTGCAATATATTTTTACGAGCTTTTTTATGTTAGACTTTTTGTATCTCAGAAAACGACTTTATAACTTAACTTGTGGTGGTGGTATTAAAATGTGCATTTTTTGTCCGACCGTCAAAGTCATATCTCGTACAGCAACTTTAACATAAGCTTGCGTTAGGTTATTCACAGATGTGGGCAGTAGCGAGCTACTATAATAGCTTGCTTCCACAGCGAGCTAATATTCCATTAGCGATCGTGTTAGTGCCCCTTTAAAAGATATAACGGATGTGGTTGCAAACTATCGTCACTTTACCGCTACCACTATTCGCTACTTTGACGTAAGTGCTGGCCAAAGGAAAACTGCGCAAAAGCTCTTCCGCCTGCAGACATTGGCAAAAATAGTTCTCTCGGCTTTGCGCTAATTTTGGATGATTCGGTTGCGGTAAGCTAGCAGTATTAGGAAAGATTTAGCTTAGATTACTTTTGACCTGATCGGTCGGTTCCACGTTAGTTCGGAAAAAAGTCAACATCAGCGACAGACCTACATCAGTTGGGACTTGGAATTAAGGGTTACCGGCGATTCTTAACCTTGCTGGCGACACTGGACCAGGCAAGTTTCATCCGTGGATTCATCGAACGTTTTGTAATTGGAAGAATAAAATGATTTCTTCAAAATCGAAGACTTTTCTTTGAATTAACTTACCATGAGATCCAGTATAAGCTATATCCTATTTTCATCTTAAAGGATATGTCAGTGCTCCGTTTTTTTTTATTACAAATCAGAAAATGAAAGATTAAAAATCAAAGCTCGCTGGAAAACAAAACTTCATAACGCCATGTTGCAGGGTGTCTCGGAAATTTTGGATAAACCCACATGACCTTTTCGCACTGGTTTCCTTACAAGTTCAACAGAAATCAGGTCAATAACACGGAAAAAATAGAACGTTGGAAAACGCCGTTTATTGATGCCTCTAAAAACTAAATGTTAACAAGATATAAAGTCTTACGCATTGCATAGCCTCAAATGCTAGCAGCTGTTTTCTTGTCACGGTTCGGAGCGCATGTTTCTTGTCATCATGAAAGAGAAGGTTGTTTGCTGTCCTCGAACAATGTTGTTCACAGTGCATGTGCGCGCTGTTCACTGCCCCAGTTGTGAAACTCCTCTGGCGAGCGCGCTAAACTATTTCACCATTTGTTTTAGTTTTTCTCAACTTTCAATAGGCCTACAGTTTCAAAGGTCAGAATAATGTCAAAACGAGAGTGGGACAGGAACTGCTTCTACTTTAGAACTTAAAACACAGCATGTCTTGATTGCAGTATGTATGAAATGTAGCACTTGACTTCTTTGTCTAATCCTGTGCAACGTTTTTTTTGCTTTGTGGGATTTGGCATAGGCGACTGCCGGTGTGTGCAATGGCTATAACAAGCGTGGTACAGCAACATCTTGTCGTTCACGTTTCAACAACTTACACATTTCAGGTGTTTTAGCGAATTCCAACCTAATGATGATATATATGTCCACCAAATTAGCAACAAAGACTGGAAAGTGGAAACCAAAATCGTTTATCTAGATCAGGGATGGGCAAACGTTTTGCACGGAGGGCCACATGTTTTAAAAAATGTTGCAGCCGAGGGCCGCAAACTCTCATTACAAAGTAGGAAAATTTATTCAGAGCGTAAATAACCACATACTCATATTACAAACAATTTTTGTGTTTCACACTCGGTACGTATAATGCGATTTCTACAGTTGTAGTTAGAACTGAAGCATAAACTATTTTCATAAAATCATGAGTTGTTATGAAAATAGTAAATGTTTCATAAAATTCTACGTACGGAGGCGTTTCTGCAAGTGCCGGCTGGCCGTAGTTCGCCCACCCCTGGACTGGAGCCATTTACTTCTGAGAGTGATCCAAAAACAGAAAATTAAATATAGTAAAGGAAAACCCTTGCAGAGCAGTGGGAGTGGTTTAAATGAAGAAGTGACGTGGTTTCGTTAAGACAAAGCGTCACTTTGTCAAACATCAACTTATCTTGTAGCTGATTTTCACCGCATGGTGAGATGTGCAAGTTGATGGCGAATTAGTTTTTACACGTAATTAGCAAAAGTTTTTTCGTCGTTGTATCTTTTACAAATTTCCACGCACTTTTAAACTTAAAGATACCGCCTTTAAAAGCTGACGGTGCGCTATTGTCAACATTGAAGTAACGCGATATTTTGATCAACTACGTTTGCGTTATTGAGCTGATAGTAGGGACGTCCTCTCACTAGGATGTGACGTTCTGCAATGGCGCACGTACGTGACGCATTTTAAAGGCAGTAATGCGATGTAAGGCGCACGCGGAAGTGGTCCCAGGCCTTCCTCAGATCTTGACGAAATAGCGTATGCCGTCCTCTTAACATCTTTCAAGGTAGTTTTTTTTGCATGAGCTGAGGAAGCCGTACAGCATACTACCTAGAAAGCTACTTCGTTGTTGGTCACAGTGTGAACGCATGTTTTTCAGGGACTTCGCCGTTGCATCCTCTTCCACACGGACGCGACGAAAGGTGTAAAAAACTAAAACAGGAGTATCTGCAGTCTATCTCTGTTAAGCGAATCATTATTCTAGTGATTTGCCTACGTTTTAGTTTGCAGTGCGGCGTTGATTGTACGATTTTGATATATAGACTACATGACCTAATGTGATACTGATAGCTCAAGCTAGATTTCAAAAGAATCAAAATCAAAACGTATGGTAGCATAGGCGTAGTCAGGGTTGGGACCAAAGGGGCCATGCCCCCTCCAAATTTGTAGCATATCTTGTCATTTTGTGCTTTGACAGGCAATGTCCGAAACAAAGTACTGTTTCTTGCTTAAAGTCAACGTATTTGGTCCCCTGAAAAACTTCGGGCTGGCTACGCTACTGTATGGTGCGTCTGCCGAAGAACCTTTACCCAGCATGTTTCAATAACAAAAGAGGCGCCAGTGCAGTTTGTTGCACATTTATGGACCTGATGAAGCCGTGAAATGTGTCTAATTTCATCTGCAAACTCCAAAAAGCTTTGCCTTTTGTGCTAAGTGGCACAGAAAGAAACAAATCGAGGTAAATGCGAGACAAATAAGACTTGTACACCTGAAAAGCTGAAGCAGATCTGGAAGAGTGAATATAGTTTTGTTACAACTTGCATTGTGCTCACCGCAGTACATTACTCCCTGTCTATGTCATTAGCATGAAAAGAAATTCTGAGTGTATGTTGGGTAAGCATTTAAGCAAGTGTCTCGTGAAACGTTAGCAGCAGTGTCTTTTTCGCAGAATTTTTTCGAGAAAGTAGAGGTACAAGTTGGTTCAACTTCACGTAGGGCTACATCGCTTCATTTAGATTTTAGGCATAAACTGAGATTTAAAAGATTACATCAGGTCTGTTTGTGGAATGCTGTTGCATCATAATCCCCGCGACTTATCACCTGAGCTTTGTGTGCGTATCTGCCAAAAACAGGCAAGTAAACTGTACGTTTTTGACTTTAGCTAGCTCGCTAGTGCCTGATTAGAAGACTTAAACCATTGTCGAGCCTAAGTGGGCAGGGGCGTAACGAGGTTAGATGGCGCCCGGAGCAAGGAACAAGTTTGGCACCCCCATGTTCGAACCTGAGGTCTTTCGGAAGCAAATGTACTGCGTTGAGGAGAGTACTTGGGACTTTTCGGCGCCCCTCGCAGTGATTCAGCGCCCGGGGAATTGTGCCCCCTTTCCCCCCGTCGTTATGCCCCTGTAAGTGGGTGTCAAATCAAACAATTTTTAGATCCCTCAATGTAAAGTGAATGAACAGCGGACATTGCAAAGTCGAGATTTGCTCCTCTAACTATCCACTGACTTTAGTGTCATTTCATCTTGCCAATTTTTGTCGCGTAAATCAGGGAATGATTCTATGTACTTTGTGCTCTGCCTGGCGCTATTTTTTCTCTTGTTTCCAATTCAACTCTTAGGTGCGGAATGGTTGTTACGTCATTTTTAAATCTCCGTGCTCTTTGAAAAAAGTCAGTTATTTTGAAAGACAATTAAAATCTCTGGATTTGTTGCCAACTTTCGAGGAATCAGCCAACTAGGCACTGCTTTCATGACTTTGCGATGATTTAAACTTGCACATAACTATGTTCAAGTAATTAGTCTCCACAAAGATAACGCAGTCGCAAATTCTTTTTTAAATTTGCTGATAGAAACTTGGAGTAATCAAAATGGAACGATCAGAGGCCTAGATGTCAAGTGATGCAATGCGCATAGACGCTTGCAAATGACATAGTTTTTGAAGTTGGGTCTGGCTTGAGCCACATAATCAAATTGTTGTTTTGGCTTTTTGGCCTTAATCGAACACTGATTTCTATGACTCGGTCATCACCATCATCATCGTGTCTCGTGCACAGCGCCCGTCGGCGCATTGTGCGTTGAGCCAACCATATTCACAAGAGCCCGCCATTTATCACGGTCCTGCGCGAGGGGTTCAATTGCGGCTGGGCCGAGGCCGAGATGGTCAAGATCGCGTTTGACCACGTCAAGCCGACGGGTTCGTGGAGCCCCTCGGGGTCGCTTCCAGCCGAACGAACCGGGGTCGAAGTCCAGGATAGCCCGAGAAGAATGTTGCGGTGGCAAGCGAAGCACATGTCCATACCAGCGGACCCGGCGGCGGGCAGCCAAAGAGGAGGCCGGGGACTGTCCTGCAAGGGTCCGCACCGTTTCATTGGAAACGAGGTCGCGCCAGTGGATGCCAAGAATCGATCTGAGAGCCCTGCTGTCAAAGCCGTCAAGCCTGGAGGAGAGGGTTCCAGTGAGCGGCCAGGTCTCCGCGCCGTACAGCAGCACAGACAGGACTGCAGCATTGTATAAAATTAGGAAAATGTTACGTTTTTGCTGCCTTTTGCTAAATTTTAAACGACGTTAGCTTTCCCGGCCATAACGCATATTTACAGAGTCTCTGTAAGACATTTTGTAAATTACTGCGATCAGTCGTTGATGAATAACTTGCATTTTACACATTGTTACATTGCTTCCTTTTTCATGAAGTATTGCAAGCGTGCAACTATAAAGAAAGACATTTTTATTGTCTGCGTTTAAAAAATGAGTGGTGCACTGCACCTAGTTTGATTTTTGTGTCACACAAACAACACAAACCTATAGCCACAACGGTTAAAGAAAATTATACATCCTTTTCAAACGATCCGTAAATTATAATTTCAAACATAATATTCTTCAAAGAAATCTTTTGTGAATTAAAAAATCAACAGTCGATCGAATTCATGGTGAATGCTTTACTTTTCGTGTTGCTTTTATTTTTTTTTGTATTTTGTTTTGACCTGTTAGCTTTTTTAATTTGTGCATAGATGCATGAATAGGTGAATATTTACTTTTCCACACGGCTCTGTTTTTACTATTACAATAATCACTCAGTGGCAAATAAAACCTTTTTGCTTGAATTTGACCAATAACGTTATAGAAATACTTGCAATGGGTCCAGGTTTGTATTACGTTGAGAAACAACCCTAGACGATTTTGCGACAACCCTGAAAAAAGCATTTCGATCAATTGGTACCTTAAATTAAAGCGAGTGTTTCTTCAATGGGCTGCTTTCGTCAAATTCCTGCTTGTCGCAAAGATTCAATCCGCTTAGGTAAGCTCTGAAAAGGCTTTTTACTCACCAGATAATCTAACAGCGGTTTTGGCTGCGAGTAGAACAGCTACCTAAAGCTCAATCCCATTAGCGAAGTTGTTAATCAACAAACCAGTTGTCGCGAGTTTATAAACATAGGCGTACAGGACAGGGTCTGAGATGCACCCTGTCTTAACAGTCCAAAGTGTGTGACAATCAGGCGAATCAGTGAATCGAGGAAAAACTTATGGCAGACGGTTTTGATTGAGAAAGATTTGGAATTGAATGTGGGTATTTTCGACATAATGGAGAAAAACTTTGAAAATTTGCGGGGAGTCTTGTTTTTGACATTTTGACTGAGAAAGGTAATGACCTCGAACTGTTTTTGTTCTTCACTTGATTTTCAGAGAGAAATATGTAAAATTTGTCCAATTTCATTTACTTTTAATTCAACAGCATGACCACAGTCGACATTGGAATTCAGCGCCTTTACAGGCTTTTCAAGGAAAATGACTCCCGTACTTTAATTGAAAAAACGTTTCAGCGCGCCTATGGCTTTAAACATCATTTATGTCACCAAATGCACGCGTGCAGGTATATCCCAGAACAAGGTTCCGACGTAAGCAGATTGCCGCCCATTGTAGCATGTTCAGTTCGTTCATCAACCATCTTTCTGCGATGTTGACATGTCGGACTACTGGCTGTCAACCAGTGTCCCAATGCATAGCCGGTGGGTACTCCTTCAGTTTGCTCGATGAACGCTAACGCGAGTTTAAATGGTTAATAGAATACCGGAGAGCCTGATAGCTGATTTAGAGTTGATTGGATGGCGTCAGATCTGGAACCGCCGCGTACGGACAAACTGCCTTTCGACGTCTCGTACGTTCAGAGGCTCTTGTGACAGGGCAACAGAAACGTCATGGCTAGGAAGCAAAGCACAAGCGCAAAAATAAGAAGAGTCGACGTGAAACCAAAGTCTAGAATGTTGTTTGATAAGTGGAAGAACTGCCGATATCAAGATTTTCAATGTCACAATGCTTGTACAAACAATATTATAAGTCGATGTGCAGTGTTAATGGAAAATTGTATCCCTGCTTTTCGAAAACAGATCGCCAGGTTCGCTGCCGAGGACAAAATTTAAGGGGAAAAGCAGTTGAAGGGACCAAGCTTAGGCGGATATAGTTGATTACGAATCTTGTGACTGTCTTAGACATGGTTTCACCAACGGACGCAGAAAAAATCTGCCCAAGCAAGATTGCGTAGCCAATGTGCAAGCTTTTTCACAGTAGGAGTAACAATGCCACGCTAAACATCGTAATCTGTTATTTTACATTGATGCGTGCTTCTCAGAAACAGTAGCTTTAGCCATTGCTAGAGACGTTAACCACTGGCAAACTTTCTGGCTAATTGCTTTGACAATGGAATCTACGAACGAATGGAAACAAATAGTTCCGATCGGAAATTGTCAACCGGAGGATGTTATTGTTAAAACAGTCAACAAGGTCGTGGAAGTCCGGGCGGAAAAGCTGATCTACGGCGGACGATGGGGAACTGCGTTCGAACGCAAGTAACAACGTGATTTTTAGTTGCGTTTTACTGTAATTTCTTTTTCTTTTACGAAAACCAGATTGTTGTTCCAAGGGGGCATTCGTCTCTTAGATTTACAGGTGTTGCATTCTGGATAGTTTAAAGTTCTCAATTTCGAGTCTGACTTCCCCTCATGCTTGACGCACCCGCCTAGACTAACTCCCCGCCTCAAACATTTTTTTGGAATAATCCGCGCCCGGTTTCATGAATTTCAACAGCCTGTTGAAGGAAAGACTTCGAACTGGGTGCAACTCTCTGACAAAAGATAAAGTAATATATTGTTCTCAGCTAAAGAGGCCAAGCCATATAACCAAATAAACACCCACGCCAAAACTATTTTAACCTACTTTAATTCTCTGAAGCCACAATTATTTTTCGAAAGAAATTTTGAGGATTTTGTGTAAAGTGCAGTACTTCAAGCGCAATGTATCTGATCTACGATTAACCCTGCATTCTCAAAAAATGAAACAATGTTTGTTTGTTTCAAAATAAAATCCGGGCAGTAAACATCAAAATCCGCATGGACATCTTACTGATTCACCCGTACTTGTATATGTGGATGCATTGGAGGCTCCAATGCTTGGAGCCTATAGCTCAACCATCTTCGATTAAAAAGCAATAACGTCCTCTTTAAACGTTATATGACAAACCCTTTCTAAGCCGAACGTGGAAATGTTTCTACAGGCAAGCCTAAAAGAAGTCCAAGAATGTTTACACCGTTCTAGATAGGCTATCGTTGCGACACAATACTGTAAGTTTGAAAGAAATTTTACTTCAATACCAAAGTGAACAGGGCTTCTTGTCGTTAAATGGAGTACCTTGTTCTTGTCGTTTTCACTTGCAATGTGAGTCATTATGGAGATTCAGGATTTGGATTGCTCTTAAAGTTAAACAATAACAAAACCAGGAATTTAAAAATTTTCATAAAACAAGCTTTTGATTTCTTCAAACTTTACAAATGGCTTCTATTTAAGAAACAAAAAAAAGAAACAAAACAAAACATAGTTGCAAGTATGACACACACTCTACAGCATATTATGCAGTCTATGAGTTTTCCCTGTCGCTACTGCATTTCGGTTACTGTGATTGGACTATTTGAACAATCCCACGCCCTCGTAACGGTTGAAAACGCCAATAGACCATTTTTCTTGTTGTAGCGTTCATACTGTAAAAACAATTGCGTTATTCACCAGGACACTTTGGGCGTCTTGCCTTTCAGATATCAATTGCCAGAGAACGTTGACCCAACGACCGTGACGTCACAACTAAATCCGGACGGAACGCTCGTCCTTCGCGCCGATTGGGCGAAAGCTTCCGCGTGACGACGCAACCCGGGTTCACGCAGATTGGAATGATAAATGAATTGCCTGCAGTGATGAAAGACAGGCACGCCAAAGGACAGTGCTCGGGCTCAACAATACCAAGGGAATTGATCCAGCCTCGCGCATTAAACACGCTTGCTGGCGGTTGTCGCATTGCTGGAAACTCTGTGTGGCGCGGCTGCAGGACCTGGCTTTGCAAATCATTATGCCCTTTTCCTTCAACCGCGTGGTTTGTGCACACCGTCCTTGTAACCTTGTGCCTATGTTCTTATGCGTTGCAGTTTGAATCATGAGAGAATCCAAGGTTTGTTTGTTGTTGATTGTTTGTTATTGTGACGATGATTTTTCAACAAAACTGTGTCTTGCGCTCCATCAAAAACACTTTTGAGAAAATACAACCTAAACGAAGCTAGCTTCACTGCTTTTTAACAAACGATTGTGGCTATTGATTTAGAAAAAAATATCTCCGAAAAGTTGCAAAGCAAACTGGTCAACAAAAATTATCAACACCAAGCTGTGTATTTTAGCAAATAACAACAGAGTCACCAGCAGCTACAGCAGAGGTCGGGCATGATATCCAATTTCCTCAAAATTACTCTTCACCAGATGAAGGTATATCGTCACTTACTTCCGGAATCTCATCGGACAGTAGTTCCTGTTCACCGGAGCAACAGGGTACCAATCCATCTGTTGAGGTCGTACGGATTTGGAAACCCATCGGAGCAGAAAACCGCAGCTAAATTAAAGCTTAGAGTGCTTAACGGTCTTCCTGTATTTTTTCGGTTTCTTCTAGGTTGACAAAAAAACGCGTCAAGTTCATTCCTGCTCCTAACGCAGTAGCTTAAATAACTGCCCCTATATACTTACAGGGTGCAATAGGCAAAACCAGATCAGCGCATTAGGGAAAAATAGCAAAACAGTCACTTAAAATTACAAGGGCATTTATTTGCTTTTGACTAATATCAGCCAAACCACCGATGTCGGTCAGACATATGACATACGATTGCCTGAAATGATATCACAGTTGTTTGGCTAGAGATAGATCAATAAGGAAAAATGTTGAAAAATTTGACAGGTAGCAACTTGAGTTTTCCAATTCTGTGTATCGTATCAGCATCATATGCAATTTTTCTGTCCGATTAATCCAAACGTTCTTGCCGAAAAGGAACCAAAAGCTAGACATGTGTAGTTTTTCTGAACTATACAGATTTCAGCTCAATGCGGATGGTGGGACTCTTTCCTGTTAATGCGTTTTAAGGATGTTGCGATTAGTAAGGCAATATGTCACTACTTATTCAGTTTTATTAACTTGTGAAAACATGTCGGTTTACCCACCGATCATTTTAAAAGACTGTTGGATCGAGATTTTTAAGTTGTTGTCATTTAAGTGGCATAAGATTTGTCACCCGAAGAAATCAAACATACTAAGTGCTGCTGTATCGGAAGCAACTTTCTAAACCTGCCGTTTGCTTAAAATTAAAACACTAAAAAACTTTTCAAGAGCTAAAAAAAAATTTGCGACATGTTTAAAGTTTAGTGAATGAAATCGCATACAGTGAGATGCGACTGGATTTAAACAAAATTGACGTAAATACAGGCCCGTAACCAGCTTGGGTCACCAAGAGGGGCAAAGAGTTTTCTGAGAGGGGCCCAAATTTTTTGAACTATGTCCAATAATTTTAATCGATGTCCAATGCATTTTTCCAGGGGGGTTGAAAAATTTTCTGTGGGGGGCGAAGCCCCCATGCGCCCCCTGGTTACGGGCCTGCGTAAATAGGATCAGAAAACTGTTGGATAAAGTAAGCGGTTTCCGGGATACAATTCTAGAATTATAAAAAATAACGTAAAATATCTGCTTCAGAGGCATCATTTGCAACTTTTTCCAGTCAATCGGGCAACGCGCAACATCTAGTCCAGGAGGTAGAAGCGCAATGTTTGGCACTCAGTCACTATGGCGACGGCAGCGAAAGAATTTTATTAGTGGGAGGATCCGGGTTCCACTATGTGCGTACTACCTGCGTCATGGCTGATCGATGATGTGACGTCATTGGTGATCATCCAACCTCAGAATGCCCTTTTTACACAATTTATGAAAAGATTGAAATGAGAAGACGCACCCCCCACTCGCTGCGATTTTATCACAGATATTTTGGTATCCGTCAGTACCGCCAGTTCCAAAGCTAAATGTTTTTTTATGACGCAAACCTGCCGTGGTAAATCATCTCAATTCGCGTAAACAAGATTGATTCCAATTTTCAAATAATGCTGATAACTGACAAACCAAAAAAACGTTCTCAGGTAAAAATCAGGCAAAATTCGGAAAAAATCAGGCAAAAGGTTTTGAAGAATTTTGGAAGTTCTTTTATAAATCTGATGGATTAACACACCACATTTTGAAAAAATGCAAAAACTAGAAATTACGATAATTGCTCACTGTTAAAAAGTGCATGCAGCAGTAATTCCCAACTTGTATTGACCAGTTTGAAAAACATTGGCCTGAGATACCTGATTTAATTTTTGCTTTGGGCTAAATATCGGGAAAAACTAAAAATGCAGTAAAACAATGGGGATTCCTTGTATCTCGATGCCCCGACCTCCTTGTTCTGCAGCCCTTTATGGCGACATTTAATTTACCTCCGGGGTTTTCTTGCCAGACTTTCAAGTTTTCTGCCCTGCTTACTTTACGAATGTTACAAATGCCAGAAAATACTGGTTGCAGCATTTTGAAAAATCAAACTATTAATATTTTGCCGTTACGAGAAAATGGAATGAATTATGAAATGTCTCTTTCCACATACACGGTAGTTTCAATTGTAATACAACAGTTTTCGTCGTATGTATCTGAAAACTGAAAGATATCAGTAACAGCAAAGTCCGGAAAGTTGATTGTTTTGCTGAAGATATAGGAATGATGGTGCATAGGCATAGCCAGGGGGGGCCTAGGGGGCCATGTTTGAGAGGCGGTATCCCAAACGAACACTTACCATTCGCCTAAAATCAAACATTTCCCCCCTCAGTTTTTGGGCTGTCTATCTTACTGCAGTGGTGGTGAAAGGTTAACTAAGGGTCAAGATGCAGCATTGCTCAACGAGAAAAACGATATGGGAACTTTTTATTTTTGGTGTATATACAAACAAGTGTTATCGGATAAAGATCGCTACGTTAGTAGCATAGAACCACTTGAGTTTGTTCATTGACTACCTTTGTTTTTTTTTCCAACTTTAAGTCATAAGCAGCGATAAGTTTTATCTAAATTTCTGAACTTGATTGAAAAAATTAAACATGCTTTCAGCACGCAATTTTTGCTATTAGACCAGGGGTTCCCAACCTGGGGTACATGTACCCCCAAGGGTACATTTGCCTATCCGAATGGGTACATTTAAGGTTAGCAATAGATGAGAAAAATATATTACATATTATTTATTTTCAAATATTTATACACATATTAGTGAGTGTTGTTTTCAAAAATCATTATACAGTATATTTATTGTTATATATATCTATGAATGATCATGACAAAATATTTTGTCTTAAGAAATTGTAGGGGTACATGTTCATCTGTCAAAATGCTGAACGGGTACATGCTTATCTGTTGAAATACTGAAGGGGTGCATTCTCATCTGTCGGAATGCTCAAGTGGAATATGGTAAGAGAAAGGTTGGGAACCCCTGTATTAGACGATTCCTAATAATCCAAAGACCTGGGGCCAACTGTGCAACTTGCTCTTGGCAGGATTAACAGCATCCAACTGAATATTCATGGTTTTGCAATTGGTAGTACTAGTACTGTTTTTTACAATTTATGGTGATACCAGAACGCTTTTTGCCTATGCGAGAATGGAGAGCTTACAATAGTTGCTTTCTCATTAGCTTTGGCAAAAGCCGGAGTTAAACAAAACTCTTTACGATTCACTTACAATCTGCAATTTTGCTTTGACAAGGATTGATGCAATGTTAAGTACCTTCTTTGTCACATCAAAATTTGTTTAGGGTATTGCTAAAATAGACAATTAAACGTTTTTGGTTGGTTGCAAGCTTTTGAGGAATCAGCTGATTGGGCCTGCTTTCGTGACTTAGCGATGACTTGCGCATATCTGCGTTCAAGTAACTAGTTTCCACAAAGGCGACGAAGTTGAATCTATCAGCAAATATTTTAATAGGAACGCAAATTCACGTGACTCTACGCATCCTCAGTCCTGAGATAGAAAAGATATTGTTATAGTTCCAAAACTACAGTTCTACGCTGTTCAAGGATCTAACCTAGCAGCTGTAGCACAAATTACATCCAATCTAATAAAGTGATTTGTTTCAATTTTGGCACCAGCATAGTTTACGCAGGTTAGTAATTTGTCAATCAAACTGAAGTTTGTACTTTCAAGACGCGCAGCTATTTGATGAACCGAGTTGACATGAAATGAACCAACCGTATAGCGGTACAACACGTTGTGTTCAACCTGTGTCGTCGAATTTAAACTTGTCCTTTTTCCAGGATCGAAAGGTTACGCTACATTTAGTGCAGTCTTGAGTTGAATCATAATTGCATTTGAAATAAATGTGAGTTTTAAAGCGTTGCCATTCCAGGTTCGAGGATTCGTTACTCCCTTGGGTTCATTTGCAGGGTTTCGCGATGTGATGACTCCACTTGTTTTTCCGTTTCTGTTCGTGCAAAACGCACTATAAATTTGTCGCTCTTTCTATTCTCCCTTAGTGATGTTTTCGGCTTTCCAGTGTACAGTCCAAATCAGACCCACAACCAGGGCGCGGGGAATCCGGGTAATTGCTCCCAAAAAAATTTTCAACAACATGTTTATTTGTTAGGTACAAGAAAAGTTGCAATCAATTCACCCCCCTCGTCCCGACAATAGCACAAAAACAAATTACAATAATCCCCCCGAAAATATCAGCTGATTGCGGCCCTGGCACAGTTGACTCATCTGAGAAAAAGACTTTGGCCAGGTTGCAAGTGCATCTTATTTGCGTGTTTAGTTTGCTGTAAACAATTGCAATTGTGTGCTTCTCTAATTGTCAGTTATTTGTCGCACACTCGGCTAATTGATTCTGAGGTCTGTTCGCTCAGTTTAAACTGCGCTGGTAGAACGCTTAGTTATGTTTCTGCTGTATTTCAGAAACCGTATTGGACGATCAATGGCCGTTGAAATTGGCTTAATTTGTGACAACAAGGGTTTGCACTGGCCATTTTCCGTTTCTGTATAGAACGTCTGTAGGGAATACGAGGGTGCAGAACTGTTGATGCGCGGAATTTCTGAGGTCAGAATAGGCCAGGGGTTCCCAACCTGATGTTTACATATACCCCCGGCCCCAGGAATACATTTAAAGGTTAGCAATAGAAAGGAAAAATATACTGTATATATATACATTAGTTATTTCCAAATATTTATACATATATCAGTCAATATTATTTTCAAAAATCATTATATGTTTATCGTCAAATATATGTATGATTATAGTTATGATAACATATTTGGGAAAAAGTCGATCAAACGAGTATCAAACATGTTCCAGTTTTGGTACAGAAATTTTAGGGTTACATTCTCATCAGTCGAAATGCTGATGGTGTGCAGTGCACACAGCCTGTGCATGTTCAGAGAAAGGTTGGGAACTCCTGGAACAGGCGAAATCGAATACACGTTGAAAACTTTGTGACTGCTAAGCCCCACAGCTTGTAAGACAAGGCTGTTGCCATAGCATTGATTGCATTTTGTTACGAAGCATTCTTCCTCGCAGTTTAGTCATAACGGCAGGCGTGCAAAATGTGCGAAATAGTTTTTCCCGATATTTAGCCCGAAGCAAAAATTAAATCAGGTATCTCAGGCCAGTGTTTTTCAAACTGGTCAATACAAGTTGGGAATTATCGCTGCGTGCACTTTTTATGAAACGTTAGCAATAATCGTAATTTCTATTTTTTGCATTTTTTCAAAAATGTGATAAATGTGTTAATCCATCAGATCTATGGAAGAACTTTCAAAATTCTTCAAAAAATTTTGCCTGTTTTTTTCCGAATTTTTACCGAATTTTGCAGTATTTCCAAATAAAAGTAGGAACAAAGTATGCGGACACTGGCTAAGTGGCACACTGGCTTAAACAAGCGCCACTAACGCCGGTAAGCCAGGCGCAATTTCCAATCGGGCCACAGTGAAGACTTTTTAAACGGCTATCGTATTTGTGCTCAGCGCTGATGGGTAAGTGCAAGAAAAAGGTTCGCGCGCGGCACTGCCACTGACTCGCCACCAGCGCAGCATTCACTGTGAAAGCGGACGCGTGGTCCAAGGCGCAAGCAAGCGGAGGCGGGCGCCGCTGTCCATTCGTGACACTCCGAATAGAGTACGAAAAGCGAGTATAATGGAACTGAACTGGTTTGGGGCAGTGAAATGTGTCCGCCGTGACAAAGGGAGTGAGAACCACTGTTATAGTAATAGTTGCAAGCAGAAAATAACACGCAACTATTTTAATAAATTTGGTCCTGCTATAAAATTACCTCAAATTACGCTGGACACTAGCACGCAACTTGCAATACAACGAAAGTACCCTTTTCTGTTCAGGATAAAAGCTCATGATATATAACTTAAATAGAAAGCATTCGCATGAGTAGCACAATGAAACAAGAAAACCATCAAAAATTCTTAGGTTGTCGACAGAAGTTTTTTAATTTCAATCAACCGTGAGGTTGACAAATTGATGCTCCTACGCTTACGTTCTTCATTAGGCCAGTCATTCGCTGATTGAAAGCTTTCTATCGCCTTCAGGTAAACCCCCTCCGCTCTAGAATACTGCGACAAGTTCTTGTAGGAGGTTGCCAAGTTATGCTGGCAAACACCAAACACTCGATACTTCGACGCTGACGAACCGAACCTTGACGTCATGAGTTCTATTGCTTCTTTGTCGCGCTCTAGCGACTGTTCGTGATCTCCGAGGTTACGACAGCAGGTCGAGACAAACTTCAAGCACCACGCCTGTTTGATGGTTTTGGAAGTTTTATCGGCGCAGGCAACGTGTTCCATTTTCCGCACGATGTCGCCCAGGACGGGCATTCCGTGCTGCTTGAATTGCGTCACTTTGTCGTCATCAGCCAATGCGCCAGCCACGGGTTGCATGGCTTCAGCGGTGAACATCAGTTCTTTGAGTTTTATCTCTGGATCAGGAATCCTCTCGCAGACCTTCGAAGCGGCGTAGAGAAGAGATATTGCGGCTTGTGCTTCGCCTTTTCGGCAAAGCGCTTTGGCCAGATCGCGCAAATCCCATGCGGCAAGTTCGCTGTGGTGTTCACCAAGGGGAAGGTCTGTCGCCAACGACGCTACGTTGTCTGCAAATTTGGCAGCTAGCTGGTACTGCTCCTGCCGGACAAACAGCTTCACTGTGTCGACCTTCTTTTCGAAGTTTTGAAAGTAAACAGCCAAATCGACGGCGGGCCGCGGCGGGCAGGCAGGCTTTGGTTTGACGTTAGGCCTGGGAGGAATGGCGGGCCGGGGACTAGGTGTATATTTCACAACCAAATCTGTGACAAAAAAATAAAATTTCGCTGCAACAGTGTTTCGGTATGCTTTGTCATTCAAAAAATGTGAATTTGTCAATTGCGTGGAGATTGCAACGGAAATAGCAACAGCAAAAGGGAAGAGTGTGTCCTTGGATGCATATCTACCTTTATTCGACTTTTATACTGCAAAAGTTTGCCACAAAAAGCTTTCAGATAAACTTTCAAATGTCGTCCGTGCCAAGTTACGCAATAAACCAAACTTCTATCATTCACCAACGAAATGGCGAGAGGAGTCGCACCTCGATTCGAGATGAAGACGGAAATGTCTTCGTTGTCAAATCGCTGCTCAAGGGAACCAGTTGGTCAGTTAACGAGGTTTTGCCTACTGTACATAATATGATTGCGATGACCAATTACCCGCAGCCCTCCGAAAAGACCCCCACAAAAACGTCCACTTGCACGTAACTACACGCAGATATTAGCATAAAACCTTTTTGACATCCGGCCACGATAAGCAAACCAGCGCAAATTGCCTTCACCTTTGCTGGGCACGTTTATTCGACTTTGTATCACTTTTTCCGGTTTCGTTTCATCACGTTCGCTCAGCTGCCTGTGTTCTGCGATCAGTTGCTCGACCAGTAGATTGCGGGCAAAGCCATCGACACCTTCCGGTCCCAAGAGAAAATCCTGACGACAAACCGGACAGCTGTGATAAAAATGCAGCTTTAATTTGACGTAGGAGACAATCAGGTGTGCGGACATGCCTGTTTGACTGCTCAAGGTGCTGCCAAAGTTACGAGCAGTATCAGCTGACCGAGCGTACTACATGCTGGTTCACAGACATGAATCTAGTCGACGACACACGTGTTTGTTCCTTCAAAAATGCCAATGAGTGCTGGCCAGGGTCCGAAAGTGCTACTGGCTTGCTTCAACCAGGGGGCGGATCCAGGGGGGAGGCCATCGCCCCTCCTGACCTTACTGGCCGGATCCGCCCCCTGGTGTCAACACAGGCGGCGATGACAGTTGTACGAAGAACAAAAAGAGAGAAAAACAAAAAATGCTAAACGTAACTGCCATGCGAGACAATGAGCGTACGATTAATTGTAACTTGAGGAAATTTCTTTTGACCCAAAAACTCATGAATATTTACTTGAAAATTAAAATACGATCTAACGAAAAATCTTGACGCATACGCAAATCAGCGATTGTTTCCACTTAGATGCTGTTTGAGAAATCTGTACAAAGTCTCAACTGCGTTGCCAACCATATTTGCGATTTTCACATCATCATCGATGTAAGAGTAAAGAGCAAAGCCTCGTTGTTGCGCAAGCTGTTTGCAACACAGCCAAACAATTTCATCTAAATTGCATCTCAATCGTTTTACTCTGTCACGAGGTAGTGATTTGTGCTAAAAACGTCGGACAAGGATTGCAAACTGAACAAAAAGTTGTTGCGCAGAACCGTCGCCAGAAAGGTTTGAACAGGGGGAGGGGGCTTTACGTTTGTGCAAGGGGGCTTGACATTCTAAAAATTGACAAAAACTCCACTGATTTATAGTGTTCCATATTTCAATTCGGTCGGCTTCGAGCGAGATAAGCCCACCAAAGCCCCCCAAAGCGACGGGACTGTTGTTGCGTATTTAGTTTCTCGTCAGTACAAAAACAATTTGACGAACTATGTCAATTATGATAAATTGACCCGGACGACGTGAAACTGAAACATCGACTTGAGGATAAAATGCAATCTAAATAATTAGGGTTTAATTTTATTAAGATATTGCGTTTGCAATATCTAAAAGTTTCCTGCGAAGCCTATTATTACCAGCGAAGGCAGTGGGTTTTATATAGTCAACGAACGAAAATGACACATCCTCCGCAGACTTGAACATTGCTTCAACGAAACCAACGCAAATACTTACATCAAATAGTATTTCTAGACACTAAAAGACAGTTGTGACCAGACAACGGTTTTATGATAATGTATGCGGATGACTGTACGAAAACCGGAAATCATCACGAAAAATTTCCAAGGAACGCAAAAAACAACCTACTCAAAACAAAAATAATAAATACCGAAATATAAGCCAAGTGGAATCCCGGTTTTTACATTAGCCTTGCCAGGGGGGATCCCCGTCAGTTACACCACTGGTAACGTCCCTAGGATAGGCGCATAGGTTTCTGTGAAGCGCGTTCCTTTCAGGACGGAAAACCAGCGTTCTGTTACGCAATCACCGTTTGAACGTGTGCCGCGAGCCGTGTGATAGTCTGCATGCGAAAGGTATGGCATTTTGAAAACCACAGCTTTGAAATACATTCGAAGACCAAAAGTGAATTTCATGGCCAACTAGTCGCAGACGCCTTTTTTCTCTTTGCTTGCCTGTAATTACTTTGAATTTAAGAAAGGGTAGTTGTGCCACGACATGAGGTTGAAAGACTGAGTTTGGTGCTTTACACCTTCCACAGTTGGACTTTCGCATGTTAACGATTGCGCTTGGCTGCCCACACCAGTCCCACAAAACTACAACCCACTCCATTCTCATGTATTTCACGTGAACCAGCAAAGACCCCAAAATTTTAATTAGTTTCCAACACTGTTCTTCGTGCCTTCTACAGCTGATAATGGGTATAGCAAAGTCTAAGCCAGATAGCTGTGTTGTGTATTGGCAATAGTAGAACGTAAGACACATGCCAAAGGAAAAGAAAACTTGCTTTTTCCGTACCTGTTGGTGATCGATGTCTGAACGCAGATTGTCCTCAGGCATTCTTTGCAAAGATTATGTTGACATGGCAACATCACAACAGGAGCTCTGAACAGTTCAATGCAAACTGGACAGGTCACTACGTTTTGCATTCGTTCATTCATCCTTCCCAAAGGTCCGCGCGTTATTGCTGGCCTATATGGAACTTAACAGCAGAGTTTCTGCAGGAAGCATTCTTTACAAACGTGCATTGTCTCTGCGGAATAGAAAAAATCAATATCTTAGCATCAGCTACGGGTGATATACGATGAAGACTTTCACAAAACCATTGCTCCAGAGAACACAGGTCACGCAGTCGGTTCTACACAGAAAATAAAAACGTGATAGAAACTGGAAATGTTTTGACTTGATGCCGTTTCAAGCTCTTGGTTCAGTTCATGGAAAGACGATGCACAACCAATGAATGGACAACACAATTCTTGACTTTGATAGATTTACGTTATCTAGTCCCAAGCGAAGATCGCTGGTTTCCGTCAGCCTTGCCCCAGACCGGGGGCGTGCAGACGGGGTGAACGGGACGACGGCCCCGGGCATCCAAGGCAGGGGGCCATCCAAAGAGTGAAATTACAAAAATGATGTTTCATTAAAATGCTGTAACGAGAAGCTTCTTCGTACTGTAAGGTTACTATTATGCTGTATGGATCTGATGCGAACTTGCCTGAGGGAGGAATGCAAATGCATTCTACGTAACCCGAATGAGATATGAAGCACTGCCATCATCTTAAAAGGCTTTCACCGTATCTCTTTTCCCCCTTTGTAGGCTGGCCAATTCTTCGTAGCCTAATGTTAAACTGCGACTTGTAGCCTTCATCTCGATTCTTTCTAGAGCATAAGTTGTTACACTGGGGACGTGGAAAGTTCGCAAGTGGGGCGCGAGTATGGCAGCGACATGTTGTTCGAAAATATTAAATGTTATTGCTTTTATCATTCGTAAATTTAGCATAAATTCACTGTAAGCACCATAATGCAAGCAAAGAAGACAGTACAGTGAACAAAAACTGAGACCTCTTAAATGTGTTTGTTCCAAGTTGGATTAATGAGTAAATAACGCTTCATGTCGCAATGGTGTCTTCTCTATGTGGTTTCAATTTTAGTGGCAATGCGAATTGTGGAAACAAAACAGGAATATATCGCGTGTGACTATTTGGCGATTGGTTGTTCACTTTCAATTGTTGTACAAAAGCTCTTGGCTTTAATCAGTATTGAAAGAGAATTCCTTTCAGTCGATGTAAAAAATGAGGTAGTCCAAATATTTCCCGATAGAACTCATTTGGGAAAGAGAAATTGACATGCGTAAGTGGGTAACTGAAATGTTCATATTGTGTTGTGGTTGGATAAATATGGTTATTTCATCTGTTTTCGCTAAACAATATCCTTAGAAATTTGTTCATAGTTAAGAAAAACGTAAGGGGCAGCAATGCATCAAACCGCATGATTGTACAATTTCAGATACTGTTTATAATAGAAAAAAATAGACAACTCTACCGCTTATCATGCCTCACAAGTGGCATCTTTTTTGGTGGGCGTATCTCGCACATATTTGCATGCATAAATGCAAAAGTTAGTTACTCAGCGCATTGCATACCTATTTTTACTAGAAGACTTTTGTTTATAAACACATGCCTCAGGCCCACAGAACAAAATAAATTACTAACGAACAACACATTAAAAACATAAAATACTGTTTGAAATATTTTTAATTCAATTTCTTGAAACTTGTTGTTTGTCAACGTTACTTTTTACGTATTTCAAATGCCTGTACTTCTCACATTCTTCAGTACAACACCATCATTTGAAAGGCGGCATACAATCAAGCAGTTGCCCCGGGCATCGCCAAACCTCTGCACGTCCCTGCCCCAGACACACCTTCATTGCATCACCTTAAAATACAGTAATGTCCCGGTGTATGTGCGTGCGAACGTTACTTGAACATTTTCGCAAAACTCAAACGCAAAAGAGATGGCGGCAAACTATATCTCCACTGTTTCACAAAGGGCATGATGCAAGTTTTCATGACGTCTTAATCAATGTTCCCTCTAAGGTGCACAATTCCGCAGTGCTACCAGAGACCATTTGCGCAGTGAAATCTCATTCATGCGCACTTGCAACATTTCAAATTCAAAAGTAAAATATTATTAAATGTTTTGGCCAGAAGCAGAACGTTTCCGACTATATCCATCAACCCTTTTAGAAGCGATTTGAATTGAACGTGAACTTTATTCTTATTTTGATAAGATGTTGTACTCATTCCAACGAATCACAAAGTTTGTTTGGAACACTGTTAGCATTCAGGCTCACTAAAAACAAACATCTGCTCAATGTACAATTTCCTTCAAGAGAACACAGCACTTAATGTAACATGGTCATAAGCGTACGGCATGGGGATGCGGTCGCATCCGTAACTACGAGAAACAGTAGAACAATGCGCTCGCATGTTTCGCAACGTGAGTCTTCAGGCAAAGGAGTGGACATGAGTGAACTGCAAGCTCATCACTGCATTACACCAGACAGTGGCGTACGCAGAAAATTTTCATGGGGGGGGGGTTGGTTCAGGGTCATATGGTGGTCATTTGTATTTGGTGTTCGCTGTTTGTGACGTCACAATTTGACGTCATTTCCATGTTTCCAAACCAACGTTTTGGCGAAGTTTCTTG
>Ga0210059_1002612_pt1 | contig 28342 bp, 17 predicted proteins | sample Ectturendosymbi2_FD_188042 | JGI IMG/M metagenome (GOLD analysis project Ga0210059, IMG submission 188042) | Ecteinascidia turbinata endosymbiont from Florida, USA - Sample 2 (SPAdes) (version 2) | ecosystem: Host-associated > Tunicates > Ascidians > Unclassified | place: Key West, Florida...
GTCTGGGGAAGATCCATACCTTTTACCTCAGGAAGAAGAAACACGGCAAAAGCAGCAATGCAAGTAAAGCTTCCCATCAATATGTAAGGAATGGCTACGTGCACAATGTCACCTGAAATCAACACGTACAACTCATCACTTTTTGAAACTAAAACACTGTTCATCAATGAACAGAAGCAATTTCACAATATGACGTTCACTAATCAGTTCTGCTTAGCACCAAGACAGGAACCAAAATCCAATCAGCAGAGACAAAAGCGGATGCATTGCTCAGTTATTAAAAACTGCGTTATTTGAAGTTTTAAGTTTATTGTTTTGGGGCGAGGGACCGCAAGACATTAAATCAAACCCCACAAGGAACAATAAAATAACGGAGCACGTAAATAAAAAAGACAGAAAAGCAGCAGCAACGTCAGCAGTAACAATCGATCTTCTCATATGAAATATGATAACAAACAACAAAAAATTAAAAGAGGTAATTCGCGGGTGATAAGTCACTGGGAAGAGATATTATTACAGCATAACTTGATCCAGTAAGTATTTTTTGCATGTTGGACAAAATACCAGGAATGATTCATTTCTTTAAGTCTTTGGGAATATTGCTCCAGAGTCTTAGCCCTGTGCATTGTATAGATCTCCGTGTTAGATATTTTTTTGATGAAGGTGTAGCGTGATTGTTATTAGTAGCTATTCTAGTTGGATAATTATGTCTTTCGTTAACATGAGCATAACAGCAGGCGATGATACCTGGAAAGCAAATGTGAACTATTCTGGACATACATTTTCCGAGCTCATATTCATATATTTGATAAATTTGAAATATTTTGCATGACTGATAGAAATCTAGGACGGGGATGAGCAACTTTCGATATTTGACAAATACAGCGTATCGAACGGTCATGAAAAAATTTTCAGAACATTTCAACAGCAAAACTATTCAACTTTTTACAACAAACTTCAACCAAAAGTGTAAAACAGTTTTTGCGCCGAAGTCTACTGAATTTAATTTTTTTGCCAAATATAAAAAAGTTTGGACTGCCTTCCTATTTTTTAAGTACCGCACAATACTGTATTCTTAAATTGTTCCTTACCTTTTATCACAAATTATATCTTACCATTTGCAAAATATACAAGGATTTGCCAACACAAGAGGCAAACACCGATTTTGGGCCAAAACACACTGAGAAGTTGGAAGATTCGAACGGTGTATTATAGCAAAATGTTGAAAACCAAATGTATTTGGCTGAAACAACGAGATATCGCCTGAAGCGTATGCGTGGCGGGTTAGATCAAGAATTGGGTGAATATTAAGAGGTAAGGTTGGGATCCTCAAACGTTTTCAGATGGGCTTGCTTGGTAAATCATAGGACGGCTGATAATTTTTCGTTTTTACCTAAATTTGGTGAACACTCAATAGTTATATTTTCACCACTAGATGCCGTTATTTGATCGCAATTGATTCCAAGGCGCAGGTTGTGCAGATCTATCCTCTGAGTGTAGTAAGATGTCTTTGAAACCACACGTTTTGCGATTAGTCTTATTGGTTCACGTTGTTGAGAGTAAAGGTAGATGATTCGTCAAGGTGAAAGCGTTTTTTTTCCTGAATATATGCTCTCGTATGCACAGGGCACAACTTTCCATAACTTGCATCAACCATTTTGCGAGTTTAAGGTGTTTGACCTTCAACATTTTGTCTATACTTCTGGTGTGCAGCTTCTCCTATCCACCAGAATTTCTTTGAGTAACAATGATTTTAATTGAAATTGTAGCAGGAGAAACGTTCATATTTACGAAAAACAAATGATTTTTCGAAAATAATGAAATTAAATTGCATTTCTTCTTACTAGTCACGCTTCTTTGCAACAATTTGTCCTTGGCTAATTTTCGCTGTGATCTTACTTTAATAATAGAACATTTCACACGTGAGTTTTGTTCAAGAAATAATGTGTGCTGCACTGAATTGTTTCAAAGTTTTATTTCAAGTGGTGGCTTAAAGAGGAATAGTAAACAGGTTTATTGAGGAACTGGAAAGTTATTGAAATTTTTAAGTACTTCCTCAACCGCACGGGCAGGTAGCGAGGTTTGACTTCTTTTAATTTTTACTTCTTATTCTTACAACAAATTAAAAACCTCGATTAAGAAAAAGAATTGTAGATAGGGGGCAATATAGGGCAAAGAAAGGAGTTATTGAAATTCTTATGCGATTGCCTTTTTCTCAACAGCAACTCTTGATCATATTGTATAATTGCTATTTTCCACACATCGGGGTGTCTTTGCACAACCCGAATCCCGAAAACAGACATGTTGATATTCTTCACGGTGCAGCGATGACAAATTGAGAGTGAGGGTTATGCCTCATGAAGCAGCGAAATTGGGATATTTTGAGTTTTTCAAGGGAGTCAACGGATGTTCCTGCAAAACCTGAAACGATTTCCCAGCTGCTATCGCTCTGAAACTATTGAAAGCATGTTCGTAGTAGAAGGAACTTTTCAGGAGGATGGGGGCGGAAGCCTTTTGACGCAAAAGGCTGGGTTTCTGTCAACGCCCCAGTTTCTCACGCCGTTTTCCACATGCAAAGTGCATCTTTGTCTTCTGAAATTTGACGAAAACTTCCAGTAAACTTTGAAAATGGTTATTGTATTGGTCCGAAATAACATCAGCACTTCACTGTTTGTGCAAAACACGTCCTAATATTTTTTTAGACGGAACACACGCCTTGAAAGTCACTGACAGTGCCTTGATACCCTCACTTTGACAGAGTTCTGCAGCGCCAAATGGCGACGACTCTTTATCAGATCCCTACTGTTTCGCGGAAGCCCGTGTTTGCAAGGACACAAAAAACCTGCAATATTACTCCTACCGAGATACAGGATGTACGGAGTTATCACTCCGCCGATCCTTCCACTGAAAGACGCGGCGCCATAAGCTTGATGACGAAGTAACGTTGGGAAGAAGTCTCCAGTGAATATACATATTATCACGAACGATATGGTGATGAAGAACTTTCCCGCCATCGAACAAATAATTTCACCAGTAGGGCCAACTTCAAATTAAACAACAAAAATTAAAGCAAAAGAATGAAAGGGTTTCCTTTTAGCCATGCATCGCCTTTTGCACGCTAAAAATCAATTGTCCAATCCCCTAAAATTTTGTAGTGCAGTACTACTAAGTGAAAGGAAGTTTTCTACAAAACGAAGCAGCAATTTCGAACAGCTTCGCAAGTTTTTAAAATAGGAGTATGTTGCAATAATTTCGTTCACAAAAAGGATATTAAATGAAAATTTGTTTTCTAATTTGACTCTGAAAACTATGGCAAAAGCTATTGTTTCGAAATGTTTTAGAAAGATAATTAGACCGACTAAAATGCAGCCACATCGTGTCTCTTTACATATAAATTAGTACGAATTGAACCGGCAGTGAGGTGATCAATATGCTTGTTCACTTGGTAGTATGCGGAGTCAGGTGGAGCAAAGACAAAACAAAACTAGAGAATGTAATCACTGCACCGTCATATGAAACTTAATAGAGTAACCAAAGAGTATCAAATCGCTTTACCTTTGCTGAATCAATTTGAGGTTTTTCGAAACAAACTTTATCCAGATGAGCTTTTCAGCCCCCAAACTAATCACAACATTGAGTCTTTAGGAAACTCAACAGAGTATGATTACAGTTGCAAACGTGTTAATGTAAAAGTAGGTTTATTCAGCCCAATACCGTTCATTGTTTACATAGTTGCTCTTGGCATATCGTAATCGCGACCCGCACTGGAATGGTAGCGGCTGTAGAAAAAACTCACCAGATCACGTTAAAAAACTACAGTGGGGAGCTATACTGTAGACCAGGGGTTCCCATTTTCCTATTTGAAGGGGTACATTTAAGGTTAGCAGTAGAACGGAAAATGTTTTTATATATTATTTATTTCCAAATCCTCATACAGAGAATATTAGTTTTACAAATCATTATATGCCTATCTGTTCATATGCTTATAAAAATTCAGTGGATTTTTGTTATTTTACTCAAGCGTTTTTGTCATAAGCAATTTTAGGGGTACATGCTCAGTTTTCGACATGCTGAAGGGTTCATGGTCATAGAAAGGTTGGGGTTCAAAGAAACACCTAAAAACAGCTTTTAAATGATCAAACGTGAAGACTGTTGTGCAACAGGTTTGTAGTTGCTCTCAAACTACTTGTTTCACATAACGGGCGAGTTACTTTGAGCCAAGTTATTAAGATAAAAGTGCGAAAAAACAAACTCATGAGTGATTTCTTCGAGAAAGCGCTGGTTTCATACCAATCAGAGATAGTCAAACAAGGGGTCTAGACATTGAAGATATTCGGAAACAACACTGATAATAATTAAACTCATAGAGTGTCATATGGATCAAGGGTGTAAGTAACAATACGAACTGCAGCTACTGTATGCATACCTTGCGTATGCGAAATCAACACGCCGCCAAGAATCAAAACGCAAGCTTCTACAAATACGGTCAAGTCGAAACATGTCAAGAAAAGCGCTACAACCAAGGCTTTTGTAGAATGGGTATTAAATTGTTAAATTTAGGTCAATGTTTCCAGAAATCCTTTACGGTCCCTGCCTATAAACATTCCTTTTGGCGAAGCGGTAGTAAGTAACGATGGCACTGCGCAAGATTCGGATTTGGTGAAGAACGTTTAACTAAAAACGTAACTATTTATATAACTAGAGTTTCCGCACATATTCACCTGACATCATTGAACGTTATAATCACGAGAAAAGCGATGCTTAGTTAATTTGGCATAATGTACATTTTTAAGACGAGGACTGATTTATTTTCAAAAATTGGGGTAAAGGTAGTGGGGCGAAACGCGTAATGAACACCTCCTGGCAGAAGGTACAGATATTGTTCAGATGTGACATCTTGGTTTGAACCATCATGTGGTCGAAAGTTTCTGGCTTTCTAAGCATAGAGTTTGTGCTTAGTTCTACAAAAAACTAATAGCAATTGAACTGAACAACTACTAATACCAACGTCACCAAGATTAAACGGTCGGCTAGGAACACTTTCAAATCTCACCTGACTTGGCCAGAGGCGCAACAAACAGACAAAGACCGCACATGCCGGTGCAGAAGACGACCAACTGACGGTATGAACATTTTCGCAGCATCAATTGAGCAGCACCGTAGCTGCATATTTCAACCAAAGCTGCATACGTTGCGTTCAAATACTTGCTGCCGCCCAAGCGATTAGAGTTGAGCGAGAGTCCGAAATACGCTGACGAAACTGCAAAACTGTTTTGAGAAGTTGAATGAACGATAGAAAAGGGTATCGTGGCCCACCGCTTGAAAAAAAACGTACATATTGTTGAAAGGTTTCAGCTGTTTAAGAGTAAAACACATGACCGAGTAAATATGCAATCGCGTTCCAACTCAAAACGAATTGGTTTGCAACCGTGATGTGCAACCGAGTTATGGAAGAGAGTTATCAGCTACTTTTATCCTTTCAATGTAGCTGTTGATGAATTTTCAGCTTTGTCTTGTTCCTTGTATTTTAAGCATTGGTGTCAATTTTTCACCTGTATGTCTTTGCAGTGCATTAACTGCTGATGTCAGTTTTTACATTTTTCAGATATTGTAGCCAGGTTCAGTCTTTTTGGTGTTTCAGGTATCCCGTGTTTTACCAGCAGGATGGAGCCAACACCGCAATACTCGGACAATGCTTCACTCCAATACCTCCACCGTTACTTCCCTGGAGGCAGGCTCATCTCCCGTTGTACGGACCACCCTTGACCTGCATATTGTCCATACCTATGCACTCTGGAATATTTTCTGTGGGGTACCTAAAGGACGGGGTCTGTGCTAACAATCTCCAAACAACTACGGTATGAGTTCAAGCATAACATTCAAACGGAGATTCCCCATGAGATGCTTGAAAGGGTCACTATGAACTTCAACGTTGAGTAGCCACGCCCACAGACTCAGTGGCAAGGAGCTTGGAGCACATTATTAACTATTCACCTGTGCTCGCAAAATGGTGTAGGAGGAAAAATTTACACCACACAAAACTTACATGACTGTAATACAGGCCTATGAAAAAAAGTGCATAGTATTCCTTTCAATACAAAATACTATTTTTCCAAAAATCGATACATCTGTTTGGACCACCCTTGCATTTCACGAACAGCAATTATATCCGTGAAGAATCTTTTACTTTGGTATTGCAGTCGTTCACTAAAACCGCAATCAGTTTGAAACATTCGAATGGTTTCAGCATCTAAATATCACATTAATGAAATGAAAGCTACTTATTGCATTTTGATTAAGATTTTTATGCAAATTGGACACACACAATTCGTTCAGGGAGATATTGGTAAGGGTACTTATCTGAAACCAAGCAAATAAAGCGGTTGGCATTCTTGTTAAATTTTCTGGTTTTCATACGAGTAATTTGCTCTATTCAAGGAATAGTGGAACTGTGGAAACAACGGTTATACTGATTACAGCGCATCTGCATTACTATCAACCGAACATTTACAGTACTTATGCGAAATCACTATTTCTGTAGCGAAGGCCAGTAAAATTTTCTCTAGTTGTTTACACTGTCTCCGTTATAGTGTATGCCACAGCATACAACCTAAGACTCGAGCGGAGGTAAGGAAATATCAGAGACACCTTTTGCTAACTTTTCGTAGAATTACTGTCTTTTAATTATTTGCGGTTTCTGCTGAAACACCTGCAATAAACATTTCACAAAAATGCGTATATTCAAATAATCGTTTCATTCGTGAAAAATCTATATTGTTACCAAATTTGTAGGTGGAAATGTAATATTGGAAACCCAAAGGGGACTATATATACCACAAAAACATGTGATTTTGGTGTCCTATAAAACAAACAAAGCATTTAAATGACAAATATCACTAATATTTCACAATACAAAATAATATTTTGGGGGGAATAGGCATAGATTTTACACATGAAGTGCAATTACATGGAAGAGATTTAAAAATTACAAACGAGTTGATTAATTTCGATTCTCCTGAAGTCTTGAACTACTCAGAAGTGATTCATTTTAAAATTCCCTTTAGACCCGCTTCATTAATATAAATATTTTTACGTTCGCATAAAAGTTGTTACTTATTTCATCCTCTCTGGGTCGCGAGGACTGTAGGCTTAGGTGGTATCGAAATACCTCACGCTTTTCAGAAATCTTTCATAGATCTGTTCGTTCGATCCACACAAAGACCGGGCCAAGCCAGGTCGGAGATGTAATCATGTTACCTGGTCCATTTTTCGACCTCTTGGCCTCTTTCCCATGAGTGTAACCAGTAGGTATCGACTGGCCAATCTTTCGTTGGACATTCTGATCACGTGGCCCGACCATCGTAGCTGGGATATCCACTGTATATCCGGAGAAGTGGCTCGAAATTCAGACTCACGAATTTAACAGCTGCGCATTTTGTTGCAAAGGATCACCCGTGGAGTCATTGCAAAAATTATATCTCAGCGGCTTGTACTTACTTAACATTCTTTCCGCAATTGCCCAGGATTCATGACTATATGTGAAAAGCGCAAAAAAAAACAATGTAGAAACTGACAGCTTTGCTGTGTTTGAAAGTCCAGTTTTTTGACCACGGAACAGTAGCGCCCACGCAATATCGTATCTACGAAACAATACGCACATCAACTACCTGGAGTCGCTTTCCGCCACCCATGAAAACTACCCAATAGCACTTGAACTTTTCCACCTGCTGTAGTGATTTTCCGCTCCTACAGAGTACATTAACTTTCGATTCTGGAGTGACATAATACCTCGGTCTTTGTAGTACTAATTTTCATTCCACAATAGTAGTACACAGTTGCAAACCGATCAAGTGCATACTAAAGAGTCTGTTCAGAGGATGGAAGCATTACAAATTGTCAGCAAACAGTAAAAGGTTGAGCATGCAGCTTTTATTAAGTCACACCATCGTTGACTCCGCTGTGACTGCTTTCCAATTCGTATGGACTATGAAGAGGAGTGGTGACAGAACACACCCTTGTCGGAGTCCAACACCCACGGTAATCGGTTGTGATTTAACTCCATTGACACGGACAAACTTCTGAGCTGGAATACGATGAGATGACACCCAGTATATGACAGATGTCAACACCGCACTTATGTAAAACTCCCCTAAGCTTTACACGAGAACGTGGACATACGCTTTTAGGACGTCGACAAAACATGCGTAGACATCTTTTGCACACTCCCAAGATTTCTCTAAAATTTGCTAGAGAATGAAAATCTGCTCTGTATTGTTACGGCCAGGAAGAAAACCCCCCTATACCTTAGGTTCAACCAATCTCGAGGCATACCTACCAGGGCATTAGATTTTTCCAGTGAAACTTAATAAAACTTATTCACTCTTGTCTCCCTTCGTGTGCGGGATGATCACCCAGGTTTGTGAATCTTAGGTGTCCTTTCAAAGCGGGGGGCCTTTCAACGCACAGAAGTAATGTGTTTATTTATTCAAGGTCTGGAGCATTTCAGGCCAGACTTCATCAAAACCTACAACCGTCGACGTTTTGAGAGCTAGAAGCACTTCGGCCGCGGCGATGGTATTTTCCTCCCCCAAATGCACATTTGTGTCTAATAGAACCATAAACACGCATTCTAAAGTGGTCATTTATTCCCGTAGGCTGTTCAGTGACAAATTTGCTACAAACCACAATCATCAAGTTTTTTATTAACCTATAGCGAGTAAGATTTTAGGATGGAGGACGCGTACTGTTTTGTGAAATCGATTCCTTTAAAAATGTGCTCGGTGCATTCGCTTCTTTGTCACCTTTGAATACAGCTATGTTCAAGCTTTGAATCATCGCAAATAGAAGAAAGCAGAGACGGCTGAATCCTCGAAAGCTTACAAGCCTAGAGCTTTCAATTGTGCGTTCAAACTACATCATCTTTAAAATACTCCCTTCATCTGCCAAGTATGTCTTCCTCATTGCTGAGTAATACACAATGCGTTAGCTTGCCATTGACAAAGACTCAAGTTGACGTCTGAAATTCTCCCAAGATTTCATTTTGGACATTTCATCACAAAGCTTGCGGACTTCACGTTACAGGGTATTGCGAACGCAAAGAATATACGACTTCATCCTGAACCCAGGCTATTCGTTGCTCGAAGACCCTAGGTCACCTCCTGGCTTTACTCTTTTCGACAAACCGACTTGTTTCCGTCCACATGCACTGGCAGCAGATGAAACTACAGCTGCCACGCTACCTCTGCGCCCGCCGTGAATTCCGTGTAGGCAACTCTCGGAACAAAGAAGACACGCTGTCGGCAATAGTATTTCTTACATCTTTGTGCGCCAGCGCCTCCCACTTTATTCGACAGGACCTCCTAGACCAGTGGTTCCCAACTTTTTCAGTGTCATGGGCCCTTTTAACGATTTGGTTGAAAGCTGTGGACCCCCACAAAACCAGTTAATACTGTTACGCACAAGTGGTCTCTACTAGAAACACTATCATCCGCTTTGCGCGCCAAAAATCATGAATGTTCCATGGAACTTGTCACGTAATAAATTGACATTGTCGCATACAATCGAAATGTCTAACGAATCGAATTGTGTGTAAAAAGCGTTACTAAGGGCGCGATAATTGAAACCTGTATACGAGTACCTTTGACAAAGTGAATACAGATGGGGTGTTTCACATGAGCCGGATCTTGTGTTACCCTGTAGCCTGCATTCTAGAGTTGCGCTCGATTTGTTGTCCTTAGCAAACTAGACCATCACAACGGGTTGGTATTTCGCTATTTTGCTTCCATCTTATACATGCAAAGGTCGACATGGACCCTAAAAATCTCTGGACCCCCGGTTGGGAACCACTGTCCTAGACCTGCACGCTTGCGAAGGCCCTGTTGGTGTTTGCAGGTGTAAGCTGCAGATCATCAGGTGGTGATCGGTCAACAGTTCTGATACCTTTTGACACGAACGTCCAACACTGAACGGAACAAGTCCTACTAATTTAATGCTGAAATCAATGAGTGACCGTTGACCCATTAAAGCTCTCCACCAAGTGTACTTGTCCCGAGTCTCTGTGTTGGAAGAAAGTTTAAGATGCACAGTTGGTTATTAGAGCATAGATGTAGCAGAAACCTTTCCATTGTCATATGCGTTAGCATCACCATGTTGGCTAATCACCCCCTTCCATGCCCCAGCATCGTTTCCACCACTAGTTTCCTCCACGTAATGTGGTTCGATTTTGGGTTTGTATATCGCAGGTATTTTCTAAACTTCAACCTCAAAATGCACATTGCACACCTTTCATCTCAGTGGTATCAATTCATCAGCACACCTTGACACAAAGGGAATTACAGGGATCCTCACCCCAGGCTCAGCTGTGTTGGCTTAACGCCGGAGTTACCACTCATCGCCCCACTCCAATGCGTCAGGGCCCTAACATTTAGTCGAAGAGACGCCAAGTACATCCAGGGAATGTTGTTTTGACTTTTTTAACAAGTATGTGCTTTTTAACAAGAATGAATTGATGTTCTAGCTTCCAGTCCCTAGTTTATGGCGAGATTGAGAAAAGCGCGGTCACCTTTTGTAGATGAAGGGGACTGGTAGATATTATTCGAACGGGACTACTTTAAGGCTGATGCGATCCTTGGCCATTCGTAAGATGATCGATGCGCGATACTATTGGCTGATTTTTCTCATTTCATGGTATTAACCGCCCAAATTATATGGCTGGACAAACCGGTCGCGCCATTTGCGCAGCAAATTTCACAGGAACAGTGTGCACCCTGGAAAGCGTTGCTGAGGAACATTGTTGTACGATTGGTCTTGTATCGAGTCTATTGCACAAACACATATGCAGCAAGCCTTGCACCTAATGACGAGAGATTAGGTTACGCTGTCATTACTCCTTTCTTAACGTGCCAGCAGGGTTGCGGAGTCGGAGGTAAAATGTCCGACTCCAATTTCGACCTTTCCAAAAGTTCCGACTCCGGCTCCTTAGCATAGCATGAATGCAACAATTTTGTAGCAGCTAGCAATCAGTAGAAATCGTGGTACACAGCAAGAATTCTCAGTTTCCATAAAATTTCAAAAGAAACTGTACCATTGCAACAGGCACGAGTTAACAATGTATAAAATGATTCAATTGGACTTCCGGGGTCTGATAAATCCAACTCCGACTCCTCTAGTGATCTTGGGAATCCCCTTAGGAATCCGACTCCGGCTCCACCCAAAAACCTTCGACTCCTTATGGCTCCAGCTCCACTCGAAAACCTCCGACTCCTCGCGGCTCCGGCTCCACCCAAAAACCTCCCACTCCTTGCGGCTTCGGCTCCACAGCCCTGCGTGCCAGGGAGGACGATATTTGGTCTTTTTGTCTGATAACCCCAAGCTTTTTACTTTTTCACATCTAGTGACTTCTTTCTGAGAGCAGATTCTTTGTTAGTTCTCCTACATAAAGGTGTGCTTTTGATTAACCCTCAAGGTATACCTGTATTATTTACTTTACGCTACAGAAAAACGTAGCTGAAATAGAGAAAAAACAGGTGTGGTTGGCAATGGTAACAGAAAGGCTGCTTCACTTTGGGCCAAAAGGCGGCGAGCTGGTCATTGACTAATTTTACAAATCATTGTGATCGCAACGTTCTGCTTCATACTTCAGAAGTTTCATCAACGGTGATTGCAACATGCGGTTTTCTACACCGTAGATGGTATCGTTTTGCTTGGACACATAATTGCACACGTTGAAGTGCTGCCTTGACCCAACGGAGTTGGAATGAGGCAAGCACGAATAGTGCACAGCATCGATACAAACTGCTTAAATTTATGACTTACAAAGCCATTCCAAGCTTCATAAGGCGATGCCTCAAAAATGAAACCTTTGCCATGTCGATGTAACTGTAGTGTCTTTTTTGTTTGTAAGAAGTTTGTTCAGGATCAGGTTTGACCTGAATGAGAAAAAAAGTCAATTTACCAAAGTCAACTTTTTAAGTGCTTTGTTTGGAAGATTTCTTACCGTGTGATCACTTGCAGGAACAAAAGGAACTTGAAATTCCGTTTCCACACCATTAAGACGAGAAACAGTTTTAATAACTTTTTCAGCTTTGTTAAATTTTCTTGCTTGTGTGAGCCAGGTCACTGTCTCTTCTATAAAACTGTAAAGAGTTACATAAGTTTTATTGTGGTGGTTTAGTGCGTTTTCCACGTTAATAGAAAAAATCTGCTTTAACAGAGTACAATTTGCAAGCGAGTTACCTAGAACCAGGTTTTAGTAAAAAATACAGTTGCGTTTTTCTAGAAAAACAAACCGGTGATCAAAAAAATGTTTGAAGTCAAACGAAGCTGAAAACTCTCACCATATTTCAAACGCTTTTTATCATCGGAAGATTGAAAGAACGGGTTTTTGAAAAAATAACCCAACTGGAAAAATTTAGCATGAAATGCACTATGATTCTATCAATCAAAATGTTACTGCAGAGCATTAACCATTGCATTGCGTCCAACGTTCGGCAAAATCGAAATTGATTCCTCCCCGCGCAGCGCATCAAAAAAGTGAAATCTAACTTCAAGCATAAATTAAGTTATCAAAGATCTAAAACTTGAAATCATGAAACTGTTTCCAAAATTTTTTATTTTTACATGGATTATGGAAACTCAATTGACACCGGAAACATATAGCGCATTCTATTGAGAATCAAATGGCTTAGAAACGTAACGACTTTCTCCAGGACGAAATTCGTAGCAAAGTCTTTGAATGCAAATTGACTGTCACTAGTCCCAAACCATATGCATTACGCTTAATAAGTTTGGTATTTAAAACGGTACCTTTGTCCAAGCCTTATAAACTAAGTTACCCTTCTTAAATTAGCCTAACGCAGAACAATTTAAAAAAACTACGCTTATGAAAGAGAAATGCTCCACAAACACAGAAAACATGATGGCTGAAGTGAAGTGCAACAAAATAAAGATTTGCAGTTGCACTGAAAGTTACAATTTTAAGTAATTACGATTGTCATGTTTTTGTCAAAAAGATCTCTGCTGCATACAGTCCAACACCAACAGCAGTTGTGCTTCACTCTGTACGTTTCTGACGCAAACGCAACAGGAAAACATGTTTCGTGCAGCAGACCTAATTTTCTTACCATACCGTCGTTGGAATAACAGCTGCAGATGCAATTGCCGATGTCGTCATCATCCACCTCCAGTTTGGCAAAACGTAAGCTACCAAAGGTAAAATTAAATTACCCAAGCTTGAACAGAATACAACAAGAGTAGCTGCCACATTTCGACGTTTCGTAGGTGTACTTTCGTTCACTGAAAAGGAGGGAAAGCAATAACGCTATAAGTAAATATTGCAAAGGTAGGTTGGCTGGGCTGAACATTTTTACACGTGAACGAGACTAATCCGACTTATCCTTCAACAACACAAATCTCAAAAGTTTTAGAGTGCGTAAAAGGGATCAACATTTTCTTATGCCGTATTTGCACGGAAAGTTTTCATTTGCATGTTCTGTTCGGTAATCAAATTGTAAATTAGCCTGCGCATATCCAAATATTAACTCAGATTGGAGTGACGCGAAGACAACGTTAAGATAAAATATGTACAGCATTAACATACATCCTTTGCCACAAATTGTGAGCACTAAACGAATACACCACTGACGATTTCCCTCATTTGATACGCGGAGAAACTTACACCGAGGATTAATGAAAATAAATCAGTTGGCTGCTAAAAACTTCAAAAGTACGATCTTACCAGGACTGTGGAATAGATCACAAAGTTTGGCTACAAAAATTTATGTAAGTATAACAAGGCAACTGTCAGACAATATCACTTGCTGCAAAAAGAAGTTCCTTAAACTGAAGACTTTGTTGCGAGCCTATCTGCAAAGCAATATTGCAACACGCATGGGCGGATCCAGCCAGTAAGGTTAGGGGGGGCCCATTTCAGTAATAGTTCGTGGTCAAGTTTCATTACGGGTTCACTACTGTAAGAGAGATGAAGTATACTTCACAACACTGCTGCGACAAAACAATTAATGGCAAAAATGGCCTTCTATGGCGATTGCTGTTTTCCGAATTGCACATAATCATGGTGAATAAAGTTACTTTTGAAGGTTATAGGGGGCCGATCACCCCAACCGCTCCCCCCTGGATCCGCCCCTGGCAACGTGGAATCGCTGTAAATAACAAAGCAACAGGAAAAAAACAATGCATTTAGCACACATGCTCACCGATGATCACGTTTCCACTCGATCTCATAATAGACGCCACTCCCATTAGAAACATGCATATGTTCAGACCGGCAGCAATTGAGGTCCATGCCAAACCACAAGTGGCCGTTGTATTGATTATTATTGACAAAAGTAACGTTGTTTTTCTTCCATACCTTCGCACAGCATTCGAAACGGCTCAAATAACGGAAGGCAACGCGAAATTTGTAACAAAAAGCAAGATTGAAGTTGTAGGCAAATACATCGTTGGTTTTCTACAACGCATTCGCTAAAATCCATTCCGCTGACAAACTTATCTTTCAAAGAAGTGTAGGAAGCCTAATGAAGCAACGTAAAAGGTCATTTTGAGTTTAACAGAATAATCTGTAGATGATTGGTTGCAACCGATTCCCCAGGTGTTGAAACTAATACAAATGCAGTTAATCAATTCAAATGCTTAGGTGAATTTCAGTTACATGTAGTCCCAATTGCCTAAATGCATCTACGGCTGGTCTGCTACTTTGTAGCATGCAAGTGCAATTTGAACCAACGAAAAATATTTCTAATAAAGGTTTACATAATTCAAATCGTAACGGCCACCAAGGTACTTATCACAAATATAGAAACACCTTGCACCCTGACGAGATTATCTTCTTGTGACCCAGCCCCACGTTTATTTTTTGGTGATGTTCTTGTGTATTTATAATATTCACACTGGCGGCTTAACTTCAATACAATTATGGGATATGGATAATGCGAAACGTCTCAGAGAAATTAAAATGAGTAGTTCAAATATTGTATTAAAATGATAAATGATAAACGTCCGCAAAGAAAATGCGATTTTATTTATACATACGCAGAAAACGCATCAAAGAGAATGAGACTTTTAAATTCAGCTTCGCAAAACTTGCTGAAGTAATGTGTGCAGCTGTAACATCAACGCAATTCAATGACAATTTTATTCAGCAAGTCATGTAAATCCACCAAAAATACTAATTGAAATTATCGAAAAGTGCGAAGCACCTCCTGAAAAAGCTCCTGCAACATACATGTTGATGTTGTCGACAGCGGATAAGGGAAAAGCAAAGTGAGATTATTGGAACGTTTTCTTACAAAGCCGCATTTTCAAGGAAGTTGAAGGTTTCTCAACACAGTTTGCATCTCACCTGTCTGACAAATATCCTCCCACTACTGAACCCACCATGAAACCAAACAACTGCATCGTTACCGGCAGAGGATTCAGCCATGATTTGTCGCACACCAAGGCAAACTGAAATCAAAAAATAAATGCTCGCAAATGAGGATTTTCGTTTCGAACAACAGATTGAAAGAAGAGTGAGAAATTTTGTAAAACGTTAAAGGTGACGGTGATATCACAGCCTGGGAGCAGGGCCGGCCCTAGCAGATGCGGAGCCCAATGCAAGACCTAGGCACGGGGCCCCTCTGAGCAGTGATTTTATGACGTCATCGTGTTCAGTCAACCGTGTTACGATCGTGGTAGAGCGCAGATGTACAGTACAGCACTAACACGAGAATTGAGCACATTTGCTAACTTTCGAGAGGAAATTTGCTAGTTCTGACGACAGCGTTCTTTGTTAACAATGAAATTTATATGGCGTTTCTACTGAAGTCTCAAGCGCAAGGTGAATCTGGGAAAAATGAATAATCTACCCAAACACCACAGCGCGGGGCCCCGGAGGCGCGGGGCCCAATGCAGCTGCATCGGTTGCATCAGCTGAAGGTCGACCCTTCCTGGGAGACAAGGAAATTACCAGAAACACCGTATGTGCGTTAAACGCTTGTGTTTTTAATGGTCTCTTGTGTTTGTTTCTACTGCAAATGTTGATCGTTCAAGGAACCTTAGTATCTGGGAAACCACCATAGTTGTATCTGGGAACTTGTGTTCCCGTCAGCAGCAGTCTGCGTGGAATCAACGTTGTGTTCTTTCACCTGAACTTTCGCCAGAAATCAAAACTCGAAATTGAACAAAAGGAAGACGATTGTGGATCAGGAGAAACAACCTGCTGGCAACTTAAAATGCAAAATGTAAAGACAAAATTTTACAGCAACAAATAACCTTGTCCGGACGTCCATTTCAAACTCATTGGAAGCATTTTCATCGTAAAGATGATTTCAAATAGAGTAAAAAGCTATTAACAACTAGCCCGAAATGAATGTTTATTTATCCAAAGCAATGTCACAAATGCATCGTTCCTTTTTCTGATAGTGGCTGTGTCTGTAAGTTGCCAATGCCTTTCTTCGGTAAAATCGTTGAAAATTGAAATAAATATGAACGGGGCAAGGTTGATAAATCTAAACACGTAGAAAATTTTTAAACATCCGGGCAGCACTGAGCGTTTGACTTGACTTGCGCAGCGCAAACATCACGCGATGATCGTTTGACTGTCGATAAGTTTGCAAATGTGTACAATACATGTTTGAAACAACAAATGAGAGGTAATCGATTCTGTGTTTTGGGCTTTTCGCATGGTTTGCCCGGGCAGCGCTGCTAGCTGTAATCGCCAAGACTGCAACAGGCAAAGCATGCAACGAGTGCAAAACGCTTGGTCAATTGGGACTGGTCTGTGTTTAAATGCTCGGACAAATGCAGTTTTCTAAACAGCAGTTTTCTTGATTCTGGTTTGTAAGAAATAATCTCATGAATTGACGGCAAAACCAGCGACGGCCTTTCCAGAAATTGTTTATACTACAGTTATCTTGCGTTACGATTCTGCTAGTAATTGTTCTCTCAATGGTCTGAACCTGTGATTGTTTTTTGCTGATCTCCTCATTGGGAAAGCGCTGCTTGTAAAAAAACTACCAGGATTAAATTACTTGAAAAAGTTGTTTTGTGTACTTAACACAAATTAATTTTCCCATTCAGCTGGAGGCACAGCAAGACAATTGAAAATATCTGTGAAAATGAACAAAAGCCGGGGCTGGAACCGGAGCCATGAAAAACGAGAGCTCTGGAGCCGCACTCACGAAAACCAAGTGCTCCGGAGCTGGAGCCGTGTTCATGAAAAAGAGCTCCCAAGCAGGAACTGTGTCATTTTTACGACGGCTCCCCAGCGCTGGTTTCTCATATTTTTTGCCTACATAGAGCACGTTTATTTTCGATGGGAGACTGCAGTGATTTGTAGACATATGGGTTGGTTCCCTGTTTTGTGCAAGGCAAACGAATGAAGCTTGAGATGCTGAGGGATTTTCTGTCCATTTAAGTCAAGGAGCAGTGGGGTGTTATGTTTTGTTGAATGGTAAGTGCAATTGTGTTACTTGTGTAGTAGATTATGGTGTACCACATATGGAGAGGATATTGTAATACAGTACTAAAGAAGACATGAGTTGGTGTAAAATTCAGCATCAGATATTAGTGTCACTGTAAATGCAAACAATTTCTTGAAAACTTTAAGTACGCGAGCGCAGGAGCCCCCAAATTGCTAAAACCACCACTGATCATCGTGGACATATCCAGATGTTTTTCACTTTTTTTATGTGATACAAAGATGTCATTTTATCAGTGCTTCAACATTCCCGATGACAGTCATTTTAATCAAAAGCGTAAAACGCACCTCCATAGTTGCCGAGACTTCACCAGGTTGAACATAATAGGTCCATCCTTCATTGCACCCAGTAAGTGACTGGTTGGAAAAAGAAATGTTACCTGAATACAAACACCAAATGTGGAACACACATAGCTAAATTTACACTTAAGTTTTTTCCATGGAGAATTAAAACTAATCCTAATAAACACTTCACTATTGTATCAAAAATATCAACAGTTTAGGCTAATATACAGCCGAGGGGGGCTTTGCACTGGACGTGGTTTGGACTTGATCCGGTCAATAACATTTTTTAAAACTTTAATTGGACCCGGACTGTAAATCGCTTTAAAAATTTAGGATCAGGACTGGATTGCGACTGAGTTAATAGAAAAGAATTACGGCATTTCGTTTGTTAAAAACCTGTGTTTTGTGAATTTTGACTTGGACTTCGCCTTTCAGAGAAATGTTTTGGACTATGGTTGGACTTAGACTCCACTCACTCATCTCTGCTATACAATAGTCTATCCCGCACGCGGAGAACGCAGATGTAACAGAGTTAAGTGTGAATTGAAGTTCTAGATGCCCTGAGTGAATGTACGAAGAGAATTTACTACATCAAAAGAACAACAAAAACAATAAAGCAATCATTTCAATACAGCCGATCAAGTATGAAAATTGGTTGTGCAGAAGAGCTAGAAAAATTTACCTAAATCTTCCCAAATCGCACTCTCATTGTAACGAGAACATTGACTCCACCGCGTCCCTCCATCGAAACTTGTCTCAACTGGAACGAACCGGCGCAACATCACTGTAGCATTTCCATTCGATGCATTCCACAGTGCTGTGCTGTAATATTTAGGCCATATCTTATATAAGGGTCAAGGTCAGCTTGAAAAAACACTGCGTGATGCGATATTCCTAATTCTCCAAAAGTAAATTTCATTCTGTGTTCGATTTTGTTGGTATGTTTCCCTGAACAAATTGTCTGGATAGAAGTGCTCACACTTCTGAAATATCTAATATAATTGCACCAATTTCCTTATATACTTTTACTAGTTAAGCATTGTTTTTAGGAGTCGTAAATAATGATTTTTTACAACTTTTTTATTAACATTTTGCAACCTTCACAGGAAATGTCTTTATTTCGAACTTCATATTGCGCTCAGTCTTTCTACATGTCGCATGCAACTCACATGGTGCACGAAAAGGAGCATTCTTACAAAAAAGCGTTTAACTCTTGCCGACGTAAACAAGTAATGCCTGGTCTGAAAAATGTATAAACGAAAAAACTTATGACACAAACTGCTTGTGACGATTCATCCGAGCAAAAATTAGGAAACGGAAACAAAACTGATCGGAAACCAGGCTGCACCAGTGAATATCCCCACGTGGTGATGTATGAGACTTGGAGCGAGTAATCCGTTGTTATTGAACAGTGCAAAATTACTTCATTCTTTAATGAAATTGCATTTTCAGCTGCACAGCCAGGGATTGTTTAACCTCTGCGTAAATGTTAAAATTAAAAAGTACGATTTGAGCAATACATTTCTATTGAAGACCTACTTTCAAACAATGCATAGCTGGAATTGTCTACATGAAAGCGGAGTTTGCGGTTTAACTCAAGGCTGTGAAAAAGAGTCCTAACACGAATGTTCTCACTATCACCTTACCCAGGGTTCCCACACATTTAAAAAAATCATTTTCCATACTTTTTCAATACCTTTTCAATACTAAATTTAAAAAATCCAATACCAATATTTCGCTTAATATTTCAAATTCTTAAATCAGGGAACTCCATTTACGCATTGCATAACACTGCAAAAGTGCTCTGCCTTCAGTACAATTCTGCTCAGATATTTAAGATTTCTTTTCCATTTAGAATTTCCATACTTTTTCAATACCTAATGTACATTTTGGCCAAATTTCAATACTTTTTGAAGGCCTTAAAGCAATTTTGAAATTCAGTACTTTTTCAATACTTTCAACGCCGCGTGGGAACCCTGCTTACCCGTCTGTTTTTACAAGAATTATTTCTGCTAACTAAACACAACTTCATTTAACAGCGTTTTACACACATTCATGCGCTAACCTTTGCAATATACTGCTGTAGTATGGTTTCCATGGCCTCTCGAACGGCAAGAACATTTTTTTGAAGAAACCTAGACATGGGCGTCGGAAGGATTTTTTCCGGGGCAGGGCAACAGTGGTGATCATTTTACCAACTACGAAATTTTTTCTACTAAAAGGTTAATAGCAGTATATCAAATTAAGGTCCCATTCACCCCCTTCCGACCCCATGAAGCTGGATTTTGCGTTAAAATAATATGCGAATGCTCAGCCCATTCGAAATACAATTGCTGGCGGTTGAAAAGTGATGAACGAAATGATGTGGCGAAATTTGTCTTCCAATTTTGACGTGAAAGCTATTTCGCAATAACATTTGCTTGAGCAAATTAGCCTAATCGAACCAGCTAAGTTTCTTATTGCTTTAAACTGTTCAGCGTGAATACCGTAAATACAAAAAAGATGCAAAATCTTTACTGAACAATCGATTTTCATTACTTGCTCGATACAGTGAATATCGTTGCAGGAGGTGTTCCATTGATCCAGTCCACTTCTGGTACTGTGCAGCGATGTGGGGGAGTATAAAGAAGAAACACGCTACACAGAACCACGCTTCCTCCTATGCAGCTAACCAAACAAAGGAGAAAGATGGTTCTGATTTGAAATAATCCGGACCCTGCTGTCTTATCTATGACATTGCGGTCTATCGTTGTTTTTTCGCCCATATCTTTAACAACTGCCAACTGTTTTAGAGGATAACAAACCAGGTGTGATGAACGAAAGTAACAGTTACTGTAACAAAATAAAGAGTAAATTTTCTTCATTCATAAAAGCTTCAAAGCCTAGTTACGCAAATCGTAAATTTGCCTAAACAAATCAGAAGATAAACTTGTACGCCAATGACCTAAAATGCAGCGGCAACGACCGCCTGCGCTAATCATGTACTTGACATCGGGAGAACCACTTCACCAGGGCAAATATCACTTCACCAGGGCAAATATATTCTGATGTAAGAATATTTGTTGGCGACCGTACAAATAACTCCAAAATGTGATATAAGCAGTTTAGTAAGAGTAGTCTCAAGCAAAGTTGATGTTACTCTAGGAAAAATCTGCTCTAACACAAGTACAAGTACTGCAGTTTGAAACTACGCAAATTGCGAAAACAAAAAGTCGAAGACTTTTAAGCTACTTATGAAAGTAATTTGAGATTAAAGGTAGTCCTGTGATGTGGTAAAATTGCAAAACCATTGTTTCCTTTTCTACACAGAAAAGTTTCGCAATCACACTCGTCTACGTCTAATCTAGGAACGAAAAAATCTCGTTTTAGTCTTCTTTTCATGAGCTGAGATCCGAACCTGAATGCTATGACTGTGAGAAATAAAAAATATACTACTTTCCAGCGTTGGTAACTTCCGTTAATGCGAATTATCTTGCAACTAGAACATGTGAACTACCTTCTACAGAAGAACATAGTGAAACTTCTAAAATATTATTTTGGCCAATGAGCTACTCAACTAAAAGTAGAAGTACCCAGATAAAAACTGGAGAGTTTAGGTTGAAAATCTTGCAAGGTCTGTGCATAAAAAATCGTAACGCTGAAAACCACCTTTTATACGCCACCGCAAGAACGTTTCAAAAACCAACTGATTTCGTTGCCACAGTTGCAGATAAATTGAGTGAGGCGTCACCTAAATCGTATGTTTTACAGTTGTTTCGTATGAAGCAGTAGTTGTGATTCATACGACTACAGTACTTTTGATTCATACGACTACAGTACTTTTGATTCATACGACTGCAGTACTTTTGATTCATACGACTACAGTACTTTTGATTCATACGACTACAGTACTTACAGCCTGCACCCTCACCCCCCTGTACTGAATGGAATCATTCACAAATCAATACAGCCGAGAGAAAGGAAACATAGCATTGATCTAACAACCTGCTGTCAGAGAATTTAATGCGATGAAAGCTATTATCCGGTTCCGGATGAATTCAAAATTTCGTGGTTTATGTTCAAAATTGCGACTCCTTTTCCTTCTACAGCTGCTGTAAATAAACGTAGACGCCCACCGCAATCTACTCCAACACCCTGGCACCGTGATCAGCCCTGCTGTGCAGTTGGCTGCGCTTCTGAAATCTGCTACTAATTCACCCAGGGCAATGACTTAAACTTGTACGGCTCCCTATAATATTATACGGCTCTCTATACTATACACTTCATTTCACATAGACAGACAGGTTGACTATAAATTAAATGTTGCAGTCCGGCACATTCCGGCAACTTGTTTTTCAAACATGGAAACACCAGCCAAGTCAATCTAGGTGTATCACGAAACAGAACAAGGCAGAAATCGTTCGTCCGACTGATTTCCTTAAAAGTCATCTGATAACGAAATTTGAAAATGATTTTCTTACAAAAAATAAAGTGACGACCAAACGGAGAAGGTTGATCGTGTTTTCGCCAGTGATTGGCTGACTGGAGTCAATGGCTCGACTCGCATAACGATTTTAAGTGACTCGAAACGAGCCACGTTGAGAAACGATGTTTTAATACCTCCAGGCGAGTCCCGTTTTTTAATGAATGACTCGGCTCGAGTCACAGTAAATGACTCGGGACTCGAGTCAGGGTCATTTTTACAAAATCTCCAAAGGTTTCATTGACAGTGTTGTGAGCACAACAGAACTCAGCCAGTTTTTTAACTTAGTTTAAATCGACCAAAATGTCAATCCCTTCAAAAATTAATAAACACATTACTCTCATAACCAAACTGTGACCAATCTCTAGAGCAACAAACGCATAATGCGGAGCAGGCCAATAAGCGAACGTGTAGCAAAGCGCTGCGGCAACCAGGCAAGCACCGTCCAATAATTACGAACGCGCGACCACAGAACACAAGAAACAGAATGATAATCATGCGCGCATTCCATGACACACAGATAGCTTTGCACACAAGAAAGAGCAGTTTTCGCTTCGGTGACTAATATTGGCAGTGGCGTAACTGGCAGAGTTGGCCATAGATACGGAGTGCCGGAGTCGATTCCGGCAGGATTCTGGATTTTTCTTGCGGATCCGGAGCCGAAGTAAAAAATCTGTGAAAAACCGGCCCGGATCCGGAGTCACTTTCAATTTCGGCAGCAGCAGAAGTCGGCGTGGTCATTTCTGTAAAAACATGGGTAAATTCCCGGTTGGATCGATGGCCGCCGGAGTCTGAACAGGAGTCGGATTCTCAAGTTTGAAAAATTTCCGGACCCGGATCCGGATTAAAAAATTTTACAACAGGAGCGGAGTCGGAGTTCGAAAAAGTGACTCCGGCCACCTCTAGCAACTGGAGGTTTGAGCCAGGTTGGGAAAACTTATCTAAAGGGGGCCCGCTGGCCACCGAAGAGGCTCACTAGCCAACAGTCAGAAGAGTGGAGAAATGGCAGTGAATCCGCATATAGATGTCTTTACTAAAACCCGTAATCACCAGAAAACACTTCGTAAAGCTAGTAAAACAATAAGCTACTGAAAACTTAAAGAATACTAAATACCAAAATATAAGCTAAGCGGGGGCCCGGTTTTTGTATTTAGCTTGTCAGGTGGGTGTTTAACACCCCTTCTCTCACGTCAGTTATGCCACAGACATTGGTGCAAATTTTATGTTGTGACTGCGTCTCACTGTGGTGTTATGCTAGTTTTTAAGGATCAGGGGTTCCACCTGACACTGAGGCAGAGCTGAGACTTTGCTTTTCACTGAGGGGCCAGCAGCGCACGGTACATTGGACACATTATCGTGGTTAGGTGTAGTATTTACATATCATGATTGTGGCAGTCGGCCTCATACTTTTACCTCGGGTCATTGTTGGGACAACTGAAATACAAGTAGTATTATTGGTTGAAACAAGATTAAGCTGGATCAGTGGAATTGACTGAGTGAAAAGGAAAGAAGTAAAATGAAAGCTAAAAAACTGCTGTCACCAAATGATTAGATCTAAGTACCCTGGTAACATAAGTGTTCAAACAACGTTGCGCGCCATTTTTAGCTCATTAGACACCACTTTGCAGGTTGAAAAAAACCTAGAGAAACCATTTAATTTTATATTACTCGACATTTACCCGAGCTTGCAAACCAATGACTCGACAGTTCTTGCGTCTCGACTCTGACTCACCCCGAAGAATATTTAGATGACTCCGATTCGACTCTGACTCGAAGGGCCTGTGAATCAACAAATGTGATAAATCACTGTTTTTCGCTGAACATAATTTTTCATGGGCTGCCTACTTCGTTTACGACAGAATTAACACTTTTGTGTGCGATACTTTCCAAATCCTTGACTGCTTTCCACTCTTCTGGTTGCTTGCGGCCGGTCTCGCTTTCCGGTGTTAAGCGAAATTTCTGACCTCTGAGTGAAAATGTCTGACCTAGTCATGGATTTAGCGTGACACACCAAGCGGAAATTTCTGACTTACTCTTGTATGTCGGTTGTTTCGCTTCTCAGAGTAAAGGGATAAACTTTGGTGATTAACGTTTGGATGTCTTTTAGGAAAATAAAAACCTTATTTGGATGTTAGATAGTGCACAACAAGCGACTGTTTGGGAAAATATTTGACTTAATCTTAGACAAAGCAGATAAATTCGTTTTTCTGGCGATTATTTTATTACTTAGCCGATGTTTCGTTCACCTATTCAAGTAGGATTCCTCAGGGTAATGTTTTTAACCACATATAACATGCAGTTTACCAATAACAAGAAACAAATGGGCGAAACGTCGGCTAAATAATAAAATAATCGCCAGAATGTCGAATTTATCTGCTTGATTTCAAACCCGGTGGCAAATGCTACGCAACAACATGAGCAGCAGAAAGAACAATGTTAATCTTAGACGTCAATTATTTTTCTTTTTCTAACCCAATCCTAAATCTTAAACCCTAAATGTAAATCTAACCGTAACCATCAGTTCTCAGCAATTTTTTTTTATCTCAGTGAACAGCCAATCAGCTACGCCCTGCGAAATGTATGACCTGGTATATCACTCTGCGCATGCGCAGATGGTGTGAGGTCAGCGATTTGGCTTGGCACCTGTAAACGAGGAACTGACCGAGACAACACCACGAAAAACCGGGACGCATGACCAGCCATGAACACAACAAGTTTTTTTGCCTAAAAATGCGCAAGAAATTGGCCGGGTACTGAGAGTTGGCCTTGTCAAGAGCCTTCACGTTGAATCTTGAAGTGACTTTATCTACTGCTCGATCAGAAGTTTATAATCAGGAACAAAAAGTCATTCTTGCGTTGCTTTCGGACGAAATTGTCAAATATATTACATGCAGATAGTTTTTCAGAAAAGCAATCAAACAACGAAAATTTGCAAATCGAACTCTTTTGAACAATTTTATCGATATCAGCAGGGTTGGTAGATACTTCATCAACGCAATGGCCAGGTGAACTCTCATAAACGGCCAAAGCTTCATGCTGAAGGCCAAATGTGGTTTCCAGGAAATATACTGGAGATTAGAAGTTCGATCGATACATAACAATTACCATTATGCGTCTTTAATTGTCTCCATTCACTGGGTATGGAAATCCAACTTTTTAATTTCAACTGTCAGGGTGGGATTTGGGAAGTGTACCTGTAAGAGTGCACATGGACACATTTTGTGTGTATGAATTCCGGAATGTGGTTCCACATGCAAATTAGACCAAACATCACCCAAATTTTCACAAATACTGAAAAAAGGCCAAAACGCCAAGCAAAGTACTTGTGGACAAACCATTTCTGAAAACGGCCAAATTCTCACAATTTGGCCGCAAAAAAGCCAAGTTCCCAACCCTGTTCATCAATAAAGAGGACGCAAGCTGTGGCGTGTGACGATTCGGAACCAGTGGCTTAACAAGGGGGGACTGGGGGCTACGGAGGGTGGCAATTTGTTGAATAAGATTTAATTTTTGAAAGTAGTTTAAGTTCTAACTCTTCTTTTTTATTTTAAATATGTTTTAAAAAATTTGAAACGTTCTAACCCTTTTCCGTTTTTGTGTTTAGAAGTCGTAGAATGGTAGGCAAACCTAAAAAACTAGGAAATGTGGCTGTAGAGTGATTGTTTACTCTAAAGTATGAGTAAAATCCAGTGTGCTAAAATTCTCCAGTGTTTGTCTTGAACTCAAGGTTATTTAACATATTTAATTGTCCCCCAGTCCATACATCTTTCTTTCCAGCCAAACCCATTTCCTCCCACCAATTCAAACATTGTTTGAACGTAGGACAGATATGACATTCGACCCTAGACTAGCAAACATTACTGTTCCGGTAGTTCGAGTTTTATATTGCCTCCCCCCACTCAAAATCAGGTAAGCCTTGCATGAAATCACGGTAAATAGTCAAGGCTAGTTTAATCCTTTTTCTTCTATCGTTCGATCCTTAGAAACACCCCAACGGCACATCAATACATCATCGGACAACTAAGCATTGCCGACGAACATTTCTTGGTGAGTTTCATGCAATTTTTAAATGTTCAGTGGGATAGTTTCAATAAATATCACAAGCTGTAACCTGTCACTAGGTGAGCTTATCAAAATTAAATTTTTGCGGTTGAAGTGAAAGATTCTGCAAAGATAACGTTGCTCAGTTTCAGTAGAACTGATGTTTTTCTGTATGAAGGTTTCTAGAAGGTCATAGTCTCGGAAAATGACGTTCTTGCAGGGTTACCAGGTGGTGCCAAATTTGGCAAATATTGCTAAAAATCACCGTTTTCCAAAATATTTGCCAATATTTTTGGCAATATTTTATGCCACAAATTTGCCATTGTTTGAAATACCAATTGTCAATATTGACAAAACAATCCATTCTGCGTTATTTATCAACTGTATACCCAAACGTTAGAGAGAAATTCAGCTCAACATTAATCGCTGTAAATTATCTTTATGATAACCCTCACATTTCCCCGAACCATAGTTACGAGTACTGTGTTGTACAGTGGAATTTCAGTTCAATTGTCAAAATTTAAGCATGGAAAATACATGAATTTCCATAAACAAGAATTTGCGAAAATCAATACTACCAATAACATTGCTATGGTCAAAACGACAAACACTTGCCATATTCTTTGTCAAGTATCTGGCAACCTTGCGTCCATGAAGCGAGATAGTGCAGTTGGTGTGTTTGTGTGGGCACTTCAGAGCTCAGATTGTAGGCTTGAACTGCAAGCAGAATGAATCAGAGCCAGCCGATAGGCAACGTGTGTTTCGTAGAAGACTCCTTCAAATGTGCGCTTAACAGTTGTAGTCACAGAAAAAGTCAGTTCAATAACAAAAACCTTGAAAAGGTGTTGTTCTCATTTTGATAAATTAGAGGCATGAACCTTAGTCTGAAAGGCTATGCAAGGGCAAACGATATATTTAGGTATGATCGTGGTGAAGACTTTTTTTTATAAGGGACGTTAATCGGAACAGTTGCACAACTTGACAATACTGATTAAAGTTGTTCAGAGCGATTACAGTTGAACTTAAAACGCTGTAATCACTGCTGGGCATTAACGAAGTAGATGTCACACCATGCTGGGTTTGGCAAATGGTAATAGTTTTCGAAATAGACGTCTGTTGGTAACGAACGACAGTAAAGAATAACACCATGTACGAGTAACTGGAAAAAGCCCAACTCTACAGCTAGACCAAGTTTGCCGGTCACGATGAAGGCTGAAAGGCAGTACTTCTCAAGCAAAGCCGGTTTTTAGCTTATTTGATTTTTTTATCAAAATGAAGGACCCCGTGCAAGTTCCGACAGAGTTAACGTTTGAAGTATTTTATATATAGTTTAAGACACGGGTTCCCAACCTTTCTCTGACCACGTACCCCTTTCAGCATTTCGACAGATAATCACGCACCTCTATGATTTCTTATGACAAAAAGACTGAGTAAAATAACAAAAATCCACTGAATGTTAGAACTTTTGGATATTTCGAAAAATAAAGGTAGACTCTGTTTTTATGACTTAAAGTTATTTTGTTGCAGCTGTATGAATTTTAAACTAATACATGATTTTTGAAAATAATCTTCATTGATATATGTAAAAATATTGGAAATAAATATTAGTGCGGGCCGAAAAAAAATCTTGGAAAAAGGGGAGTCTTAAATCCTGGCAAACTGCACAAAAACAGGTTTTAAAATGAATTTCGGTGGTTGCCACTAGCAACCACATGACAAAGGTCACCAAAAGGTCAACATTCATAAAATTGATGTAACCGCTGTAATGAATTGCCTGTTGTCCTTAAACTGACCCATGCTGCATCAAACACTGCTTTTGATTTCGTGTTTATCGCATTCTAGGCTGACTATTGGTCTACTACTTTACATGTGTATTGCATAAGAGCAAAATCTTATTAAAATGAAGATTTTGTGATGGATTTCCTCTACAATGGACTGCTTTTTTGTGTTTTGCAGGATGCGTGTAGTTATTTCTTAGAGAGAATGGTTACAAGGAGTACTTCTATTAAACTAACTAAGATCTTGCATAGTGGGCATGTCTTTCACAAAGAAAAATTACCCTCAGAAAAACTTCCAAC
>Ga0210059_1002613_pt1 | contig 28341 bp, 11 predicted proteins | sample Ectturendosymbi2_FD_188042 | JGI IMG/M metagenome (GOLD analysis project Ga0210059, IMG submission 188042) | Ecteinascidia turbinata endosymbiont from Florida, USA - Sample 2 (SPAdes) (version 2) | ecosystem: Host-associated > Tunicates > Ascidians > Unclassified | place: Key West, Florida...
CCCCCCCCTTGACTACGCCTATGGCAATGGTAACAGACGTGATAAAGTGCCACTGAGGACCACCTGCATCAAAAATGTCAAATTCAAAATTATCAAAACAACAACAGGTTGTCAGTATGTGGAATACTTTTACTACAGCGAAAATCTAAACTGGGCCGCACAAAACCCTCGACTGGGCCGCGGGTTGGACATGGCTGATCTAGTTTAACTCATAATTTTCCCCTAAACTTCATCAGTTACTTGTTCATTTTTCTCAGCGCAACTGCAGTTGTGGACCCGCATTTTACGAATCAACTCGCAAACAACCTATTCATTCATTGATGTATTCAGGAAACAAACGCACAAACACAACAAAACTCACAAACAAACAAGATAAATTAAACAAGCAAACACATAGAATAGAAATATAATCAAAATTGTATTTGCATCTTCCCGGGGTACCTAATAATATCCAGGTGGTTTTCTAGTTAGGTCCCCCACAAGCCTAATGATACGATAGTGTTATATTAATGAGGTTTAAGGTTTGTACCATGAGAAAGGTTTATTATGATAATGAGGAATACTAAAGGTAGCATATAATTGACACGGGTTAATATTGGTTTAGGAAGTGTAACTTGCATTTCTTTTTGAAAACATAGAAAGGTTGTACTTTCAAATTTTGATCTAAAGATTCCCAAATCTTGACTCCTATATAATAATCAAAATCAAGAAATCTTTCATTGATTGTAAGGGTTTGACTCTAATGGAACAGAACGCCAGTGTTTCTCTTTCATCAGCGTCAAATCCTTACAACAAAGTATTGAATATTTTGTGCTGGAGACTTATAACCTTTTGCAAAAATCAAGAACTTATCAAATTCGCTGTGATCAGAAAACGTTCGTTGAAATGTACGACCGTTTCTTTACCAATGTGTTGAGCGCTACATGAAAACACAGCTACAGTCGACTAGTGAAGCTTTACGCTTCTGTGCCTACTTTTAGAAAACTTTTCATCAGTGAAAGGTAGAACGACAAAGAACTGTCGGATGCAAGGTCATGTGAAATTTTTCTCTAGTTTAGACAATTGACAGCTGACTGATACGAGTACTCAGGTTTTGCGCTTAAGGTAATGTGATGGTTTATTGCTTCCACTGGACTGCTGATCTCTTTATCTCCAACAGTTCACTCAAGTGTTGACCTTTTATGCGCAACTCGTAGACAGGAAAAAATCTACTGTATATGGATAACAGGCAAGCGGATTTGGGGACATGAGCACTTGAGCAGTGTAGTTTACATGCAGTCGATTAGAAACTCGACTGTTTAAGACCTGCTTTTTATACCGGGCCCGATATCTGGATTCTTTTCAACCCATTCAGCCTCGCCGTCTGTGCAAATCACTGAGCAGTTTTTCTTCGAAGTTCAGTTTTCTTGTTTTTCTGTTCCAAGTGGTCGTTAACACAAGTCTATCAACTTTTCCGGTAATTCGGTATTGGTGCCATCAAGTTTTTTCAAACCCGTCTTATAAGTCAAACTAAATATGTTCACCTATATTTTGTGATTACGTCAAGGTTTGCTAAATCTGGTTTATAAAAAAACAAATGATTCCTTGCTGCTGCCGTGTCAGCGCCCTTTAAATGGCGAACATACTAAACATTGACTCAAAGTTGCGTTCTTTGACGCTTAGAAAAGAGACATGTCGACGCTGTCGCGATACTGTGGCAGAACGTGCTCATGCAAAATGCGAAAAATTTGTGATCGCGATAAATATGAACAAACCAAGAGATGTCAAGAGGCAAGCTTTTTCATAAATAATTCATACCTGCCTGGGAAGGATTTGTATGTCAGAAGAAAACGCCTCCATCCCAAAAAACAAATTCATTGGTTGCTTGCAAGCTGAAATATTTTTCTGGGACCGAATTGACCACAAGCTTTTTCTCAGTAAAATAAAATCTCTCAGTGTGACTAGTCCAGGATATTTAGGCCAGAGTTGGATCAGTTATGTGGCTACAGTTTTAAAGTGCAAATACTCCTTCAAACTTTTAAGTTGCACACCAACTACTCCGTGTTGAGAGCATCAAATCACAAGTACGCTTAAATGCAATTAATTATAAATCGCATGTTTTACTCGTTTTCAAGATACTTTGATGGTTTGCACATCAAACATGAACGGTAGAAAAACACGGATTTTAGTACCAAGATAAAATTTTGTAGCCATCGAATGCGACAAAAGTTGCATTTTAGGGTGACATTTTCATGAGAGTAATCCGTAGCAGTAAAGCTGGTTCTCAAACCATATAATTACAAGTAAACCGCATGAAAATGTGTACTTTTAACTACATTCAACTCAATTTCCAATAGTAATTGACCCAACTCTGACCTACACTAGATTTAGATTCATGTTTGTGAAATCAATAGATTCACATATGTGAGACTTTTTCAAGTACTGCTGTAATGATTACGTTTTAACAGTTATGGTACGCCATAACATGTTCATGCAACCAATATTGTTTCGCATTTGATCATTTGTGTCATGGGATTTTAATATTTAGACTTGTAGAACCTTCAAGTAGGCTACTGCCATCTGTTTGCTGCTCTGTACCTAATTTCCCATTGCATATGTCTGCCGTCAGACTGAAAACAACATCCATGAAGAAAAGGTCATCATTCAAACCCTCGGGCTTCACGCCAGATTCTTTGATTTTTTCGAAAAGGGAAGTAATGTGTTCCTAAGCCTGAATGTAACAAGAGCTTTGTTGCTTATGTTGGTCCTACCTTCATTCACTTCTTTTCCGAGAATTCTCCAGGCGGACCTGTGTGTAAGAATAGAGATTGCGCAGAACTTGCGTGAAAAGTGGTGAGCGTCGTTGTAGGCCTATTTTTTAATATCATTTTTTGCGAGTAAGGCTGTGTTGTTTGTCTCGCTACAGCACCGTTGTGGACAAAACATCTTTTCATTGTAACCGGTCGGCAATGCGTTATGCTTAAGAAACATTTTCTGACACAAAACAAATAAGCAATGTCTTTCGCTTCCAGCAACTAATTTATGGTCTAGTTTGCTATTTGTGTAAAAATGTTTGGACTGTAACTTGCAAATTTTGCCTATTGTCCACTAAATTCTCTGTGTTGTTTTGGAAGCAATGAAACGTTTGTTCAAATTGAGCAGAAATTAGAGGTCTAGTTTTCAACCTGGCGCTCAGAGATTTCAAAGAAGTCACGTGACCTGCTGAGAATTGTAAATGATCCTGGGCAGAAGATCGACAATAACGCTAAACGGTTTCAAATGCGACTATGGCATAAATTGGAACTCTGTAAGTAAATATTGCACGAATCTGCTACTTTAGCACGTTTTGTGTGAAAACACAATGATTTTGCACAAAAAATCTGACCGAAGTCCATCACACGTAGCTCACAGATATGACAAAGTTAATAGAAGGCATTAGCGAAACTTCAGGATAATTTGTGTTTCTGCTTTATTGTTTTCAATAAGGTTTTGCAGGATTTCTAAATTTTACTTTGTCTCAAAACTGACATTTATAGAAAACATCCTTTCACGAGGCTTTTAACAAGTGTACCGCAGACCTTCAGTGCTTGGTGTGCTTGATTTCGTTCTACAAGCAATATCCAGTTGTCCAATCTGGATATCAAAACCTGTTTAGCAAAATTTTAATCAAAAATGAAGTTCAGCTAACTTCCTCGACAGAAATGAATCTCGGCAGTGTTTCTAACACAGCGAGAAAATGTCTCAACCTATACTTGCGCCAAAGGCTAACTGCGTGCAAAAATCAGTGAAAAAAGGGCGGTTCGGTCCTGCCAAGCACAAGAACTATAGGTATTTTGTCGATGATGAAATCCATTTGAGGTATAAGCGCGTCTTGCTCTGTCGACGATACACGCGCTTGTCTCTGCAAACCACATATGCTGGTTGCGCCTACGTGTTTGCAAGCGGACCCACACAGGCGGAACCATATGGGGCTGTTGAATAGCTGGCATTTTTTTGGCGGATTTGCAAGATTCCATTGATAAGCAGATAAAAAAGAGCTCATAAATAGCTTTCAAAGAGGAGGATTTCGTCATCGGCGCAACCCACGCAACCCACGCTCGGGCGAGCAGTTCAACAACGAACTTCAATCCCCATTATTTGGCTTGCCCTGAAAAGGCACTGTTAACTTTGCGGGGGATGATTTTTTAACCCAATGCCAAAGGGAGCTTCCTGCATCATCCTGCCATTTGCTAATGTAAGCACTACTGTTGTCACTAAAGTTGGTTTTGTGGCGCTCTTCGTGTTACGGTTGACTAAGGGTAAAATGTTAGGATTTTAGAAGAAAATTTTCTTAATTCACTTTATTTTCGTGAACGTTCGCAACTTTGTAGGTGAAGCTATAATATTTGTCTGTTGATGAGAATATCCTACGAAAAGTCACGATCATAACTTTATTTCAAAAACTAAACCTATCGTTTAACCTACCCATTGGAAAAATATTGCATTTGTTGCCAATACGGTAATAAGTCAGTCGTTATGGTTTTGTACAATACTACTTCCATTTAGTCCCGTCGCCACGGGGGGGCTTTGGTGGGCTTAGTCCCCCCAAACAAAGCTCCAATCCCCCCAAATTGAAACATGAAACACTATAAGTTAGTGGAATTTTTATCAAATTTGACTGACAAGCCCCCCTGCACGAACGCAAAGCCCCCCCGCACAAACGTAAAGTCCCCCTACTGACGACTTTCGGGCAACGGTTCTGCTTCCATTTTGGTGAGCAGCTCCAAATTTATACGTTTTGCAATTCAGATCTTGAGGGTTACTGGAAAAGGTTTTGGCCATGTGCTCAGTGCGGGCATTGTGAAATCCTATTGTTATGCCACAGTCCTTAAGGCCATCAAATTCTCTCTTTTCCCACCTGTCGTGCCACTCCCCCTAATGTTGGAAAAGGCCGATATTAATAATTTTGTCACTGTAGTATTGCATTGTTTGCCTGTGAGACAAAAATAAAGGTGCTAGTCAGACGCCTTTCTGTAGAACGCACCGTTTTTCTTTTAGTTTGCCTTTGCATCTACTTGAAAATCACGATATTTTTAGCCAAAACGTTTATAACACTAGAGCCAATGCAATTGCATAAAATATGCGATGTTAACTCGAAATTGTTGAGATGTTTGCAATGACTAAGCAATCGGTTCAGCGTAACCGAAAAAATCGAACTAGTCCAGTTATGCGACTAATGTATTTTTACGAGTTCTTCCTTTCTATTTAGGCAAGCTGCTTCTTTTATGAATATATATACAACGTTCCTCCTTTTAACGTCTTTACAATTTATGTTTACTTCATCCAGGACACAAGTGTGGTAAAAGCATTTTAAGATAAGTTGGAAATGTGTGCCGAAGTGTTACTTCGTATCGCAGCTTCTTGGCTTCAACTCTTACTCTTTGAAATAAGAAAATTTGATAAATATGCTTCCAAATTCATCAACATCTGCTTCCTTCTTTTTGCTGGTTTCAAAGTGCGTACTTTGAATGGCAGCCTAAGGATTCTCATTTGGTAAGATCTCATTTGGTAATAAAAGCAAACCTCCTTGGTTTCACTATCTGGGTTGACGCCAGCTCACATTTGAAATACTATATGAGGGCTTGTGGTCTTGGCTTATAACAAGGATGTCACCAAAACCCTCGTACAGCCGAACGGCTACTGAACGAATTGGTTGTGCAAGTAAAGACAGTTTTCATGGTGGCCATGTCGTTATTGTTAACTTTTTTTAATGTTACGCCTTGTGAAATAGAAGTCATAAGCTTGGAGTTTGGGGCTGGCTTACTTAACCTCCATTGCCGACGGGTATTAACACGAACGTTTTGATAAAAGTTTGTTTTAGTGATCACAATCAACAACCTAGCTTTTGGCAAATAACATGGCGCTCTTCTGTAATAACACACGAAAACCTATCGTGATGTCTGCATAAACAATTTGTGAAACATGCCATGCCAAGACTCATTTCATTTACATGAAAAGTAAAGTTATTCAGTATCACAAAGATCACAATCTGCTTTGAACAAGCATAAATCAGCAAACTCCATTTGCTTCTGTTGGTATGCAGAAAAAAAACGCTCTTCGGTCAGTGTTGGATTTTGATAGGTAGAATGGAGGACTGTGTGCTTAAAGCCATGTTGAGGCCTCTTGTTCCATGTGAATATTTTAGACTTTGAATTGACATTGAGACAGAATCACGTAATTTTCAAAGTAGACCTGGTATTTACGAGCTTTAGGGATCCGGTATTTGCCACGCGAATTTTTACAACCACGTAAGCAAATACCGGTAGTCTAATCAAAAAGCGATGCGGTGACGACACCTGCTGGTCATTTTGCTACAAAAGTTGTCTCAAACCAGCCGCGTACCCTACCAAGCTTTCCAAAACAAAATATTGTAGTGAATTCGGCTATTCGCTTCACAGACTTAACAGTTTGCAAATTTCTAACAGAAGCTGTAAGTTAAACAAACTTAAGTCTAAACTACGCCTTTTTGTGGTTGGCCTTTATTTGTGGAGATCCGTGTGCGGCCGCGCGCAACGAACACCCCTAAATCCGGCATTGACTTCAGTAGAATAAAGCAGAATGCGCGAAAGGTGAACAACGTTCTGTAAAGCAGAAATGCGCGTTCTGTAAAAGCAGAAATCGGTAAAGCAAAAAAAAAAAGAAATCATAAAGCATTTCTGTAAAAGCAACGTTCTGTAAAGCAGAAATCTGTAAAGCAGAAAAAGCAGAAATCATAAAGCAGAATGCGCAAAAGGTGAAGAACGTTCTGGCGTTAGAGCGCGAACTTAAATACATCCACAGCGGTTATGTGAGACTGTATGGTATGATTTTGAATGGTACATATCATTGTGTAAATCTTGAAGCTCTTGTTGGTGACGCCATTGCTTTCTGAAACATAGGTGTAGCCAGGGGGGCAAAGGGACCATGCCCCCCCAAATGTTTAGAAAATATAGTCATTTTGTGCTTTGAGAGGCGTTTTCTAAGCAAAATAGTGTTATTCGCCTAAAATCAAACATTTTGCCCCCCCCCCAAATTTTTGGGCTAGCTACGCCACTGTTCTGAAAAGCACTGTCTTACCTAATAGCGACTAGTGGAAGATTTTTTTGGCGTTAAAAAAAATGATTTTAACAATGTGTATGGTCTTGTCGTGCATGGCGTTGATCAGTAAGTCAAAGTTCCTTGCATATATCGACTGTTGGAGAAGCCTGGAGAGCAAGCGTCCAAAAAACTGCTTTTACCTCATTGACACTTGATCACCGGACTCAAGAAATGTTCGAGAAAGAATCAAACAGTTTCTTGCTACTCATTAAGAATTTATTTTCGAACACACGAAGTTCATCAAGCTGGCGACACGTTGGAGTGGAAAAAGTTAATGACGTTATGCATTAGCATCATACAACTATCGTTGCATTCAAATCGATCATTCGGTGCTATATACTAAAACGCACGTTTCCACATTTATAAGTTCAATAGCATGACAATGTCAAGTTGAAACATATGACATAAGTCAGCGTTTCCCAAAGTGGTTTCCGTGGAACCCTAGGGTCCCACAGACAAATCTAAAGGGTTCCACAAGCTATACTTTCCAGCTGCTGATATGTCCTTTAACCCTTTGGGCGTGGCAGCCGCTATATCATTTGATCTAACTTTCCTTTTTCCCTGTTTTGCTCATTGTTGATGCGCAGTGTCGTCACAATACTTATGTGAATCAGTTTTTTTCCCGATATGCGCAAACGAAGACCAAGTACCGCACCAGATTGGACGCTACATCAGATATAAGAGTTCAACTATCAGCTATTAAGCCGAACTTTTCAGAATTGTTGCAGAAAACAAATACATTGCTCTCACTATGACGTGCTTCTTGTTGAATTGATTGTGCGATATGACTACTTTTATTGTGTCTAATTTGTTTGTGCTACGAAGCATTAATAACGGCAATTAGTGTGAAAAAAGCGTTTATGTTTACTTGGCAGTTCTGGCGGGGGCGTCTTGTCCACTTAAAATAACCTTGCAGTGTTCCGCGGACAAAAAAGGTTGGAAGCCACTGACATAGCTATTGAACAATTACTGAAAGTCTGTGCGGCAAATCAAGTATTCGCAACGTAGCCTACACAAGAGCCCAACGCAGTTGCAAAGTAGCTCGTCAAATTCCAAAAAGTAAACAAGGCTGTGAAAAGTAAGCATATCAGACAAATACATGTTTTTGGAAGCTCCTGTATATCAATAGAATCGCCAGCTGTTTCGAGCTGCACTGGCTTCAATCCCGCCTGTGTGAACGAACTTATTAACTGCAAGCGAGCGCCACCTTGTAGACGTCAGAGCAGCGAATACAGAATTAATTGAATAGCAGAAAAACTTTTCTTGTAATCGATTTACACTGAAAGAGCACTTGTGTACAACAGCATATTTTTATGACTGTTATGTCAAGTTCTTTTGGCCAAAATTTTACCCTGATGTTTTCAACATTTTAGTTTCCTCACTCATTGCATGATCTCATATATAGGACGCACCAAAGCAATGTGCAGGCACGAACTGATCTATACCTTATTCTGGTCATCACATAGAAATAGACTGCTGTTTTCCAGGTCTCTGCTGTTAAAGTTATTGGAGTCTAAAGTTGAGCTGACTTCTGGAGATCGCCAACTGAGGCCGTAGTTGGCTGGTCCACTACAGAGTGACCAGTGACCACCATTGGTAAAAGGCAGACTGGCAGATGATAGCCTAGTCGAGTAGCCAATTCAGAAAACACTCATTTTTCTCGAGGTTTAACTTTGAAACCACATCGTTCTGTGAATTACTGTGAATAACTCCAAATACCTGTACTGTAGTATTTTTAAAAACCTTTCAACAAACCATGCGCTGTCACATAAGCAAGATACTGGCTCCATGGGCGTCCGCGGAAATTTTTCCAGGGGAGAGTAACATCGACATTTTGCTTATCCCTTTCAGGTTTCTGACAATGCAGTGCAGATGCACATTCACACAACGCTTTGAAAGTTCTTAGTCCAAAATTCCTGGGGAAAATGCCCGTTTTCCCGTTGCGGACGCCCCGACCGTGACTGACTCATTTGTGACGAGGCCCTCATTAGAACAAGCAGAAGTCTCAAATGCGTGAGAGCAGGTAGGTCACGATATCAACAGGCTTTTACTTCCTGCATGAGGAATGCTGCATGGTTGCCACCACCAAACAAGGCCCAGGCGGGAACTGCCCGGAATATCTAATTTAGGCCTAAGCAAATTAGCTTTAGATAAAATGTTTCGTAGAAATCTCGCAACAAGAAGTCTTTGCATTGCATCCACGATTCAGCAGAGATTCTAGGCTTTGGGATTAAATATTTAGAGCGGACCCCCATTCAACGTGAAGCCGATTAAAAGTGTGTAATGAATTTCCTAACAGCAGCACTAATTGGAAGTTGCTGAGATGTGGTTTTACCGGAAAATGCAAATAATTTCTTACATGGCAAGAAAACAAATAAACAAGTCCTGATTCAAATCAATCAAGACAAATCTCTTTTCAAAACAATAAAAAAGCAATTCGAATTTTTTGGACACATCAGGTCAAAACAACCAGAACATTTGACTATTTGTGGAACAAATTGTGGCAAGGATGCACGAGGACGTCCCAGAAAAATGTACCTGAACCAACTCAAGAATTGGCTGAATTTACTGCAGGAACCTTGCAGCTTCCCCATGATAGAAAAAGTGGGAAGACCGCCTGCACATTGGCGCTTATGCCTGGTTCAGGCAATGGACCTTCATGACGATGATGATAAATTTCCTTGAACGTTGTCACATCAGGCCCGCCCAGGAGGGAAATGGGGCAATTTACCCCTGAAATTGTCAAAACCGTGTTTAGTTTTTAGATATAACAACTCATGTCCTTTTCAAAAGTGATTCTTTTAGATACCTGTACAAACATGTGAGTACCATGCGCCAATTTCTGTTCCATTAACTTTCGGACGTTTGGTTTTGCTTTTTTTGTGATAAAACGTAGCACTAATAATGATAAAATGGATTTGACCGCTGCATTATCAAAAAAACTGCCAATTTTCCTTGCGATTGTCACTAAAGGAAAGGAGAAGATTGACCTGTGCCGGGCCGTGTAACTACGTGGTAAAGAATTGCGGTCGATGCAACAGAAATGCCTCTATATCTTACCTCGACTGCGTGTAAAAAGGATAGACACATAAACAGAATATGCTTGATTCCAGAAGCCGTAGCATTCGCATTGCAACTACCATTGGTGTCTCAGTTTAGTACAATTTGCCGAGCCAACGTGTTCCAAACTGTTGGAGCAACAGGCTTGAATTAAGCCTGATAGGTTTTCGAATATACAGTATTGCTAACGAGGGCCACTATCTCGTTAACACTGTCCTGGCCTCAAGCAAATGCTCCACGTTCATTACAGGATCACTACGACACCATGACAAGGTATCTCCGAAAATGCCACCACCAGCTTATTCAACAGGACCCCGTCCCTGTGATTTAGAAACTACAAAACGGCAGATTATTCGAACTTCTCATCGTCGACACGTTTCGGTTACATTTGGTTTCGGAAATCAGTCAATATACGCGGAATCTTTTTTACTCGAATTTCCTTTCAATGAAAAATCACGCGATTTCTCCAAATTGAACAAGCCACGTAATGCGTTGTGACCCGGAAATTACTGAATTAAGCAGGTTTACCCATCGCAGCTTACGCCCCATCAATCAATAGACCTGGCTCCCACATCGATTGCGACGAAACCCCAAACTGTCCAAGCCACCAGTTGCAACCAGGACCGATGCAGCTGCATTGGCCCCGTGCCATGGTGTTTGGTAGATTGTTCATTTTTGCCAGACACACCTTGCGCTTGAGAATTCAGCAGAAACGCCATATAAATTTAATTGTTAACAAAGAACGTTCTCGTAAGAACGAGCAAATTTCTTCTCTAACGTTAGCAAACGTGCTCAATCCTCGTGTTAGTGCTGCACTGTATATCTGCGCTCTACCACGATCGTAACACGGTTGACTGAACACGATGACGTAATAAAACCACTGCTCAGAGGGGCCCCGCGTCTGTTTGGGCCGGCCATGAGCGCGACCATTTATTTTACACCAGGGTCATGTTTCTCTGCGTTTCGAACTAGCAAAATATTTCACCGCTGTTCCCCCTGGAAAAAATCCTTTCGCCGCCCGTGGACCAAGACGGGGCGCCTTGAACCTGACCACTGCCCGAAATAAAAATGTCGCATTTGGGACTACCAATCGCAAGCATTCTCGGTCCGCCGGTACGACAACCCGGTGTGTATGCGACAGCTCTGCAGGATAAGCTGCCGGACTAGGATGTAGAAGAGCGAAACCAAGGACAATTGCACCTCCAAATGTTCGGGGAGCATTTCTGAAAAGCGAACAACGGAATTATTGGTATCCCGTTGTCCGCTCTTAGAAATTCCCGCTTGAAAATTTGAAGGTGCAAGTGTCTCCGAAAGCATTCTTGATCCGTCACAGCGTCGCGCTCTGTTTCCTTGCACAGGAAGTTTAACCTCCGAGAAAGAGAACACCACTCGCAGATTATCGGACAATTTCTAACTTTGTCAAAAGCAGCTGACTCTTTCCTGCAATCTGTCTAGTTTAGTATCGATAGAAGTGATAAAATCCACTCGGCGAAATCGATTTATTTCGGTTTGAAAAACGACTCTGGTTTAACCTTGGCGGTGCTTCCACTCAGATAGCGGGCCTTTCGCTGGCTTGTACTGGCAAGACACGCCATCTGGCACCAACAGGCCCTCGGCCAACATGGTTTCGTAGACTTCACGATTCCACTTGGTGAATCCCCACTTTTGGGAGTCGTAGATCTGTGCACATTGGAGGTTACATAGTTTGACGTTACCAGCATGTTTTTTCATGTTCAATTCCTTTTACGCGACAACAGGCGGTCAACGCCTAACAATGAAAAGCAGTTTTAGCTTGACTTGAAAGTAACGAACTAACTAAGTAATGTAAATTTCAATGCGGGGCACTTCTTACATGACGTGGGAGCTGACCCACTTTTCGACCCGTGCTCCTTCACCCACGTTGACGTATTCAATGCCTTTCCTTCGCGTGGTGGGAGCATATTTGAAACACAACGTGCCACAAATTGCTCGATGACAGTTAAGTTTTCTCAGTAACTGCACGACCACGAACTTCGGCGGAGCAGGTAATAAAATAAAAAAGAACGCCGAGAAAATTTGCTGACGTCACGCAACAGCAAAGCCGTGCTGACGTCACACGCGGAATATATTAGTCGGTCGGAGAAAGCACAGCGGTACTATCACCAGTTCCCGACAGTGGTGTAGCACTACCGACGTTGTTCGTTTTTCCCGAAGGTGGCCAGCCCAAAAAAACTGGGCGTGGCAAAATGTTTGATTTTAGGCGAATAACATTATTTTGTTTAGAAAAACACCCCTCAAAGCACAAAATGACTATATTTTCTAAAATTTTGCGGGGCATGACCCCTTTCCCCCCCTGGCTACGCCTATGGTTCCCGAACTACCTTCTGTCTTCCTGGGAACTTGAACTTGGCGCGTCTGAGAGCTTCGATCGCATGGTGCCTGTTACCGTCCTTGCATCTCAGCGACATGATGGGTTGGCCTATCTTGACCCGGGCCACCAGGCCCTGCGGCTTGCCGAACGCGCCACGCATGCCAGTCTGGAGCCTGCAGGAAAGAAAAAAACGAAAACGATTTTGTATGATGCGAACGCTTTCCGCTTCGATTGATTTCGTACAGTTCGCTGATATGCAATATTAGCAGGCCATCAGATTGGACCAACAGCGAGATTTGTAAATTGGCCACCGGGGGACAATTTTACTCCTTGACCGGTTTACGTCCGGGGGTGAATGGGATCCTGGAAGTTGAAAGGACAAAACTATCGTGTGCTGTCTAATTCAACAACAAACATATTATAAATGCCTTTCAGAAACAAAAATGTTCTCCATCATTGCGTATCGGAGAAGAGACATGATTGTATCATCACGAAGGCGCTGAGTTTGTGGAGTTGCGTCACAAAGAGGTGGAATTCAACGTAAAGTTTTTAACAAAAGTCTCCTTCTTGCAGAAGAATACAGTAGAAAACAGCGCCTTAACTCAAACACTAATGTTGCGAAGTAAAAAACATTTTATGCGACGGGTCCCTTCCACGCTGAAAAGACCGTACTTGCTATTGAGGATTGTGCTGACGCAGGACAAAGACAAAATCAGATGGCACGAACTCCTACCATAAACGCCTAATTATCAGAAACAATCAGGCATCATCTCACCTATCGGCTCCAGCACACGATAACATTTTGTTGATTCTCACAACATGGAAGGGATGAACGCGAACTCGCAGGTGAAAAGAGTCTTTTCCACAGTACTTCACCATGTACCTGATCAACAGACAAGTCTGGTTTACACATAAATCATTTGAAGCTAGCAACGGAGACATCCTAATCCATTCAGATCTACAAGCTGGTTTAACAGAGAGCTGAAGCGAACGAGACACGAAATATTATAGTCACCAGCGTAATGCCAGGTTTCAGCAAAGAAATTTGCACAATTTCAGCAAACCGCATTTCATTTGTTGCTAATATTTTGGATAAAAACCCAGGACTACTTTAACACATACTTGGCAAGGCTATTTCTTACAACCTTTAAATCACTTACATGCAAACAAACCCCTTACCCACATTCATCAACAAAGCAGTTGCAGTTTAACCAAAATCAACTACAACTTATGAACCTGCATGACGTTGTATTTTATGCGCTTTTTGTTTTTACTACAAACAATTTGCTTACATGAAACAAATGCAGCAAAGATGTTTCTCCACAACGTAAGGTAATGTGAATGACAACATGTTTAATAATTGAAACTGATGTGTGAGTGCTTCCACTTAGGAGTAGGTGATAAGACACTTATAAGCGTTCATGTTTAACGGAAAACAAAATTCACAAACGCCAATTAAGGGCTTCAATGTTAATTGTGTCTTGGCACCTATCCGCCTAATTCAGCTTGTTATCAAACTCATTTTACATGGCACTGCATGTGTCTGTTTTGACTTGAATCTCAAATGTCTACAGAAATGCCATAAAGAAGTAATTACAATTTCCTGAAATACTAAATGAACTTGGTGATTATAAATTGCACATCGAGAGATATTGCTGAAACAGACAGTTAACCACTACAACAATAGCAGTACAATCAGTAAATAGTAATAAGCATGTGAGCCGAGCGTTAGAGATGTACCAGAATCAAATTTTTCATTTTAGTCTTGTTCCCAATGCTTCAAACCAGGGGAGGATCCAGCCAGTAAGTTTAGGGGGGGGGGGCGATTTCAGTAATATTTGGCAGTAAGTCTCATTATGGGTTCATTATTGCAAAACAGATGAAGTATACTTCACAACACTGCTGTGACATAACAATGGACGTCAAAATGGCCTTATATCGCAAATGTTGTTTTCTTAATTGTGCAAAATTATGGTGAATAAAGTTACTTTTGTAGGTTTTAGGGGGGAGGGCGATCACCCCAATTCCCCCACCCTGGATCCACCCCTGCTTCAAACCAAGGCATTTTGTACAAGGTATTGTGTTTTCTGTGTACAAGTTTATCTGATATGAAGTTTCACCAGTTCTTTGAACTTAATCTGGCTTATGTTGCAAAGAAACTAGCCTACAAATAAATATAAAAAAAACTTGAAAAATCAGGATCTATGGGCTAAAATTTTTCAAACTGCAGCAATTTGAATATTTTATCGATTTTTTATTAATCTGATTAATGATGATGTTTTTGCTTTGGCTGCAACAGCTGATGCATGCTTGATGGTTCATCTTGTCTGCTTGTTTACAAAAACGCACCTGCAAGCGTTGCTGCAATATAACTGTCTTGATTTGGTTAATTGTGCTTTCTTGCACAAGTTGTCTGGATGCATTAAGAATATAACAGCGTTTTGTCAACACCTGCTGAGGCCTGTTTTGGCCAATGCCAATATATCGGTGAAATCCAAATATTGGCCTGATATATCGGTCTATCTCTAATAAAAACCATACCATTGCTAAAGATCAGCTAAACAAAAAAGCATAGAAGATGAGCATCATTTGTATGCTGATTCACACAGCACACAACACAAATTATGCACTAAAAGACACGAAAATATTGTATCAAAAAATCCCTTCACAAAGTATTGTTTTGCGCTTACATGCAAAACAACTTCAACAAAGTAACAAGCAGCAATTATATCAGAAGTTACCTGGTTGTCACAGGAAAAAACCTTTGAGGTAGTAAAGTAAGAAAAACTTTAGGGTTTACCAGAAGATTTTCATGGGTACTAGGATGGCAGTTGAGTTTTCACATACTGCTACTTTTTTATATCCTACACTAGAGGAAAACGCCTGCCGATTGAAAACTCCGCATAGATTTCCCCGTCTTGCGTTGTTGTGATCCAACAATCTGAAATCCATGGCTTTGCCAGCTGACCTGGGGGTTTGGGTTGATTGTTTTATGACTCAAGGGTACTTAACAGGAAAAAGGTTGAGAACCCCTGGTTTACCAGAACTAGCTATTTCTAATCAACACTGAAACCAAAAATTAATCCTGGTTTGAAGAGAATTCTGATGAAGCCCTAGTGAGCTGTTTTATGAGAAGACATATTGCAGTCTGAAATATCTCCTGGGCTGACAGTAATTTAAGTTGTCATGAAATGTTGAGGGCCACTGCAAGTAGATTATGTTTGTGCATGAGCACAACTACGTAAATAAAACAGTTGGCGCTTCTCCAGTGCAAGTTGTATGCTAATGTACATACTTGTTAGCACAAATTCGTGCTGCTTCCAAGGCTTCAGCACTCAGCTGTTCAATTTCATCTGAAACCATGTGGACACATAGTGGGAAATCTTTCACATGAGCCCTCTTTCTTCCAAGGTCATAGATACGGATTTTAGGATCTGGTACACCACGGCAAAAACGTGACTTCGGATAGGGTTTGTTTTTGCAGTATCTGTAACTGGAAAACAATTATGTAGAAAAATTTGCAAAAACAAAAAAATAACAGACAATGGATATTGAATTTGACACATGAGTTTGAGACTCCACCAAGTTGCAAAGGTGTGGCTGATGACAATGCTTACATCTAACAAACCAACTGCTGCAATGGCATAAGTTATGTTTTCACATAGGTGACACAACTACATGATTATATCATGCTCCTGCTAGAACTGCACACAGTTATTTCAATCTGAGGTGTGGGAAATGTTTTGACCTTTAAATCTCAAAATGGTTATTTTGCTGGTACATACCAGCCATAACTCACCAGCTGATAGAGGTAGAGAGCTATTCAAACCCTCAAATATGTGGAAAGACTTGTAGTTTTGATTTTAAAAAATTGGGAAGTTTTGGGTTTGAACTTTTTTGGGGGCGCAACAATACTGGGCAGGTCAAGGTTTTTTTGGATGATGTCGTAGAGGCCTGAGAAAAAATTCAGAGGGAATTTTGTTTGTTTTTTCTTTTAACACTTTGATTTAACTTACATCAAACTTTTGAACCCGAAACCCCAGCAGGTCATCCAAGGCAGGCAAAGTGGACCAAGGTGGCCTTAAAGTCCTCCACTTATGACGTCACTCACAAAAAAACTCGTATCCCCCAAGCAAACTTTTTTCGAGTGCAGACTAGAAGACTTGCCGTATCTTTTGACACTTCGAACAGGTCCGTAACCCATACAGGAGTGGAGATATTCCCACGCAAAGTCACGTGAGTTTAGGCGTTTTTTTTCCCGAAAATACCCGAATCCACCCAGGTGCCAAAGGGTTAATTAAGGAGGGCCAGATCAGAAAAAAATAGTATTAAGGAGGGCCAGATCAGAAAAAAATAGTATTTAGTTGCATGCAGCAATTGCTAGAGCCAGATGCATCAAGTCAAATGAAAATAATACAAAGATTTTCTCTACCAGGTAGAATATTTTTGACACATCCACCTCAAGACACTGAAACATATCTTGAGGCTATTTTCAAGTCTAGAGGCAGGCCAGCTTGAAATTTCACGCTCCAAAAAAGGATAGTATTTATGACTGGAAAAATTACTACAGACAAAAACTTTTTTGAAAAAGTACGAAGTGAGAAAAATAAAAGCATTTCAACACATTGGACACGTGTGCATGTGTTTTGCGCTGTTTTCCTGCCACTTTTGCAACCCCATAACTCGTCAGGCGATTGAGCTTTGAGAGTTGTTCAAACGCTCAAACGATGCAGCAAGTCTTCTAGATTACAATGAAAATAAAATTGGAAAGATTTGGATTTCAGTTTTTTTGTGGGTGAGGTCGTAATTGTGGTAGATTTCAGGCCATTTTGGCTCAGGTTACCTGTTCCTGGGCCCCAACCGCTAGATGGAATTTTCTGACTCAGTTTCCAATAAAAACTGAGTCTATTGAGCCTTTGATTTGCTATCTAGCGTTTCTGGTTCACAAGTTATGGTCTAAAAACAACAAAAAATCAATGAGTAATTAACTAATCCCTTTCGGATGAATTATTTCGTTGTTTTTATGCCATAACATACTTCCAAATCTTGCATGAGCCACTTTTTTGCATCACTTTGCACCACCATAACTCGCCAGCTGATTGAGCTAAAGAGCTGTTCAAACCTTGTAGAGAAATGGGAAGTCTTCTAGTTTAGATTTTTTTAATGGAAAGTTTTGGAATCTGAGTATTTTGCGGGTGACATCATAATACGGGTAGGCTTTTTGGTCTAGGTTACTAGGGCCTGGGCGCCAGCACCAAGTGCCCATTTTTTGACTCAAGCTTTTAGTGAAAACTAGGCTATAATCCGAGTCTTTTCAGGCCTTAATTAGCCTTTTAGCGTTTCTGATTCAAAGTTATGGCCTAAAAACTACAAATAATCCCCAAATTTTTGGCCATAAATTTCTAGCAATGAATGGGCCATTTCATTATAGCGTGCTTCCCTGATAAGACAGGGCTTATATTAATTTTCCGGAACTTACACTAGGGCTTATTTTTGGGGGATGTCTTATTTTGATATATCAAAAAATGACGCACATCAATAATGACCTCATACTGGGCGGAAATGTTGAGTGTTTGCATCGAACGTTGTGATTGGCACAGATTAGGGAAGTTTTGTCATCACCAGTCAACTAGGGCTTATTGTGAGGGAAGGGCTTATATTAAAATCATCCTCAAAAATCACACTTAGTCTTATTATCAGGAAAACACAGTAATTCAGACTACAGGCAGAACCACATGTCCTCCTTTTCAATTTATTTTTGTATGAATGTTTTGTCATTGAAATTACAAGAAAATTGGCACCAATGTAAGGAAAATTGATTGAGCAGTTTTTCATTTATCACTGTTTTTCAATTTTTACCAATAAATGGCATTCACATTGAGTAGCGCAAAAACGAGTATAACTCTAGATCTGCTAGTTCAATCCCAATGAAATTGATGTCTATCTCCACGTTTTCTAGGATATATTTTCTAAACATGCTGTTTAAATTCATCTAAAACCAATACTTTTCCTGATATCTGCATTTTTACCCCTATATTCTTTGCCCAATTTGGGATGGATGCCAAAAAAAATTTTTCAAATTTTTCCTAGTTTAGATAGAAGATATGCCTATGTTTCCAAACGTATTATTCAAGACATTTAAACAATGCTTTCAGGATGATGTATCCATAACCATCGATTTTATCAATCATGTTTTGACTGAAATTATGGAAGTTTATCCAACCTCTAAACTTTATCGGAAATCTAATAAGATCTACCATTCATTCCAACACTTCAATTGAATGAGATGCTTTGAACTCAAAGAGAAACCTCAAGTCTTTAGTGAGTTAGGTCACATCAACCTTAAGTCTTTGGCGTCTGCTAGAATTCGGGGATTTTCAGGAAAAACGCCTAAACGCACGTGGCTTTGCTCAGGAATTTCTCCAGTCCGGTATGCTCTACAGACCTGGTAAAAGTCTTAAAAGATTCGGCAAGTCTTCTAGTCTGCACTTGAAAAAAATTTTTTTGCTTGGGGGATGCAGGTTTTTTGTGAGTGACGTCATAAGTAGAGGACTTTTAGGCCACCTTGGCCCACTTTGCCTGGCCCTGGGCGCCAACCGTAGGTGGTAGTATTTTGCTGAAGTTTTTACTGGAAACTAGGCTACAATCTGAGTCTTTTGATACCTTGGATAACCTGCTGGGGTTTCGGGTTCAAAAGTTGTGATGTAAGTTAGTAAAAATATTTGACTAATTAGCTAATTAATTAATTTGTTTTTCAGATAATAATTTTTGAACCAGAAACGCTAGAAAGTCGATCAAAGGCTCAAAAGACGCGGAATCGAGCCTAGTTTTCAATGAAAACTTCAGCGAAACACTTTGGCCTAGCGATTGGGCCCTAGGCCAGGCAACATGAGCCAAAATGACCTTAAAGCTACTTCACTTATGACGTCACTCAGAAAAAATCCACACCCAACCAAAAAATTTTTTTTCGAGTGCAATCTACTAGACTGGCTGATCCGTTTGAGCCGTTGAACAGCTCTCTAGCGCAATCGGCAGAAGAGCTAGGGCGTTGTTGGTAAGGCAACCAAAAACTGCTGTTTTTTAGGCCGAAATCGAAGTATGAATATATCGTAGACCGGTTCTCAAAGTGTTAAACTGTTTCAAGGACTGTAGAAGTGCAGAAGTTCCACAAAAAACACTAAAGCGCAACCCATATACAAGTAATCATTGGCAATTTCCATCATATTGCAGGTATTTTTGATGTCTTAAACTACCAATTCATAAAACTGTTAAGTAACAGATAGTATGTGAATATCACTTATGATGTCATAGAGCAGCCAAAAGAAATTTGTTTAGAGCCAACTTAAGTTTTTCATTGCATTTATTTGTGATGCTTTTGTAGTACTTTGTTAAAAATTTTCTTTGGCATCCATCCCATATTGGGCGAGCAATGCAGTAGGGCCGTAGGGGGCGTCAAAAACTGCTTGATCAAGTTTTGTAAAAGTAGTGTCAATTTTCCTAAAAATTTCTAGGTATAAACATATGTGAAAAGAAATGAAAACCTAAACCATGTGTTTCAAAATTTCAGCAATTTGGGCTGAATTATAATGAAATGACCCAAGCACTAGATTGCAAAAAATTGATAATTAATTAATTAGGAGGTAAATCAAATATTTTGCTGTTTTTAGGTCATAACTTTTAAACCAGGAACCTTAGAGAGCCAATCGAAGGCCCAAAAGACTCGGATTCTAGCCTAGTTTCCAATTAAACTTTAGTGAAAAAATTCCCCTCTAGCAGTTGGTATCCAGCGCCATGTAACCTGAGCCAAAATGGCCTGACATCACCCACAAAAAACTCGAAACCCAAAACTTTCCAATTTAGTTTTCATTACAATCTAGATTCTTGAAGACTTGCCACATCTTCAGGGGTCTGAACAGTTATGTAACGCAATCGGCAGACGAGTTACACTGTTGTTTCAAACTGATGGCTTTTAACACTTTGGCTGCTGGTCCACGAATATAACATACTTAGAAATCGGGGAAAAACCAAGGATTTTCAGTTGACTTACCAACCGCATATCTCCTCAGCAAATTGCGCTTGAGAGCTGTTCAAACCCTCAAAAGACTTGGTAAGTCTTCGAGTCTGCAATGAAAAAAGAATTTTTTGCTTTCGGGTTATTTGTGAGTGAAGTCATCAGTAAGATAAGTTTTTGGCATTTTTGGCTGCTGGTACCTGACCTGGGACCAACCACTAGATGGAACTATTTCGCTCGAGTTTTCAATGGAAACAAGGCTAGAATCTGGGTCTTTTAGACTTTGATCAACTTTCTAGCGTTTTTGGTGCAACAGTCATGGCCTTAAATAAACAAAATAATTATTTAATCATTGGATCAATCAGTAATTTTGTTGTTTTTAGGTTATAACTTTTGACCGGAAACCTTAGCAAGTTATCCAAAGTATCAAAAGACTCAGATTTTAGCCTAGTTTCTAATCAAAACTTGAGCGAAACACTATGATCTAGTGGTTTGGGCCTGGGGCCAGAAGTTCGCCAAAAAGCCTAAATCATCTCCACTTATGATGTCACTCACAAAAAAACCCAAAACCCATAATTTGTTTCATTGCAGACTCGACTCGAAGACTTGCCAAATCTTTTAACACCTTGGCGTCTGGGTGGTTCTGGAGATTTTCACAAAAAAACAGCAGTTTTCGGTTGCCTTACCAACGCCCTAGCTCCTCCGCCGATTGCGCTAAAGAGCCGTTCAACGGCTCAAACGGATCAGCCAGTCTAGTAGATTGCACTCGAAAAAACAATTTTTGGTTGGGGGGTGCAGGTTTTTTCTGAGTGACGTCATAAGTGAAGTAGTTTTAGGGTCATTTTGGCTCATGTTGCCTGGCCTAGGGCCCAACCACTAGGCCAAGTGTTTCGCTGAAGTTTTCATTGGAAATTAGGCTCGAGTCCGCGTCTTTCAAGCCTTTGATCGACTTTCTAGCGTTTCTGGTTCAAAAGTTATGATCTAAATAAACAAATTAATTAATTAACTAATTAGCTAATTAGTCAAATAATTTTACTAACTTAAATCACAACTTTTGAACCCGAAACCCCAGCAGGTCATCCAAGGTATCAAAAGACTCAGATTGTAGCCTAGTTTCCAGTACAAACTTTAGTGAAATAATACCACCTAACAGTTGGCGCCCTGGGCCAGGCAAAGTGGGCCAAGGTGGCCTATAAGTCCTCCACTTATGACGTCATTCACAGAAAACCCGCATCCCCCAGGCAAACAATTTTTGTCGAGTGCAATCTACTAGACTGGCCGATCCGTTTGAGCCATTGAACAGCTCTCTAGCACAATCGGCGGAGGAGCTAGGGCGTTAGTAAGGCAACCGAAAATTGCTGTTTTTTAGGCCGAAATCAAAGTACAAATATACCGTAGGCCAGCTCTCAACGTGTTAAGGGTTTGAACAGCTCTAGCGCAATCGTCTGCAGAGTTATTCTCAGGCAAAAACACATGTTGGAAGCTGCTGAATTTTAGTTATTGCCTACCAGAAGACAAGGTATTAAGTGGCTCACACAGGTCTTTAAGGTTAAAACAATTCGGAGCCAAAAGTGTTAAGCATCAAGATTTTTATAAAGACATTTGTTTAATCTAATGCCTTTTTTACAAAAAGGGTGTCCACTGCATAACACTTTACTTTGGATTCAGCATTCACATTTAATTTTAAACACAAGTCAAGAAAAATAGATTGTATAGTGATTATTATCAACCAAAAAATTGAAGTTATTGAGCTGATGTAATGCTTTTTCCAAACAGATAATAAGGAAATATGATTTGGATTATGAATTGCATAAGATTAGAAAGATACATCAGATGTCTTGTAAGTTCACATATCTGATATCTCCTGCCATCATCGGCAGCAAGGCACAATCTATGTATAATGTTACAGGTGAGGATGTGATTTTTTATTATTTTTTAAATTTTTGTCAACCTATTTATTTTTATAGTTTTTGAGTCATGGCTAACTGTTTAACTCAACAAAACTTTGAAAAAAATACAGTTACAAAAGATGATTAGTCACGTTCACGTTTCGACACAAACAGTTATGTTTCGAAAACATAGCAGTTAAGCAATTTCAACGGCTTTTACAGAGTGGTTTCTTTAGCCGTAGTTTTCACTGCTCTGAAACTGGGTTACAATGATTTAATTTATGTAAGACAAAATCTACAAAAGACAAACGAACAATCAAAACAATAAAGACCTTAAGCACCTGCACAAAAACGGATGCACTCAGAAAGAGAGAGTTTTTCTCCACTAAAAAGTAAGATATAATTTCTTCATCACTGTGCATCTTTCTACATAAGCGCCACGGGGAATGTATGTCAACTTTCAACGGAATTAGGGTAATATAAAGCATGCAATCCAAATGTAACAAAATCACACTTACCAACGAGCAGGACGACGACCCATTATGCCTACAACAACAAAAAATGACTTTGTAACTCTTTATTGCAATATCTGGACAGCTACGCCTAAGAACACCTCGATTACTGCAGATAATTTCGCAACGATATTACGTACGACTGTGACTTACCTGCCTGCTTAAAACACGAAAGAATGACTCGGCACAAAATCGGCACAAAGTCACCGATTTATGACTCAGCAAGATAGCGTCTATTTTTTGCAAGGAACGCGCAAAGTAGTTCTGAGACATTCTCATTTCAGCAAAACTTTTCAACAGAAAAATTGTATAAAAAATAATTCCACACCTCAACCAATTTTAGAGTTAACTTTAATTCACATAGTTGGTTGATTAACAGTGCTAGCGTGATTCGAGTCAATGACTCGACTCGGCTAGAGTCACGTTGAGAAAAATGGTGACTCGACTCCAGTCACGTTTCAACAAAAAATTCGACTCGACTCGAGTCAAAATCAGTGACTCGAGACACGGGTCAAAGTCATTTTTACAAAATCTCTGAGCCTCTGATGGAAAAACCCAGTTCGTTTCACACAAGGAAATGAGCAAATTTTGCTTCAGTAAAGATCAAGGTCCTGCTATGTTACATTTATGCTTCTGCTTGTTGGCTGAGTCATATGAAACAATAAACCATTAACCATTTAAGGATTAAATGTTCTCAACTTACACAGAAGTAGGACTGAGACTTTGATTTTCATTGAGGGGTCAGCAGGGCACAATATATTGACATGTTATTGTGGTTTCATGTAGTATTTGCATATCGTGATCATGGCAGTGGTCCTCATGCTATTACTTTGAGTCTTTTCCAGATACCAGTAAAGTGATTTAAGTTTTTCAGATTCAGATCCAATCCAAAAATCATATTGCAAAATATAATGCAAATACGAAAAAAAAAATTTTTAAATCCAAATTTCTGCCACTGTTCTTAGCCTAAGCCTATGTGGCGACGTTATTACACCACACATAACGTTCAATTCGAAACAGCTATAGAAGAGTGAACCTAGTCAGATGGGTATACCACTTGACATTGTAATTTCAATCGCTATTATGTTGAGGATCGTCGGTTCGACTCTTTCTTTCGTAAGCTCAAGGCGACACATCATTGTGGCTGCAACAAATGGGTCCCAACATGTCAGAGGCTGCAATCCACTGTTGAAGGTCTTCTTGAGTAGTGTTGAACGGATCGAAGATTTTTGCGATCCTAATCCAGTCCAACATTTTAAGTGTGTAATCCAGTCCGATCCTAGTCCGGTAACACTATCCAAATATTTGATCCAGTCCGGTTTATATCCGAAAAAAACTCTGTTTAAGCATTGGACTGCAGTGATCAACGCAGTTTGGACATCCATATCCGATCCGGTAGGGATTTTATCAAAATCCAGTCCAGTCCGCATCCGGTTCTGAATTGCAGAATCCGGTTGGATCGTGATCCGGTAGCCGGATCATGTTCAACACTGGTCTTGAGCTTGCGAAATTGGGGAAGTAATGTGGCGATATGGTTACGCCACATACAGGCTTAACGATGAATTCGTAGCAACTATAGATGTGTGAACCTAGTCGAATGGGGAATCTCTATTGCCGTTATGGCGAGGGTTGTCCGTTCAACTCTCTCCTAGGTTAGCTCAGGGTGATGCATGATTGTGACTGCTACACTCATATGCAATCCAACTCAAAAACAAATGAAGATTGGAAAGTAAATCAATTGAACTTATGCTCCACCATTGGCTGACAACATCATAACAATTGACACTGTAGAGACTTCAAAATATTCACTGTTAGCAGCAATGCATTGAGAAGCTCTGTTAATCTTAGCAATAGCGTGAAAGATATCAATCCAGAAGTCTAGCAAATATGCAACACAGATGAACGGACTGTCATATTTTTCGATCTAGATTCAGTCCTGAATTTGTAAAACTCAGTCCAAGTCCAACAATAGTCCAAAACAGTTTAAGAAATTTAAAATCGAAGTCCAAATAATGTCCATAAAAGTAACAAAATACAACTTTTTGAAAAAATGTACGCAATTCATTTTCATCAACTCAGTCCAAATCCGGTCCTGATCCTAAGCAGACATGGGGTAATCGTAATCGTCAATCGTAATTGATTACAATTGATTACACTTTTTTGAGTAATCGTAATCGTAATCGATTGAATTGACCAAAAATGAAATGTAATCGTAATCAAGTACATTGCCAAATTTAATCGTAATCGACGATTACTTTCGGGATTAAACTTCGAAATCTTCAACCTACATCACTGTGCGCCAAACCGCGGTTTTGTGGCTGAGTTTCCTTCTAACATGTTTTATTATGGTTATGTATCAGAGGAGGTTATTAGCCTGTCTGCCAGATAACGTAGTGAGTCTAGTGAGACGTAGCAACAAAAATAGGAGCTCTTCTTAAAAACGGGTTGACATTTCGGCAACAGAATAGTGGGATACTACAAGCAGAGGTGTTGGTTTTATCTATATATATTCAGAGTGAACTTATGAATGTAAGTACTGGAGTAGGCAATGTATATAATTAGTACAGTAATTTATATACAGTAAATTAACTTTTTTCCAAGGAATAAGGTACTTTAGTTTAATCCAAGTCGAAAGCACATTTCCACAGTCCGTGCATGGATGATGGTTGTCATGGCTTCAGGGCTGGCAAACAGTTAGCAGCTTCTTGTTTGCATTAAGTGAACTGTGGGCTAAACCCTAACTCTAAACACTGAACCCCCCAACTTAAAAATTGACCCATACCTTGACCATACGCCCTGATCCTAAGTACTAACCATAAACCCTTAAATCCCAACCAATTGTCTCTGCGTATTGTACTTGTCACATGACCAGGGTTGTAGTGTGGTGGGAACGTGTGGGAACAACGCTCCCATACATTTTTTGGTGTGAGAAAGCGTTCCCGTACCTCTTTCCAATAGTAACGGTACTTGAAGATGTGAGATCTAAACGATTTCACTAGAACATGGCTGCGATCTCACAGATGTGCTAGCGACATGCAGATTCGCACTGCTAGTCAAAAGTCTACAGTGAAACAGTAAAATCCAGTGTAGAAGTCATTGCAAGCAAATGGTCACTTTATTCGAATTATTTGGTGTAGCCTTCCGCTTCATCTGGTGTGGGAACGGCGTTCCGACCCCTCTTTTTTAGCACTACACTCTTGCACATGACCACTTCAACCAATTGTGTTCTAACGAAGGCAAAATAGTCCCAGCACAGGTTTTGCCTCATGAAGCAGAGTAGACACTACCTGAATGCGTTGTGCCACTTTGGGCCCTGTCATGCTCACAAACAGAAAGTTTGACATATCGCGTAACCGAAGTACTTTTGCGAATCAGTTGCATTACAAAGCAAACTGAAGTTTTGCCATACAGTGCCGTAGACAAGGAGGGGTCTTTGATGGGCTTAGCCCTTCCAAAAGAAAGCTCCAATCCCCCAAAATCTAAATATGAAGCACTATAAAACAGTGATGTTTGTTCAAATTTCAGAATGTCAAGCCCACTGCACAAATGTAAATTCTCCCTAGCCTATACACACTTTCTGGTGACGGTTCTGTTGTCACACCAAGCTTTTCATTAGCTAATTTTTTGGTAACAATGGTTAGATTTTAACACCATCCATGAGTTCACATTTGTGATTTCATTTATTAATCCTGCCCATTGTTGCACTTTAACCAAACCTAACTGCACAGCAATGATAGTCTACAAACCAAAACAAAACAGCATTCAAAACAACACACTGGCTAAAAATATGTCATTTATATTGAAATGACTGACTAAAAATTCAATCTAGCAAGTCAACGTCACAAAACAACAATTCTGCGCATCATATTCAAGAAAGAAAAAAGCTATCTGGCATGGTATCATCCAACAACCAGTCAATGCACTTGCAGGCTCACGTAGATTAGGCGTGACAACGTCCTTAATCTCTACTGAAAGAGCCCTATCTTGCCACATCAGGAACAGATTCATGCTGACAAACTTGGCGTGTCCAATTAGCAGATTAAGAGGAGGAATGGGATTACACTACGGCACAGAGATTACACCATTGACACACTCAGAGTCATGGCACAGAAGGCTGAAAAGATGCTTCTGAAGATAACACCGGTATGCCTATACAGAAGTTTTGGGGACTTGAAGTTTGTAACGGAGTTGGGGGGTTTGGGGGCCGCCGAGTCCAAAAAACGCATCCGTTTTTGTTCATCTGGTCAGGATTAGCCGCTACAGGGCATGCATTTTGAAGTTTTTCGCAAAATATTGAAAACCTCACCAAAACTTTCAAAAGTTATCTCCCACCATTTTTAACCTGAAAATAGATTTTGTAATCAGTAGTTGTGCTTTTCAATGCTGAAATGCTTTATCAGCTGTTGTTGAACTGCGTAGGCCCACTGGGATTGCGTTAGTGGTACCCTGTTACAAGAGGTAAATACAATAAAATCCTATGTCAGAAGCAGGGCTGTGGAGTTGGAGTCGGAGTCGAGGAGTCGGAGTCGGAAGGATTTTCAACCTGAGGAGTCGGAGTCGTATAAAATTTTAACGACTCCGACTCCGGGCAGACCTTGTGCTCACCAATTGTGACCGTTTGTGCCACAAACGTGCGTAAGCGTCACACTTGGAAATTTAAGCAGCTTGACGCTTCAACAAGAGATGATCATGGCTATTCAGGAAGGCGGCAGCGCACTAACTTGCATACCTTCACTCAGGGGCCGTTCCAGATCAGCAGCGTCCCTTAGGGCTCAACACGCAACCTACACTTTGTGAATGCAACCGTTCAGGGCTTGTATCACTGAAATTTCCATTTGCTCATTCTGGTTGGCACTATCGTTGCTCCGTGACGTTGGCTTCGCAACAATGAATGAGAGTTCTCATGGGAGCTCGTCTATTGTTACATAAGGCACGTCACAGAACAATGATAACGCCAGTTAATCCTCTACGTCTTAGGCTCATTCATATTAGCCCAAGTTACCAGACAGTTTATCGTTCGTTTGAAATTATTCTCGAATGGGTACTGTCCATTGGATTGGAATTCAAATCCAATATTCTATGCAAACCTATTGCTTCAAAAAAGCATTCAATCTGATCAGAATTACATTGAAAAAATACTTAATTGCAGAGGGCAGCTCGGGCTCCAATGGATAAGCCCGAGTAAAGAGCGAGCGAACTTATTCGAGAGAGCCGTTGTTGCGAACGATATCTTTTGATTCACGTCACTTGCAAATTGCACGCGGAAAGCCAACATGAAACGAAAATATATGAACACTGACAAGGCCCAATGGAAAGAGCCAGAGTTAACAACCTTAATCACTGAAATGGGTGGTAGCACAAACATGCAAAGCATGCAAGCTCGCGTTCTACAAGATGAAGCGTAGTCGAAGGCTCGGGTTGATC
>Ga0210059_1002614_pt1 | contig 28331 bp, 19 predicted proteins | sample Ectturendosymbi2_FD_188042 | JGI IMG/M metagenome (GOLD analysis project Ga0210059, IMG submission 188042) | Ecteinascidia turbinata endosymbiont from Florida, USA - Sample 2 (SPAdes) (version 2) | ecosystem: Host-associated > Tunicates > Ascidians > Unclassified | place: Key West, Florida...
TCTTTATGCTCACTTGAGTGTAAGATGTACTCTTTTGTGAAGTCCTGTCATCTTGGCCCTAGTTTTGATATCGGAACATTTTTATTAACTTTAAGTTCGCGGTGCTGAGGACTGAGGAAAATGTTCATCTTTTTGAGCAATTTGCAGCCTGTCTGTGCACCATAATGCGTTTGCAGATAAATTCAGTAAAACTATCAATTCTATTTCTCTGTTTTTCACTTTGTTTCAAGGGACAAAGTACGTACGTTTTGCCAAATTTTACACGATAAGGCTGCAATTTCTGCGAAAAACCCTATTCACACCGCTTTCAGATATCAGGGCAACGACAAGTTTTTCAGATTAAACGATTTTGCCTCCAGCGAAAGAAAACTTCCTTTACGCTTGTAAGGAAGCAACACGTCGGCAGTGGTACATTTGGGGAAAATCAAAAGTGAAAGCGGAAAAGATTTTAACTTTTGATTGATGACGTTGCTCAAGATAGCCTCTATTCCAGTGGCTCCCAAACGTTTTCTGATCGCGTACCATTTGTGGTCCCCGTACTGTCACCGCACGTACCACCTTATCCCACGAAAAGTCAATGTGCCAAATCTAATTCGATCAAAAATTTGGAAAACCAGAATTGACACAAATGCAACATGAAGAAAATGACTGTGAGAAAGTATTATGGCCATTTTTAGAAACCAACAAGGGAAGATACGCTACACAAAAATTCAGGAATTTATTAACAGAACCCGACAGGTTAAAATTATAGCTGTGAATACATTCTTTTGTGAAGAAAAACAGAATGTAGGTCTATTTGTGTACCACTTGAAAGCCTTCGCGTACCACTGCTGGTACGCGTACCATAGTTTGGGAACCACTGCCCGTTCCCTATTTCATGTTCGATCCTATAGCGACACCACCTACTTGACTTTAAAATTTGCCGTTTAAATTAAAAACACTACTATTTACGATTCTTTAGCAGCATCTGTTTCAACATATAAACCTCTGTTGTTCTTCCTGAAAAAGCCAATGTAAGAATAAGTTCAGTGGCAAGTTAACTGGAATATTTGTGAATAGACGGATTGCTTTCTTTGTAAACAAATTTGAAGACCAACGGGAATGTAAAAAACTATCATTAAATTTGATAAACAAAAAGCTGAACAGCTAAAATCCTTTAGTTGTTAATAACTACCACGAATAGAACTCAATACTTGAAACGTTTTCAGCTGCATTTGTTCAAGTACTTTTTCCATGCGACTTAGAAACAATGAACTGAAGCCAAAGAAGTGGAGAAGAGTTGCGGCAGCAAACTTTGCAAACATTCTTTTTTGTAATCAAGCACCTGTGAGGTACTACGAAAACCAATAGGGAAGTTCAGTTTTCTATTGTTTACTCCCAAAAAACTTTGAAATGATACTTATAATGTTCGGATATTAACTCACAAACTTTTGCAAAATGAACAAAGTGTCTAGGCCGATTCTATTCCTTGTAAGGTGATTCCGATTCCGCTGACACTGAAGCTATGTTTCTATAAATAAAAAGAATATGCTTTAAATGGTTTCGTCTTTGAGCAAAACAGGCAAACAATAAATAATTACTCTTTCTCTGTCTCTCCAGTCAATAGGCTGTGTAGTTACTGATACGAAAATTCACAGTAGCGTTTACAAAAGTAATTATCAGATAATTTTATCTGTGGTTCTTGGCATGTAAAGTCATTTGGGCAACTTAGAATAAATCAGAAAATAAGAAACCTGATGGTATGTTATCAGAAGGATCGGTTAATGTATTAAATTTCTAATAATATAATCGGTTCTCTTTAACCAATGGTGACTAAAATGAGGATTTGACTTTTATTGATACGCATTTGATAAAATATATTAAAAAGTCTTCCAATCAATTTGTCATGAAATGTAACTTACAGGTGAGGAGCTGATTTTTGATGAAACTCATGTGATAAGAAGCATTCAATTTCTTGCAATCAATGACAGATACATCACATACAACGCCGGATTTTTTAGAATCAGTTTATTTTATAAACTTTTGTGTTAGTGCTGCAATTGCTTTATTCGTTTGCCAATATTTCTCCAAGTCATTATATCTTTTCTAAAGGCACGCTAATGATAGTATTTTTGCTAATTTTTTACAGATAGTTTATTACTGCAGGTTGCATATGTGTCAACAACACCAAACTTGTTGTTGCCAAGTTGTTTTGCATAAAAATTGTTTTTTGTAGTGTTCATTTGAATACCCTTCGGCAAGTCAGGATTGCCACGGGAGAGGTTGCATTTCCATAGGTTAATGGAAAGTGCATGGTAATCAGTGAGGACTTAATGTCCGTGATTCTCTTTGAATAAGAAGGCTTAATGTCCTTGATTTTATTTGAATATTTTGAGGATGCGCAATTTTACGTGAAATCGATTTCCTATTAAAAATTTGTTGAACGATTCCTTGCTCACCCCCATTGTGGGTAGTACTTACTTGGATATAGATATGTGCAAGTTTGAATCATCGCAAAAAGATGAAAGCAGAGCACAGTCGGCTGATTTCTGGAAAGCCTACAGAAAACCTTGTTCTTACAAACTTCACATTTATGATCTTTATGTCTTGATTATCAGATAGTAGGTGAGGAAGCTTCGTGCTCAGGTCTGGGAAGACATTATTTTGGAGTAAAATATTTTTGACATATACGCTGTAGCTTCCACTGTTGTATTTAATAACATACTGTACAAGTGAAGAATATACATGTAAGTAGATGATCGAAGATGTTGTCATATAATGCTGCGCCTGTGTGCATTGGTCTTTAATAGTTGATAAACATTTGAATAAAACATCTACTGTATTTATGCTGACATGGAGTTTGGTGGGAATTCCGTGGATTCTAAAATTTAAATACGTACAACGACAGTTGGGCAAATTGTAAATAATCTCTAATGTTGTTACCTATTTTACATTTTGGTAAACTTATATTTGCGTGACCACCAATTACATCACTTCAGTTTTTGCTCTGAAAACTATAACTAAGGTTGACGAACTTAAAACAACTTGTCTTATAACAACGAAACACCATGTGGCGGTGAATCCCACAAATAACAGTTTCTTTGTTTTTCTTTTTAGATTTAAGTGCATTAATCTTTCACGTCCAGAAACTTCAAGTTCAAAGTCATTGTTTACACAAAGACTTTCTGTTGTGCGTGTAAAGAATTACTCCACAAGCATTTTTCTGAGAGGGCTAAAAAATGATAACCTGGAATGCTGTTATGGAAAAGCAGGAATATTCAACTTATTGATGCATATTCAAATTTAGATAGATATTTAAATGCAAAATAACTTGTGCAAAAGAATTATCAAGTTTACATATATTTATTACTTCCAGGGTATGAATTTGGTGGCATGACCCAGGCGGCAGTGTACAAAACATAAACAAGTTTTCCTTAATACAACGCGACAGAAAAATTAAATGGCTCATCCATAACGCAGCAAATGGCGCCACGTCTCTTCCTCTCTGTTCACTTCGCTGCAACATTTTTTGTTCTATGCGGAAGACTGTCCAATTGGCCTTCCTCAGCGAGGTCCTTTTAAAAAGTCAGACTTGACTGCGTTTGTTTTTCGGGCTGATAAACTCTTGTTAGCTTAAACCAGTGTTGTAAGCGGGCCTCATTTTGAAGCCCGAACCCGGCCCACTCCTGAAATCACAATCTCAAACGCGGCCCGACATACACTTTTGAAATCTGATTTAGGCCCGAAAGTCAAATTTACTGAGTAAGTCAAGATATGCGCAACTGCAGGGTTTTGGTGACGTAGTAAATTAATTATGGCTAAATAATTCACCATTAATAACTTTTAGTGGTAAAGTTAAATCAACTTGATTGCTTCAAGAGCAACTGGCGACCAAAGTGTCCATCGTTGGGAAAACAATTTATATGCAGGCACGAAATCGGCCCGAAACATTTTGACAAATTTAAGCCTGAACCCGGACCCAGCCCCGCCGGAAACCATTGAGCTGGAACCTATGCCTATGGGTAGACATGATTGCACTTCCTTTTTCAATAGACTTTCATGGGTCGGCTAGAACGATTGTTTTGCGGTAACGCAGAGGCCGCGGTATCGTGAGTCACACTTGTAGGCTTGTGTTTTACTGCATGCGGAACATTAAGGCTGCCGTTATTCTTTTTCATTTTTAGCTCCCCAAGCAATTCTAGAAGTTTCTTCCGGTCTTTGAACCTGTGTTTATGAAGCTGCGCGCCACTCATAGCATCTTTCATTGAGGTATCTCACAAAGAGGTCGTACAAAATCTTTGTTTCTGATCCGTAGTTGTTCGCCGCAGCATGTTGGCAGACGATATTTTCCTCCTGTCAAATTTATGCTGTTTCATGTTCAAGCGGCGTACAGTGAAAGAAAGATACGAAAGCATATTGTTTCCACTTATTTATAAATTTTATTCGTTTTTTCAAGGTTATGAATTAAATAAAACAAATTAGAACCCAAGATAATCATTCATCACTGGTAGGAAAACAAAGCCAGCATGTGCTCGTTGATTTTAAATTTCGTAAAAAGGTAGAAAAGATCTTTTAAACATGATGAGCGATTATATTTACGTAAAAAAGTCGTTAGATTTTTATAGGTTGAAGTCAATCTTGTTTGTTGAAGCCATTCGGCGTGTCGTTTAAATGAACACAAGAACACTATCTATCAAAACGTTTAAGGCTAGAAATCAAAACACTACGATCTAATTTTCCAGAAAAAGTGAAAACGCGACTGAATTGACGAATAACAGGTAAAATCGACTTACACCACCAGCACAAAGAATGCTGTGAAAACAAAAACAAAACTACATCTTTGCTATGTTTCTACAACTTACTGTACAAGCAGTAGTGGTCTTAGTGAGTGGGCAGGGTGTGCAAGGGTGTGCAAAATGGGGGCCCCCATTTTCATTTTACGCGCTTTGAGTGGGCCCCCATTTTTTGTTTAAGCGCTTTCATAATTTTATGAGATTTTCTTGATGATTTTATTTTTATTATATGCTAATAATTACACAATAAAACTTAATTTGCTTTCCTCTATGTTGTTATTAATGATATGTTTTAACACATTTGGATTTTCAATCTGAACATAAGAAGCCAAACTGAAATGATGAAACATAAATAGCTTTCTGTATCATCAAAGGACAAAGAGCCCCAGTCAAATGCAAAGGGTCCTCAACCAAGATTCTAGGGTCCCCTAGTTAAAGGATAAGGAGGCCTATTAGTTTTTGGTGAAATATAAATAGCCTGTCTACTGTATATTCAAAGGACAAGGGGCCCCAGACAATAGGTAACATGGATAAGATGCCCAAAAAGATATGGATTCCTCAATCAAATTTTAAGAGGTTTCAAATCAATAATATAGAGCCCTTAATTCTATGAATCATTTTGCTATCAGCTGCAAAATTTAACTGGTAGCCTACCATTTTTTCTTATAAATCTAGTAATTACCCAGTGTGTATATCCGTTAAGCAAAATACCATGCACAGAAAGTCGCTGCAATTAACCTCACTTTTAAGCACATAGCCCACCAAAGATTTGTAGTTTTGTGATATTAACTTTTGAAAGTTTTTACTGCCACAAGTGTATTGGATGCAGCTCATCAAGGTCAAGCCAGCATTGAATTCTGCTTGAAATGTGAGTCAATACTGCACATTTCATTCATTCCAGTCTCATCATAAACATTATGGTTGGTTTGTTATTTCTGAAAGTATTTACTGGAGTTGAAAGGCATGTTCACCTGTAGTTTTGGACAATGGAAATCTAAAAACAATAGGTTCTTACAAAGCTCAACTTGGTCTCAGGGTAACTCCATTTTTCAAAAAGTTATGTGAGAAACTGGTTTTGCTTGAGAGAATTGTATTGTAAACACCAATGTATATGTGTGTACTTGAACGGTTTGCTGTATACTTCAATAGCTGCTGATGCAATGTTTCTTCAATTGCTTTCAGTTTCTTTTTCATTCAGAACTAAATGTTTAATTAATTTTGAGAAGTTTTCCTTACTTTCTTGAACCATTAATGTTTTCCTTTGTCCTATACCTGCAGAGATTTTGAAATTTTATGTTGGTAGTATTAGTACATTTTCTCCATGCATTATTCAATTATAGGCCTACTTATAACAGGAGTAGGGTTGCCAGATGGCCGGTATTTCAGCGGCCTGGCCAGTATTTTACCGCTAATTTTGCAGAGGCCGGTAAAAGGCCGGTGTTTTGATAATTAGTGCCCGAAGCCGGTATTTTGAAAATAACTAATCTACCGTAACTTTGAAAAGAACTAACACTGAATTTCTCAAATTATAATAACTCTAGAAGTGAATCTTGTCAGGACATCTTGTCAGGACTAGTCAGTTCCTTCAGTGAAGTTTATTTGCTGCTATTGACGCAATCTTTGGCGCGATTGTCACGTCACACACACACACCGAAGTGTAATGAGCCAGTCAAGATATGGGCAAATTGTTAATTGTGGCTTGACAGTACTCATTGTCTCTCTGTTTTCCTGTGGCGCTTAGGAATAACGACAAAGCTAGATCTGGCACTATTGACAAAATGGCCGATATTTTTACAAAACGCATCTGGCAACCCTAAACAGGAGGGATGTGTTAAGTTTTTGTGCAAGGCAAAAGTTACCACTCCACCGTATTCATGCAGAGTATTTTGTGATTTATGAGACTGCAGTAATTTGTAGACGTATTGGTTGGTTCCCTGTTTCTTGTGCTAGACCAGTGGTTCCCAACCTTTTTAGATGTATTCCTCCCTTACGCAAAACTTTTTTTCATTCCTCCCCTATTACACGAGTCTGCAGGAATATTTGATCTGGTAACATATTCTTTCTAACCTGCCTGTTACCTGTGACGGTGTAGGTTATTGTTCGAGTTCATAGGCTAGTATCAACTAAAATTGGAACAATGGTCTTTATTGACGACAATAACTTGATTAAAAGTGGGACAAAACTAGTTCTTGTCAAATAATGGCACTAAGTTTGTCAACAAAAACGTGTGACAGTCCACTAAATAACTTACAAATATAAATATAATTAATTGGAAGAGCCAATGTCAACTTAAAAAAGAAGTACAACACTTACTGTACAATGAATAGGTAACTTAATTATAAAGTGGAAATTCCTCCCCTGAACTTATGAAATTCCTCCCCGGATGGGAATCACTGTGCTAGACGAACAAATGGAGGTGGATATGCTGAAGTGCTGAATTTTTTGCCTTTTTAAATTAAGCAGCAGTGGGGTGGTTATATTTTGCTGTATATGCCATTGTGTTATTTGGGTAGTGGAATGTGGTGCATATATGCATGAGCTTCATAGACTGTACATAGGCCTACAATCTGACAAGTTTAAAATGTTCACATCGCAGATGGTGAAACCCACCACCCTGACTCTCTGGAAATAATTTGCTCCTTTGCCCCACTAGATGGTTGACAAGACTCTCGGTAGTGATTTGGAACAAACTGCCTGCAGATGCTAGATTTATGCTTGTCTTGCAGGTAGTAAATGTTTCCAGGGGCCTACATGCCTAGATATTGCTACTGCTTCGCCTATCCTTCAGCTTGCAGTGGTAAAAGATCATTGCAAGGCTCATTAGTACATGAGATGGTACCATGGGCATAGTCAGGGGTCATTTATATACTGTACAGCATTTTGCCAATTTTGCAAAAAAGGTCGTACCACGGGTGGGTGAACATGGTGACGTCACCGAAACGCCCTAGCAAACTTCCGTGATGACAGGGGCCCCCAAGTTGTTAAGACCACCACTGTGTACAAGAACGTGAATTCAAGCTCAGTTCTATAACATGTGTAGGAACTGCTTCTGTCGGAACTGGGTAAACCAACTACCAGAGAATTGCGCATGCCAAAAGAACAAAAGATTGCGTATGTTGCAATCTCAAAATTAAATCAACGCTCTTTTACAAAAAATAAACTTCGTTTACAGTAAATACCCTATTTACTCCGTTGCGTGTTTTGTTTTGTGGTGAAACAAATGGACATTACAGCATGTTGGTTAAACCTGAAATAAATTTTCTGCTTATTGGTCTGCACAGCAGGTGTGTGATGAACTGACATGACACTCAGATAGCAATGTCGGTGCGGGACTGTTGCAACCTTATGCGTTTCAAACATGATATCAACTAAAAATCTGTAACTTCCCATTGTTTCAAAGATACTGCATATTTGTTGAAAAACTGCAAATTGCAGCGCTGGATATACGCGAAAATGAATGGTTGGAAAAAGCTTGTGCAAAAATTAGAATCTAAAAATAACTTTACCGAGAACTGCTAAATTTTGTTCGCCTTAGACAGATTATATGCATAGGTTAAATGTTGTTCGTTTTTGCTAATTTATAGCAGAACACAGGTTGGCTTGAATCGTACTCGCATTTACAACAGTTTTGCAGAAGCTGATAGTTGTTTTTCAGACCACGCTTTGATTTATTGTTTTGATTGTATTTGTACAGTAGTATGTACACTTCCCGTGCGTCAATTGCTGCTTTTTAGCTTTGCTACGTGAATTACGTCACGGTTCTCTGCTGTCACTGCTGATGCTACCCTATGGAATGTCCATGTCACAGTGGCGCGATTCCTATTTGTGCCAGATCACCCCAACATTTTGAACAATATTGTCCTCAGTAATAGACTTGTACGAGATGGAGCGTCTGTGGGGCGGACCTTTTCTAGTTAATTCATTGGATGCGTAACTTTTATTTGCAACCAACAGTTCGCTTTCATCATTAGCTACACGCGTGATGTTTAATGTCTTCACACCCATACACAACGAAGTACTATTCACACACACACGGCGCTAAAGGAAACACACATATGCAATACATGAATGAACAAGAACATAGGGGAGATTAGGGACCTTTAGACCATGGTGGTTTTCTCATAAATGACATTGGCAACGCTTCGTAAATCATGCGTAAAAATGCTTGGCAGACGTCAACTTGTCATGTGCAATGCAGAGGACCTTGGTTCAGTCATTAAGCAGTTATAGTCGAAATGCAATTTTATGGAGTAAAAGGAAATTTTGAATGGTCTGAACTTTTTGTGATATCCTATGATAGAAAGCAGATTTCTGTCAGTTGTTTGGTTTGCCAATAGAAACGACATATTTTTGTCTGGAATGACAGCAGAGTTTTTTTAAATTAAGTAAGTAACAATGCTTCAGTAGCAGCAGCATAAAAATGGCCGGATGAAGGACCTTTGGACCACTTTGCATAAAGGGCGTTTGGACCAGGACCAAAGGTCCTTCGTATGTTTGCCCATTTTATAATATTGTAAAAAGGTTCCATAATAATCTATTCCTTACGTTTTCTTCTTTGTCTCATGCGCTTTGCAGAAGTAGACCAGGTACAAAGCACTTTCATTAACATGGTTAAAACAAAATGTAAGAACGTTAACGGAAGGTTTTCACATTAAAAAAATGTAAGAACGTTAACGGAAGGTTTAATGAAACCACTTTGAGAAAAGCCGTTAAGATGTGTTGAAATATATTAATAGCATTCGTGAGGCTGATCTTGATTACAATATTCTATATATGGGACTTTGCAGTAAAACTTTATTGTTGTGTGACACATCTTCATTAATAACGAAGAAATTGATGGCTGACGCTTTTGACAAATACACTTCTTTCATAGGCAAATCACCATTTTCTCATTTGTTAATTTCTATGGAGATAATGATTTTTACTGTCACAACGACTTCATTTTTGTGTGATTTTGCTTGCGCGTGGCCACTGCAAGTTGGGTAAAAAAGTTTTCCATATCTCATACAAAAAAGACCAAGATTGTTATTGGTGGAAGGGCCGTGGTGCCAGGCCTCAAATTTTTTCCGTCACTTAACGATATGCTTTGGACTTTTTCACGACTAATGAACCTGTATTCTTAGATTGCAAATAACGATTTCCGCCGAGAAAGACAGAAAAACCTTTTAACTTTTATCACGCAATAGTATCCGTTAATCGGCATGAGCAAGTGTGATTTTGCTTCAAGAAAACAATCTTTGTCGCACATTTGCACTGATAGAAAAATAACTAAATGTATTAAAATGCCTTCGTCGCAGACTGTAAGGATATAATATAATTCTACACAAGAAGATATTCTCTAAAGTATATGGAAGTGAGGTTGAGTTGCCCTTTGCCACGATTCTATAGATAGGCAAGAAAAGACACAAGCTCTTCTTGCGCATAGGCAAGAAATTTGAGATATAAGGATATAGTGTATAATTACTTATTACTAGGGCAACCAATTTTTTGACCTAAAAACTTAAAATTTTGACTTTATAATTTACAAATTTTGACTTTATTTTGACCTATCAATTTCCTACGTTTTCAACTGAAATGCGAAATACAAAGCGTATTCGTATACAGTGTTAGAAAACAAACCAATAGGTTTGTTCTGTTGAAATTAAACAATGATAGTGGCAGTTTATTCAGTGGTTCATTTCAAAGCCAACAGAAGCTCTTAAAAACACTGTAACGTAAAAATGTGAAACCTTTTAGTCAACTTCAGCGCTTCTTTCTCAGTTTCAAGAGCATGTTGAAAAAGAGTACGTCGTTCACTGACGAACTCTAAATTTGCTCTTCTGCTATTCACGACATGACCATCCATACTAAGTACTCATTCATTAGCAGCGCCAGTTGCCATCCCGCAGAACATATTTGTTGCAAGATCATTGAGAGATGGAAACCCCAATCTATGTTCTCACCACCACTGGAGAATGTCGCTACACCCTTGTAGAACTAACTCTCTGTAACATTGAATTTATTGCTCATGTCTTTTTCATATGCATTGAGTCAAGCATTCAGTTACCCGCACAAAAAATATTATATCTCGCATCAGCCCCGCATCCGCACGCACAGCTCTGCGGGTACCCGCACCCACAAATCCGGATAAACGCAACCCGCGCGGGTTAACCCGCACCGCGCAGGACTCTATGTCCACGCAGGCAAGAGTTGACATCAAGTTGTACTTACTTTCTACTGATTTAGTTGCTAAGAGCTACTCAAGCTTCTGTCACTTTTCCACACTTAAATACTGTAGATTTAACGATAGAATACGATCTTCAAAGACTGTTGTAGCAATGCTTTTGTAGTCTTGTTTCAGGCACTAATAACTCCAGAAAAAGTTCAGAACTGTGTGTTCGTTAATCGACAAGCAAAATAATATTGTGTGGAAAATGACATTTGCTGAAGTACTTTGATTCTTCCCGACAAACGATAAATCAACCGAATAAATAACTAATCTCAACTAACCTTGGGCTGGTTGAGTGGCAAAAACGTTCAGGTCACATCTAATTTTTGTTTGCTGCTCTGCAAGATAAGCATCACTTGCACAAAGTAAAATCGAAGATGTTGCTGTCATCTTAGAAGCAGAACCGTCACCAGACAGCCGTCAATAGGGGGGCTTTACGTTTGTGCGGGGGGGCTTTGCGTTCGTGCAGGGGGGACTTGACAGTTAAATTTGACAAAAATTCCACTAATTTATAGTGTTTCATATTTCAATTTGGGGGGACTTAGAGCAGTGTTTAGGGGGCTAAGCCCACCATTGTCCCCCGGGGCGACGGGAGTGCTTAGACGTAGTAAATTCAAACGCAGTATAATCTGTTCAGTGGTTGCGGTTTCAAGTTGAAGTAGATGAAATACAGCAAGTTACAGTGCTCAGATTAACGATTGAAAAAATGCTCTCACAAGAACTGTCGAATCACCAACGGATCACCACCATCATAAAGCCTTTGCTTTCTCAACCACTATAAACTAGGATCTCCGTTCTATCGTTTACGTTTACTTACAACTTTTAACTATCCACTTCCACTTTGACTTCGTAGGTAGGTAGCATCGTTTTTACGCCTGTTTTTCTGAGAGCGCTCCGTACTTCTTTAATAACAGAGTTCACCTTCTTCTTCATTGTGGTTGTGAAAGGATCATAGTTGATTTTTGAGCGTTTTCTTTTGTTTTCCCCGTTTATTTGCTGACTAAGACATGAGAGTCTATCTTCCAGATTGTGAGGATGTAGGACTGGGCTTGCAAGGAATTCCACCATTTGTCGAACTGCTTCAATTGGGTAGGCGACCACGTCTTCGAAGTAGAACACTTTGAACGGGATGTTGCTTTCTAGTACTTTGATGACAACAGCTTGCCATTGGTTTGTGCGTTTTTTGACAAAAGCTTCAAAACCTGTGGCAGGAAGCTTGGAGTTACTTTTAAAGGATTAGGTTTGATACAGTAATCGATAACTCCATTACACAAACTATATTGAATAAAATTAAGCTAAACCCAGTGATGTTCCGGGTCATACGACAACAATTGTTAATCTGCATCAGATCAAAATGAAAGAGATATACTGTAGAAATGTTTGGGTATTTCAAAGGTGACAAACAAGCAAAGAATCATCGAATAAATACTAAGTTTGGTTAACCAAACGGCGGCATCAATTGTTTATAAAGGCGGTGATAAAAGTCTTAGCAAATTTGCGGAAAGCAGCTGTGAAATCTTATCGATGTGATTGATATGCGGGATGAAAATATTCTTTTTGTCAAATGCGCAATGCACTTCTCATTCATCTGTACAAGTTTTTGACCAAAGGTATATCATCGCAGTCTGCCATGTTTTCTTTAAGTATTTATCATGCGCTCAAAACGTTTTGACGTACTGTAATTTTAGAGAAAACTTTGAGTTGCAAACTATCAGATCAATTTTCTGCGTCAAGAAACCTGAGCGCTTTTTTGTATGTAAAACTTTCTGAGTGCTTCTAATCGCCTACGCACATTTTCGTGTGTCTAAAGATTTATTTGCTCGAGATACTTCAAAATCATTAAAATGATTTCGTTGTTCTTTTACTACTGGGTTTGGTCAGACATAACAATCGAACCTATAGCTCCCACATGTATGTGGCATTGTGGCAGCGATAGAGTTTTTCATTGTCGCTGTATGAGGTATGGCTATCGACGTCTAGCAACATAAAATCGCTTGACGTTGCTTGCAACAGTTTGTACTTCTATGCCTTTAGCCTCCTTTCAAAAAACCCAACTGCCCGATGTCCTCAAGGGCTTTATCACCATTCATACAGCGGCTTTTACGGTTGTTGAAACTGCAAAACTTGCCTAACTTGCAAAAACTTTAACTGAAAACCCTGCGGCGTAGCTTCAAGACCACAAGAAGCGAAATTCGCAGAATAAACAGAATAAACAGCGCGGAAGCGAATTCGCAGAATAAACGTTATTTCTGTATTTCTTCAGTTTACTGACGTACCATTTATTCGTTTTTTTTTGTTCGATTTGACATGGTTTTGCCACACTGGCCGCTTTCTAAGTATGCTAACATTAACTAATTATTGGAATATGATACTTGTGGCAAACGTTGCTTGGTGTGAGGGTCTAATATTAGTAGTAAGCGTTAGACCAAGGTAGCTCTCAGCTTCTGATACAATTTTGGAAAAAAACTACTTCTTCCTTCACCGATAAAAAAGGCTCCGTTCTAGTGATCGACGAAAACTGCAAAATGTGTTTACTTTGCTAAAAAATTCACACGATTTTTAACTACTTCAAGAAAACATGGCATTCTAAAACCCATGCAACCAACCAAATATTAATTTACTGTTCACGTCTGGCTGCGCAAAAGGTCAACGGAAAACGTGGAGCAGCATTTTTGTGGAATGACTCTTTACCTGCGTCAAACACATTTTTATCCACACTTCCTTGATGAGAACCCGACCTTAATCGATGAAAATCGGCTACCAGGGCATGGTAAGGGTTACGGATGATCAGAATGATTTGTTCTAGATCGGGTAATACTTCTTTCATCAAGTGATTCTTAACGATATCTGCTTGAAGATCTTCTACGTCCAACTTTTCTCCTATAAATCCTGTGAATAAAACAAAAATAGTTTTGTTTGGCTGACAAGTTGCAAAAAACAACAACAAAAATTCTAAGGTGTGTGTTGATTACATTCAATTACTGAATAAAATCTGTAGTGTTTTAACGTAGCAAATGAATTAAAGCGTGCAGACGTGCTGGGCGAACGGGTCTAGGGCGCCGGGCATCCAAGGCAGGATCCAAGGCAGGGGGGCATCCAAAGAGTGAAATAAAAATTACATTTTATCACATTAAAATGCTATAACTAGATGATTCTTCGTATTGTGAGGCTACTAACACATACTGCATGGATCTCATCGGATCTCGCCAGTGGGGGATATGCAAATTTGTGTGAAGTGACCCGAGAGAGAGATGAAGCAATATCATCGTTATCTCAAGGTGTCACACCCTACCTCTCTTCTCCCTTTTGTAAGCTGGCAACTTCCCGCTAGCCTGATGTTAATCACTTAATCTGCGATTTGTAGTCTTCAAAATATCTCTCGATTGTCTCTAGCCTTAAACTATGCGCGTGAAAGGTTCGCACTCAGGCAAAATGGGGTGAGTATGGCAGCGAAATATTGTTGAAAAGTATTAAATGCATCGTTTTTATCATTCGTAAATTTGTTATCACTTCACTACAAACGCAACAATCAGAACAAAGCGGACAGTACAGAGAACAAAAACCGAGACCTCTTAAACTTGCTTGTTCAAAGTTGGATTTCTGAGTAAATAACGCTTCATATTACGATGGTATCTTGTCTGCTTGTTTTTGCTTTTAGTGGCAACGCGAATTGTGTCACTGGACTGTATCATGCATAGTCGTAGCCAAGGGGAGCCAAGGAGGCCATGCCCTCCAAACTTCTACCATATCTTTTCATTTTGTGCTTTTGTGTGGCGGTGTCCCAAACAAAATACTGTTACTCGCTTGAAGTGAAAATATTTTCAACCCCAAAATGTGGGGCTGGCTATGCCACTGATAGCATGTGTGACAATTTTGCGATAGATTTTTCTCTTTCAGCTGTTGTAAAAAAGATGAAAACAATAGAGTAAATTTGTTAGAAAGGACATCGTTCTGAGCTGTTAAAACACTTTAGGCGCTAAGTACGATACGTTTGAAAACGTGATGTGTTCTTTAGAGCAGAGCGCCAGCGTTTCATTCACTTTTTTATTGCTAAAAATGGACATCACCATACAAAACTCTGTGCCTTCGTATGTTCGGTACGTTTTGCAAAGTTCAAGAGCCTTACTATTGCTGCGTAACATGATACGAGACTCGGACAGCTTTTCCTCTTCTTTATCTTCCCTTGAGGCGAAGTTTTTGTGGCGTAATCCGATCTGGGCAGGTACTGCGCCTATATTGCTCACATTTCTCATTAGTAGAATTTGGTGGGGGAGCATAAAATCAAATAGTTACCCAGGGCATCACCAAACCTCCGCACGCCCTGGTTTTAACTCTCTGAGACAATCATTAACAGATCAAGCTGTTCGAAAAACATTAAAGATAAACCGCTGGTTACGACATGGTAAGCTTCTGTTGATACGAAATTACCTTTGACGCTGATATTAAAATAAGAAAACATCACAAGGAGTTAACTTGAGAATAGCGTCCAAGGATCAGAGACAGGGCTATTATCGTAAAGACGAAGATAGTTTTTCATACAATTTCGGCTAAAACCGAATCTAGTATGGACGTTGATGCCTTAGTGCAAAATTGGTAGCTATAAAACGTTTTCAAATCACTTTTTGGCTTGATTGTGCAAAAACTCTATTTCCAAAATGGCATTCTTTACTGAACCACTAGCTTCTTAATAAAGTAAACTTGCTTTGATTGCAGTATTTTTATATTTTCTTGAAATTTGTAAAAACCACATCGCACCCGGGCTGAGCACGACTTACCTGTTTTAACCAATAGCGCGTCCTCGTAAACACTTCCCGTGTAAAATCCAGTGGCAGATTCTAGCAAGTAGCGAATCCACGTGTTGCCGGATCCAGGAAATGACGTCAGCATCGTTCTGTTGGAACGTCGAGGGGGTAAGATTTTGATAATGTCGCATCTGTAATCGACCGCTGCAGTTCGAAAAACGTTGAGAGAGTTTTCAATCCCGCAGTGATCCAACTTATGAATGAGATTGAACCTTGAAGCAAGACATCATTTGCCAGTGGTGAAAGTACGCCGGAACCGCCCGGGAACGCCGTTCCGGTAAAAGAAATATTGCAGGTATTGAGTACCAGTAAGAGCTTCAACGCCAGGTATTTCAAGTATTGAAAAAACTACATAGAAAAATTAGTCTAGTTGGAAGTTGCATGAAATAGGTTACAGTTACATAAACATTTATTATGAGCCTATGAGCGGTTACAGAGTTTCCAGATTAGCGTGAAACGCGCTGATTTAGCACTTTTTCGTCAAGCCTAGCGCTCTTTCATGAAAAAAGCGCGAAGGTGCTGTTTCAGCGCTAGTATTCTTTTGTTTCCAGTAGGTTGTCTTTTTGCGTTTTTCGGAGTATTTTCAGATGATGTAGGTTTTTCTTATGGTCATCTGCTATCTACATCCGGATTCAACATAATTTCTCACATTTTTTTCTGAGTGTTGGCTAATGGGTTCACTACAGTGGCCATTGGGAAGCTTTCAACTAAGTGTCACCTCCACTGGCTCAAACTTATAGTTACGCCACTGACCACAGGGAATACTAAAAGTGGTTAGAACGGGTTGAAGGCGATGTCAGGAAGGCTTTTTGCAGCACTGCATGTGCAAATTGCTATTTACAGTGAGTGACCATGATCCGACTCATGATAGTTAATTAAGCACTAGGTTTTCTGTATGCTTTCGAGGAATCAGCCGACTGTGCTCTGCTTTCATCTTTTTGCGATAATTCAAACTTGCACACATCTATATTCAAGTACGTACTCCCCACAATGGACGTAAGCAAGGAATCTATCAGCTAATTTTTAATGGGAAATCGATTCCACGTAAAATTACGCATCCTCAGTCCTTATTAAAATAGAATCCCATTACATTACAGTCTTGAAACGTGCAAAGAGTATCTACTGTAGCACTTTTTCGTTCATGTTTAGCGTTTTTTGAAACAAGGAGTTGGCAACCCTGACTGGTTAGACAAGTCTTAGAGTAGAGATAGAGAATGGTGCCGGAGTTTATAATTATAGAAAATTTATGTAATACACTACTAGCCGCATGTACAGTGTTGCGTAGGCTACCTGAGTTATCTTTATCTTCAGGCTTGACTGAAGCAGTGCTAAAAATATAATCGCTAGGAATATAAATAAGAATTAAGAAACTATTAATAAAATGCAAAGAAAAATTAATCAGTATTGGAGGAGAAAAGGAAATAACAAACAAACATTGAGCGCAATAGCAAACATAGTTAAAAAAGCGGTGAGCAATGTTAGAACCCAAAACTGTTCAAAATAACACAATCACTGACCTGACCACCATTCAACTTGTCAAAATCAACCTCATTCCATTTTAGTTCAAGGTGCTAGTTCGACTGTTTACCCATTAACAAATAATGAACAACAATGTGAGGACTTTAGACGCAAAAACAGTTGTATATAGGCTACGCTATTAATGAAAGCATAAGACATATTCCGAGTTGATGAAAGCATAAGAAAGCATAAACAATTACTCTGAGGGCAAAGTCAATGTCAATTATTATGGTAGCACAATAGATGTTCAGTTCTCTTCATTGCTTGAAAAGATCTACGAGCCAAAAAACTCTTAAGCACATTCAGAAGCTGTTGTTCAAATGGCGAAGAAAGACCTATCGCTTAATTTGAATGCCCGAAATGAACAAATTGTCTGTCAATCCACTGCTCGAGTTTTCAGACCACATATTATTTGGCAAAAAATAAGGAACCTTTCACAGACTTTCAAAGTTTGATTGGCCTTTAGCAAATTAATTCCACAGACATGGACGTGTCATACACAGTAAAACTGTTGTTTTTGATTTAATTGGTCATGTATCTTCACAGTGAAGAAAAAACTTTTAACTTAAAAACTCTGTGCATTTCTGGTATTAAAGACAAGGTTATGGACTGTTTGCTAAAGAATGGTTTCATCACTGCGTTGCTTCAATAAGTATTTATTTGGTTTCGAAGTGATGAAGTCAGGGTGGTGCTGGGGACAAAATCAGGGGTTGGAAAGTTGCTCAAGGACAAATTTCCTAATATAACGTTGTGGCACTGCCTGAATCATAGAATTGAACTCGCTGTTGGTGATACACTAGGTATTGCCAATGGCAAAAATGGCTTGCAGTCATTAATTGCAAGTTTACATTCTTTACATAGTCTGTCACCGAAAAACATGCTGGAACTTAGCGAATGTGCCCATGATTTCCATGTCACCCTCAAAAGAAACGGAAAGCTGTTTGCTGTTCTCTGGGTGGCTGCATCTTACAGACGGTATCAGAAGTCTGGCATTCTTTTCCAGCCTCAGAGAAACATTCTCACAACAATCCAAACGATGAAAATAGACAAAGTACTGACAAAACAACATTTCAAGGATTAGTTTTCAAATTGTGTACAACCAATTTTGTTGCAAATTTTGAGCTAATAGTGCGTGTCTTGAACGAATTAGAAATTTTATATCAGAAACACCAAAAAAACGAAATGCCTCACGTCCAAAGGCACATGAAAATGAATAGAAAGCCCTAATGTTACTCCGCGAGAGCATTCTATTTTGGCTAACGTGCGGAACAAGCAATGTTGTTCCTGGAACGAAAATTGAGAGAAGGTAGAAGCCCCGTCGGCAGTTAGGCACAGTACATTCGAGCTGTGTGTAGCTGACAACATGAAACAAAGGCTTTTCACTACGGCATCAAAGACAGAACAGGTCAGCGTTGTTGCAGTCGATAAGAGATGCACCAGAAACCTTGTTCATCGACTGGTTGCTTTACATTAAACCCAGACAAGTGGACATATGAATATCCTCGATTTGTTGAAGAGCAAGTGAAACATTTATGTGATACCCTTAATCTCAACAAACAAAAAATTCATTTTGGGTTTATTGAATCCCAGTCAAGTGGTGGAAGAAGCATTCCTAGCAAACTCAACAAGTTGTGTGTGGCAGTTGGCACTCTGTCAAAAAGTTATGCCTACTGTGAGCGAGGGTTCAGCTCAATGAACAATATTATGGGCTTGTGTGTCTCAGATTTGTGGAAGTGTAGCAAGGTGCAGTCTGCACACCACATGCTGCATGGCTGCAGCAAATTTAAACCTCCTTGTCACGTTTATGAGGTGGACAATCTTGCTCTCTTAAAATAACTTGTTAAATAAAAGTTCTGACCAACGTATGCTCATGTGCTGTATCAGTATCAGTTTATTTAGGAACAACTGTAAACAAACATCAAATTTTGCCACAGAAAACAAACCACATTAGAACAGCGTTTTATTTTGTTCCCAGGACATCTGAAATAACCATACGGTTTTCTAGTCAGATGCCCTGCTGTGTACACGAAAGAAGAAGTATATTATTACCGATAGCAGAAATACACTAACTACAAACACTGCCGCCAGCCTGCTCTTTATTAGGACTGTGAGGCCTACTAGCGAAAGATGGATTCAGACCCAATAGGAATAAAAGCATGGCATAGATTTTAGAAAAGGAAGCAGCTCACTCAACAAGTGGCATGGTGCGTCAAAACTCGAAAGAGGATAATGATTTTTATGAACCTTTATGAGAAGCTTACGAACACTACTCTTTTTATGCTTTTGGTTGTTTTGAAAATATACAATGCAGGGTGGGCCAAAAGTAGACTTACTCTTGATTGCTTTGGTACAACTACAGTACGGTGCAAATTAATTGGGACAGTTGCAATAAAATCCAAAAATTCTCAAGTCAGGCAGTGATTTGGTTTTAGTTCAATAACAGCAGCGCTGTAAGCAATAATAAGCTGCTCAGTACGAAATTGATATCTGATGTGCCCTCCTTTTGATTTTAGAACCATTGAAATCCTTTTGGGTGTTGATTGAACGAGGTTGGAGCCAGCGTTGCAGAGTCGGAGGTGAAATGTCCGACTCCGACTTCTAGCTTCCGAATTTTCCGACTCTGGCCTTTCCAAAATTTCCGACTCTGACACCAACTCCTTCACATAACGTGAATGAAGTTTGGCTGTCAACAATTTTGTAGCAAGTAACAATCAATGGAAATCGTGGTGCACAGCAAGAATTCTCTGTTTCAATAAAAGCTTCAAAAGAAATCGTACCATTTCAACAGGCACGAGTAGGGAAACCTAACTTAGGAGTGTGATATAAAAAATAATTCAATTGAACTTCCGCAGTCGGATAAAAAAATCCGACTCCGACTCATAGTGTTCTTAGTACTCCGACTCCAACCAAAAACATCCGACTCCTTGCGACTCCGACACCAACTCTGCAACCCTGGTTAGAGCACATCTTCTTTAGTTCTTCATCATGATGCCACATGCATCATGACGCCTGGCTTCACTAAGCAAAGTTTTTCTAGAGCAGTTGTGCTTAGAAAGTTTCCGCTTGACAATCCCCAAATATTCTCAATAGCGTTAACGTCTGGAGAATTTTCATGCCAATCTAGCACATTTATTCCTGACTGCTTAAAAAATTCTGCATTTTCTTTGAACAGTGGCAAGGTGCGAGATCTTGTTGAAAAATTAGACCTCATGCAGAACTACTGTTTGACAACCTGGGCATCAAATATTAATTCAAAATGTCCTTATTTTTATCCGAATTCATCATGCCTTCGATCGGGATCAGTTTGCCAGGTCCTGAAGCACAAAAAATCTGCTTTGTGACGGCATTTGCTTTGTGACGGTAATTTTCAACTTACTGCCGGTGATTAGACGAAGCTTTCCAAAACGTAACACAAAAGTTGCTTGCACCTGTTAATTCGCACCGTACTGCAGGGTTGGGATTTCGGGACGGGATTGACAAATTCCGAGATCGTTCTGGCGATTAGAAAATTATTGCACTTTCACCCTTGTCATTTACGTTTCAAAAGTAGAATATATCATTGGTTGGGGAAGCAAAATAATTCCAGTTGATCTTCGGAAACGGCCATCCACTGAGAGTTAGACAAATTAAATTACTTCCATTGTTTTGTCAAGTGTCAACAATGATCTAACAGTACATGAAAAATTCTTTCTGACGCAATACCACTGGTGCTGGGGGAGTATGATAGAGCTGCCTGTGTCTTGTTTGCTGCCTACTGTCCAGGGATATCCCTGTTGCTGTCAAGGAAACGCTTTCGTTTGTTTGCATTTAGTTTGAAAATCAGAGTAAAATGCCGTTAAATATCCAACCACCAAACGTCGTGGAAATAACGGTTTGTTGCAATTCAAAGCCTTGAAATTGTTGTGAAAGATAAGTACCTCTTGGTCATTTGACCACATAAGCAACCTTCCCGGTCGGAATACATCGCCAGTGGCCGTCGTAAAGCATTGCAAATCATGTAACAGTTTTTGCTTGATAAGGCACAATGTTGAGTGAATTCGTTCTCCCAGCGCGAAACGTAAAAGCATCCAAGGAGTCTTGATTCAAGGTATTCGTCCGACAAAGGAACTGACAACAGGTAAACAAAAAGCAATGCAACTTCATGTGTTTAGATAGTATATACGCACAGGATGTCCTTATAGTCTTTTTACAATTTAAGTTTTTTTTGCGAAAGCAAATAAACAGACAAATGTGTGCAGAACGTTACAAAATGAGCAGTGGATTTGGTTTTGCTTTATTTAACAGACATCTACACTGAAATTATGAATTACACGAAGCAAAGATCGATTTCTTGCCATGTTCGTTGTAGCACACCCTCATCAATGGTAGCAATGGTATTAGTGATGTTTCACTTTAGGACAATGATGTCCAGTATCTTTGTTTGATGCACGTTGACGTAAGTCCACAAAAAGAACGAGGTGGCCAGGGAATTGTTATAGGGATTATTGACTTAAAACAGGAAATTTTTATTGGGTTTACTTAAAGAGGAAATTTTTATAGGGGTGTGGTGTGCATAAAATAGGAAATTTATATAAGGATTTACTGAAAACAGGAAATTTTTTAGGGGTTATCTACACCACAGCACCTATTTCATCAACTGGGTGCCTGAAGTACAGAATGTGATGTAGTTAAAACTTTGACAATGCGGAATACATAAAACAAATCTGACTAACAAATCTCATCAGTTGCCTTGGTAACAATTTTTTTTATTGTAAAGAGACGTTGTGGATACCTGTATAAAAACTACATGGTCAACTCTTCAATATCCACCAGTCGCATAAAAGCGATTTGAAAACATGATTTTTATGTTTTTGCATGAAAATGTAGTGTGCGCAGATGTTTCAAGGAAGGAACCTCATCAATAAAGCTTGCCAATTCTTCTTCCAGTAAACGTTCAGAATCGGCTCAAATGTGCATTCTAACCATTATTCCACTGCAATTGACAACTAGAAACAATTTCTTTCTACTTGCCGTGGCATATTTTATTGATTGATCTTCTAGACATGTTGTAGGTTCTATAAAATATTCTTGGTATGAACAAGCACTATATTTACCTACCAAGATTTATCTCCTGTTTGTTTCGTAACATCAACGAAGTACACCGTGTTTTCGAATAGAAAGCAATGGAGCAACGTATATACCTGTTTCACAATAAGTCGGATTTCGGTAGATGCTGAAACTACTTTTCCCTCCACACGTTTCTTTTTGGTTACCCGGGCACGTTGTATTACAACCTTCGCTTGGCTGCCTTATAATCGAAAAGTCTGGCTGGTCTTTCGCGCAAACGCACGTGTTCGAGTCAATCACACCAGCGTATGATTGCATGCTGGAAATAAAAGAAACATGCAAGGCAAGTTATCCAGACGATGTTTCACTCGACGATTTAAGTAAAATTTTCACGCAAATGTTTAATGCTGTGAGATAGTTAAAGTACTTGCTCAAAAACCGGCTGCAAACGCTTTGAGTTGATTACCAACATGGTCTCTCATAACGTAAGCTATAAAAAGTGATGTAGAGTGCTGCCGGAGCTCAGCTCCACCACCTCTACCAGTGAATGATGGGTCGTTGCCAGGGCCGGATTTAACTGATGCGAGGCCCTAGTCTAATCCACTTGTTGAGGCCCCCTCTCCCATCGTTGCGAGGAAAAAATGGGAAGCGTTAATCAATTTGCGAAAAGCCGAAAATGACGCTCTGACAGTACGGTCAGTAAAAAATAATAAATCATTACTGGAGTTCCCACGATCACTGACTTTGACCACTGACTTTCTAACTTTGACATAATATATTCTTTCATCATAAACATACCGTGTTTAACAGTTTTGTGTTCAGAAACTCGAAACTCTGATAACTTACCGTAGAGCACAGTACGAATTGCACCAACTGGCGCTCATGAGAGTGAACTTCTGGACAATTGCACCTGGTTTCTTATCATAACCAGGTAGAGCATGAAAGCAACCGACAGTCTTGCCTGTTGAAGATAAATCTTTAGGTTTGACAACAAATTAAGGTACTGTACATAGCAGAAGCAAACTTGTTAAAATTAGATATCAAAAAATAAATGTTAAAGTTGTGCAAACAGTGACAAAAATTATAAACAGCTTAGTTTACAAGATAATCCAAGTAGATGGAAAGATTTTGTTTGTCTTTTACAACATTTCCTAGATGTAGCTTAAAAATAGAAAGATTTTCCAGGGAAGTTTGTCATGAAAACAGCTGACTAAGTTAGTCAGCAGTGCTGGCAAAATCTATGAAGAATTTCCTGCTTTCCTACCACCGTGCACTCTGCTTAGGCCCTGATGTGAAGAAAAAAGGTCAATCACACTATAGCCCAGATTTAAAAGTTTCGACAGACGCTAGACACCGACAGCCCAATGCCTTATGATTTGCATTACATACATAATCCGAAGCTTTTTGATGTGATGTGTCTGTCTATGAACATTTTTCTCACTTTTTTAGTCAACTCTACCACAAACTTTACCAATCTAAAAATCCAAACTATTTATCTATGTAGGCCTATTGTTTATCTGTTGTAATTTAAGCGAGCTCAATAGCAAACAAGCTGTATATTGGCTGCAGGCTTTTTAAAGGCCACAAAAAGTTTGTCATTTCGTTATCTTGGGCGAACTTTATATCACAGCGTAAATATTTACTACAAAAGAAAGACTTGTGCTATTTTGTGATTACATTGAAAACCCAGCGCTGATAAAACAGTTACCGTTTCAAAGCAAACTAGGAAAGTGCCGGATTTTCCCAGTAATCCTAGTCCCAGATACTGTAGCTTATCAGTTTTGGAAAGACATTAGTTACTTTCAACAGTCCCTTGTCAGTTGCACTACTTGAGCAAGGCGACGCTTATCTCTGCAAAATCTGTCCAGTAGATAGCTATCTGCTTGCAGAAGCTGCTTAAGAGTTTGCTAGAATCTTCCATCAGTTATGCATTTTTCATATTGCATTCCTATTTTCACTACTGCCTTTCCTTCAGTGCTGCCACCAAAAATATATAAACTTGTAACACAAACAAACTAATTTTGCACAGTTCAACGGCAAATTGACAACCATTTCGTGCTAGCGAAAGCGATTGCATTTGCGATTACCTCAGCAAACGCAAAGCTGCGATTTTCTCATGCGGAAAAGAAATAATGGAACAAAAGTGTTACTACGAAAGAATAGCATTTTTGATACTATTTGGTAATAGAAGCTGGGTAAAAGTCTGGCACGTGAATCCTGCAGTTAAACGAAGTTCAAAGCACTGTTTATTTTAGATCCTCGGTTCCAAACTGGGGGGCGTCAATGGTTCACAAGGGGGGTGCAAGTATGGCAGCGATATATTTTTGAAAAGCATTAAATACATTGTTTCTATCATTCGTAAATTTATTATTATTTCACTATAAACGCCATAATCGAAACAAAGCGGACAAGACAAAAGCTCAGGACAAACTGGAATGTGAAGCCGATTTGCGATGTTGGTTGTCTTCAACAAAGCCTCGATTTAAACTGCTAGTTTCCGAAAAACAGCTGTATCCTTTCCATTAAGTAGGATGCCAGCAAATAAATTGTTCTGTTTTTGTGTTTAATTTTCAGGTTAGGTGAAGCGCGAGTATCAATGGCTAACGCCAAATTTGACGCGACTGAAAAAATTTAAGAACCTGTGGTTTATAGTGTCTTTTAATTTTTGTTTCTACATCGATAGGCTCCAAAAAGGGCGCATTTATATCAAAGGGACGAAATTCAACGGGGCGCCACAGACGTTTTCGGGGACAATTACCCCAAACTACACCCCTTGGATCCGTCACTATTAAACAAACATAAAATTTACAATGAAGTTGGATTTTTGAGGAATTTTAGATTTACTTTGAAGGTTGGTCGTGTGGGTATTTGCAAGGAGATGTCTGAGGTACAATAAGATGGGGTCAAATGTATTCCTCGTGAACCTCACAGAAATGTGCGCATCCTAACGTCCACCTGTTACAATTTTTCTATTGAAATGTTAAAATAAAACGCTTTTGAATAAAAACCACTAACTTTGGCAAAGCAATCCTTCCTGGAGTAGCATTTCACTTGTATTATCTTCGTGGCAATTTCTGCAAAAATTTAATATTATCATCAATCGTAAATTTCGAACCCAAGCATAGAACCTCTGTCGTAACGTAAGTAGATTGTATTAATCTATATGAAATTCTACCCATTATTTAAGAGCGAACTAAATTAGCGAGAATGTTGGTAATGAAAGCAGTTTCCAACAGACTTCTATCTATAGGAGCAAAATAAGCTAGCCAAGCACACTTGTTTACAATGGGAAAACCTCGAAAAGAAAAAATCACGCAAACTGCCAAATACTTCACAGCATAATAGGAACGAAATGATAAAACATGGTGTTGTCAACCTGCGCCGTTGAGGTGCTGCTTCCTTTTCGAGGAAGGTGGAAAACAGTGCAAAGCGGTCTGACCCTGCTGCTGCTGCAGCAGTGTTGATTGTATAGCCTATGGTAAGCTAATGCACGACTAGTATGACACAGCGTTTTATCTGCAACTGAACAAGTAAGGAAGAGCCAGTTGCCTGCGTTGTTTCAGGTGGAGAAAATCTTGACTTTCAAACACTACGTTTTATTAAATTACGTAAAATCAACTTGATGTGACGTTTAGCGTTTTCGAAAACCGTAGTAGTTAGCACAACAAAATATAAAAAATACAATCATTTACTAAAAATTGAAAAATCTGGTTTTCTGAAAAGCGCAATGAAAAGGAACTCCGGCACAACAGACAGCATCATATCTGCGATTATGTGCTGCAATTTTTGTTGCAACAAGTTTGGTGTCGGAAGCTATGACATATACGGTATATGACCGTCTGAGCATAAAATCTTCTCATGGGAAAAAAATATTCGTAAAGCAAGAATTCCTCGTTATGCGAAAACTTCTCAGGCATATAAACTAACCAACTGTCTTCCTTAGTTTCTGTACAACATCGTTTCATTGAAGCTGGAATTTTCTAAAGAGCTTTCCATCGTTATATACACTACAACTATCATAATGTAGAATGCTTTCCACACATAAGTTGAATAAACTGTACTTTGAATAGTCCTTACCTTCTTGTTTCAGAAAACGTTTTCCGAGATTCATCGCTATCGTTTGTTTGTACAAAGCCGAGATGTGGATTTATAAACACTAGAATCGTCTTGACAGCATAGAACAGTATTGCCAAAACGCCCAAGCGAATAAAAAGTGATTTCCTTTTCGATGCTTGTAGACCCATGCTTCACAAAAGCCAGGCGAGAACTAAAATCTGTCTTATATTCTGGTTTCACACCATCAAGTGATTTTCACATTGCCAATTTACGGTAAAATATACTGTAGATCATCCAAATATAGTCATAAACACTTCCTTCTTGTCTTAAAAAAAAGGTTTTTCACTGTAAGGCTCTTTCACTTGCATCATCAAACATTTTCAAAACTCAGATAACGTACAGTTACTATTAAAGACATTGATACATAATAACAAACAAATTCTAGTTTCAATTTCATCTGTTATTAGAGGAAATAGACAAAACGATTTGTTTTTTGTCTATTTTTGTGATAACCTGCTCGTAACGGATTCTAAGTTCAAGTCGCGCAGGATGCAGAGGCCAAGCAGCTATGTTGGGTGGACGAGAGACTCGCCACATATTCGTTTATAAGCTTCTTCTCCCACACCGGAAAGTGGCGACATTCTCGCAACGTTCAGGTTACGTGCAGCGTATTCGAATAGCACGAACATTGGGCCAGACCAATTTACAGCGCGCATCGTAGTGAATGAAAACACCGGAGATATTCCAGTAACATTCAGCAAAAATCTGTTGTTGTTTTCAAAAAGCCACTTAGAAAAACAGATCATGTAAATAAGAGCTTAGCTTGTGAAAACCTGCTATTTTGGAAAGCTTATTGCCTGCTGGGTTGTTTATTCGCCCGTGTATTATAATTCTTTTCTGCTTCCCACCTATCTAGATGACGTGAAACGTTTTTCCAAGCAGTTCTCGCTGTTGATTTTATGTGGAATTTATAATGCTGGGTGATTTTTTTCGTAGAGTTTGCTGTTGCTTGCTCCTTGCAACTTTTTGCTTACTTTGTTTTAACCCTTTCGTTTGAAAGTCTTGTTAAAAGTTTGGCTGCAAAACGCCACGCCAGACATTTGTGTTAAAACATCCTGAAAATCCCAAAGCGTGGTAAGGTATTGGCATCTTCCCAAACTTTCTTTCATGCTCTTCAGTTGTATATTGCATCATTTGAATAAAAAGGAGATGGTTAACTGTAGAAACGTAGCCTATTTGTCTCTTATGAGTCAAAATAAATTTTACTGCATTTTGTGCCCGCTGACATCGGGCGCTGGATCACAAGAGGAGAATCAATAAATAGATTACTTCTCGGTTGATGACTTCTGTGTAAATGTTAAATCAACAGTAGATGGAATATGCTCCAAGATGGATGAGCTCCATGACAGAGCAACTCAGCTTGAAGATATCAATATGCAAAGTAAGCTGCGTACAGGATTCCTAAACAATGACAGCACGAGAGAAAGAAAATTTTCCTACGTATGGGGTCCCTGAAATTGTCAAAGAAGAATATAACGGTGGTAAGGATGTACTATATGAAGCAAAGAAGATCTTGAAATTGATCTTGTAGATCAATGTGGTCCAACTACAGGCCCGCCACAGCGTTTTCAGTGGCCTGCGGAAGCATTCAGGAAAAATCTTGAAATCTGACATTTGTTAAACGTGTGAGGTTACGTTTGTCTCACTGATTTGCCAGCGCTGGATAAAGTGCATTCGCACAAGAACAATGAATAACACCATTTCTGTGCACCGTTATTGTTTTTGTTTTTTTTATTTATTTCACGATCAAATTAGAAGGTAGGCGCTCCGCTAACCCTCCGCTGGGGCACCTCACTGGGTAACCTGTTTTTTCGGTGCCCCGGCGTTCGTTGTCTTGAAGAGTACATCTGGCGCAATGAATTCAGTACC